>Ga0179593_1481046_pt1 | contig 13132 bp, 15 predicted proteins | sample CZODoug2_1_08_16_FD_185931 | JGI IMG/M metagenome (GOLD analysis project Ga0179593, IMG submission 185931) | Vadose zone soil fungal communities from Angelo Coast Range Reserve, California, USA - CZODoug2_1_08_16fungal (PacBio error correction) | ecosystem: Environmental > Terrestrial > Soil >... | reverse complement strand
TTGTGCCTAATTGAACACGTCATCACCAATTCTTCCAGCAGGTTTCCTTTCCCTGCACGCTTCCCTTTTTTCCTGAGCTTGTGTTTGCAAAGATTCGAAAAAGGGAATATCAAATGGCCCTCCAATTGAAGTATCCGACTATTCTATCGAATAAATGAAAATTAGACTTCTTGTTTTTTCGGCTTTCTCTCCCCCCCTCACTTGCCCCCCCCCTTCAAAATTCAACTGAAGGGCCCTTCATGCGGAATTCCTCACAACCAGTTTAGCGCGTTTATAAACCCCCCTGACTCCGGTATTCTTCCCCTTGTCCCCTTTTTCTCCGGTTAATAGCCTTCCATTATAAAGGCGGATGTCTCTCGATACTTGCCCTTCTCTTTGCGACTGCCTTCCGGACTAGCTCTCTTCTAGCTCGGGATCCGAGGCTTAGATGCTAGCCCTTTCATACTGGCGAATCTTTTTGCTTGTTGCTATTTGGATACTCCCACTCCTTCCAAACCGATGACTTTTGCCATCGGAAAGGTAAATACTCCCAATGTCCAACTATGTGCACTTCCCTTTTTCTTCTTCTTTTCTCCTTTCCTTTTTGACTCTCAGCTGTCGGCTTATGCACCGCCTCAGTTGAATATCGCGCGCAGCCCGGTCTTTTTCCGTCCTATCGACATTGGGCTGCGTTATGAGAACATATTCTGATTCTATCTATATTTAGTGTTGTTGTTTTAGCCTCTCTACTTTCCTTCTTTTTCTTTCCCCATTTGCTCGCACCAAATGATCAGACCCCCAACCATATTCCTCTCCTTCCTTGCAGTTTTTTTTTTTCCCCTTCGATAGAGGGTCCGAAAGGAAACGCTCCTCCCGCATACATTTCGATGCCACAGTTTGAATGACGATCTAGGCGCTGAAGGGTACTAATCTTTGGTTTTTCCCCATCTGACATATTCTCCCCCCTTTCTCCTTCCCCTCCCACCCCTCTTTTCTCATCTAGGCAGAACAAGGATGGCATTGCGCCTCAGTCTTACGCTCTGGATGGCGCCGTTTTCCTGCCGAGGTCAGATTTGCGGTCTGTTTCCTTGTTCTCCTTGTTCACGTCCTTTTTGGGTATTGTTCGGAGCAACCCGTCTCTTTGATCTACCCAGCCACACGATTGCTTGTGTGTTCAGTTCAATCTTGAGGAAACGGTACGCGAGGTCCTCTAACAAATTTTTCCCCCCCTTTCTTTTTGTTCGACTTCCTCTCTTTTTTTTGTTTACGGAAAGATAGTTTTGCTGATCTTCCCCACTTGACCAATTAGCCTCATGCCGTTTTCGTCCCGCACGTTAGTGACCACCCCTTTTTTCTGCTCCTCTATTTTAACCTGTTTGCGCCGCGCACCTTCCACTCTCACGCCTGTCCCCCGTGCCGTCTAGTCACTGAGGCAACAACGTCCCAATTCTTCTCTCTTTATCCATGCCTTCCCCCCCCCCCTGATACTTTCCGGCATACAGTGCCGAGAAAGAAATTGCGTGGCTCGGCCTAGCAGGCAAGCCCGCCGAGTTCCCCCAAACACGGCGGTCTCCAAACTTTGCAGTCCCCCCCACCCCCCCCTCCCCCCGTCCTTGCCCCAGTCTGACCGTCCCCTTGACTCGCTCTGGATGAAGCCTGGACCTAACAGACATTGACTGGTTGGGGGCAGCCCCAATACGCCAGTGAGGTCGCCCGTCCGTCTTCCCCCACCCCCCCCCCCCGTGTATATTACATAACACACTTGCACTGCCATCCATGCATTCTAGCGAGTGTGATCTCACCCCCCAACCCTTCGCCAAGAATTAAAGGCGTCGACAGCCTCAGGCCCGACACACGAAATTTCGTTTCCTAAACTCTAACCCCCCCCCCTTCCCCCCCCTTGGATATCTCCCCCAACCACCCACAAATGTGCGGCCTAGCCCTCCTTTCGCTGCGAGATTTCTTTTTGTACAACCTGTACCCCCTCGGCTGCCCCCCCCCGTCCCCCTCTCCCCCCCGGAAAAAAATATCCCGACCCCGCCTCACCCTAGCGCTTGGCCGCCGAACTCAAGCCTAACTGTCACCCCCAATGAGATCCCCTGATTTTCCCCCCCCCTTTGGCACCGTCCCCTTACGAAAAGTTTAGCTTATCCAATACTACCATCAACGCTAGTTGCCCCACCCCTTTGGTACATTATGAATTCATTAGTCTTCCCCCTCCGCTCCCCCTTCTTTCTTTTTTTATTTTGTTACCAATTCGGATTCTGCGCCATCTATTGCACCCCAAGTAATTCTCGAGAACGCCACTAGACCATTCATATATGGCCTTCCCCCCCCACCCCCCCGACTTTCAGCACCCTTCCTTTTGGAACCGTCAGGCAATTTCTAACCCTTTCCGTAGCACTGTCTTCGCTCCTCGGTGTTGTTAAATTCTTGTCCCTTCCTTTTTCTGCGACAGCCTCCACGAAATTTTCACAACTTGTCTCCCTTTTTTGACACATTGCATGCTCTATTCGTCAGGTCGTGAGGACCCCCCGTCAACTCTCCTGTCCACCCCCTTCTCTTTTTTCATTTACACTGAAGCCCTTTAATTCCAAGTATACACCTACCAATAAAATGACGTAAGTTTTATTCATGGGAATTTCCCGACGACCTGCGGGGTTGCCCCCCTCGGTGTTTAACGGTTCTGGGTGTGGTATTTTTGGCCTAGGACTTCACTTTTTGCCTTTTCCCCCCCCTTTTTTTGGGTCCCTTATTTGGAGGTTTATTTTTTTTTATTGGTTGCTTAGTGGCGAGGATCAGGTATTTTGCTTGAGTTGGTCCTTTTGTGACATTGAGTGCGATTGGGTGTTCGTGGATATTTTTCGGGGCTTGTGAGTTGGCGGGACTTCCGGTTACGGAGGCGGCATCAATCGGTTTTTCTTTCCTATACCTTCTCGTGGTGGCCCTCGGAGCCCGTACAGGCTGTGGTTGTGTTCTTAAACCCCCCCCCACCTTCTCTTTAATGTTTTTTTTTTGCGTATCTTCTCCTTTGGTTTAGGACCGAATCCTTTTCCCTAAGATTTGGTATTTTTCTGCGCCCTGTTGTACTTTTTGCCTTTGAGTTCTTTTTCTCCCCGTCCAGAGGCTTGTACACGCCTCTTATGGTTGTGCGGAGATCGAGTCTTTATAATGTGGAGTTTAGTATCCCCCCCCCCGGATCTGCTGCCGGGAGGGTGTGTTCCCATATAATGTTCCGCGTCTCAATTCTTTTTGCATACCCCCAGTTTTAGTTTCGGCCCAAAGAAATGGTCCATTCCTCCGGTGTGGCCGGTGGCTCCGCTCTGGCGCATAAAATTCGCTTTTTTCCCTTCCCCTTTTCCCTGTCAACTTCCTTATTCCCTTTCGTCCGTTAGAACTTTGATTCGATTTCGCCAGCGTTTCGGTGGGGGGGTTTCGGCCGTTTTTTTCCTCAGTGTGTTTCTTTGGGTCGTAAAAGGTCCTATCACATGCAGGAATGTCTCCACATGATCCCTGCCTCCCCCTTCGGATGCCCCTGTTCTCTTTTTCCCAAACCCTTTTGGAGGCCCTAGGTCGAACGCCGACCGTGTCATTTCACGATGGTCCCTACAACATTTTTTTTTTTTTTCCCTTTAACTCATTCTTTCCCCAAATGATCTTTTTGAGGCAGTCGCCAGGGTCCCCCCTTCCTCAGGCCCGCGCCTTTTCTTTTTTTTAGCGTAGGTTCCTCTTTCTACTCCCCAGGGCTTGACCGCTGTTCTTTGGCGAGGCCTCCTCCCTTTTCCTTTATAGAGTCTATTTTGCGTCCCTCCCCTCATTTCCCTTTTTTTTTTTTCTACTATCCGGTTTGACCCCACTGGATCCATTCCATTCTGCCTGTGTTAAATCTGCAATTACCGGGGTCTTTTGAGTGCTTCAAACCTTTTTGTCGCTTTGCTTTCTGGACCTTCCTAGCCTGCGAGGGCCCCTAGTTTCTTTTAGCACATTTTTTTTTTTTTTTTTTTTTTGTCCCCTTTTTTTGCTCGATCTCTTTTCAGTTGTGTTTTTTCAGTTCCCTACCCCTTGTCGCATTCTAACCACTCAAATCCCCCGATCGTGCTGTTTTTCCCCCCTATTGGATGGTCTGGCGGCGTAGACCCAAGTCCCGATAGTCGATCCATAGCCAGGTCTTCCTCCTTTTAATTCCCTTTCATAGCTTCCCATGTTCGAGGAAGGCCACCTTCCCTTTTTTTTTTTTGCGCATTCAATTGCGACCCACCAAGTTCCCTTTTTCATAGGTTTGCGCCGATTTGACAAGCGTTTAATACGAGCCTTGTGTCAAGGGCATTTTCGCTCCTTTTTTTTCTCCCTCATTGCCCAGTCCCTTCCCCCCCCAAAGTTTGAGACTCTTTTTCTCGTGGGAATATAGTTCAGGGCTACGCCGAAGAAGATATCACCTACTTTTTTTCTGAATTCCAGCTTTCTTCCATACCAAAATTCCCCTCGGTTGAGGTTTTGAGTTAAGAGGGCGGCCATAAAGGAGCTTCTTTGTTCTAAGTATTTGCACGCACTTCGTTAGACCGAATAGCGAGGATCCTATGGGCCCCAAGTATGTACCTGATTTGTCTCTTTCTTTTGACCCTTTCTTTTACGCCTTTTTCTCCCCCTTTTTAGGAACGACTTCTTTCCCCCCCTCCACCCCTTCTTCCTTTCTTTTTCGGAACGATTGAGGCTCTTATACGCCAATCCTGTGCTAGGGCGATAAGGTATAAGGAAACAAAAGCACAATTACTCTTCCTCTCCCCCTGAGCCCCCCCTTCCCCCCACTTATCCCCCCTCCCCTAGTGGGTAAAAAGAATGCGGCTGACTTTGCAAGACCGTCCTCGTTCTACCACCTTTCCCAGCGCTCAATTATGCCCCCACCCCCTCCCCCCTTCTAATCTCTCCCTTCAGGGACCATCACGCCGTTAAACGATCGGACAGGCTATTCCCTCTCCATCCAAACCATTTCAAAGTATTTATTCCCGTTTTTTCTTGTGTCCTAACCTTCCTCATGCATCTGACAGTGGAATGACCAAGCATACTTAATCTAAGGATCGTGATCACCCCCCCGGACTATTCCAAAAGTTAATCCCGACTCGACGCACCCACATACCCTTTCGCCTGCTCCCTTCCCTTTAGAAATAAATGGTGTCAGTATCCCCCCATCCCCAGGTTTCTCGCTCTCCCGTATCCTGCACATTAACCCCTAGCCCCCGACCCCTCCCCCTCATTCCCCTCCCCCCCCCCCCCTGCCCAACAAACTACTTACTCCCCCCCTGAACTGAAACGTAATTGATTTTTTTTATAAAAATTCTTTACGAACGACTCAAATTACCCAATACGATGAACACTTGCCCCACGTGAAACCCCCTTACACCATTCCCTTCCCACCAAGATCAGGAACATGTAGGCGAACACGTTCGTCCTTTCCTCCCCATTCCTACTTCATGAAACCCGGCTCGAGTTACATAACTTTTTTTAATTGCAATCTTTTTTCTTTAGAGCCGCCACTCTATGCCAATTAGCTCCCTCTTATGGCGTCATTCTATCTTTCCACCCCCCCCTCCTTCCCCTTTTCCCCTGTCATGTTTAACCTTGACCATTAATATATCTACATCCGGTGTTTTGTGGGAGAGTCTGTCAATTTATGCTTTCCCTCGTTCCCTGACTAAAAGGTAAAGTTTCCCCCTCTGTTTTGGACACCTCTGAGAGCGGTCTAATCTGTCCGCCCGCAAGCCTTTTTCATTCGTTTTTCAGATTTTGCTAACCTCGGCGAAGAAGCAAGATTTTCACCCCCCCCCCCCAATGATCTTTTCTCTTCTGAAGTTATTCATCGACGGAACGGGTGTTTTCACCACCTTGTTAGAAGGCAGGGTGTGGCGGATACTTAAGGTGTTTTTGGTTACGGTTTTTTGATTTGGACTTCTAGCATTTTTGCTGCTTTTTTTGATTTTGATCGGACGATCTTTTTGAGCCATTGTGAGTGGTTTAAGCGGGTTGCGTTCTTCGGGGGCATCTTTTTTTTGTCTTGAAGGGTGTCGACGTTTTTGAGGGAATATGACCTGGGGTGGCCGGACCCTTCCCCTCTTTTTGTGACGATGGTTTGGATTTTTATTTAAGGGGGTGTGACTGACCTTGTTATTTTTTCTACTGATTTTCTTGGTGCTTTTTTGAATAGAGACGGTGTAAATATGTTAGTGTGTTTATTTAGTTTTTGGGAGCCTTCTCTTGTGTGTGATATATACCCGGAATAGATTTTTTTTTGTCAGTCTGTGAATTGATGGTTTTGCTTGGGAACCTCCCTTTTATTTTTTGCGGGTTTTTCCTCCAACAAAACGTGCGTTCTCCTCGGGGTTTTGTGTGCTCGCGTTTTTTTTCCTGGATCAGACTGTCGATAGAGACAAGTTTCATCTGCTTTTCGTTGAGGTTTGGGGTCTTCCCTTTCCCTCTATTCCCGGAATTTGTTTTTTTCCACGATCTTTCTTGGTGTTTTCAGACTCACACTCCACTTTTTCCTTCCCCCCCCCTTTTTGAGTTTTAGGGTTTTGGATCTTGTTTGCGAGGTTGTCTTTTTGTCATTCCCCCTTTTCCACTTACATGAAAGACTTTTGTCCTGTGTGTTTTTTCCGCCGTCTGCTTGTATCTTTCTCGGTTCTTGGTCTGGCGTTGTTTCTCGCAAGAGTGTTTTTTTGCCTGGTACGCCCCCCCTTGGCCGTCAAATTGGCACACGGGTTCTCCGCAACTCTCTATTCATGAGCAGGAATGCCTGCCTCTGTTTGCACGACCGTTTTTCCCAGCTATTACCCCCCTCCTCGGTTTTAAAAGATTTCTTCCTTCCCTCACCCCCCATTTTGGTTTCGTGTAATTGGGATCCCCCCCCACCCGGGCGATGGAGATACTTCAAGATGTTTTGGATTCACTATTATTCCCCCCCAGACAGGGACTTCCCTCGTGAGTTACTCGCTGTCAGTACTGTTTTTTTGCCCCAGTGTCTCCCACCCCCCTTCTATCGTGTCTTCTAGTGTTCGCATTTATGATGACTCCCTTGCGACACGATTTTTTTGGCAGGGAAAGGCTTCTTCGACGGCCTTTTCCACAACACACCGTCTTTCTTTAAAACTCGGTCTTCCCCTCAAGGAATTTTCCTTCATTGAGGGCAGGTCCTTTCTTCTATCGAGCAGCGATGATGTTTCCACTTTGCTGGGTTCTTGTCCCTTTCGGGGCAGCAGTGTTCCTTCATTTTTTTTGACTGCGGAGTTTATTTTTCCGATTTCGTCGTTGTTGTGTCTTTTTTCCATGTCCCCTTGTGCGTTTTGAACACCCATCACCTAAAAAAGGGAGGCGTTAGTGCGGATGGCTTTTTTTCCCCAAGCCCAAAGGCCTTGTTGAGACTTTTCTGCCTTTTCCGACAGAACATGATGGCCCCGGTCTCCTACCGGTGCGTCTCCAATCTGCTCCGCGTCAATGCTCCTGGTTGGTCGCCATGTTCGCTTCGGCGCCTTCCGCGCGATAAGCGATAGGCGTCTAATTCGTCAACTGCTGTTTTTTCTGTTTTATAAGGGGGAAACTTTTTCGTCCCTTCCTCTTTTTGACTGAATACCAGGCAAACACCTGTGTGAGTGGGGCTTTGAAGGCACGGGTGGAGCCATTCCACTTTTAGCTGGAATTTTCTCTCTCAATCTGACCCATTTCAATGTGATACACCGCCTTTTTTGGACATCATAATTTCCCCATTGCACATTACTACAGCCCTCACCTTGGCGGCCGGAAGGTTCCACTTTTCCCGCCCTAGTCGTTGGAGTATCAGGTTTCACCAAATACCCTCCTCTACTAGACGGAGTACCATCAATCTCCCTTGCCTCGAGAGCTCTGGGAAAATCCTTGTTTCCCGTTCCAGGCACGCGTCTGCCCATCCGGATCCTAAGCGTGCATTCCCCGGCCCTGAAGTGTACTTGCTTGTTCTTATATCGTCTATGTGATAATACTTGAAGGTAACTTGTGGGGTCTCCCCACTTCCCTCTCTGCTATTTGCACATTGGTACCTACCCACCCTTATGATCATTACCTTAGATACAGCATACACCACTTGAAAAATCGGTCCTCACCCAGTACCACCTATCTGACCAATTTTCAACTGTTAAGTTTATTACCCTAACGTTCTATCGTGCCATGCTACACTTTCACCCCCCCCCCATGTTTCGTCCCCTAGCCCGCTTCCCTACCCCCCTACCATCGCCTGCCGCGAAACGCTTCCTTGTGCAGGCTCGACTGTTTGCGTCTTCAGAATACCCCTCCGTCAAAATAAACAGACCAGAATGTCCATGCATTCACAGCCGTCCACCACACATGCGCCTCTCCTACCACACCAACTTTTAACCAGGGTGCAACTATGCTTGACTTCCCATGCTCTCTTTATTACCCCCGGTTGTGTTGTTATCCCACTGGCATCCTTTCTTGTATCTGCCGGCGGACCCTACCCCCCAATTTCTTATGTGCTCTGCCATTTAGTTCCCCCACTCCGTGGTCCTGCCCTTGTGTTTTTACCACCAAGCACTTGTTCTCTTGTTTGTTTGTCTGCTGGTCACTTTGGTCAGTGAGTTTGAAAAGTATCTTTTTTCCCATGTGTAGCCTTTTGACAACTGCTCTTATGCCTCTTTGGAAGCCACATTTCCCTTCAATAGGTGAGGTCGGTACCCAACGTATATTTCCCTTCTTCACCACCCACCTATCTCTCTGAGTCATGCCGCAATTAACATTCTTTTGGACCCCACCTCGATGTGTTTCTTCTTTTTTACTTTTTCATTCACTCTTCGGGCACCTTTCTCTTTTTGGGTAACTGTATGGGTGCTTTATTTGCTTTGTTTTCTAGGTTGCTTCGGGTGACGGCGTTAATTTTTTTTTTTGATGTTTTCGTTTTGCTATTTTGGTTGTTTGTCTGTCTATTGGTAGGTCCTTCGCGTAGTCTTTGGTAGGACTTGTTTGGACTGTGTTGATATGATATTGTATTTTGTCGCGTTTGCTCAGAGGAGTGTCCAGGGGTTGTTGCGTGGATTTCCTTTGTGCCTTGGGTTATGCGTGACATCTTCTGATCTTTCCTTCGATTGGATAGGTAGGAGCGCTACCTTTATTGGCGGACCGTGGTGCACCGTGTCTTTTGACTAGTCTTATCCCTTTCTATAGCGCTTCCTTTGGTAAATTCGGTTGTTTCTCCCGATTCCGGACTTATTGTGGGGCAGTCACCGAGCGTACGCCTGACCTCCCCAATATGGTTTACAGTTGGTTTTCTTATTTTTCTTTTCGTCCTCCCGGTTGCTAGAATCTCTTGTGATGTTTTTGGCTTTTGCCTCCTATTTTGCACTCGTTTACTGCACTTTTTGGTACACCTTGGGCTTGTGCCTTTGCGGTGTTCCCCGAATACGTGCTCATTTTTTTTTTTTTTGGGACCCAAACGGTGGTGTTGTGTAGACATGGGATTCCAATGGGCAAAGGCAGCCGCCAGTTTATTTGGTATGCTTGAATTCGTCTCTTTCTTTGTAACATCACCTTCCCTCAACTTTGTCCTTCCCTATGTCTCACCCAACATCCGGTTTCATATGTTTCCCACAAGCTAGTGCTGTGTTTTCTTGGCCACTAATTCCGACCTAAGTTTTTGACTTTCTTGCATCTTTTCCTTTTTCCGCCACACGGGTGTTTGTTCTCACCAAATATGTGTAAACTGACTTTTTGTGCGTGCCGCTTAGGCTGGTGAACACATCTTTCTGTCAAACCTGAGTCTTGGTTCCACGCGCGTGCCAGCGTTACGTTGTGTCTCTTTTCCCGGTAGGCCCTCTCTGTTCACCTTTTCTCCTCTGGTTTATCTACGGTTTTATTTTCCGGCTCATTTTTCTTCGTTTTTTTTTTTGGTGTGTGCCTGCTTTTCTTTTTCCTTGGTTGAGACTTGTTAATCTTACCCTTTTCCAGCCAGCAGCCCAATGGTCGACCCAAAAAAAAGTACTCCCCTTCGCTTTTTCTGTCTTTCGTCTCTCACAAATCGTTGTTTGAATCATTCAGGTAGGGAAGCCTCACCCGAAGAATACATTTCATGATTTTATCGGGCGATCACGCTGTTTTTCTTGCCAAAGTCAATTTGTTTGCATTGCCGTCGTCTCTCCCACCAGTCTCCTTTCCCTAAACCTAGTGTCGGCCGATGTCAAAGGTTTATCGGCCCTTTTTTGATACTCCCGCCGGCTTACGTGGGTTTTCTGGCCGTTCAGCCCAGTCCTCTATGCAACAATAGAGACTGAGCGTCGTGCTTGGCATATAGTGCCTGCCATATGTTCTACTTCCGTATCTTTTTGTTATCTCCAGTTATGGATTAAATAAAACAGGTAATTGTTTTGTTGTGCTCTCCCTTTCCCTTCACCTGGTTTTCCGGTTTGTCCCAAGGTCTGGTTCGTACGGCTAGCGCTCTCGAATTTGTGGTTGATAATGACTTAGATTTTTTTTTTATTTGCCTTGATAACCTTCGGCTCTTTTTTCGGAAACTGTCATAGATACCCACCTTTCTTCCCGAAGGAGTTTCCAGCCAAATCTTCCACAAATTGGCTTTTCAGCGCGGTCTTTAACCTCTTCCCTTTTCCGTCCCCCCGGTGCGGCTTCAATCCCCCCCTTCCAAATTTTTCCAACCCTGACCCCCCGAGCCGGTCATCCACCGCACCCCTTTCCCTTCCATTTCTAATCTGGTGGAAACTCCCCCCTTTGTGGTTTCGCCCAGGAGACGATCGTTCTTCCATCTCGCCATCTCCCCTCACAACCCCCCGCCCTTCATCGTGACACTGAGTTTCTACATCCTCACCAAGTGATATTCTTAGTCTATTCCTCCTAAACCCCCCGTCAACCCTCTCTATTTCCCGGGCGGGCCCCTACCTCCCGTCCTGATGTTGTCCGCTCCCCCCGTTACAGACCCCCCCCCGGTATCTCCATAAATTGATCGATTTTCACCCCACATTTTCTCCCAGGGCTGACACTCCTCCTTTTCAGCGCCGACACAGTAATCTTAGCACGTCGACAGATCACATTAACACTAGGTAATATACCCCACAGCACACATTTTTCTTTCCCATCGTTCCTGAATCGATGTTATGTTAACTTAATACTCCCCCCCCCTCGCGCATACCACAACTTCCCAACTCTCCGCACCCAAGAACAAACCAATCCTTCCCCCTGACCCCCTTCCCGCTCAAACTCTACACTGCGCCGTCGGCGCCCAGAAACCTCCCCCCTCACCGCACTCCAATTCTCATGACCATGCGAGTTCCACAATTTTTCCCTTTTACCACCGTCAAATCGTATTATCCCAGCCACCTACTCCGTCGATTAACATTGGTGCCAACCTTCGTTCGTCCCAATTATTCTTACTTCTACTTCTCACGATTTGTGTGTAGCCCCGACTTATCAATTGCCCCCTGATTTGCTTGATTATTTAGCTCTTTTGCCCCCTTTTCCACCAAATTAGGTTTTTCAGAGCCGCATCATTTCCTGCCGCCGGTTATAGTCCATTCCTCTAATGCCATTTTCATCTAACCATTACTTCCCTTTTCACTCCCGTTTTCTTTGATGAAGAGTAATGGATGTTATTTCCTCAATTGCATGACATTTTTACAGATATTGTCTATACGTTTTTACAATATAGCGCTTGCAGTGCATACATACTTTTTCTGTTTAGGGCACTAGTTATTCAAGATTAAGCAGGACTTAATTCCCCGCCTTCAACACACACCTGCCTGTGAGACGTGAAGTGGATACTGGAATCATTCCCGACGACGGTGGCCAACGTTTTACGGGTTTTTGGATCACTTTCCCCCTGTTGACGGTTTTTGCAATTTGTTGGGGAGAATCGAGGTATGAGCTTGCTGCTGTTTCTTGCCTTTTTGTTTGGCTGCCTCTCTCTGCGCAGGTGCTCTTTGGCGGGTATTGTTGATTTTTTTTTCTGGTTTGCTGTTGGAGATTTTCGGCTGGTTTCTTCGGCCTGTTTAGATTGAGATTTACGGTTAACGGGATTGTGGAGGGGCGCCGGTTAAGGTGTTGCCTCCTTTCACTATTTCCTTGTTTTGGTGGGCGTAGCAGACGACCCCTGGGTATTTTTTGGTTTGTTTTCGCAGCGGATTTCTTTTTTTGAATTTTTGGGTTGATATCCCCTATCCCTTCTGCTCACTTATGGTTCTTTCTATGGTATAGACAATCGTACGGGTTTTTGAGGACCCATCTTTTCGTATCCATGGTTTAGCCTGCGCGGGGCTGTCTTCCAGGTGTAGATACGCCGATCCGTTCCGGTCCTTTTCCTTTTTGTTTGTGGCAGAATATATTTACCGGATGATTTCTTCTGAAAAGCGCGGTCTTGGCGCCGCTTCCTATTTTCAGTTTCCACTCTTATGCGTCCTTTGTTGTTTCGGTTCTCCGACGGCTGGGAGTAGCCAATTCGTTGTTCTTTGTTATCTACGGCCCTCTTCTATGGACCTGTTTGTTTGAAGAATATTGCCAGCTCGTCTCGAAGGCTTCCCAGTCGGGTGCGTCGCGTGGCTTCTCAGTGGGTCTCCTATAACACGGCTTTTTTAATTTATCACCCTTTTGCCAAAGGAAGCCTCAATCTCTATTCTTGAGGTTTTGTCTGCCAATTTCTGCATTTTAAGTCGAACTCTTTGAAGGGCAAATACCGGACCCAACTACGTTTTTTTCCCATTTCGGCATTCCTCACCCCTTTTTTGTTTTGCTGGTTCTCCCCTTCACGGGAGGATCAACAGAGTGGGGCTATTTTGGACGGGCTGGCTCCTGCTCCCATCCACGCCAGTAAGTCCCGCACGTTGAGTTCCCTTGCCTTGCCCCGGCGCCGCCCCTTTTCTATCGGAGTTCTTATCGCGGGACCCCGTCGATCTTCATCTCGGCGACCATTTTTTTCCGCCGTCGAGGTGGATATACGTTCACTGCGCCCAACAGATTTCCTTTTCCGCTGCTTCGGTTATCGCAATGTGTTTCCTTTTTCGGACTGTATTCTTCCTGGATATCTGGGCGCTCAACCCGGCGCGCTTTTCTAGCCTTCTTGTGCTGGGGCAGCCCGGTCTTATGTGTCTTGGTTCTGTCACGGGGTATGATTTTT
>Ga0179593_1287439_pt1 | contig 13132 bp, 16 predicted proteins | sample CZODoug2_1_08_16_FD_185931 | JGI IMG/M metagenome (GOLD analysis project Ga0179593, IMG submission 185931) | Vadose zone soil fungal communities from Angelo Coast Range Reserve, California, USA - CZODoug2_1_08_16fungal (PacBio error correction) | ecosystem: Environmental > Terrestrial > Soil >... | reverse complement strand
ATCTGATGCTCCAGCCCGTAGTGTTGGTTTTCTGGGGGGTAACGCCTTCCGGCACTTGCAGCGTCCCCTCTGACCTGGCGGGAGGGTCCCGTTGAGGGCTGTACGTATTTATCTGGTGACGGCTTTTCCGAGCGCTCCGTCTCCTTATAATGTCCCTTTTGTCCCCAGACCACTGTTCGCCTTTTCTGAGTCACGAGGCTTGTCCCTTTCCCCGTATGATCCAGTGAGACCCTCCTTCGGCCAAGATGAGACGACTCCGGCATTTAAGACCCCCCTTTCTCCAGTAATTGTCCTTGCCCCCTTTCACCCCGCGCGTCCTTGGCGGGGTTTGACTCCGTTTCGGACAGTCGTTTCCCTCGTCTTTGCGCTTCCCCTTAGGTCCACCGTTACCCGGTCAATGTTCCTTTCAGGATCCTGGTTTATCGCCCCCCTTCCGCACCACCCTCCGCCGGCGGTTCGGTATCGCTTCTGAGGAAGTTCCTCCGCCTTTCCTTCCAGCTACGTCCAGCACCTCCAAGCTTCTTTAATTTTCTTACGTTCTCGTCTCTCCTGTCACAGTCGTCCGTTTCCCCAAAAAGTGAAATTTCTCCATTTTCGCTTGAGACCCTTCTTGCCCTGGTTCTTGTCTCCTGGGTTCGGAGTTTTGTCTTTACTCTTCTTCCCCTTTCTCCGACCTTGTCTTGTTGCCCTCTTCTCTTCCCTCCCGATGTCTCCCCTCCGACTTCCCCGGCCCGTTGTCTCGTCGATAATCCGCCTGGCACGGAGAACTACTGCGTAAAAATTTTTTCCCTTATTTTTCTGACCTCCGCCAAGCCTTTGGGTATGCTGTTTTTTTTTTTTTTTGAGACATGCTGACTTCGCGTGTTTCGTCAACTCCCCTCGCCTAGCTCTACTAAGATGCTGAGACCCTGCCCCCCGGGCTCCCGTCCTTTCTCTCTGACGTCAGGCCCCGCGGCGGTAGCCGCCGGAGCATTGGCTGAACGCCGACCGACTGCACTTGCCGACTGGTCACTCTGTCATGCATCCTTCTTGATCTTCTCTGTAAAAGGGATTTCATTTTCCCCAATATGAGACTTTCCCTCACACATTTTCTCTTTTTCCTTAGGGTTCTCAGTACGATGATTGTTTCTTCGGCTTCTCCGGTAGCGGAACCCCTCTGTGCTGCTAAACTTTCAACCCATTTTAGCCTCCTGAATTTCTCCTGAGGTACCTGGACCTCAAAGGCCGGGCAAGACTCTGTAGTAGGGAGGCATTTGTTTTCTTTTTGTACCTAATTCTTACGGCGCCACAAACCCCCCCTCAATGGCGTCCCGGACCTCCTTCCCGGGCGTTCCTTTGTTGAAATCATTGGTTACCCTCTTGGTCCTCTTTCCTGGCGCGCCGTTTAAGGCCCCGTGGTCACCCCCCCGACGACGTCTCCTTTCCGGTTTTCCTCCCCCCCCCGTCGCGGAGCTGAATCCACACACAACAGTCCGTTTTTTTTTTTTTCCGTTTGTTTTGGCTGTGCCCCCCGTTGTCGGGAACCGGCCTTTAGGAGTATGTAGGACGTCTCGTTCGAGCCATGCGTCGTCCCGCCTAACCCGCCCTCTGGCCCTCTTTCTTCTTACAGGTCGGAAGGGAAAAAGAGAACCTCACCGAGGTCTTAGACGTTCTTTTACTTGACTCCAGCAATGCCGAGCTTTCTGTGTCTCAGGTTTCCACCGAGGGAATTTGAAGTCCCCTTTCCCTCGCCCCCTTCGTACCTTTATAGAGGAAGGCCCCCCGCGGCGTTATTTCTTTGGTTGGCCGCCTCTTAGAAGTGATCGAGTTTTCCGCTTAGGCGTCCTTCTTTGTCTCCCTCACCGTGCTCCTGAACCCTGTTCCCTCCCCCGCTCCCCAGCCCACTGTCCTTCCCCCTGCTCCGGTGACTCTTCTTCTTAAACCGTTTTCTGCCGAACGCGACGGTGATCTCCCTTCCTGGCTCTGCTTCTCGGTGGGACACCGTGTGCTTAAACCCCAGCCGCCCTGCCCATTTGTCCTCTGTCACCCCCCCCGGGATTTTTTTTTTTTCCCATCCCCAGCCGTCATTTCCCCTTCATCTTCGGTCTCCCCATCCCCTCAACAGACCAGGTACTTTTTCCTCTCTCTTTCCCCCCGTTTTTTGGTGTCTCGAGATTTCTGGGTCTGTTGTTCGGTAGCTTTCCTACTTAGTTCCTTCCCCTTGTGCTGGCATGATCGGAGTTTATTTCCAGTCTTTTTGGAGGAGGATCCAATCTTTTTCGTAGGCGGTTTTGACCCGCCTCCCGGTTCTCCCGGTCATCCTGCGTCCGATTCCCTCCTGCCGACCCTGTCGCGTCTTCTCACGTTTTCTGGGATGTCACGCAGCCCGGTCCTTTTCCGTGTCCACAGGAATGCGTCGGTGGGCATTTTGATGATTCTCTTTTTTCGAGGATGCGCTTGTTAAGGCGGTTCTTTTTTTCTCCCTTCCCTGTTCCCTCCGGTTGATGACACCCCCGAGAGGCCCGGCATGTCTTTCCTGTTTCCCCCGGCCCACCCGCCGCCGACCCATCGCGTGGTTGACTGAGCCCGGCGCGGGTTTTGTTGCTTCTTCCGCGCTCCCACCCCAATTCCCCTTCCTGTGCGCCCCTCCCCTCCCTGACCCTGTCGTTCGTTTTCCGGATGCTCCCTTCCTAGTACCTCGCTTTTCTCGTTTTTTCCCCTGCGGCCGCCCACTGTTCGGATCTCTGTGGCAGCTTGAGGTTCGGGCTCGGCGATGGCTTGCCGGTGTCCTCATGACTCCCTTGTTTTTTTCCCGACCTGTTGAGCAGGTTCTCGACCCCTTTTCACCCCCCAGTTCGGTCTTTTTTGGTAGATTCGCTGAGACCCGCATCGAAGTCTGGGACGCTCCCGTAACTTCGGACTTTTTGGTTTTGTCCCTTTTGCTTTTCCCACGGCGTCTTTTTAGGCCCTTCTGAGATTCGTTTCCTCCCCCATTGCTTTCTCCGCCGATCACTTTGTGGAAGGTTTTCCATTCTTCTTCCTAAATCCATGTCCGGACAGTCCTACTTCCCAGGAGTCACTCCGTCCCCCCTACTACTCGAAGTATATCTTTTTTTCTTTTCTTTTTTAGTAGAAACTTTTTTCTCCTCTACCGGTCAGAAGAGGATCCCTTCCCCAATTCGTACAGACAGATCCCAGCTCCTCCTTTTCCTTTCCGTATTCCCATCTTCTCTAGCATACATGAATAAGCGTCCCCCCTTTGTGTCATGTGACTTCTTCCCGACATAGCCTTGCAGTCTTTCGTTTATGTTCTTCCCTCTTCCTTCATCACGTCGACCGTTAGATGTGACGTCTGGAACTTCTTCCTCGTTAACAGGCAAGAAGTTTTAGTTTAGACTTCCTCCCCTAGCTCTTTCTTTTGACCCCCCTTCTCCCCCCAAAACAAAACAAAATACCCCCTCTCTCCGTCTCTCTCCTTTCCCCTCCCTTTCATCACCCTTCAATCTTCACAAACAGGGGAAAAGCCTTCTTTCCTTTCGTTTACTCCCGGTCCCCCCATGATTTCCCACCTCCCAGTGCTGAGTGGTTCTGAATCTGTAACCCCCCCCATTTTCCTTCCCCCTTCTATTTTCTCAGTGCCTTCGGATGATCGATCAATCCTAGAAGGAGGTTTTTCGGTATCGCTGAAGGAGAATGTCAGGCTTCCACCCCCTCCCCCCTTTCGCCCCTTCTCCCTTTATTCCCACTCCTTTCACCACCTGATTGCAATCATGGCCCATCTCGTTGGGGATTTCTCTCCTCCCCTCCCCCCCAGCACGGGTATGAGTTTCCTTTCTTTCTTGATCCATTTTTGCTTTCTTTCAATCCGTCCCCCGGACCTCACTTGGCCGGGTTCTTTGGGGTCTCGACGGCCGGCCCGCCTCCAGAGGCGATCCGACCAGTATGTGCGGGGTGTTTCGTTTATCTTTCTATCCTTGAACACTTTTTCAACGTGGACTGTTACACGTTCCCCCTAGGTTTCCTCCCTTCCTCGGCACTTGGCAGACATACTGCGCTTACGCCTGCGCCGCCCCTCCGCTGCTGGTTTACTTTTTCCCCCCGGGGAAGATGTATCGTTTTTTCTTTCTTTTCCCTGATTTAATTTCTGGCTCCGTAAGGTGGTAACGGAGCGAAGGTGTAAGAGCTTTTGCCTCCATTTCTTTGGGCCCCTTCCTTTTCACTTTAAGTTAAAGTCTGCGCTCGACGAGAGCGCTTGCCTTCAAAATATATTTTTTCAGTACGTCCCCTCCCCCTCCCTTTTCACGGTCCCCGCCCCGAAAAGTTCGGTTCTTACAGGGTTCGTCCACGCACTTTTTTTTCCCCCCCCCCTCAATACGGTGCTGCCATCTTCTTTTTCTTTTCCTTCCTCTATCTCATCTTTGTTGTCTATCTGGTTTATCGGCTTGCTCAGCCACGTCTGGCGAGATGGCTGGGTGTCAAACTTTTCGTCCGCACTTTCTAACTCCCCTATTTTTTTCCTTTTTTTGGAGTGAGTCTTTTCAGTCTTTTACGAGATTTCCTTCGCGGTCGTCCTATTTAATCAATGACCTTTCCCACTTTCTTTCGCGCCGCACCTTCCGATTTAGTGCCAGCTATAAAAACGTTCGATCCTGAGAACCCCCAGTCTTGCACCTTTTTCCTTTCATCGCCTACTGACGGCATGGAGACCACCTAAACTTTTCCCCCCAAGGGCCAAAATTTTTTCCCCCCTTCCTTCGGCGTTTGCGTCGCTTGCGTTCAAGCGCAGTTGTTCTGCCCCTCTCGTCGCTGCCTGTTTTTTTCCACAGAGTTCACCGGTTCTCCATTGTCAACCCACCTCAGGAACTCCCCTCCCGCCCACCCCACTCACTCAGGGGGTAGGATCGCCTCCTATTTGGGACCCGAAGTAGCCCTTCTGCCCTGCACTCTCGGTCCCAGCGTTATTGTTTACTTGTCAGGGAGAATTCGAAGATATCCTCCCTATTGGACCATACCCTGGTGATGGGCCACCCTTCCATCCTTTCTCTGCCTCCCTTCAGAGCTGCTTTCCTTTTTGATGGTCGTCCTTGTTGTGTGCCGTATTCCTCTCTTTCTTCTTTACTCCGTGGATGTTTGCTGAACTTTTTCTCCTTTCCGCATTCGCCTTCCCTTAATGGCCCCCCCCTTGCTTGGCTAATTGTGTCGAAATAGGTTCCTTCAACTCCCTGGCCGCCCCTCGGGTTTGATGCCCATTTTATTCTGATCTCCAGTTGTGGTACATGTTTTCCCCGTCCGTATTTTGGGGTGTGCTTTTGGTGTGGATGAGAGTCCCCTTCCGATGCGTTGATCTCTGTTCCAGTCATCATCCTATTAGACCGAGTTTTTTTTCCTATTCCCCTCCCCGGGAGAGTTCGTTTTCTCCTCATTTTCCCCTATTTACGTCAGGGCTCCCGGGGTTTGTCACGCTGGTTGCGCTTTTCTGTAACTCTCCCTTATCTTCCACGTGCCCCTCTGGCCCCCGCTTCCGAAATCCGATGTTTCCCAGTTAGGTCCTGGCTTTACCCCTCTGTTGAGAAGGCACTTTACCTTAGTTCTCCTCCCCTTTTTTTTTAGTACCCCGCTGAGTTTGTATCCTTCTCGGCGGATCCTTATCTTCTCGGATCTTTTTCAGCCCCAGGTCGTGCTCTCTGCATTTGCCGACTAGGTCGGTTCCTGCCATGTTTCCTGTTGATTGGTGTTCCGGTACGCCGCGCTTCGGAGTGACACCGCCACTTTCCGTCCCGTCCCCCTTTCCCGTTTCCTTTTTCCTTTGATGCACTTTCCCCGGCTCTCGCTGCCCGAGACAGTGCGCTCCTGGGACTAGCCAACCCCAACACAAACCGTTTAAACATCCCCTCCGAGGCTTTGGTTCAGGCTTTTACCCAAAGTAAGAGCTACGCCCCTCTCCCCCCCACCCACTTAGGGAGTGACATTGGCCCGTTTTTTTTTTTTTTTCATTATCTCCCCCCCCCCCCCCCCCCCCCCCCCCCCCCCCCCCCCCCCCCCACCCCCCCCCCCCCCCCCCCCCCCCCCCCCCCCCCCCCCACCACCCAACCACCCCCCCCCCCCACCCCCCCACCCCCCCCAAATTTGTAGGTTCCCCTTACGGGGTTCTTCTATGACTCGCCTTCTGCCCCTTTTTCTGGCCATCGCCCGAACCATCCCTTTCCCCGCTATTCTTCTCCGACGCGGCGGCAGGACCCTCTCCCCACCCTCTTCCATTCCGGTCTCTTAGACCCCCCGACCCTTTAGATCCTTGTAGCTCTGTCGCCCAACAGTTTGCATTTCCGAGCGGTGCGAGACTTCTCTTGCTTCCTCCCCCACCTCGATGGTCGTTTCGGGGGGGGCGCCCCCTAATCTCCCTTTGCTCGCCGTGTTCGCTCACTGCCTTTTGGCAGTTTCCCCCCAGTCGAACAAGAACTGGAGCCTTTGACCTTTTTTTGATGACCACCCCCTCCCTCCATCTCTCCCCCCCCCCCGCGCAGCCGACGCCCTTCTTAAGGGCGTTCCCTACGGATCGTCCTCAACAAAAACCATTTTTTTCCCGGCTTTTTCCTTACGCCTTAGGAGACCTTTTAGGCCCCCGTTCTCGGTTTCCCCCCCCCCCAGTCCCCGCAAAAACGCGTTCTTTACCTTTTCCATTTTCCAGTGATCCTTCCCCCTTTCCCCCTCACTCTCATGCAGAATGGAACGCATTTTAAGGGATTATTCACGCCTACCCGCCCCCCAGACCCAAATTTTCCCCTCCCCTCCTCCTCTTTTTTTTTGTTTTGCTGATCTTAGGTATGTGGTCCGTCTCTTTCCATATCTCCACTTCTCGGCGTTTCCATGGATGGACCTGATCTGTTGATTCCCCCTTTGGAAGGACACTTGTTTCCACAAGAGGTTTGCTGTCGGTTTGTTTGGAACAGATAAGGTGTCCTACCTGGAGGCTCCCCTTGCTTTCCCCTCGGCACCGTCCTCATGGACTGCTTTCGGAGATATTTTCACACCTCCCCTCTCTCCTTCCTTTTATTCCGATCTCCCTTACTGCCCGGTTTTGTTCGAGGATGTATGAGAGGGTCGATTTTTGTCGAAATTTTTCCTTCCTTTTATTTTTCTGCTCCCTCCATTAGAGAAGTTTGATACCCTCTCTCTCACCTCTCTGGTGAGGATGCAGAAAATACATACGACCATCGCTTTTTGTTGAATCTAGTGATTCAGTGGCGTCTCCCGCGATCCCCCACCAATTCGCCTCGGTTTTAGACCTCTTTCCCTCAAGGATCGGTAGGTCTCTAAAGGTTACTTCTTAGATGAAATCCCCCATGTGTCTCTTTCCTGCCGCCTACCTGGTAATTCCCTATGGAGGGGAAGATTAGGTTCGCGTAGGTTTGTCTATGTTCTCTTGTCCCTCGTAATCAAGAAGTTCCTGTGGACACATCGCTATCATTTCTCATTGTAACTTTTTTGTTGGTGGAGGTGCTTAGATCCTCCCTTACCCCCCCGCTTACCTCATGAAAGTAAGAATCTTTTCAATGTTTCAACCACTTCTTTCCCACGGTCTGCAGACTTTATATTACCTCGGATTTTTTGGGTCTCCTTTTTGTATCTCCCTTCCCTACCCCCCTTTTATTGACGGCTTTTCGTTCGCCTTCACTCCTGTCCGCAAACGATATAAAAGTTGCTTCTTGAACTTTGGACTCCCTGTACCACTATGGCGAATTATGAGTGTTTTGCTCATCTCCCGTCTCTTTCCTTCTCCGCACTAATAATTCGTAATCCCCCCAAGGCGGAGACCATTCTAATTGTTTCCGTGTCCGTCTCAGAGTGGTATCCGTCGAATCCCCTTCCCTGATGAAGTATCCCCTTTTTATTTATTCGTTGCCCTCTTTCCCCCGTGTCAGTTGTCGGTCGTTTTAAGCCAGTCTTTGCCTCGCCCAGCGCGACGCATGCGTTTGAGCCTTACTGAGGTACCTTCCCCGGCGGACCGCTTTCCCTTTGAAACTTGTAATTCCTTTGTGTCTCCTCTTTTTCTGATAGGAGAGTTATTAACAGCGACAATTCTTCTCTTTAGTTCCTACCCTCGTCTCCATGCAGTACCAATACCTTTTGAGGAGGTCCCTCCATCACCTGGTCCTCCCTCCTTGTTCGGGACATGAGAGTTGACTGCGTCTGATCTCTGTCTCATTCTCGAGGGCTGTGAGTAATTCGCCGGCCGGCGACTTCAGGGCGGAGAGTTAGCAACTCCGGTCGGCAACGGCCCTCCGCTTCCGTGAAAACTTCCCTTCAACCCAAGTCTACTCCCTCACTGAACGTCTTTTTCGTCGCCATCGAAGATTTGCCTGCTCCAGGGTTCTTCCCTGAAGTTCGGGATTCCCTCTTTTCCCCCCCATTCCCGCCGTTTCCCCTCAAAGCTTTTCCTTATTCTGGAGTTAGATCCCTCTTCTAGGATAACTCCTAGCGGAGATAAGCCCCATTTTCAGGTGCGTTGTGTTGTGCTTTCGACTGCCTATCCTTCAATTCGTTAGGGTTTTTCCGGTTCCTCGTTTGCAGGCACTCATTCGTCCCCCTCTCTCTGGTTCCCCATTGGAGCTTTAACCCTTCCCCCCGCCGCCCTCCCCTCCTCCTTGCTGTGCTTCACTGGAAGCCTTTTTCTGCTATTGTCATGCCATTTTTGCCTTCTTCGGCATCCATTGGCGAAGTACCGTGTATATTTTTCCTTCTGGTGACGGTTTTCATTTGAGCTTTGTCATCGCCGGTTCGAACCCAGGGTTGATGGTGACATATGCTTGCTCGTCCTGCAGAGGGCCGTCCCCATTTCTCTCCCCCTCTCCCCGGTGACGCCCTCTCCTTTCGCTTTCTCTTCCCCTTGTGCGAACGCGATTCTTTTCCAACCGCATTCTCAGCCACGCCGTCGGTGAGAATCACGAATATCTCTCTTTCCTCTCCCTCTTTTTTGTTGTCTCGTCTCCATCGATTTTTCCTCCTTATGTTTCGCCTCTTTTTGTTCCTAATCCTTTTCAGGACACCATCGCTACAATAGACGGTCTTCTTCGGCACCGTTATGTTTCGTAGTTCTGGTGCAGAGTCCCTCGCGCTCGTCGAGCGTCCTTTTTCATAAACTTTTTGGCACTTTTTCCTGTGTCCCGCTTTCTCTTGTCGTCTCCTTCTCTTCGGACTCCTACCGGCGGAAAAGATTTGAGCCCTCTACGTCATGTCCGCACCATCTTCTGCCTTAACCTCTGTTCCCCCTGCCAAATCTTTTTTGTTTTTTTTGTCCTTCACCTCCCTTTGGTTCGGCATCTTGGCCGCGGTCCGTCTCTCACATGAGGAGGTTCTTCATGTTTCCCTTGAATTCAGGATCGTCATCGACAGCCCAACACCTCACCTCTGTCTTTTGCGATAGACGATGTTTCGGACTTCCCTCCCTTTCTGCTTTCCCTACATACCGAGGGAAATAGGGAAGTCCGATGGGTCTGAAGAACTCTAAAGTCGGCATTGACTAAAAGGTGGGCCACGGCCCCATACGATGATCCCTTGGACCCCCCCTTCTGAGTCGACGTGTTGCTTAATTTTCCTTTTATCGAGATATTGTAATCCCTGGATGTTTTGCTGAGAGCCGGCAGCAAAGGCCCCTCGTCTGCCCCCCGCCCCCCCCGCCGCTCGTCTCGGTTGCTTCTCTTCTGGCGTTTGCCACCTCCTTTCCTTCACTTTGCTTGACAACTTTTGGGTGGGTGATTTTGACCTCCCCAAGCCGTTTGTTTTTTAGCATGGACCGGTTTCTCTCCCATCTCTCTTTTTTCTTTGTAACTATTCCTTATAGACTCGCTGCCCCTGACTCGACGGACGTGTCCTTCTTCGGTCCTCTCCGGTCCGTGCTTTTTTTTTCCCCCCAGGGAGGTCCTCCTTCTTTAGCCCCTTTTGTACTCATCCCTCCTCCCCGGTCACGCTGGCTCTCCGGTAATTTCCCGTGAGTTGATATTCTCTTCAGGGATTGTCTCAATCTGAGACTGCACTTCCTTCTTCCTCCTTCCTCCCCCAGGTGTTCTCCTCTTAGTGTCTTATCTTTTTCGGTAGAAGGAGGCTTCCGATTTGCTCTACCTAAACAGGTCCCTAAGCAAGAATTTTGTCTTGATGGTACATGCCGCCAGGATTCCTGGACGCCTTTTTTTTTTTTTGCCATTCCCCTCCCTTCCGGCGACCCCTCCCCCCTGCTTCCCCCCATTCAGGCCCTGTATGGCGGCGCACCTCCTTGGTACCCGATCAGCGCGCGCCGTGGGAACGCGTCTTCCCCCCCCCTAAAGAAGAGTTTTCTTTCCTTGTTCTCTCAGATTGGCGCGTACCGACTCCCCCCCCCCCCACACATAGTGTGACCGTCTAGGTCCCGTAAAAGTGTCGTTTCTGGCATTGGCTTCTTTCTTTCTGACGAGAAGGAGCGTAGAGAGCCGTCTTCTCCCCCCCCCGCTGCTCTCTTCCCCGGCCCTGCCAGTTTAGTGAGGAGGGGCCCTCTCCCATTCACCGATGTCACGCCTCGCCAGTTAACCCCGTCCTTCGATCCTTTTCTGGAGTTTTTGTCCCCCCCGGCTCCCATTTTGAGCGTTTTTCACTCCGCCCCCTCCTTCTGAGGCAGGCCCCCCTGATGGTCTTCGTTTTTTTGCCCTGCCGCCCTCCCGTACCGTATTTGCGCATCCCGTGCTCCTGTGGCAGTACCCTTTTGACCGGCTCCTTCACCAAGGTTTTTTTCCGACCATTTTTTGACCCCCAAATAGCACCCGTCCCCTTTCGACCAACGCGCATTCGGGACGATAAAATTCGGTGTGGAAAGCTTGATTGAAAACTCCTTACATTTTCTCTGTTTCCCTCGGCGATGGGCCCCGTTCGGCACACATTGTAAAACATCCCAGTCCCTCCCGAAATTGTTGTCTTCCTTTCTTCCCCAGTTCTAAATCCCAGCGCCTCACCTTCCCGCCTTACGCCGAGACTTTGCGCTCAGATCCTCCGCCCAACAACCCCCCAGAACCCTCATATTTCCCATCTCCTTTTTTTTGAGTCGATCTTCTGGTGTCGTGGTTCTTATGGCCCTGTCCCCTTTTCGGCCCATGGTGGAAATGATACTTTGTTTCTTGCCGACTGGGCTAATCGACAACTCCTGCTGTCTTCCCTGGTGTTGAAAAGCCCCAGGTGTTTCTTCAATGGACCCGCGTCCTCGTGGTACATGATCCATGTAGTCTTTTTTTCCTCTGATGCCCTTTCTACCTTATCATCGAATTCTAGTCGCTTTAATGCGCTTTTTTGGGTCAGGCTGTATTCCGTTTTTTTTTAGTCTGTTTGATTTTCTTGCGACTTTGTTTTTTAGCATGAACACGCCACTGCGCCGGTTTGGTGATCGCCAGCCTCTCCCGGTTTTTTCTGAGCCCCCCCCCCCCAGCCCGCCGCAAATCGCGGTGTGCTCTGCCGTGATTTGCTTCGGCCTGGTCGCCCCTCGCTCCCTTGTCCCCTCTGTGGGCCGAGTAGCCTTCGGTCCGTCTTATGTACAGGACCGGCGCATGACCTGTTTCTGGGGAGTTGTCCCGACGGATCCCCCAATTGTTATCCGAATAGTTTTCAGCGTGATTGGGCTCGAGAGAGAAGGTTTCCCGTTTACTAATCCGCCTGGCCCATAACTTTGTTTCCAGTTTTCCTCTACGGTAAAAAGGGTTTTTCTGTTTTGATTTCTTTTTCCGCTTGGGGGAAGCTTAAGTAAGCCTTACTTCGGGCCTTTGGGCCACCCAATGCCGTTCTCACTTCGCGGCTCCTCTTCTGGTTCGAGCTTTTTTACCCATTTAGTGATGCAAGTCGAAGGGCATTTTCCGGGCCAGGACAGGGGGTTTTTCGCAACTAGTCCCTGTATCCCTCTCCCTTCTTCTCCTTGTCCTTTAATCCGGAGAGATTCGCTGACCCTTTTTCCTTCTGCCTGCACCATCGCGCTCCTAATCCCGAGTTTGACGTCCTAAGACAATCATGTATTCGCACCAGGAGCCAGTCGAAGCCTTTGTCCCCTTGCTTCTTTGGGTCCGGCTCCTCCTCACCGAGACTTTCTTAAAATAACGGCGTGCATTGACTGGTTGTTCCAATTAAGTGACTTTCGGGATCGTCATCCCCCCCTTTTTCTCGGTCTTCAGACCCCTTTTGCTCCTTTGCTACCTTCGGAAATAGGAGAGACCGCGGAACGGCTTTATCTGGCTTGCTCCTCTCCTTTATCCCCCTTTAGGTTTTTCTTCACCAAGACCCCTTCCTTTTTTTTGGTAGTTCTCCCTCTTCAATCCACTTCTGTACACGCACTGTTGATTCAGATTACCGGTCCTCTGACTTTCGGTCCCAAGTTTCTTTCCGTTGCCGCGGTTTCTCGACCTCTCACACTTCCTCTTATTGAGGTTGTGCGGAATCGCATTGCGAATTCGGCCTCTCCCAAACACCCTTTAGCCTTACTGCCGCGTTCGATGACCCCTGTTTTTTCCCCATTCGCCGGCCCACTCCCTTCCGTCGGCTTCCCATCGAAGATTTTTCGCGTTGCCCGATTATTCGTGACGGCTCTTTTTTCTTTGAATTCGCCCGTACCCGAATAATCGGGGCTCTTGCGTTGCTTTCTCTTCCTTCCTTCCTAACCAGACGCCCCCAATTAGTCTCTTTTCCTTTGTCGCGAGTTTCCTTTTGTGGGTTTTAGATGCCCTCCTGAAATGTCCCGTGCGGGCAAGGTTGCCCTCTGTGGTTTTTGTCTCTTTGACACCCGTCCTTCCCCCACGATTGCAAAAGATGCTGAACGCAGCGTCCCCCGCGCGGGCGGGGAACTGGAAGGTTCCCCTATTTTCATGTTGCTGTGTTCCCTTCCCCCCTCCTTCTTCGTTCTCCTCTTTTCAGCTCTGTTGTTCTTCCCCTTACCGGTGTAGAGCTGCCTGGGCCACCGGGTTAATATTCGGTTCTCCGAAACCGTGTTCCTTCCTTTACCTTCTTGTCTCCAAGCGAGAGCGGTACGTTCACCATAATCTTCACATCACGCATCAGTGTTTTCCGTCGACCTTCTGAGTTCTCTTTTTGAAAGGGTGCCTTAACGACGTTTCCCCCCCCCCGCTTCTATCCACGACTTTTATGCAGGCCTCCT
>Ga0179593_1388263_pt1 | contig 13133 bp, 11 predicted proteins | sample CZODoug2_1_08_16_FD_185931 | JGI IMG/M metagenome (GOLD analysis project Ga0179593, IMG submission 185931) | Vadose zone soil fungal communities from Angelo Coast Range Reserve, California, USA - CZODoug2_1_08_16fungal (PacBio error correction) | ecosystem: Environmental > Terrestrial > Soil >... | reverse complement strand
TTATCGTAGATGGACTCCGCTTGCTACCTGGGTATCTTGGGGGCTCCCTTTTTTTTTGGTGTGTCCAACGATTCCCAGGTAGTTGACGACCTCGACAAACGCGCTGTTTCGCTTGATTTTCACAATAACCCGGGTCGATTCTTCCTTCGCGAAGCCGTAGTTTATGCCCGAGTTCCACCCGAACTACCCTCTTTCGGCGTTTTCACCATCCCTCTTTTCCTGGCAGTTCAATTTACTGATCTGATTTTTGGTCAGAGCCCTGGCAACTTTTTATGACTGGCTCTCCTGCGCGAGTTCGTGTCCCGGTGTTCAACGATTACAACCACCCTCCTGGCTGTCTTGCGACTTCTATGCGGGTGGTCTTCCCTTTTGGCTTTAAGGAAAAAGCGGGAAAGAGACGTTCTCCACTTTCTTTCGTCTTTCCTTTCACTGTAATTTTTTGACCAATCGGGTTATGGGGTTACCGGTCTTTGGGCCATTAGCTTCATTCATCCCGGACCGTCGGGAATCCTGGAATAACGAAAAGATCCTAGGACAGTTTTCTTTGTTTTTACAGTTCAATTGAGGATGTGAACTGAAGCGTAGAGGATTACGTGAGGGCGTTGGAGCGTGGAAGTCGCGAATGGAGAGCCCGGAATTTAGTGTGGTCCTCCCCCAGTTGAAACGGTAAATTTCCCGTTCTTCTAGAGAGCATCCCTCGTCTTCCCTTTTATGAACCTCAAGGGCCTCCGAACCCGCAGCGGGTCGACCCAACGTGTCGCTCCTTCCCCTCGCCTTTCCCCTTCTGCCGTTTCCGCTACCGACACGATGTTCTTCGGCATGCGTCACATCTGCTCATGATCGCGGCTTTTGCTTTCCGGGCTGTGTGACATCTTGCGGAAGAGCTTCCCCCTCATCGATTTATTGCCGCGCATCCTGGACCTGACCAGGCCATCCAGAGCTTTCTGGGGATTGATGGCACGGGGGACCTTTGCTGCTCCTGTCACCCCAAGACCGGTTTGTAATACCTCTTTTGGCACGACCGGCCTCGTGTCTTTGGCCGTGATAGTTTGAATCTTTTTAAGGGTGTTTTTTTTTCCGACCCCCCCCCGTACCCATCAATAACAAAGAGGGGTAGTTGTTGTCCCTCTCTTTGCACTTGTCCCCCCTTTTTCGGCACGTTGCTGCACCGACATCAAAGGGGTTTTCCGCATTCGGTCCATTTTTACCCCGCCGGTTCTGTTTCCAAAGCTCTTCTTGACAATTTATTTTCAAAGATTCTTTCATGTAATAAATTACTGACAGGCGTGGCCGTTCTTCTTTTTTTCATTAGATGAGGAGACTCTCCAGACAACTCGTCTTTAGCAACGAGGACTGTCTAAGGGACTATTCCCACGTAATCCTTGTGTTCTTAGGAGGGTTTTTCCTCACACCTACCAGAACCTTTTTAATTCTGTCGTTTTTTTCTGAAGATCTAGTTCCATCCCTTGACCTTATAGGAACTATTCGTGGTCGTCCTATTCCGATGCAGGGAATTTCCCTTGGCCATTTGGTTATTGGCTTACCTCCGACCTCCCCTTCCGCGTTACTTCCATTGTTTCTCTATTAAGCGGATCTGCGACTCGCGCTGCCATCCAGATAGCTCAGTCCCCCCTCCCCCCCTTCGCTTTCCCCCTTTGCTTGAGTCGGCGACATCTTCTGCTATTTCGTCGAATCACCTGATGAAAAAGGGGTCCCTGCTAGTTTCCCAGTTTAGCTTCCCAATGCTTGACTGGGGCCCCCCCCGAGCACATTCAACCTTTCCCCGCACATCTTCTTCCAGCGGCCGCCTTTGGCATGCCCGGGCCCTTTTTTTTTCGTTGCGGGCCATTGTCTGTTTGAAGAAGAAGGTGTATCATTTCGTAGATACAGGCGCACGGTGATGAACATCCGGCGAGCTGTCTTTAATTACTGTACGTTTCCTTCTCGCCCCCTGTTTTTTTTTTTCTTCTCTGTAAGAAGGGTGTTTCGCACTTCATTGGCAAGATAGTAGAAGATTTCCTTCAAAGAGGTAAGAGAGAGGCCGGCCCTCGCACCAGTTTATTCCCCAAGCCGCTGATGTAAGATGTTCCTTTCCCTCCCAAAGTCCTTCTCTTCTTTCCCTTAATCAGTTTTTTCGTTGAGATCCGCTGTGGGTGGAAAATCACATCGTAAAACTCCTTTTATTTTTTATTACTGTTTCGATTTACGGAAGTCTTCTGATCTCCCTTTTTCCGCTCTTCTTTTTCCTCACTTGCAAACCGGGCTCCCCTTCTTCGCCCCCCCCCCCCTCACGGTCGTTGCGCGCTTTTTTTCCCATAGGTCAGCCCCTCCCGTCTAGCCGAGGTCACGCGCCTGGTTTTTTACGTCCCAATTCGGACCTTCTTCCCCTATGTTCCCTTTTTCCTCCCCCTCCCACGCGCCACTTTTTTTGCTCCTCGCTTCGCTTCGCTGCACCTGTTCGTTCTCCCTGTTGATGTGATCGGGGTTCCCCTCTGGCCCCCGAAAATTGCTGATTACTTTAGCGCCTTCCTCGGTTCCCATTTGGGCCACTCGTTTGTCATATAGAACGTGCTCGCCCGCTCTTGTCGGCTAAGGCATCACGCTTTTTAGCTTGTCCGGGTACTGCCTTTCCACTTTTCACCCCGGGCATTTTCCTCCTTCCCCTAGCCATCTTCGCTCCCCCTTCGCCCCGAACCGGAGGTTGCCTAGGTTTGGTTTTTCTCCGAAGAATCATCCCCCCTTTGGACCCCCCCTTTCTCCCCCCTTCTCCTGACTCGCCCCCAATACGAGGTTGACCCTTACGATTACGCCTTCGAACGACTTCATGGCCTATGGTGCGGATCCACCCACGGCCGACATTCACGGCCTTCCCTTTACTGGTTTTCCTGACCTCCCCCTATCTTGCTAAGCCACTTTCTTTCTCTCAGATCTTCCGCGATTAGATCCATTTTTTCATTTGCAGTCCTCACTTCACTCTGACGTCCCCCTTTCCTTTGCACACATCGGCTTGCCCTTCCTCTCCCAGCGTGGACAGGGGCCCTTCTTGCGTTCTTCTTGCGCAAACCCATGGCTTCCTCTACTGGCCCTTTCCGGCTCTTGGAAGCCACGAGCACAGCCCTCTTCCGGTGTCTTTCTTGCCTTGGTGCGGCCCAGATAACAACGTAGGAATTTTTCTGAGATACGGCCGCGCCACCACTCTCTTTCAGACCCCAATAGTAGACACCCAACTGCTGTTAGTGGGTGTCTTCCTTGCCCTTTTTCCGTTCCCCCCTCTTGATTTTCCCCGTTTGCTTCCTTTTGATGATGAGCCTTCCCGGTCCCGTGACGCGCTGGTGGTAGGTCCTCCCTCCTCTCCTCCTCCTTACGGCGTCAGCGCTCAATAGAGGAATATCTCGACCCCCTTGGCCGCCGTTTTAACTCTCCTTTGTATTCTTCCTCGGTCGCCTTTCTTTGAGCCAAAAGGTAATCGTTCGACACTTAGATGTGTTTTTCGTCCTTGCTTTCATCTTCTCCCCTCAATGCTCCTTCTTGAACCTATTTTTTTATGAACCCCCGGGTACGATTACCCACTTCGTTTCTTTCAGATCTATTGCCCTTCAACTTCCTACTTCCCGACCGTTCGGTTCTTATATTACACCTTTTTTCGACGTACAGAAATACTTATGATCACAGGCTGTCTTGTTTCCCCCTTCTTCCCCCCTTTTCGGTTTACAGCTCTGTGCCTCTCTCCGATTCACCAAGAAATCCAAGGGTTTAATCATTGGCCCCTTTCCGAATCCCCCCTCTTCCGCTTCCAGGGTCTCGTGGTTCTGTTCTTAACTACACAGAAGACCTCTCCCTCCAAGAAGACGGTGTGTTCCCTCTTTCCCACGGGGCCCTCCTTCTCCTATCCCCTCCCCCCCGGTCCCCGCTGTCTTCCACGCATCAGTTTTACTCTGATTAGGAACCCCCAGCGTTTTTCTTTTTATACCAATGATAACGCGACTCTGGTCTGGGAATCCCTTCCGGCCCGTAAGAGAAATGAGAACGCGAGCTGTATTGTGTTTACCCTCCTTGAATTAAAGAGCTTTTTTCCTCTGTGAAAGTACCTCGGCAATCGTGTTCTCAACCCCCCCCCCCGAACAGATGTTTGCCCGTCTCCACCTCTTCCCCCTTACGACAGTTTCCTCGACCTCTACTTTTTTTTTTCCCCCCCCCCCCCCTCATGTTGTTTGTTGTTCGCGCTCATCCCCTCGGTCGGCGGACGCTCGCGGTCTACTTATGTTCTCCCTTTCTATTAGTGGTGGTTCTTTTTCTGATCAAACCTTATGCCGACCTAGAACATTCCAAAAAGAGTTGCATGTTAATTGACGTCTTGCTCACAATACACGTTTTTTCTCTCTAGTACTTCTAGGAGTTTACAGCCCAGTACTTTGATCGCCCGGCACGTTCGCGGTTTTGAGGTCCTTTGTATAACACACTCTCCCAGAACTTGTTAAGATCTTCATCGGCCCCGAGCATAACGTGCTGGCCTTTGGCCAGATACGAGAAGACGCCACTGGGAGACCGTTGAGATGCTGATGGTCCGCACGCGTGCCGCTCGGCCCTGCTCACCACTAAGTTCATTGGTCTTTAGTTTTTAGTTTCTTTTCGAGAGTCCTGGATCTGTGCGCCCAAACTTCATTGACCAGATGAGCTACCACTAAATGTGAGGTTTCGTCTCCTGAAATGCGTTTTTTTTTTTTACACCCCCTTGCTTTTTTGGGTGACCGTTCTCTCACTCGGTAACATAGACCTTCCCCCGCATGTCAAAGTCACGAACCAGAACCTGCTAATGGACGTTGGTCCCGTTTAAGGTTTTGGCCGGAGTTTAACAGGTGAGATCCTTGAAAATGTCCGAACGAAATCCGTTTTCTAAGCCCCGTGACGGCTTGATTTGCTTCATTTAAGTTTTGGGAGGGTTAACTCTCACCTATGATCCTTCCAGAAGAGTTATTCCCCCTCTTCTCCTTACTTTCACCCTAGGGTCCAGATTTCGTGCGCTTCTGTCGGCGCGGAGGAATGCCTTACTTGCCTTCAAACTGCTTCGTCGAACTGTTCTGTGAACCCCTCCCCCCCCGCCCAGTTGAGGGAGGCTGAAGATAAAAGCCAACCTCAGCTTCTGACTTCTCCCGTCTTTTCTTCTCGCTCTTCGATGGATCTGGCTGAGTTTTGATTAGACTGTCCGAGCAATCTCTTCCCCTTTTTCATTGCTTTGCAGATCCGGGGACTGCTCTGACACCCCATGTCAACCTGGTTTCATTTTTTTATCTGATCAACCCCTCCGGTTTGTCTTGTTTTGTGCCGAACAGTCCCGTTTGATGTCTTGGTCAGATCGTCTTCGCGTGACGGTTCTTCTTTGTTAACGCCCACCTTCTCCATCTCCCGATTTCTTTTCCCTCCCCCCCCTTGCAAGGATGGACTAACCTGGGCCAGGATGCTGAAAAGAACATGGTTGCAGCCCTCAGCCTACCTTATCCGATGGACATTTCCACCCTGCATGTCTCTCGGGAGACGCATTTTTGCCCCCAGGACTTTCCTGCTTCAACTCCTTCTTGCCAGGTTGCCCTGTTCCCATCCGTAAATTCTTACCACTCGAGGTTTCATCCCCCCAGGTCTTTGATTCTCTCCTTCGTTCCGTGAAATGTCACCTCCCCTTTCTGTTGAATTCGGATTCATTCTGCAATCCCCCCCTCGGAAGGTTTCCCCTCGGTTTCCGGCGTCTCTTTCCCTTTACCGTCGAGACCTTCTGTTGGTCGGCGATTTTCTGCTGAGTTGTTTTTTCGTCACCATTTGCTGATTCCACGGCTGTCCGCCGACCTTCCTCCCACCCCGATCATCTGTCCTCAGGGCCGGGACATTGTTCGATGAAAGGGCTTCGGATCTGCGCCCCCATGCGCCGGGACATCAGAGTTTTTGCAGGAACCGTACACTCTTTCACCCTCGTGCCGGCGGGTGATCATCGGCGAGCCTTTTCGGGATACACCGCTTGGCACACGGGGTTCTTGCTCTTTCCCTTGTCTTCCTTTTTTCCTCCCTGGTCGGAATGAACCCCGATCCCCCCCACCCCAACCGTCCCCTAAGGAGGCCCTCGGCAGACTTGATCTTCCCCCGCCGGGCTCTTGGTTTCTCCAAGATCATCTGTGAATTTCGGTTTTCCCTTGGGGACCTTGTCCCGATAGTTCGCCGGTTGCTTCACCTTTCCAGTCAGGTCCTCGGAACGACTTTCTCTTTTTTTTCCTTCCCGCTTTACTCAATGTACTTTTGTGATTCATCTTTCCGACCCCGTTGCGTTGATTACCTTTAAAGTTCTTCTCGCCTGGCCCCCCCGAGATTTCGCCTAAAGGCCCGGACCTCTACAATCCAAATCCCTCTGCTGTCCGCGGTTGCCGTGCGACCCAGCAAGCTAATATTTTCCTCTCTCCGTTTGTTTTTTCTGAGGTTTCATGAGGGTGTGGTTGAACAAGTCACATCTTCAATTTTTCCTATTGTTGGGTATACGGGTTCTCGTCTCGACTCGTTTAGTTTACGTTCTTTCCGAGCATCTCTTCCTCGTTCCGATCTCCCATGACTATACGGTCACCGTTACCTCACTTACACTCGGTGACTATTCCGCACCATTTAGTCGTTTGTTGTTATAACACATGGACTTTCCCCTGTCTCCATCCTCTGCGTGCAGGTTTCCTTCCCCCCTATGTATATACAGTCCATGCGAGCACGTCGCAAGTATGCCCCCTTTTTGCGAAGCCCCAGACTGTTCGTTTCCTTGAGACCCCTGGTAGATTTCCCTTGTTAGGCATGAACTTGTTTCCCTTTGTATCAGGCTTCGGTTATCTTTTGTCAGGGCCGCCAGGTACCTACCAATTTTAGTCTGTACTGCCTTCCCTGGACCCCCCTTGAGACACCCAGTTTTTTTTGACAGAATGCTCGCCTCTTGACTTCTTTTACCCGCGGGTTTCCGCCGAGGGTACGGTTCCGCCTCCCCTCTCGGATGTTCCCTAGTTTGAGCGCTCGACCATTCATAGAGTTTTGCAAAGGGTCAAAGCCGAAAAAGAGCGGTTCCTGTACTTAGGTTTTCCAGCCTGAATGTATCTCAACTTGGCCCAGTGGACCCCCGCGGTTACTCTAGAACAACTAAGACTTTTTGCTGTTCGCGTGCCAAGGGTTCTGAAAGCTCTCCCGTCTACAGAATAAACCTTCCGTGGTGGTGGAGGGTTGCTCCTAAAGCTAACCCAAAGGGAAGCAGGACCCAGCGCCCTTCTTGTTTACTTACCGACACAATATATCTAACTCCCCTTGTGCTCCTTCTCTCCGCCCTCCCGGACCCGTCCGATGACCCCGGGATGGGACTGCCGAGGGACCACAAAACTTCCTATTTGAAACAAATAGGACCGCGCGCACTGTTGGAACTGGCAGGAACTCTTATCAGGTTCAGTCGTCGGCAAACACCTGAGCTTTAAGATGGCCTAATTTTCCACACTGTTCCTTTCCGAGGAACCCCGCAAAGGCAGGTGTATTTGCTTTCCCCTGTTTTTTAGACCAACGAGGACACTTCTCTGCGACTTCAGCCCGTAATCCCAGCGATTTCACCAATAGGCGTTACAAAACCCTAGTTCTTTTATCAGACGGAACCCTTACAAGTTAAAAGATGTTGATGACCTTGAGGGTACTATATGCTTTACTCCATGTTACAGTATCTCTTTTTATGGATCCCCGATGAACGAAACAATCCGGGTCCCCCAGCGCCATGCGTACATGCTCTTCATCGCCGCTCTTTCTCCATGTTCCGCGGATCATGGTTTAGCCTTCAGACCCTCCTCCAGGTCCCTTTTTCTTTTAAAAGGTAAAGTTATTCCTGTCTCTTACAGAAGATCATCATGTTTTGGTCTGACTGAGTAATTGCAGGTTCATCCCGCAGCTGTACAAAGCCCCTTTTATGCGAATCACTTTTGAGGCACCTGTGTTAACATGGTGTTCCCCAGGACAAAACGGATCTTCTGATATAGCAGCTTAAAAGCGCCAGCGAACCACCCGAATTCAAGAGCCACGGCTAGCTTAAAGAACTTTTAGAACCCGTGTGAAAGAACCTCACCTCCCCTGAGGACAGGCGGTTTTGCAGATGGCCCCATGAGGCCCCCGACGTTTTTTTCCGTGTCACGTTTTCCGTCCGGCAGTCCCAGCCGAAGGTCCAGCATTTGACCCAACCCAAGTACTCTCCCCAGCCATTTTGAGGACTATCGCCCCCCGGTTCCCGTCTTGTTCCGACTAACCCTCCGCTCTTCGCACTCCCTCCGCGGGTTTTTCTAACTGAGTTAATTGGGGTCCCACGAACCTCGTCCCCCCCTCCCAAGACCATTTGAATCTGAAACGTGCAATTAGTTCCCCTTTTCCCCTTATGCTCGGCACATGCCCCGGTTGGTAGACTTCCCTTCTTCTTTTCCGTTCATCCCGGTCCGAAGAGCCTTCTCATGACGCCCTCTGAAAGGTGGTGATTTGTGGAACAATTGCCCTTTTTTTAACAAGAGGGGGAGATTTTAACGTCTTGGCACTTTGATCTCACCCCCAAGCTATGGTTGCCGGATACCGATCACGGTACGCACAGCGCGCCTTCCCCGAACCCCTCTATAACTCTCTTTCCTAACAGTGGTTGTGTTATTTCCTCGACTATTGGGATGACGCGGACTGGGACAGGTATTTTCGACCGTGTGTTCGTGGGTGTGTGATGATCCCAAACTTATGAACGTTACTGACCCTTCGCAAACCAAGCTTAGTTCTCCCCTTTGAGGCTTGGACCCCTCAACATTCCCCGCCTTTTAGTAATGCTCTTTTGGACGCAGCCGTGCCTTGACCTGAGCGAATGACTTTTTTTTTTGAGGTAAAGTGTTCTACCAAGATCCCCTTATCGGTTCCGATTCCCAGTTCCCCCCTGAATAACGCTTTCCTTGGGGTCTATATCAGGTCCACGTGTTTGGAGTTCCAGTGCGATTGTAGGTTTACCGGGGTGTAATACTTCCTTCGTGCACCCAAAGTCACTCTGTGAGTTGACGTTGTTTTTTTCTAAGAGTGTTGGGCGGAGCGCTGGTGGAGGGAACTTCAACCACAGACGGGACTCGGCGAGGCACACCCTGTGTGTGGTCGTAGTATGTCAAGGGTTTTCTGTCTAAATTTTGATGGCCCTTCTGAATACTTCAGAGTTACCCCCTTGAGATTTTCTCTTTATTCCAACCAGTAAAGAAGGTTTTTGAGGAAATAAGTTTCCTGCCGGTGATTCCTACTTTTGGCGTTCCCCCCCCTTTTTGATTTAAACCCGGTGTCTTGACCTTTGTCCGACAACCCTCCCTGCTTTGAGGTTGCGGAGTGAGTGTCCGTTCGGGCCTCTCACTGTTTCTTCCAGTGACGAGTTTTTTCGCCGTTTGAACCCAGGCGTTGACCCATAGGGTTTTTTTCCCTGACGAGGTCCCCCCCTTGCGTTTACGTGCGCGGATGAAAAGAAATCCGGACCCAAGACCAGTTATATCAATCAACTTCATGATGGATACATCTAAAGGAGGGTACACGGTTCTGTGTTCTACTAGACTCACGAAACTCGTTCCTTTGCTTTTCACAGGGTTCATCTTGCGACACCCCGCCTTTTTCCCCACTTTCCTACGAAACTAGGCCCACCTTTTGAGGAAGGAGCGAACCTAGACTATAGTAAGAGTCGGACCGCTTTGGTCCTTGCCCGGGCTTTGCTGGTTTCGCCCCTGGACAATTTCTTACTTGCTTTGCGGATTAGCCGAAACCTTAGCCGAAGTTGACCCCCCCGTGCACGTCGATCTCAGGGACCTTACTCAAGTGACAGACCTCGCCCGGGCATGCTGCTCTTACCAAAAATCTTTGGGTCTCTTTTAGTGGTGCCCTGACCGGATTCGTTTTGACCAGGGGCCGGATCTGATCCTCACGCTTTTTTATCGTTTCGTCAAAAGGCCATCTCCCCCACATTGATTTGTTTTCTGGCCTCTTCCAAGGCTGGGAGACAAATGAAGTATATGCTGACCGCCCCTAAACGTTGTTTGTAGACTAGAGACACTTTGCCCCAAGAAGGGTGATGAACTCAACAGAGGTGTCGCCGTTTCGGGTCCTCCGTATTTTTTTCCTCTGACGTTACTTTTTTCATTCCGATGCCAGGTTTCCTTGTTATCTTGCTGTGTCACCGTTTCGTCGGAGTGCTCATCCCCCCCTTCTCTCAGCTAATCATGTCCGGTCCCTTCCCCCACCGGTTGAAGGTCGGCGTCTTCCCAAGCCCCCGGAATTGAGTCGCGGTTCTCGTTCGACCTGTCAAGTCGATCCCCTTTTTTTGGAGGCGGTCCCCTGCTGCGGTTTTTTGGAAGCACTTGGAAATTTCTGACGTTTTCCCAGTCCGCCGGCGAACCTCTTTCCTTTGAGGTCCTTTCCCCATGTTAAGGTGCTCGGGCGCCAACTCGGGACCCCTCCATCCCTTTTCTGCAGGACCATTCCCCCAACCTAGAAACCCCCTCGATGACGTTCTGGCGAAATCATCGGGCTTGACCGAGTTAGTTTCACACGTCTTTCCGCCCAAGGGCTTTGCCTGAGTCAAGGTCCCTAGTTTAACCCTAGCTTGTCGGCCTGAACCCCTCCAGCAAATCAAAACGTTTACCGCCCAGTTCCGGCGGCCAGCTTTTTTTCCGCTTTAGCCGGAATCCTCAAGTGGAGTTGTGTTTAGTCCCCCCTGTGATCATCTTTTCGAGCCTGTTGTTTCCCCTTCATTGGAAGTGTATCCATGTGAAGGTGATGAACTTTCGTCCCCGCTCTTCCTTCGTGGCCATTTTCGTCTGTACTGTGTCACGCGCCTCCCCTTTGTGGTGCTTCTTGTCGACAGGGTGGCCGTGCGTACTTGCACTTTCGTCGAGATCGCCCTCTTGACTTAGATCTACTTCGGCCCTCTCACCCGTCAAGCGCTCTTTCCGGGCACCGGTTGCACTCCCCCCTGCATCTCTTTTTCATAATTATCCGTTTTTTTTTTTTGAGAGGACCTGTTGGTCTTTCACCTTCCTTTGGACCCAGAAGCGATGTGTATATTTTGTGCCTTTTCTTTCTTGGTGTTCCTCTTTTTCCCTCGTTTGCGATCTCGATCGTGGGTACAATGCCACCCCCGGTCTGGTTCCCTCACCACGCCCCAGGTTGTTCGCTATGCCACCCTAGGAAAGCCAGTCCCCCCCTTTTGAATCTCGCGTTTGAGCATGGAACACATGAGCTGTCTCTACACCGTTCCCCTTCGTTTAGGATCCCCATGATAATTTTCCGCAATCCACTTGCTTTCCTTAGATCCGCTGCCCCCCCGCTGGCCATTTCGAGAACTTTGTGCGGGTTTTTGCTTTATGGGTTTTCAGGCCTTCCCAGTCTTTTTCTTTCTTCCTCTGACCTTTTCCGGGACACTGGGCGTTCACCTGGTTATCTCGAACTTTTTCTTCCCTCCCTTTTTCTAGTTTCCATCCGTGCGGGTTCAGCCTAGGTGTACTTGGCCCTTCAGCATCGTTACTATGATTGTCCTGTCCTGTTGTTTCAGATATAACTCCCTTTTCCTCCGAACACACTTTGCCCAGACCCCTGGCCCCTTTTGCCGGGAGGCGGTTTCCATCCACATCCCGCACATTCCCCAGTTTCTCCCCAGCGGTATTCCCAGCGTTCCCCCTTCCCTTGTTTTATCCATTGTCAAGGTAGACCTTTTTCTTCTCCTTAGCCCCCGCCTATGTTCATCCGGGTTTGTGACGGAGGGTGCGAAGCCAACAAGACGAAATAAACAGGGACTATTAGACTAGGAAGGTTCATACTGGTCCATGCAGAACAGACTGGCTACAGCCCCCATAGTGTGATGATAAGATTCAGCGAAGCAGCCGAGAACGGCCGGCTGGCAGTTCGCCTGTTTGTCCCACTCTTTGGAAATTCCTATGCACCTCACTGAGTTCACGCGCGCACCTGTGGACTTAGCGGAGCTTACGGGTCCGGTACTTTCCCGGTCCCAACATTGATGTCCTGGTCAGATATCTTTGTCAGGTACAGAATTGGGAGAGCCTTGAATGCTGTATGGATGCCCCGGGGTGGCGTAAACCAAGTTCTACAACGTAGGCTTTGCTCCCTCCGGCCCGGTTCACCTCCTCACTGTTCGTCTCCGGCCTTAACCCGGGTTGATAAGGACGGCTGCCCGTTCCCGCATCTGAGCAGTCCAGTTCTCTTGCGCCTGCACGGGTCACGTCGCGCTGCGTTTGGCCGGCTCGTCTCCCGTCTTTCTTCCACTTGTTCCAGCGCCCTCATCTTTACATCGCGCGCTGCCGCCTGCCGCAGGGTACCTTATGCGGGGTTTCCAGGACGTTCCGCTTTCTTAGTTGATTTCACCGGTCCCTTCGTCTCGCCCTTTTTCTTGCTGGGTCCCCCTTGCGGTCATCCTTCTCGCGACCGCGCGATCCCGCTCTGTTCACAATCTGTTTCCCCCCTTGTTCAACGATTGCAACCTCTTGTTTTTTCTCCATGCCCCCCCTCTGCCCTCTCCCCCTTTTGCCCTCCACTCCGAGACAGGTTCTCGTTGTCCTCCCGTTATTTCAACCGTCAACAGCCACGCCCGCATCTGCTAAATTAGGTCGGGAGTCTTTTCTTCTGACCCACCGGTCCTTTTCCCGATCGCCTCTCCCGGTTCACTCCCCTTTCACGGTTTCCCCCGTGCACATGATACTTGATGACTTTTTCCTTATTGCATTCTGTTGGGTAACGCTGCACTCCCACTCGCTCTGATCTAAAGCCGCTTTGGTTTCTCCCCCGGAGTCCCCTAGAAACTTCCTCTAGTCTACACGGTGCCTATGAGGGAACCCGCAAGCGGTCTTCGGTGACGACTTTTTCCGGCTGCCCCTGATAATGGTAGCCCATCCTCACCGGCGACCTTTCTTTTTTATACGGACGTCGCCGCCTATTACGACGCGACCGGGATGGTGCCCCTCCCTTCCGGGACCAGACGCTTCGTTTGGCGAGTTCTTCCACGTCTCTTGGCAATGTGTCATCCCCCCCACTCGCTGGCCCCCCGCAGTTAGCTCATTAAGACAGGGTTTTCGCTTTTACCTCCGATG
>Ga0179593_1326645_pt1 | contig 13133 bp, 15 predicted proteins | sample CZODoug2_1_08_16_FD_185931 | JGI IMG/M metagenome (GOLD analysis project Ga0179593, IMG submission 185931) | Vadose zone soil fungal communities from Angelo Coast Range Reserve, California, USA - CZODoug2_1_08_16fungal (PacBio error correction) | ecosystem: Environmental > Terrestrial > Soil >... | reverse complement strand
TTGTGGTCCCTGGCGTGGTCCCTCACCCCCAGGCTATGTCTGCTCGTCGCTGGGCACTAGGGCAGCCTTCAGGTTGATTTTTCTGGGTTTTGTCCTCCTTTCCCCGTGCTACGAGTCCGACCTGCATGCGCCTCATACGGCGTTTCCCCTGATTACTTTCCGGTTGACCAAACTGCGCTATGAAGAGGTCTTCTCCCCAAACCTGCTAAACCGTTCCCCCCCTTTGTTTTTCCTCCTTGGGTTCCCTGAATTGCATGTTTACGAGGTTTTGTTTTCTCAATGCGGGGCATTGCTGGACCCAGCTTTGCCTTCGTCGTTACCCCCTCTAGAAGAGTTCTGCCGTTCTTCGTTGACCCCGTCCCCAAAACCTGTACCCTACACACGCCTCCCCGCTTTTTTCTTTGCTTTTTTGCCCATCCCAAGATCCTCGGGAGCGGCAGTTCCCTCTTGTTTAACTCACTGGAGCCAGTTTCCCGTTCGCACCCTCCCAATGTTTTTGCCTCCATTGTTTTTTCCGACCGCCTAGCCTGCCTTTTTTTTTTTTTTTCCCCTCCCTAGGCGCCTGTTTACCCTGCGTGGGCACTTCCTGACATGACCACTTGTTGTTGCAACTTATTTGCAAACGCAAAGTTCTTCTTTTCCGGTCCCACACTTTAAGTCCCGCAACAACCCGGCCCCCCCGCCGGGCCCCCCCAGCAATTGTGTTTCCCTTTGGGCCCCTTTTTACAACACCTTTTTCCCCCTGCGTCAACAAATAGCTTTTTTTTTTTTTTTTTTTTTTTTTAGGACTTATAATTTTTGGTTGTTCACACCCCTGCGGGGTAGGGCCACACACGGACTGCATCAACACGTTCTTTGACCCTCACCCCCCGGAGGTAGCAAAACCGGCACACCGTTTTTCCTCCTCTACTCCCCCCCTGTTCAGCCCCACTTGGTTGCCTTTTGCGTAGCCCCTGACAGGTGCCACTTGTCGCTTCCACTCGGCCTGACCCCATTTGGAAAAGTTTTACGCACCCAGTTATCTGGCCCTCCCCCGTATGAATTACGTTAGTGTACTTCCCCGCCACCGGGGCGGGCAGGTTTGTTGCCCTTTTCGTATGGTACGCCCCGCCTATCCGTGACTGATTTTCGGCTTATTAGCGCTTCACCAATTTTTTCTTGGAGTCGTTTTACGTGTGGCTAGACTTGTTTAGGGTGGGGCTTCCTATCATAGCCTCAACACGTTGCCGGTTTGGCTTTCAGGTTTCCCCAAACCCATGTTCCCTCTGGTGCGAATTACCCCGGTGTTTTTTTTTAGACCAACCCCCAACGCGGGAACGGTCCCCAGCCGGTGCCCCTCCTTTTTTCTCCTTCACGTTTGCGCTCTGAGGACTGTTTCCTTTCGTTTCTGTTCACGTCCACGGCAGTGGCCATTATACCGTTTTTTGGGGTTTTCCTTTCCCATCCCAAGTTTCCACTTAAAGGCTACCACTGGAGTTCTTTCCCCCCTTTTTCTGTGCCATTCTGGGAGTTGAACCGCGCTTGGCCCGGAGGCGTTGGTCGAAGCGTTCCTTGCTTACCCAGGCTCCTTTCTCGCTTTTCTATTTTTACCGTTTCTCAACCCTCTCCGAGCTCCCCCCAAGTCCCCCACGGCGTTTTGAAACCACGAAAATTGCTTGTTTGATTTTGGATCCCTACTCAATTACGTGCAAGGAGTTCTTTTTCGCCCTGACCGTTGGAAGGAACCTGACCCGCCGAAGTTCACCCCCCTCTTCCACCCGTCCCTTATTTTTTTTTTGCAGCAGGTCGATGCTGTTTATTTTTGGCGGGTTACGGCCTTTTTAGGTCCCCGTTAACCGCTGATTTTCCGCTTGTTTTACCATCCCTTCTTACTGATTTGGTACCCCTTCGCAGAAATTCCCAGCGGGCCGATCTTTAATGGCGCCAACCATCCTTCACTTCGGGGGGTTTTTTTTTTTCTGCCCCTTCTTTTTTTTGGCGCCCTCCAGGCGTTGCCTACCGAGCTCTATCGAAGGCCCGTAGTTTTCCTGGTTTTTTTCCCTCTAAGCGGGTTTCGTGAACTAAACCCCGCCCAAGCACGTTTTCCCCCTTCTTTCCCCCAGGCCTTGGCCCTGGTCTCCCTTTTCGTCAAAACCCCCGTCCGACGGCGGTCCCGCCCCTTGACCGTGGGGGCATTGTTTTTTTTACCCTTGCCCCCCGACGCCCCTTTTAAGGGGGTCCAACACTGGCGGGCGAGTTGTCTTTTTGCCGCAGGCCAGGTTTTTTCGTTGCATTTTCCTTTGTGGGTTCCCGTCTTTTCTCCCCCCTCTTTTTTCTTTGTGGTTGACTATTACCGTCCCCCGTGTCTATCCTTCACCCGATTGGTAACCGGTTTCCAGCCGCAGTACCGGATGCTGTAGTTGTTTTTTGCTGCTGGCGCAACGGCGGTTTTGCTCCCCCCCCAAACACCCATTTCGTCCCTCTTGCCCTCCAGGTTCTCGGAGCCTGGACCACAGGCCACTCCGTTTTTCTTTTCCCCTGACACGTTTTGTCCTTTAAGGTTGTCGGAACAGCAGGGTTTTTTTTGCTTTGGGATTTTGGGACCCGTCTCCCCCACTGCGAATCTCCCTTTTCTTTGATCACTTTACTTGTTTTTCCCTTAATTGTTTTTGCCCTTTTCTGGCACTTTTCTCGTTTTTTTTTGGAGTGTTTTGTTTTGGGGTTTTCCCCCCTGAACAGTCCTGTGTTTGCTGGTGCCCCGCGCTGGAAGCGTCATGGTTCTTTTTCTGTTTCTTCAACTTTTATCAAAGTTAGGGCACGGCCACTTCCCTTCCAATGTTTGTTGGGTACCCGCTTGCCTTCTGCCTCGTTTCGCTTTCAGTAACGACGTGTTTTCCCCGTGCCGAGTCGTTTGGCTTTGTGCGGTTCCCCCCCTTTCTCTGTTGAAGTCCCTTTCCCAGTCCTGCTGGCGGGCTTTTATCACGTTTTTGTTTTTTCCCCCCCCCAGCCTTATTCGTGCAGTGGTCAACTTCCAAAATCCATTTCCTTTTATTTTTCTTTTGGCCAAACCAACCCTTTTTGGGGCTTTTCCGCGCGCTCAATGTCCCCCGCATGACCCGATAACTTGATAAGAATTCCTTACTCAAGCTTTTTCCATGTCCCCCCCTCTAAACCCTTTTGGCAAAGTTCACGCGCTCTTCCCTTTGTCCTTACTTCCGGTTTACGGTCCCCACCAGCCAGGGAGCTGTGGCTTATTTTACGCCGTGGTTTTGCTTGGGTTTCTCGAGGTAAGGGCGGATCTTTGCTTGCCTCCCCACCCATTGCGATCTGCCTTTCCGGGCCCGAAGCCCCGCCAGCCCCGAGTCCCTCAGACCCGCCATATTTTGGTTTTTCTCCCCTCTCCAAGCGTGTTTCTTGCTTCTTTTTTCCTCCTCCTTGTTTTTTTTTCTCAGCGATTCTGATCCACCCGCTTTGGCGCGGCTACCACTGTTTTTAATGGGGGACGGGCGTGCGTTCCCTTGGTGCTGTGCGGAGTTCTTCTTTTTTTTGTGACCTGCGCGCAGCCGGTTCCCTGGTGTTCACGCACCCCCCCATAAAGGCCCTCTTGCCTGACGCGGGCCCTTGGCCGGAAAACGACGGTGATTCCAGTGTTTTAATTCTTCTCCCCCTGGACAACCCCTTTTCATTTGTCTCAAACCCCACTCACGTTATTCCTTGGTCTATTTCTTCATGTTGCTCGCTGCGGTTGTACGCATGGACGTACTAGTCGGCTTTCCCCCTTTATTTTTGGCCCCTCCTTATGATTGGAATTTTATGCGACCCAAAACATTTTTCTGCGGCTCCCTCCTTTTTCGGGCGGGCCCTGTCCGATCGGGGTGCTTCCCGGGGGATTTTTGGAGGTCAATAGCCTTTTTTTTTTTTTCGGAACCCGCGTGGCCGTGGGAGTCTGTTAAGTTGTCCCTTGACGAAAACTGCCCCGGATGCGTTGCCGGGTTATTTTGTCCCCCCCACCCCCCCCTTTTGGCGCGGGACCCCTGCCGGCGAGATGACCCTTCCCCAACCCGAACCCTCCATCGTCCCCGGAACACGCCACTGTCCCTGGCTCAGTACCCCTGCAAGCGGTACCTCGCCCCACCCGGGTCTTTTTACTTCCTTGATCTGCGGATGCGTTTGCTTACTTCACACCGTGTTCCCGAACCCCTGGTTCCTCCCCCCGGTTTCCTGTTCTTCCCCCGGTTTTTCAGTTAGTGTCTTGTCACTCAGAGTTGGTGCCCGCGGAACCATCCGTTTTGACACCCCATTTGCGCCCGCGAGGGCGTTGTTCCCTTCTTGACGGACCTCTCCATTTCCTTGATGGCTTCCAGGTTAACATGTTGAACGGCGGGACGCAGGGTCTAGCTAACACCCCAACCCCCGAGGGGTGCTCCCCTTCTGTTCCGGATACATCCACTACTCAGTTTCCTGGTAGTAATTCTAACCTGAATGTGGTTTTTTTTGACATTTTTCTATCGGGGCGTATGGTTTCCCAAGGACATGCGCCTGCTAAGGCTTGTCGCCCGTTCGCTTTTTTTCCGACTCTGTCCCCCCCCTCAACCCGGGGGCTCCGGTTTTTTTTTAAGGGTTAGGATGTGTGAGACACTTTTCAGTTTGATCGGACACCCTGTTTAAGAGACGGCTCGATCTCGGGTCCACTCTGATTCTTTGTGCGTGCTCTGCCTCCCCCCCCCTTGCTTCCTGTGAGGTTTGTTGCGGCCACGTCGGACGTGATTTAGTTTCGGTACCAGCGTACTTTCCGGTTTCTTTTTTGTTCCAGGGAGGCGTTCGTTTTCTCGGATGTTCCCCGCCAGCCGTCGCGCATCGCCAAACTGGACCTGCTGTTCCACTGGATCGTGCCTCTTTTCTTGCGGTTTCGTTTTTTCCTACCGTGCAAGTCGTCGTTTCTTCTTTGTCGTTCTTTAGGCACCCCCCAGTTTTTTGGGGACCCTCCCCAGGCCCCCCAAGTACCTTGCATTTGCTTTGGTGTTCCTGCCTTTGGTCCCCCCGCGGTCTTGTATCTTTTTCGTGTCCTACATGACGGTTAAACGGGATAAGGAGTCCTCGGAAGTATTCCCCCCGGCCCCATTTTTCGCGGGTCCGCTCCGAGGGTTGTCTTGCGTGCCCTGTGCTCCTTTTAAGATTTGGTTTGTTTCAGGATTCAATGCTTATGCTGCCTTTCGTTTTCTCTTCAGGAAGAGTCCCGCCTTGATCGTTTTGCAACGTTGTCTGCCCACCGTGGCCCTTTTTTGCCCAAGGGCCCCCAGGATTTGGTGTCCCACGCAGCGGAAAGTTTTTGTTCCAAACCTTTGTCTTGGTAGGCCTTGGGGGCCCCTCCCTTTTGTCGCCGCTTGGAAGAGGACTTCTGGGTGCCAATCTCTCCCAAGTTCGCTCGCCCCGCTGGAGTGTTTGCTAAGTTCATTTTCTATCTCTCCCTTTTGTGGTGGCAGGGGGGACTCGATAGGCCTCTTCGCCCGTTGTTAAGGTTCTGACATTTTGCTGTTCCTTTTTCTTCTTGGCTTACACCCGGGGTGACGGTGTTACTTTTTCATTTTCCTCTGCTCTTTGTTTTACCCTTTATTGCACTGTCGTGTGCAATTTTTACTTTTCCTTCCGTTTTTTGGTGCTTGGGCCTCCGTTTTTTAGTCCCTTCGGTGTGTTGTTAGGCGTTCGTGTGGTTCGAGGTTTGCCCTTGACTACTTTTGTCCCGCGCTGCTGTTGGTTCTGTAGCATTTTTCACCCCAAGGTGCCCTTTGGATGCCTGAACGTACAAAGGATCGTTTTTCACGGGGCTTTACTTTTTTGGCAGGGTTTTTCTTTTTTGCACAGCCCTGGGGTTGTGCCCTGGTCCCCTTTTATCCTCTTTGTTCCCCCCCCAACACGTTTTCCTGTTTTTCCCAATTTGGCACGGGACTTGAGATGTTAAGCTTTGGCTTCTCTTTTTTCGGCCCCCTCTGTGGCTTCCACACCTTTTTTTTTTGTTCTTGTGGGTAGACTCGGAACGGAGGGTCGTCTGGCCCGAGTTTCGTGTTCACTCTTCCTCACTTTTTCTTTCGGGGATTTGATTTGTTGCATGGTGGCACCTGCCGTTTTTTAGATTTCTTTAGTAATCCAGGTCCTCGACGCCTGGGCGCTCTTGGTTCTAGTCATCATGTTTTTCGCATGGCACCTCAAGGAAATTTTTTAGCGGCCGGTGAAAGTCTGTCCCAAAGTTTGAGTGTGTGGTAACCGCCCGCTTCGACCAAGAACCCCCTGGCACCGTCGGCGTTAACTCTCCCCCCTTGGTGGTATTGGCCGGTGGACTCGTATCCGCGATATATTTCCCCCGCATAGTCTTTTGTTTCTTCCGTTTGGCCCACGTTCGTTTCCTAGGGTTGGTACGGTTTGGTACAGCCACCACTTAGTTCTATATACTATTCTACCTCCCTTTGTTGTAGAAGGCTTTTTTTTTTTTGCATTTTTTTATTCCTGGCTGGAGGCCCGCCCCCGCGCGACTGTTGCGTCTTTCTTTCCCGTTTTCTGGCGGGCTCCCTTGCTTTTAAGTCTATTTGTTAGATGGTCCCGTCTGAGTACCCCGTGTCGTCAACTGCGCCGTACCGGCCCCGACGGCGTGTACACTGGAGTCTCTGAATGGCGTCGATGTTCCCTTCAGGTTTCTGCGCCGGCCCCATGGTTTGCGGCGTTCTTTAGCGTTGGGAAGTTTTATACTTTTTTTCCCAGAGTGAGGTCCTCTGGGCCGCTCCTTTCTCTCCCCTGATCCGACCCCCCCTTCATTTCAGCTTTGAAATTTTTCTCTTGAAGATTTTCGCTTTCTGGCTTTTCCGCCTACCCTAACGGGTCACGCACTGTTTCAGTGTTTTTGTTCCGGCCTTCAATTAGGGTTTCCCCCCTTCCTGTCCATACCTTCCATTTTCGCCTAAAGGCCGCCGTAAGTTTTTTGTTTTTGGAAATCCTTTCGTTGGGCGCCTACTGGCCGTAGCTTTCCCTTACCGGTCCGTTCCATTTCGTTGTCAATTGTCCTTTTTTAATTCCCTTGTTTTTTTTCCAATTCTTTCCGACAAGTCGGCCAGTTCGGATGCTCCCCCCACTTCTGTCGTTTCCATTCCCTTTGACAGCTACCCCCAACGGAACTGTTAGTGTTTCCCCACTTCACGGACAAGTGTGGCACCCTTTTTTTCCCAACTTCACATCCCTCCAAGTTTTTTTGAAAGCCTGCGTTTGTGTGTCCCTGTTGGTGCCCCCCGTTTCGTTTTGCACACGGACAGAATACCCCCTGGCCGCTCAGCACACACCCCCTAGTTTGAGTTAGTTCACTTTTTTTCACGCTTAACTCCCCAAGGACCGTTTTTTTTTTTTTTTTTGCCCCCATTTGTTTCCTTTCCTTTTCCAGGAAAGGTTGCCATTGCGGTCGTCTAGTCGCCAATTGTCATTCCATAACTTTCTGGCCCGGGTTCCTTCTCTCAACGGGCCAGCCCTTTTCTTCATTATGGGCCACCCGTTTTTTCTTCATGGCTCTTCCCTGTTCTACTCCCCAGCCTTCTCGTTGACGGTGGCGGCGGCCCCTTCGGAGTGCGTCCTGTCTTTTAAGGGTGGGGACGTGTAAGATGCTTTGTGTTTCCCTTCTTCTCTTCTTCACCCTTGCGTCCGACGCCGTCTTTTTTCTTTTTTTTTCCCCCCCGGTCATTTTGTCTCCTGGGGACGTCTTGTGTGATGTCACGCGGGACGTTTTCCCTTGTTTGTAAAGCCAAGGTGCTCAGACAAAAGTTTTCCGTTTCTCGAAGACTCGAGGACGTCCTCTTCCGAACCCCTGTTCGTGCAGCCGACCGGCTTCTGTTGAGTTTCAGTCGGCAGACCCCCCCCCCCCCCCCCCCCCCCCCCCCCCCCCCCCCCCCCCCCCCCCCCCCCCCCCCCCCACCCCCCCCCCCCCCCCCCCCCCCCCCCCCCACCCCCCCCCCCCCCCCCCCCCCCCCCCCCCCCCCCCCTCCTCATTTAGCACTTTACCCTTTCCTGAGGGCTTTTTTCCCCTCGGCGGCGGGTGTAGCAAAGACGGCCTTTTTAAGGGCTCCATCCTCTCTCCTTTTTTTACGGTTCTTGGTAAAGTCTCTATTACTTTTTCCCGAGCCCGTGGCAGGAAACCACCCGACCCTTGCGTGTGTGGTCTTGCTTCTTTTTCTCCAGCACGCTCCCCCGGCGAAACTTTTTCTTCCCTTCCGGCAGGGACTTTTTTGCCTCCCCTTGGCCGCCTTCTCCCCTCCAAGACACGTTCCGGGTTCGGAAGGGTTTTTTTTTTTCCCTTCCCCTGTTTTTCTTGCGCTTTTTTTGGCGTGTCATGCCGAAACCCTCGCTTGTCGCACCCCCCCTTCGAGGATAACCGCTGTCTGCCGACCTTTACTCCTTGGACCTTTGTCCGTGCCCATCGCCCGTCTCCTGTGTTGTTTTCCGGGTTAGCTCTGCCACCACTTCCAGCTTAGGTTCCCCTCCGAGTATTTTTTCTTTTTTTGACCTGTTCGCCGTTGCGGTTCTTTGTCTTTCCGCTTTTTTTTTTGTTTGCTTCCATCCGTCTCCCGGGTCACGCCGACGGCATTGACCGTTTTCGCGTAATCGTTGCAAACCAGGTTCTTGACCTTTTTCTGTACATTGTCCCTTCCTTGGTTGACGTCTGACCCCCGATTCGGGCGGTCCCAACCCCCCCGGTCCGTGCGCCTCTCGCGGGTTTTTCAGGTTTCTGGATCCTCTGTCGTTGGTCCCTTTTTTTCGGACCCTGAGGGGTCGCCCTCTGGGGTCGGTGTGTTTTTTGGAGCTTCTCATACGGTCCCCCGCCTTCCTTCATCTTGGAACTTTAGTTTCCACTCCGTAACCCGTTTGTTTTTTCCTGTTTAGGTCCCAGCCCTTTTGCAACGCTGCGGGCACCCACCCCATTCCGTTTCTTTCTCCAGCTCTGATTGCTTTTGTTCCCCCCCCACCAATGGAACTGCACTAACTGTCGTGTTCGTCACCGGGTTTTCTTCCCCCCGGTGTTTTTTTTTTGGAAAAGCCAGTTGACCCGTTTTAGGTTTTTTTTTTTCCTTTTTCTCCAAACCACTGTTCCTTCTCTGCTCTACGTGGTCCGGTCGGCGGGTGGTTGCCGCGGTTTTTTGTGTTTTGATGATTTTTTTGGGGGCCCCACGGTTTGGCGGGCGTTTTTGGGTACGGAGCTGGATTGAAAAGTCTTTTTTCCCCCCCTTGTATTAGCAGGCATTTCTTCCTTCCCCCCCCCTTGGGTGGTGTGTCTTACTCCCTCACCTTCCTCGGGCGTTGGCTACGGCCCCATCCCCCCGGGACCTGGCCTCTTGAAGGGCCGGTTCTTTCTTGTGACAGGACACTCCTTTTGTGGGGGCCTTCCCGGGGCGTCCCGCCTTCCCTTCGGCCCCCACTCTACCTTCCTCCGGGTTGGTTTGTTTCCCCAACAACTCCCTTTTAAACATTTTTTCTTGATCATTTCTTGCCAAACTACTTGGCCCTCGTCTCTCAAGGTTCGCATGACGAATGTGCACCCCCTTCTTTCGTCAATCTCTTAACAGTTCGATACATTCTGACCCCCCCCCCGATTTAGTTTTTTTACTTTCCTTCAGGCAACCCTGCTTCTGTCTTTTCTTCCAGTCCTGAATTTTTTTCTTGAGCGATGTAAACTCTTCTAGTTTCAGCGGTGTTTTTAACTTTTTCACCGGTAGTTTCCGACGCTTCTCTCGTCCGGCTCCCTGTCCAGCCCCCAGCGTCCCCCCAAGTCCGCCGGCCCCTTTGTCCACATATTTTCTTCTCCAACCCGGTCCCTCCTTCCTCCTCCTCTTTGTGGGTTTCCTGACGCAAACCCCTCGTTTGGGCGCCCCCCAAATTAACCTCATGTTTGCAGTTCTGGTTTTTTTTGGGGCCTTTAGAGCGCGCTGCTCATTTTGCTGTTCTACCTACCCCTGTCACCGCCCGCGTTGTCTCTCGGGTTTGGCCTTAAAAAAGATTTGTTCTCCCAGTTTGTTTCTTTCGTTGTAGCACCTTCTTTTTTCGTGTATGGTCGCAAAACAACTTTCCTTTATTTTTCTCTGATCATGTGCGTCCATGGGGTTTTTACGCTTGCGCTATTTAGCCCCAAACCCGGTTTAATTTTCCCCCCCCTTCCTTAAAGATCCCCGGAAAGTTAGCTTCTTTGGACTTTTTCGTGTTCTCCTGTGTTTCTTTCGGGGGGACAGTACCTGCTGTTGTGCCGAACGTTGAGGCCCTGACTTTGCTTTCACCCTTTCGGGGGCCGGCACCACCCCTTTCTCTGGACCCTTTTTGTTCTTTTTGTCAGTCCAACTGACACTTTTAATGCCTCTCTATTTTTGCCGCGGGTTTTCAGGGGTCGCCCCGTGCCCCAAACCCCCTTTGCGGGTTTTTTTTCTGGGCCTTGGCAATCTCTTTGGTTCCCCAAGCCGTGAAAGTTCATACGTCCGCCATCCCCGAACCGCCGCCACCCCACCGTTGTTCTTCCCACTGGGGCCTTCCCCCCTTCAACTCTCCGCCGCACACCAGGCCGGTGACCTTTTCTTCAGGAATGCACTTGCTCCTTTTTTCTACCCTTCGGGTCTGCGACCCCTTTGCATCCCTTATCTCCCACCACTGGTCACTTTCTTTTTCATGGTATCTTTTTTGCTGTGACTGGGCAAATTCCCACCCTCAGGTTTTCACCCTTGGGTTTTTCTCCCTCCGAGTTTTCCGTTCCGACCTGCGCCTCCCCTTTCCTTCTGTCCACATCTGTGCACTTCAGTGGTTTTGTGGACAGTCTGTTCTCGGGCCAACCCCCCCCTTCCCTCTTTCATTCCCCCTCCGGGTTCTCCAAGGACATGAACCTTTTCAAGTACGGATTTTTTTTTTTCGCGTCCCCCCCTGTCCTACCCTGACGGTTTTTTTTTTCGGTCCGCCTTTCGTTTAGTTCTTCGTCCAAAATTGATTTCCCTGCGGGTCAAGGCTGGTTGACTTCCCTTCTGGTCATGTTTCTACGGTTTTCTCACGGCCCCAGGTAGTCTTTTTTTTTTTTTTTTTTTTTTTACTGTCTTTTCCCTGGACCGTTTTTTTTTTCGTTGTTATGTTCCCTTCGTTGATCGACACCCTTGTTTGCCTCTCCGGACTCCTTCTTTTCTGAGGGGCTGTGAGTTATTTTGTGCAGCTTTCTTGCCACAACCGGGTTACGGCTGCTTTTTTCCTTCCTTGCCGCTCGCCGTTCTTCCCCGTTTCCTTCCCTGTTTTTGTTCTGCTGTACCGCTTCTTTCTGTTTGTTCCCCTTCCGTTTGGCCCGCCGTCAGCGCCTAGAAATGGACCCATGTTTGATCTACCCCCTTGACGTTGGGGCAGTGCTCGGCTGGATTCTGTTCCCTTCCGGCAACCCGTGGTTCCCCCCCGCTTTCCTTGCTTTTCTGTCCTGGGGGGTTCTTGATCAAACCTCCCGCCAGGTCCCCCGCCCGGTTTCGTTTTTTTTTTCCCTTTCCGGTGTACCTCTTTTGTTTTCGTCAGTTTTTTTTTCCCCTGCCCCCGTGAGATTGCGAGAGTATGGTTCGGGTGGCAGGCATTCCCCACCTCGATTCCTCTGGTCCGACACCTCCGTTTTTTTGGTCGTGGTTTCTGGGCTGTTTTTGCTTGTATTTGTTTTGCTGCCGCTGAACCACAACTTTCCCTTTCTTTATGCCCCCTGCCTGAGTCTTCCCTCGACGATGCGGAATTAGATCCTAGTGAGACCCCCCCAAATTGAGGCTCATCGCATGTTCTGTCTTTTGACATTTTCCTTATTTGGTGCTCCCGCACGTGGTGAAGCCCCCGCGGTCCTCAACAACTGGTTTGTCTTCCCGGGACTTCCGTTGCCCCTTTTTAGACTTGGTTCCCGTTTATTTTTTTTTTTTCAACCGCTATTTCCTCCCTTTCCACCCATTGCCCCCTGTTCTTTAGGAGCGCTCCGCATCGCCTCTATTTCAATTTAGATTTTTGTCGTGCGAATAGCGTACTGCCTCCTTCCCGCTTTTTTTGCCAGGGTTTCAAGGATTTGGGTTGGTCTTTACGGTGCTCCCCAGGTCCCCTTTGACTGGTTGTTCTTCCTTTTTTTTCTTTTGGCGGATATTTCACCCCTATTCAACATGGGGCCCCTTTTTTACGTTTATTTTAACTTTTGTCCTTCCACCTTGGGGTCTTCGGGGCTTTGGTTTTGGTTTTTTCGGTTCTTTCCCTTTCTCCGTTAAGGCTGATAGTTTTGTGTTTCTCTTTCTTGTGTGGCTGATGCGTCGTTGTTTTCCCTCCGGTCACTTTTTGGGTTTACGACGCCCCGCTTGCCCTTGATTGTTTTTTCTGATTCGTTTCCTCCTCCCCACGGTTGCCCACTTGTGGCAACTTTTACCTACCTCGTGCCTTTTCCTTTGCTTTGATATTTTTTGTATTTTTGGTGCCTTTTTTTTCGAAGCCGGTTTGGCGGACCTCTTTCTTTTTCTCTGCTTTTTGTTGCCACAAAACCTTTTCCTGTTCTGTCAACACCTTGTCCCCCCTCCCCTGCGAGTGCTTGATTGTTACGGCGTTGGCTACGCCTGATTTTACTTTCCAAGATTACTGCCCCCCCACCCCCCCCCAGGATTCTGGGGCGTTTTGGGGTTTTTCCTGGAACTTCTTTCGGCTTGCCCTTCCCTTCTCCTTACCAGGTTCCGGGACGTGACACTTCCCGAGTTTGGTACACTTGTGTTGTCCTTTTCTGCACTCTTTGTACTTGATATAGTCTTTCTCCTCCTTATTAACCTTGAGAGAAGATTTGAGGCATTCCCTTGCCGTTTTACGCTGGGATATCCCCCATCTACCTTGCCCATGCGCGCCCGGTCTGTCCATACTTTTCGCCCTTCGTTTTTCGCGGTGTACCTTTTTCCCAGATTCGGGACCCATTTCCCTAGACTCCTTGTTAAGAATTGCTGTTTTTTTTCTTCTTTTTCGCTCCATAAGTCCCTTTTCTCGTAGCTGTCCCGCCACCCGGAGTCTCTCACCACTCCTCTTCCCCCCCCTGTAGTTTGCCCAGGCCTTTTTTTGGATTCCTGCCCCACGTGGCGTTTGCGGTTTTTTTTTCGAAGCCCGTCAGCCCAGACTGC
>Ga0179593_1298293_pt1 | contig 13133 bp, 10 predicted proteins | sample CZODoug2_1_08_16_FD_185931 | JGI IMG/M metagenome (GOLD analysis project Ga0179593, IMG submission 185931) | Vadose zone soil fungal communities from Angelo Coast Range Reserve, California, USA - CZODoug2_1_08_16fungal (PacBio error correction) | ecosystem: Environmental > Terrestrial > Soil >... | reverse complement strand
CGCTCGTCCCCCACCCGACGTAGGCCGTTTTTTCAGCTACTCCCATTTTAAAGTCCCCTCCTAATGACCCTGTAGATCCCCAGATCATTTCTACCAGTCCTCCCCTGATAGATCCAAGGACAGTCTTCCCTCCCCCCTTCCTTTCAATCTATCGCTCCTAGAGTAGAAGTTTTCTTTCGGTCTTTCCGGAGTTTTCGAGATTTCCTTTCCCCCTTCATCGACGGCGTCACGTTGACATTCTCTTTCCCCCTTCTTGCTCCCCCTAAGTTTCTGTGCGCCTTAAAAGAAGGCCCTTCTAGGTTCTTTCTCGGCTACCCTCTCTTTCACTCGGATTTTAAAAATATTCACTATCTTCTCTTTCCCCTCAATATTTTATCACGTTCCTCCTCCTTTGTTTACTGCTCAATGCATCCGTGCGATTTTCTCCTGCCCCTGATTTTTTTTTTAAACGGGACTCTGGCACCCCCCCAGCGTTTCAGAAGTGGGAATGGGTCTATGCCCCTCGTTGCTTTGCCGCTGGTGTAGAGATTGACATCCGTTTCTACCATTACTCCTCCCCTCAGTCCTTCATTTCGTCTGGTAGTCCGAGACACTTCCCCCGCCGGATAAGACTGATCCCCCTTTCCCTTGTGAGAACCTTTGGGGTAAGCCTCCTTCTCCCCTTCGTGGTCTAACAACGGTACATTTTTCCCCCAATAAGTACGCATGTCTTCCCCTTTCTTGTTTTCTAGTAAAGGTGTAAGTTATTTCTCCCCCTTTTTCAAAGGGTGAAATCCTTTCTCCCTCTTCTCTCCGATGACCATTTTTGATTTAACACAAGCAGGGCCTCCAGTGAATTCACTATCTTGCCGCGCCCCGTTCTGAAATACGGCGTTCCCTCTGAACCCCTTCTCAGACGCGTTGCGGATTTTTTCTTTCCTGATGTGAAGAACGCTCCTCCTCTGGTTGATAACCCTCCTCGTACCCCCCCTTTCCAAGCCGGGTCTTTTTGCCCATTCTGCGCCTTTATTGCCGGGATTTTCCCCTTTCAGCATTTGTTTTCAGAGATTTTTTTCCCTCCCTCTTCACACGGGTCTTGCCCCCTTCGCATATTACCGACGGTCACATCGATTTCCTTTTTGTTGTTTTTATCAAGACACGGTGCAAATCTCCCCCCTTTTTTTTTTCGAGGCTCTATTTCCCCCGCCCAACCTGTACGAAACTCCTGTGGCACCTTCAAATTATCCCCTTCCGGCCGACGAAATACTCCATTCTCGTCCTCACCCCTGAGTCAGCCCTATAGCCGCTCTCCAATGAATTAAGTTCCCTTTTCTATGGTGTGTATGACAGGTGCCAGTTGCTTTGTGCAGCGGTCAGTGGATTTTTTGTCTCATAAGGATCCCCCTTTCCGCTGATGTCCAACGCGTCCCCGCCTCCCTTTTTTCTCTCGTTAGTAACTCCTGATCTCACTCTTACCCATAGCGGGTTTCCTCTGAACTTTTTCCTTCTGATTCATTTCTTACCCTTCGCTGTGTGTTGCTTAAGCTTTCCCTCAGACTTTAACGTTCGAAGCCCACAATTCTCCCCCCCCCCTTCATTGGGTTCCATCGTGCATCCTCCTCCTTTTGGTGGGAGAACTTCATGCCCTCCCTTTCTTTATGCCGAGGAGAGCTGATCTCTCTTTATCTTTCCGCATGGCATAATTAATTGGTCCTTCTTTTTTGAGTCCGTCCTCGGCAGGTTTGCGGTTAACGTTCCTTCTTTTTTTTTTTTTCACTTTTTGTTTGTGTTTCCCCCCCATTTTGAACGCCAGTTAGAGTGTGAACCCCCTCTTTTTTTGACCGGTTCTGAACTCTTTTTTTGAGTGGCATAAGCTCTGGCTTTTCTCCCTTCCGCGCAGACATAAGCTTAGCAGCATCTCCCCCTCTGGTCCTACGCTGATGGCCCCCAACCCTTTTCTTCTCATTGGATATGCACACCCTCCGTCTTCAAATAGAGTCCGATAGTTCCCTTATTCTTCCTCGATTGAAAAGGCCCTTAACCTGTTGACCCCCCCCCCCTCCCCCCCCCCCCAACCTAACCCAAACCTTTCCATTTCGTTCTTCCGGCATAGGGGAAGGGACCTTTCATGGAGGAAGGAAGACCCTAGCAACCTCCTTGTTGTAGAGGGGTCTCCTCCGCACCCCTCTATGTCAAACAATGAGTATTATAATCCCCCCCCTCCCCCCCTAACCATACAATGCATGGACAGCTGTGTGCCCAACAGTGTGTTGCTTACAACCTCTCATATTGTTTCTTTAATCCTTCCTTCCTCCCGACCATGTTGCGGTAATAGTCCCTGTTTTACTCCTTTCTACCTTCCCCACTTTTCCGTCGAGTCGGCTCGAATAACGCCGAGTTGAGTTTCCAGTAGAACACACCTCGGGTATTTCTTTCCTTTCCTGTTACATGTTGCCCACAGTTTTTTTACTATGACTCTCTTCCCCCCTTCCTCCTTGCAAATGATTAATTCGGCTTCCTTTTCTCTTCATCGACGCGTAGTGCGATTCGTGTTTCCTCTCTTTTCCTCCGTTTTGTTGGCTCTCTCTCCCCCCCCCCCCGCTAGTCGCCTAGTTGTTTCTACGCTCTTTCCCCTTTCACTCGTTCATGTGGAACTTTTTTTTTTTCTTAGTGGCTCCTATCTTTTGCCTTTGTTCAACTCCCCTCCAATTAGCCCCCGAGAAATAAAACCTCTTCTTTTTCCTGCCCAGTCAACGCATTCGTTGATTCCGTCCGTCTTACCCGGTCCCCCTTTTGAGGGCACTTTGACAGATTCGTCGCTGAAATGCCTTTTCCCGTTTTCGTTTTTTTTTTACCAAAACTTCCTTTCCCTAATGAGCAAGTTACTGTGTTCATACCCTGATGGCTTTTAACCCCCTCCCATACTAGGATCTGTTTTACCACATATTCTGCTTGGTGCCTCCCTGACACCTTTCGTCTCGCCAGTTTCGTATTTTATTACGCTACAAAGATCAACCTTTACCCTTTTTCCCCGCTTGTTTCATTTGCCAGTCATTTAGAACTTAACCTTCAATTACCAGCTTCCCCCCTTATTACGTGAGGGCCCCCCTACTTTCCCCCAGGTCGTTGTTTCCCCCAATTTTGTACCCCTTCTTTTCGCGGAGTATTTCGTTCCTATGTTTCCCGCGCTGGTCTGAATTCACTTTCCCGACGACGAATGGTTTGTTCCCGCAGTATTCCCCTTTCCATGAGCTAATTGACCCTTATTCTTTCTTTCTATCAGACCACCCTTTTGTAAACTTTCCCCCCCACTTTATACAGACTTTTATATTTGAAACTTCTTGTCCTTTTCTCCCCCCTTGATCGGAAGGAAAAACTTCTTCTTAACTCACGTCAGTCTCAGCATCCAGTCTTACAGACCTTAACTTCGTCGTTCCCTTCTCTCCTCTCCTTAGGACGCCATTCATATGATTCTCTGTCATGTTGCTACCCTTAATTTATTTTTCTTTTCACTAAGAGGTCTTTAAGAACTTCTTTTCTCCTTACTTTGGCTTATCAGAAGTACCCCTTCTTTGTCCAACACCCCCTTACGTCCACCCGCCTAGAGGTACCTCCCCCCATCACGTTTTCCAAAAAAGTGCCGCTCCCCCGACCTTTTGAGGTTCAGCTTGTTGACTAAGTTCGCCCCCCTAAGGAAGGGGTGTTCACCGCCGCGAATCCTGGAAACTGGGTTTCTGCAGGATTTCCCTTACCCGCTCAACCAATTTCATCCGCGGTCCCGTTCCCGTGACCCCTTCCATTCTTATTCGACCATTGACACTAGGAGGTTCTTTTTTGACTTGACTTACTTCCACGTATCCCTGGTAGTTTTTTTCCTTTAGGCCCCCATCCCTTAGTGGTCTTCTTCGATTCCGTTCCGGTTTAGTATCGCTCACCTACCCCTGGTTTTTTTTGTCCCAGAATTGTGTCCCATTTGCCGAAGAACTAGTAGATAAGGACTCCTTTGCCCCCCTCGCTCTAACGTGCACAGACCTTCGGCGCGGGCGCAATTTTTTAACACAGCCCCCATCCTTTATCAGCGTTTTTAACCCATGATTTTCTTTTTTTACGGAATTCCTGCAACTTCCCTCAAATCATGCCCTGCGTTTTTTGCGTGGCATTCAATTTTTTCCCCCCTTCTTTCCCCTTTACCGCTTCGTGAGCAATGCTCCCCCTTCTCTTTCCTCTTTCGTTTCTTTGTCCAGTCTTCATCCCTTTCGGTCCATAGAAAGATGTACTGTAATGCCTCGTGATCTCGTATGCCTTTTACGCAGTTTGTTTTCTTACCTTCCGACCCCGAACCATCGTTTCCCCCCCTCACTCTGCATTGTGTCCCCCATTGCAAGATTCTGTTTGTTTACTTTTCCTACTGTTAGCTCATTTTCGTTGAGCTTCCTCTTATTCCACACTGACCGGATTCCCCTTTTCTCTTCAGTCGGATCCCCTGCTCCTGCCAGTCCCCACGTTTTTTTATTTTCATTCACGAGATCTTCAAACTAGTATATTCGAGCTTTTTGATTCCTCTCTACCCCTCCATGGCTCCCCCCCTCATATCCCATTCACCGACCCCCTTCCCGTGCTTTTGCTGCCGACTCCGGGATTGACCCCCTCTTACGCAATTTTGTGGTGCAACTCGTGGCGTAGATTTTCTTTGAAGTTCCCCCCCACACACCCATTCTGCCCCTAACCCTCCCTGTCTTGGCGGTTTTGCATCGTTAGATCGGCCTTGTTCACGATCCTCTGTTCGTTTTTTCGCTCCTTTTGTCCCGCACCTTGGTACAACGCACTTCCAGTTGGTCTTTCGTCTCCGATGATTTGGTGTTCATCGTGCCCCCGTTCTTTATATCTGGTGATGTACCGTGACTAGGTTCTCCCTTCCCCACTTGGCGTCCTTCGAGACCCCTTACCACCCTCAGGACATATCCCCTTTTTTTTTTTCGCTTCAGGCACTGCGTTCAGGCTTTAGTTTCTGAGCTTATCCTTTTTGCGCGTAGAGTTAAATGGTTCCTTCCTTTGTTCTGAGTTTCCCGCTATATTGTTATTACTTGTGGTCCCAATTGATGATGCTCCGGTCGCTTTTTTTCCTTTTCCGCAGAGTTTTCTTCTTCCCCCTCCCCCTTTCTTTCTTTGAGCAAGTCATCTCTTTTCCCCCTTTTTTTGTTTGTGCGAGCCTGCTTCCAACACTCTTTTTTCCTCCCAGAGGTCCCCTTTGGCTATCAACGCTTCCCGGCAATCTGTCCCCCCCTCCCCCTTCCAATCATACGGTTTCACCCGATCTCGACGTCTCTGTCCCCCTATATCACACTAACCGTTCCCTCGCCCCCAAGAACTCTTTCCCCTAAACGGTTTAAGTTCTCATCCCCAGTCGCGTCATCCTGCCTCACCTTCTGGTTGGATGCGGGGTCTCCGGAGTCTTCGTCCAAGGATAACGTCCTGCATCCGAATTGGGAAGTCTTAATACTGTTCCTTTCCGTTGTGAGCCGCCTTTCCCTTTCTTTCCATGTTGAGCGCCCCTAGCACGAGAGCACCATGTCCTTCCCACTCGGATACCCACCGCCCTTTCGTGATACTTTTCCCTCATACCTAAAGAGCCAACCTTTTTTTCTTGCTTGGACACCAGAGTTGTTTGATCGATTAAACCTCTGAGGCAAGCGATTGTTCAAGACCAGACGGGGCCCAAACTCTTACTCCCTCTACGATGCCAGCTTTCTCGACTGACACCTCTGGGTTTCCCGACCCGTTTTAGGGCCTCCCCAGAGTATGGAAGTCATTCTTTTAAGGGTTCTATGCACCAGGTCCCTGTCTTTTTCTAGGAGATTGGCAATCGTCCTTTACTTCGACTTTCCCGTTGCTACGGCTTGGTAGCGATGATCGAACCTGTTTAACCGCTTATTCGTGCTCCTACTGACTTTTTTTTTCCAGGGGATCCCGGTCGGCTTGGCATTCCTCACGGCAGACGCTGCGGGTATCGAAACAGGAAAGTACCGGTCACCCCCCCATACTTTCCGTCTATTGAACCCTCTATGCCCCTTATGTTCTTCAACTGGTTCGATTGACAGATTTCATGTCCACTGGACCCATTGAACGCCTCTACGTATTCTTTCCGTTCCCTATGCCTCTTGTTTTTCCACACCAAGATTCGAAGCAGATCAGGGCGCCACCTTTGTAAGGAATTTTTTTTCTTTCCCTACCTCTTTCGTTTTTTTGAACATGAAGAGCCTCGCTCGCAGACAACGGATATAACGAGATTATTATTTTCTTTTCCTTTTTTTTTTAAGTGTCTTCTCCCCCTTATCGAGATGAAGCAGCGTTGTGAGAAACAAGCTTCCCTTCCCTGCTCTGGGCTTTTTTCCTTCCAAATTATTGCCGCCCCCTATGAGTCCCTGTTTTGCTAGTGTACAGCCCGTGCCTAATGATTTTTTTTCCTTCTGGCCTAACCCCGTCCACGCTTCGTGGTTTTGCCTGCACTCTCTTTTTCAGGTGTTCAAACCCAGCACGCCCACAGGCCCCCTGTTTGGTGATCCCAGCCAAAACTCTCCCCGCACCCCACAGATTCCCCCACCCATATTGGAATGTGACACTTTCTCCACCTCTCCTCCAGATATCTTGCATCATCGCCGCGTCCTACCTTCATGGAAAGACGGGCTGGGATGCCTTTAATACTGGAGATCTTGTTCCCTGGGAGCGGTTTGAATTCATTCAGGTCGAAGTTTTCGATGATCGCCCCCCCCCCAGCGGCCAACCCCCTCTTATGTATTGAGTCACCCTTTGAGTACTTAGTTTGACCCCATCTGACCCACCTGCGGTGTGCATGTCTTCCGGTGGTGTCCTCCTCTTTGAGTTTTGTCCCCTACTCGGCTAGCTTGTCCTTAAAGGCACCAGTCTTTCAGAACTGCGGACCTCAAAGGACTCCCCATGCTCCCCTGGTCTCCTCTGACTGCTTTGTCCCGAAAGCCGAGGGGCTGGGAGCCAACCTGCCGTACTCCTCAACAGCTGCTAGGCCCTCAAGTCTGCTGAAGAGTTCGAGGTATAGACGTCTCTGATCCTGTAAGCTGTAGTCACTGGGCGTTCTTCGCAGGCGTCTGGCTCCGTCCCTTTCGCAAGGTAACTCCAAGAGGGCAAGTAGACTTTATGTAATGTGGTTCCCATTTTACGTTTGGTTTGTCGTAACTCGATCCTCAATACCCTTTTCGTATTGAGCGTGAACTCCTCTGCTGAGCAAAACTTGTATGGGCTTTTTGCAGGCGACCAGCGACTTTCCCCTCGTTTGAAGACTTTTCCGTATCGATGCTCCCCCTATCGGACCCCTCTAAAAACGGCCCCCTGCGTTTGTTCCCTTATGCCTCCGTCAGGATAGGGGGGGCACTGTCCAACGGGCAATCTGCTGGAAGTTGAGCCCCAAGAGCCCATACGGTTTCTTTTTTAGGTGTCGCCCTCCGCTAAGGCAACTTCCCTGAGTTATATTCCCCACCACCCAACTTCAAAGTGCGACATCGCTGTCAAAAGTGATGTACACAGAATAGACTCTATTTGTGCGCGAACGGGCGGCATTCCCCCTTCCTGCCTATTGTCTTGTCTCCGAATTTACCCCCCCGTTTCCGGTCCGCCCTTGGGCGGATAAGCCACGTTCATGTGTTCGTTCCGATTTAGCCGCCCAGAGTGTATTTCTCCTCTGCCTCTGAGCGATAGAGGCCCCTGTAAAGCAGTTTCCACCCTAACGATGATTTGCCGCTACGTTGCAACTCCCGACGTAGGGCGATCGTGTCTTTCTTCCTCGTTTTAGGAATTCCCTCCTTTTTTGTTGTTTTCGCTCTGACCGAACCCAAGTCCGCTCGTCGGCGACGTCGTCTGTGACCGATGCAATCCCTCGCCAGTGTTTGCACGGCGGTTACGTAGGCCTCTCGTTCCCCCTGCTCCCTGTTGGGCCAAACTGTCAAATGTCGATCTCCCTACGACGCTGGTGGTGCTGGTAAGAAAAGTCTCCACGCCTGCATGTGATTCCTTCGCCTAGATGCTGAAATCACCGAACTGTTTCTCGTCCAGACTATGTGGTCTGAGACTTGACATTTTTCCCGTTCGCCGTAACCCCCTTGAGTGCAAGAAGGGCTCTCTCCGTGGTGGGAAGGAACCCTGTGTGCCAAACCAGATGGTTTTTTTTGCTGTTGTCTTACCTGAGAGGGTTTTTTTTGGTTGGTATTCGCCCCTTCCCTCTTTGTGACCTGGCTGGCGCGAAGAAGGTTTTGTCAAACTCTCCCGCATACGTAGGGCGATTGGGTGTTTCTCACCTTAAGCTTTATTTTTCCCGATGCCCCCCTGAACTATTCGTCGCTCCCGATTCTAACCTGTACTTTAATTCTTTCATCTAGTCCGCGATCCCTTCCCCTCTGTTATCCCGGTCCTTTGAGTTCAGTAACGATCCTTCCCGACTCCACCAGGGTTTTTTTTTGATTATTCCATCCGAAGACACGGCTTAGGCTGCTTCTTCTAGACACCCTCTTGCTGAGCCTTTTTGAACCACCAAGGTACGCTCTCTCTTTCCGACTGCGTTCCCCCTTGAGCCGGGTTTTTCAATGACTCTTCGAGGCCAATTATCCGGTTCCTTCTCCACCCCGAGTCTGAGTCCGATCCCTCTCGGCTCTCCTCTCTCTTGCCTTTACGCCCTCGAGGGAGTATAGCGGGTCCCGACAATGATGCTGGCGTCTTTTTTCCATTCGAAAGTCGAGGAGACCCCCTTGGAGTGTGTCTTTTCCGGGCCCGGTCCCTGTGTTCAGTTTTACTTCGTCTATCAGAGTAAAACATTCTTTTTCCTCCCCTGGATGTATAAACTCTACGGGCCCCCCCGTGCATCATTTTCGCAGTGGTTTTTCGGTCCGTTTCCGTGACTACCTGTAACTCCCAAAAGGATTTTTGCTTCCGCTTTAAGCAGCTTTACCCTGGTCCGCGGCCCTCATAACCTCCTCAGCCCCCGTCAGCCTGCTAATTCCACGTGGCAGCGAAATCCTACTGTCGTTAAAGAATGTTTGCATTTTTCCATTATAGGCGTCCTTGCGTTTTTTCCTATAAATGTCGATTTGCCAGGTAGTTCGCGTCCTTCCTTCTATGTTCTTTTGTTCTCCTTTTTCCTTGTGGCGTTCAGTGGTTTTTCTTTTCCATTCTACAGTGTTTTCCTTTCATTTCTTTTTTCCCCCCGTCCCTATTTGCAGTAATGCTACTTGAGCTTTGTTTGGCCCCCCTTCTTCACGTGACTGTGAGTTCCCTTTTCCAGTGATTTGTCCTGCTTGCGCCCCTTTTTTCACCAAATCTCAAAGAAAGTGACTCTCTTTTTTGGTTTGCCCCGCCACTTCGACCGTCCTTTGGCTTTGTAACGTGCTCTCCCCAGAACTTTCAATCGCTTTCTGCTCTTCATCGGGTCTTGCCCCCCGTGCGTTCCAGTGCTTACTTTTCCCCCTTAGGCAGACTTCCGGTAAGTATTGCGTACCTGCTTGTGTCTTGCTCCCCGCGTCCTTAGTCGGATTTTTTTTAATGTTTGTGTCGATATTGCTTTCCCATTTGAGTCTGGGTCAGGATTGATTAAGCTCGTCTCGCCCACAACAATTATGCGAACCTAATTTCATGTCTCCCCGAAGCATTGAGCGTGCTCTGATTGGGTTTCTCGCTGTGAAGGAATTTCTCTCACTAGTAGTGCTTGTCTCCCTCTTCCCCTTATGTTGAATCCACTTCAGCCTTTTTTAGAACGCTTTCCCTAATTCACACGTCTTCTCATCTTATCCACAAGTATCCCTCATCCAAGATACGACAGTTCGAAGTGCTTTTCCAGCGGTTAATTTTCTCCCCTGAACCCAATATTGGAACGCGAACTTCAACTTCTTCCCCCTCTATTGGTTATGCCACTCGCCATTCTACGAACCTTAGGCTATATGCCGTCGTAGCCATCCTTCTCCTAGATGGCAGTCTGACCTTTTCAACCACCTTTTCTGCCCCAGTATTATTCCTCGGCTAGGCCAGAAGCTCCTCTGTTTCCATACAATCCGGTTCCTTTTTCTACATTTTTTCGTACAAAGCTTTTTTCACAATCGTCATCTCTGTCTGGTGTCTTTATCTGCCTCTGTTACCCAAATCGTTCCTGGTACTCATACTGTCTACGTGGAGTTTATGAAGAACCTGGGCGTGCCCCCCTTTTTTCGTACCAGACTCTCATTCCCCAACACCCTTACGATGGGCTGTCGCGTTTCGCGGACTCTGCTCACTCTTTCGGACCCCTTTGATTACTCTCCCGTCGGTTGCTAGAGGTGGTGGTACTCTAATAGTGTGTCTCTTTTCCATGTTTAGTTCTGCGATGTTTTTCCCTTCCTTTTGAAGATCTTAACGCGTGCTTCCCTCGCTTCTCTTCCGTTTCTGTTATCCTCATCTTTTTTCTTTTGCCTCATCCTATTTTTTTTTTTTGGGCAGTCTCTAGTCCTGCCACCCTCCCCACTGATTTATGGAATTAGTTCGCCGCACCTATAGACGTACTCTTTTGAAGGCCAACCTTTGAGAACTGATCTCTGGTTAAGCGATATGCCCACAATATCCCAGCCTGACTAGTTCCCCCTAGACAAGGAAGATACTCCCTCTTTCTACTTCCCTCTCTCATCCTCTTCCATTTCTAGTGAGTTTTCATGAGTTATCCTTCAGGCCGTTGACCACCTGCCCGTTCCTTTCACTTTTCCGCCTTCCACCCGTACTTCACAGTATTGAGGCGCACGCAGTACGGATTCGCACCTCCCGGGGTTTTGTCCGCTCATTCCCCCCCCTTTGTCCGACTCAATAGAGTTCTACGAATCTCCCAGTTTACCAGCCTTTTTGCGCCCTTCCTACTCTCCACCTAAATGCGAGGAACACGGGAAGATCCTCTTTCCTCCCCCCAGAGAGTCCCTCTCTTCCTACATCCCTTTTGTTCACTGCTTAAAATGCCCCCCCCCTCCCTCTCCTCTTTCTTTCTTCCCTAACTGGTTTCTGCCCCCTTTCTCGTGCTGCCCTCTTGGAATAAAGTGTTACCTGTTTCATGACACAGTCCATGGTGATGTTTGTCGATCAACTCTCCTCCTCCCTCCCCCGAACTGATTTTTCTCCTCTATTCGTACTCGTCGATTTCTTAGCTATGACCCTTTTTTGCATTACCAACTGCTACTTGACTCCTCCCTCGGAACTAATGCTCCAGGTGTGGTTTGGGTCATTAGCCCTACGGCTTCTTTATCAACACATTCCCTTCCCAAGGTGAAACCCCACGTCATCTTCCCTTTTCCCCACTGTCCTACCTGCATTATGCTTTCTTTTCATGGTCCTTTTTCCCGACATTTGCCTCCTTTTCCCCGCGTGCCTCAACACCTCTAATCAGATTACCGAAGCTGCCCTCTATTTTCCTTACACAAAACCACCATCCTTACCTACCCCCAGAAGCTTCGCTATCATTTCCTTTCCTCTTTTTTGTCGCCCCACCACACAACCCCCCTACTCCCTATTACTGTTTTTTTTCCCCCTCTTCAACCCACGCCCTGATTTGACTCCCATTACGTTAGATTTATGGGTCCAGCTTCTCCAGTTTTTAAGTTCTCCTGAGGTCGACCGGCACGCCGGGGGTAGCCGACTTTTTGTAGCGCCGCCCACCTTCATTTTCGGACGCCTGTTCCTCAACTTGACCTATTCGCCCGTCCTCAGCGTACCTGCCCCTCTTCCCATTGCATACGTACTGACGATTGCCAAACCCTCTTCTCGAGTTCGACCCAATATTTTACTTTGGTTAAACCTCCCCCCTTCCCCGACCCCTTTCTTGTCGCCACCTCACCCCCTACCCAGAAAACCAATCCCTCTTCCCAAATCCGTGTGCCGCTCACTACGACAGTCTAGAATTTCTATCGATTTCCCTCTTCTTTAAAGAAAGTAGTTTTCGAATCCCACATTTATATCTCGATGAAGTCGGGCGCTTCTTTCTCTACCCTCCATCATCTCCCACGTTTATCCCCTCTAGGTGTCACAGAGTTTCTCCCAAATTGGGAGCGTCTTCCCCGTCCATGACGAACCCGTCTTCTATCCCGTTTTTCTGAACGTTGTCTTTCCGATTCTGTTTTGTGGAGACCTCCCCTCGTCGCCCCCCTGAGGGGACTCATCCGTCTATTTCCGGAAGGGAAAACTTGCATATACAGCAAATTCTTAGCCCCCACTCCCCCGTTTCTCCTATCGGCCTATCGCATTCGTAAAGCAGCAGGGGCTTTTTGCCCCCGTCAGAAACCATCCTTGACGATCCCTTACGCGGTGTTTGACGATTCGTCTTTCTCTTGATTTAGCTTCTTCTTCTAGTGTACATTATAAGTGTCCGGGGTAGTAATGTTATTCTGATTCGTTCCCCGTACCGTATCAAGCGTAACGCCCCCCCCCAATATCGAGGCCCCGTCCGCCCTTTTGGTACTTTTTTTTTTAAATTTAATCTCGTGGTGGGCTCACGCTCCCCGACCTAATGCCGTGCTGCCATTGCGCTTGAACTAAGTTTTGAGCCCCCCATTACTTTCTTCGGTCCGATCGAAACTCGCTTAAACTAGAGAAGACTTTTGAAAAATGCTCAGCGTCCTCTAGTCCAAGACTCACACACCTCCTTTAAACTTAACTCTTTTCATTTAGGGTTCGGATTTTCCCCTTGTCATTCCCCTTCGACCCACCTTCCCGTCAAAAGATTTGGTGATCTTTTCGCCCTCAGCACACCCCCCCCCCTGTAGATCCTTCCCCCCCCCCCAACCCCACCCTCAATGTTTCCATCGCCTTTTGATAGATCTCCAAACACGCCTTTGCATGTCTTTAACGATCGCCTCTCGTTTGCTCCGCAACGGGCCAGCCCTTTCTTCTCTCGTCTTCGCGACATTTCCCCAATTGTTCCCTGAGGCGTCACCGTACGGCACCTATGCGTTTGAAGTTTTTTCTCCCTTTCTCACCCACTCACGTCTTTTTTCCTTCCATTTGACAGTTTGCCCCCCCCCTGTTTTTTCCCGCTCCATCGAGGTCAACCTGTAACCCCAGCTCTGCTCTGCCCTTCCCGAGATTTTCCCCTTTAACGGACGTATGAGCCTGATCGTGTTGATGTGTCC
>Ga0179593_1467059_pt1 | contig 13134 bp, 11 predicted proteins | sample CZODoug2_1_08_16_FD_185931 | JGI IMG/M metagenome (GOLD analysis project Ga0179593, IMG submission 185931) | Vadose zone soil fungal communities from Angelo Coast Range Reserve, California, USA - CZODoug2_1_08_16fungal (PacBio error correction) | ecosystem: Environmental > Terrestrial > Soil >... | reverse complement strand
TCCCAGGGACCTAGTCCCCTTTTTTCCCCCTTTCCAATTTCGGCGGGCCCTGCGAGGTGCGTTGACGCTGCCCCACCCAGGGCGATTTTTTCTTACTCTTCTGCTGTGCCTTCTCCAGTCTATTGGGCAAACAAACCCACGCACAGCTCTGCAGACCACTTTTTCCCGTCGTTTACGTTCGCAACGACTTTTTTCCACCCATCCAACGAACAGGAGCCCCTTGTAGGTCCCCTGTATCCCCTTTCTCCCCCCTACCTTGTCAACTCGTTTTATTTCTGTTCTGCGCTTTCCCGTTCTCTCTAAACCCATCTTCCCCGACCCTATAGGCAGTTTTGCTCTGAAGTAAACAACATGGTTTTGACCCAGTCCGCGCGGGAACGTGTATTCGGGTCCCCACGGACTGGTTTATTTCCCCCCACCAACCTCCTGTTAAGTCAACAGATTTAACCCTTTTTCTCCAAAATCGCTGGCGTCCGCGTCTCCAAAAAACGCCGCCCACCGTCTTTGCTGTTCTGTTAGCGCCCCCAGAAAGCCAGCCCCTCACACCGACCAGCCCCCCCACTGGGTATGCCGTCGCTTTGCATCTTCTTCCGTTTCCTAGAGATGCTTTCCCGTTCGGGTTGACTACAGACAGTCACCGACTCGGTCTGTCTCGCCCCCTGACTGACCCTCCTCCCATTCATTTTCGGACGGCCCCCCTTTCAGTCCACAGCGCGCTGAGAGCGGAGGGGGAGCTAACCCGTTTTACCTCACGTTAGGTCCGCCTCGAGATCATCGGTCCTACTCCGTTCCCTATAAGGTTTCTTCACTAGTTCCAGTTGTCTCTTCCTCCTACCAATTCGCACTGTTATTTCCTTTTTCCCCCAAAAGTCTAGTACTTCTCCTGCCCCACCCCGGCAAAACACGGGTATGCGGTTTTCTTTCTTCGCGATTTCATTGTCTACCCCCGGTTTGGGTTTGGACTTTTTAGTATTTCTTTCCTTCTCCTTTATGATGCGACAACCAGGTGATGCCCGTGTTTCCACCGTTTTAACCCCGGAACAACCCTTTCCTGGAACCCTGCCTGTTCCTAGAGCCGCTTGGTCTACGGCCTCCTCGCCTACCCCCTTTTTCTCTCTTGACTTCGGCCGCCACCCCCTCGCCACCTTTGCACATTTGCAGTGACGAAAAACCACGTGGACTTTCTCGCGTCCCTTCCCTGCTGAGATCTTATTGGTCTTCACAGTTTTAATTCCAGTTGTGCTCTGTCTCTTTCTTTTTCAGGCCAGGCCCCCCGTCGTCCGGGGTTCTGCGTGCCCGTCGAGCTTCTGCCCTTTCGCTCTTTACTGTCCCCATCGCGGTACGCCAAGGTCGGAGTCCTTCTCTTCGTAATGCCTCCCCCCTGTTTCCCCCTGGTGATAGCAGGACCCCCCTCGCGACCCACCCCCTTCCTTCCTTCCCGAATATTCGCCGGCACCGCACGTCTCGTCACGCAAGTTTGGTCTACTGTTAAAGCCGTTTACCCGATTCGAGACCCTCTTTCTGACATCGCCGTTCGGCCATCTCCGATTTTTCCCGGATTATTTCCACCCCACCCCCAGCAACGCTTACACCGATGTCTTTCTTCCCCCTTCCTTTTAGATGGTTGACACAGTCTCGCTTTCGCCTACCCTAGACCCTTCCTCCTCTTCTCCCCTTTCCCTTTGTTGTTGTATTTCACTTGAGAGGATTGCTCGGTGTCACGACTGAAATCGCGACACTTTTCCCAGAGACTCAGTCTTCTCCGAGACACCTTTTGTATTTTTTGCTGAAATTTTGGCCAACTCCCTCCATCGCTCGACCTCGCCTCGATGCTTTGCTTCCACGTATGTCGCAGCCCGTTCTAGGATCTGTGGACGCCACCAGGAACCTGACTTTCTTCTCTTTAGCACCGTTTTTTATTTTCACTTTGCCGCCTTATTCTTACTTAACGTCATGGGTCGTCTTTTTCTCGCACACCTTGCAGGTCACATCTGCGTGACTTTTTCTTTCCTGTCGTACGCGAGTCTGTCGCGCGAGGGTGCGGGGGCTCGTTTCGAATCTTCGAGTCTCCCTTCCGCACCGATGGTTTTTGCTTTTTGATTTGTTTCCGAACGCCTGTCACACAAACGCAAAAACTTCTTTTCTCCTTCACCCCCCACCGGGCGCTTTAGTGTGAAACATACAATGCAAACTCGCCCTTGAATTTCACTAAAAGAGAGTTCACTTCCGTTTGAGCTCCGTTCCTTCCCCATGGTCGGAATCTAATCCCCCTGAGCCTGACGCTCCCATGCCCTCAGTTTCTTTGACCTCTACGTTAGCAGATGACGGTGGACGGCCACCCCCGCGAGTTCCCCTCCCTTCCCGACCGTGACGGTCGTTTCTCCTTCCACTCGCTCCCCCTTTTAAATCAACCTGGCTCAACACCGCCCAGGCGAGACCCGTTCTTACGACCTCCCCCCCACGTCCAACAAACCTTCGAAGCCTATCCTTGCCGCCCGCAGTGGACTTCCCTACCCCCGCCCATCCTTTTTGCAGTTTTTATCATGAACCCGTCAACATTACTTAACGAGTAGTGAACTCCCCTTTTCAATTAAGTTCCTTGTAGGATGAGAGGGACCCCATACCTTCCGAGACTCTTTGGTGACACCGCTCACCCCCTGCTCTTGTTCGGCTTCTCACCCCTCCCTCCTGCGTTTGAGTGAACGTCTGAAAACGGTTAGTTCGGCTTCATTTTCTTCTTGCCCGCGTCCTTCCAGTTCCGTGCGTTCCCTTGAAGCCTCGCCGGGCTCCTCTTTTCAGCAGAGACTTTTCCGGTCTGACCCCACATGCAAACCCGATTTTCCTCTTTTTTGAGTCCCCGCCCTTTGCCGCTTGAGTTTTTTTTTGCTTCATCGGCTTGGTAGCGGCGGTGATTAGCAGCCTTGACGCTGGCGGAGAAAGCGTCTTGCTTTGCTCACGCTCTAACCCTTAGATTTCTTCCAGCCGGGCGCTCGCCTTTTCCAATCCTTACTTTGACCCCACAAAAGTGGCTTTTTTCGAATCCCTTACAACTTCCCTTTATCACTTGGGTGCGCACTTTTCTCGATTCTTGGAAGTTGAATCGTCTTTACTGGCAGCTCTGCCCTCCCGACAGCGTCATCCCAGTGACTCATCTGCACTTTTTGGACGAGCTTTTTTACCGTGTTCCCCCCTCCGTTGCCTTACTAGTTTTTCCTCGCTTTTGTGCACCCGATCTACCCGGTTAGCCGAGTTTTCGAGCCACCTCGACCTTGTTGAGCTTCCAGGAACTTTTGGAACCTCCACGCTGTCAAGTTTCAGACTCACCTCAGGACCCCTTTCTTTCCCAGGGCGCCACATGGCGTCTTACTTTCACGATGCCCCTTTATTCCCGTGATCTTTTGACCGAGCTTGTCGCAGAGGCCTTGCTTACCAGTTCCACCCCCCTGTTTTCCGACCCCACCCCTGTCCCCAATGCTGTTTGTTGTTTGCCGTTGGCTATTTCTTTTCCGCCCTTTAAGTGCTACACGAGCGCCCACGCTGCCCTTGAACACTCCATAGCCCTCTTTGGCTTCCTTCCCGTTTTTTGTGTATTTGGGCGATATGCGTTTATGAAGGTCCTCCTTGAAATTTCCGAACACGCGATTTTATAGGCCCCCCCTAAGTCCCCCCATGCCCCTCTGCAGCCCGCTCCCCAGCCAAACCCAAACACGGCCCAACCACGAATGTTGACTGTTTGCCTTCCTGGTTGCCGCTCTTTACGCTATTCCGGTTCCTTCACCCACCCCCGCTCACTCAATGTCGTTTCGCTCACTTCCCGCTTATCTTCCCCTCCCTCCCGTGTTTTTTTTTAGGCGCTTGTGTCGGTCCAAGTGTTTTTAGCGTCCGCCGAGTTGCCATTCATTCCTTTTGGTTGACTTGCAACTTCTTACACGACGTTTCAGTTTTTCCCACACTCTGACTTCCTGGACCATTCTCGGGGTTTCCATCTGTTCTGGATGCTACCACCGCGCTTAAGTCCCCCCTAGGTCGGTCCCTTTTGTCTTCTGGTTTACGTGGGTGCGCTCACTCCGGACCTCCGCGAACAGACGCGTTTTTCATTTTGGTGCTCGTTCACTCGGTTTTTCCGTCGTCTTTCTTTTTTTTATCGATCAGCCCCCGCGTTTTCCCCTTATTTTTCCCCCCTGCTTTGCTTTGTCAGACCTTCGTTCCCGCTTCCCCCTTACTGGTTCGGATGTCGTCTGGAGAATCCTTCCTACCCTTTTTCACACACGTCCTGCCGTCGCGATTTTTTCAGGTTTACCTGAGCGAATCCCTGGCTTGACCGATGTTTTTTGTAGCCCTTTATTTTCTTCTTAGAACCCAACCCTTGAACCCGGGGGTTACCTGCGTCCTTTTGGACCGGTTTCCCTTTTCCCCCCGTTCCCCGCCGCACTTCACCTCGGGCGCTACTGTCTCCTTATTCGTTCGGTCGTCTTTTTTCTTTTTTTATAGCGCCTCGGCCGGTTTGACCCGACCCTTCTATCGCCCGGCTCTCACATGGACGTACCATTAGATTTCTCTACCCCCCCCTCTTCCTCCTCGAGGTTCTCGCTTCCTGGGACCTTTTTTCGAGGTCTTTTCTCCGTCCTGTTTTTCTATACGGTTCGGTCGGGACTGGCTTCGTCTTCCGCTCTGCTTTCTTCCCTGTGGGACCCCAGGTTGATTTCCTGTGTTTTCCCAGAGGATTTTCAGATTCACCGCACTCGGCCTGGTCGGTTTCTTCCTCTTTTATTCCTTTCGACCTCGGCGTCCGCCACACCTTTCCCCCCTCAAACTGCCTCCTACCTGATGATTTTCTCCTCTCGGATTCTCACACCGAGACGCTCGTTCGGAGTCTCCCTTCACAAGGAGCTTCTTTCTCGCCTTTTCTGCCCACGTACCGTCTCTTTTTGCCCGTTTACGTGATGCGGTCTGTGCCGTCAGGGTTTCCCACCCATCCGACTTGCAGGGCCCCGATAGCGTTATTGCAGGCCGGTGATCTTTCCCGTATCGCCCGCGACCTCGTACCCCTTTCATTTCTACCCAAGGCGAATCATTTTATTTTTTACTTCTCTACCGCGGCCCCTCTTTTTTTCACATTTTTTTCATACCAACATCCCGCGAACCCCATTCGTTCGACTTTTTTCCTCCCGGCCCCGAACAGGACACGTTCTTTCGCGAACACGGTAGGGACTCTGTATCGGTACGGCCTTCCCTCCACGATACTCTTCCCCAGTTATTTCCAACGCCTCCTTCTCTCCCCGCTTTTTTTTTTTCCAGACCCTTCGCACGCCCCCCCCCCCTACACCGTCTGTCCTCGCAGGGGGACACCGTGCGCTGGCACAGGACTTTTCGCTTGACCATACTTGATCCCCCTCTACTTTCCCGTCAGTCATTTATTTCCTCCCCCTTTTCGTGGTTTCCCTTTTGGAGCCAGGCTTTTCGAGGTTGAGTAACGCCCCTTCCCTCTTTTACACCTTCCAGCTAGAATTTTCTCTCCCCAGCTGTTTTCCCCTCGTCGACTGTTTTTTAAAACACTAAAACGACTGAGTCAACCCGTTCAAGCATGCTCGTCTTCACTCTTGGATCTGACCTTCCCTTTCGTTTGTCCCTCTTTTTACCTTATGTTGACCTCGGACCCGAGAAGAGAATGACTTTTTGTTCGGTGCCTCGGAACCGGAACGTACTTTACTCGCTGTTTTCCCTTTGTCTGGTCGCGATCACCATAGCGAGGGGCCGTTCTTCCAGGCCATACACGCTCTTCCCTGTGTGCCTCCCTGACTATTTGGTTCGCTTGGGCTGATGGGGTCCCAGGCAGTCGCCACGATCTTTCTTCTCCGAGGTCCGTTGTGTTAAGACGCCTTATTTTAAAAAACGTTCAACCGAACCATGGCTCGTTCCTCTCATCTCCGGTACGGTACGTTTCCCCCAGTCCGTCACTCTTGCCATTGACGATGACTACGGTCTTTCTCTTTCACGTTTCGCCCACTGGTGCGGATCGCTTTCCTTCACATACCTTCGCCGACCAGCTGTTTCTCGAGGACTCGGCGAGGTTGAAGTACGATTGGGGTCCCCTCTAGTACCAGATTTACTCCTTCTTGCTCTTCTTCGATCGGGATATGAACACACCACCGAACGGCAGCACCTGCTTTCCCCGATTCATGCGATCAGTTTCCTCCTCCCCGACAGTACCCAACAACCTACTACCTTCACCCCGATTGAATTAGCGAGTCTTCCACCCTCCTCCCAATTTTTTCCGCCTCCTCTCGCCCCCCTTTTACAAGTTGCTTCCCCTAAGAACCTATTCCTCTATGTATCTTTTTTTTTGTCTCTGTAAGAGCCGGGCCTCGCAAAGCGATTCTTTTGATGCTTCCCCGTTCTCTCTTGCTTTACCCCCTATCTGTCGCCCGGAAATTCTTTTCGTCAACATTTCTTCTCCTTCTTGCTGAGGATTGTCTGGTCCACCGTCCACGTCTTCCTTGTTGAACATTTTTGCCGGCCGATTTGGTTCTCCGTTCTTTCAGTTTCTTCCAGAAGGTTAATTTAACCTAACCATTAAACGGTTGGCGCTATCCTCCCCTTTATCTCTAGCTGCCACCATTCAGAGGAAGTTTTTTCCTTATGTTTGCTCTTCATCACTCTCCGCCGCTCTTTCCTGCCGCATCTGGAGGTGTTTCAAGCGCGCCATTGCTGTTCTGGGCGCGAAGGCCCAAGCCCCTCCTGTTTGGCCCCCACTCTTCTTCTATGCACACCCATTCTTACCGTTCCAATTTCATGACGTACAACTGTGTTTTTCCGCACCGCCCGAATTTCCTTGATCGCGTCGTTACGTCTAGGTCGGATGCCCCTATCCGCTACCGCAGATCCACCATAGAACCACCTGCCTAACCCTTCGGACGAGAGCTACTCGCCCAACCCGTGCCTCACTGAGTTAGATAAGTCGTTGAGTTCCACTCCCGGGCCTTAACGATTTTTCGCGCTTCTAGCACATGGTAACTGTATGTAGCTTCCCCCGGCCCTAGGTCTTCCTCCCCTCCCCCCCCTTTTCCGGGGCACATACGTCTGAACTATTCCCCCTGACTCTTTCTGAGGGGGTAATGGCCCTGGCGAAGAGTACGCGACCGGCCCGTTCTTGCCTCCTCGCTTGTTCAACCCCCCGAGTCCGCCGGACAGTCATCTTTCACTCAATTTCCCCGGTTTTGGCGTGCGGGCTTCTCCGAAAGACCCGTTCTGACGCTCACCAACAAAACCTTTCTTCTTACCCCCCACCCCGACTAGCTCTGCTCCTTTTCTTCTCTTTTGTGTTAGCGGAGGACGATGAGATGAGCGGGTTTTTTTTCCCCAGCAGGTTTTGTTGCCTCTCTAGAACTTAACGCCTCCGGACCGCCCGCAGGCCACACCGCGGCCCAGCATTTTTCCCGTTCCAGCTCCTCCTGTCTCGACGACCTCTCTTCAGTTGACGGAATCCCACTGCGTCTCCCCGAGTCCCTGATTCCTTCTTTCCCCTCCGATAACCTACAGGTGGGCGTCGTCGTCTCCAGGTGATTCTTTTTTTCCGTTGCCCCGTTTCCTAACAGGGCCTTCTCCGTACCGGGATTTGTGCAGATAGTGTCCATTAGACGGTTTCTCGCCGCCGGCCTCCCCCAAGTCTCCCTACGGGATCTGCTACGTAGACCGTAACATTTTTTTTCTTTTATTCAATGCGACATGGCTCTTTTCCACTCTTTGGTTCTCGGTTTTTGTGATGTCGCTTGGCTTAGCGGAATCCCCGTTTCCCCCACCGATGAAACCTCACTCTGACAGATCCTTCGTCTTTTCTTACCACAAGGGAGTGGGGCCCTTTCGTTCCCCGACTGGAAAAGGAGTTCAGTCGTGCGGCAGACATTTCCGGACCTGTTCCACCAACCCCCAATGTATTCCCCACCTCCACAGTTTTTCCCCCGGCGCAGGACTAGTCTTTGCGCCGCTCTCCCCACCCACTCTTTTACATCGCGGCCGGCGTCGAGTGCTGAACAACCTGAACCGCCCAGAACTTTTAGTACGACACCACGGGCCACATTTTGTTCGCGCATTTTGTTTTTTTCTCTCTGCAACACTTTGCTTTTTCGCCACAGGGGACGCTTTTCTTTTTTTTACATCCCGCTTACGTTCTGTTCTCGTCCCGCGCCCCCCTTTGCCGTACTACACTTAGGTCCCCGAGTACCGGCACGCCTCTTTGAAGGGCCTTTTCCTTTTTGACGTCGCGCCGCGAAAGCTTTCAGGGTCTCTCGCACTGCTTCTTTTCCCTCATCACGCTATTCGCTGTTCCCTTCTCTTAGACACGTCCCAACATTCTCTGCTCCTTTTGTGAAGAAGATATGTTCATCATGGTTCGCGGATTGTCCTTTCACCTTGCTGTGATGGGTCTTCATTCTCTATCTTTCTCTGTATTGCCCTTGGTGGAAATCTTTTCTGTTCCTTCCTGCTCGCATTCGTACGATAGTTGATCTAACCAGGTTTTGGAGGTTTTATACCCGCGTTTGCATCCGCGAAACGACTCCTTGGAAGTTTTTTTTTTCCAAGGGCCCAAAGGACTAGACACACTACTTTTTTTTCCCCCCTACACGCACTCTTCATTCCCATTCGCGTTTTACCTATACAACTCTATCCGGCCCCCCAGCGTGCGTTGTCTAAGTTGCGGGCTAGACCTCTTTCGGGCGTAAGTATAATTCACGTTCAATCTCTCTCCGTCGCTGGTCAGCAAAGTTACCGCCCGAATCTGTTTGGTCTCCTCCTCTTCTCTTTTTTTCTCCACGAGTCATTCTTTTCTTTCCCCAAAACTCTTCGCAGTGTCCCCGATCCGTTGTTTTTAGCGATATTTACACCAGGAGCTCTCCTTCCACTCATCTGTCGCGCGAACCTTTTTTTCGTATTGCGTTAGTTTATGTATTCCGTTCACCCCTGCTCTTAACACTGTGGTTGCTACCGCGTCCCCTCTGACGGCCCTCTACCGGCAAGACCCCCGTCTTTAGCGTCCCAGACCCCCCTTATCCTTTTTTCGCTTTTTTGGTTGGCTTGTATTTAGCCCTTCTGCTTCGCCGTCCTGATAGACAATACACCGCCACCCTTTTTTCTCCTATAGTCATTCCGAGATTTCCGGCTCTGAGTTCCCCCCCCCACTTTAATCTCCCCCCTCACCCCTTAGGGCTGTCTTCCTCTCCGGCCTTTAAAATGGTTTCGCGCATCTTTGGGATATCTACACATCCCGCTTCTGCTTTTTCACCCTTCTTTTTTTTTTCTTCGAGCATTCTGACTTTTTCTTCTTCTTCTTCTCCCTCCGGAACTTCTGCGCACCAATCGCCTCCCCTTTCTTGGTGTATCGTCGACAGCGGGTGTAGGTTTTGTGAGGCGATTTTTTTTCAATTCGAATTCTCTCCCCTACGCCCGACTGTTTGACGCGTTGTTGCCTCAGTACAAGTCCTTCCCCGATTTTTCTTCCCCCGGGTTTTTACCGTATACAGCGCCTCGCCTTCGGAGAGAGTTTCCTGTTCGGTGCCGCAAACTGCAGACGAGATGGGTCGCGGAGTGTGGTGCTCCCCCCTCACGTTTTTTTTGACGATCGAAGACGCGCGTCCAGTGTTTGACGCGCCGTTTTCGCTTTTTCTCCTCCCCGACCGCTGGTGCCTTCTCTAATCCCCGGCCAAGATGAGGGCCTCCAGCGCCTTTTGCGGAAACCTGCTGACGTACCAACGTTATAACCCCCTCCTCCGCTCGTCTTTTTTCTGGCCCAGCGCCCCTCCGTGAGCTAGCCTACCCCTTTTGAAGGTCTTCTATCCTGCCGCCTTCTGAGGAGTCCCCCCTCTTCCGACCAACGAACTTTTTAGCGACCCCTGTATCGCCGGACGTCAGTAAGAAGTTCGGTACCCTTTGCCACCCCAATTTCTCTTGTCGGCGCGTTTCGAAGGTCACTTGTCCTCTTCAACGCCTTCCCACCGTCGTTTACGTTTGCAGACACTGTTGATTCGCCCCTGCTGAACAACCGTACTCAAGACGCTGTTTCACTCTAAATTCCAGTTCCCACCAACTTTAGATCACGACAAGCTCCCCCCTTCCGATTTTCCTCCCCTCCCCCTCCAGGGATGGTTTCCTCCTCAGCAGACCGGGAATTACTACGTAGGCATCCTCCGACTACGTGTGACGTTCGGTGCATCTCCGGGAGAAAACCCTCCTAGGCTTTTTCTTTTTTCACGCTTAGTTTCGAGCCCCTAATTTTTCGGTATCGAGGACCTCTACCACGTCCGACCCCTATTAGCCCCTACTTCGGCGTTGTCCTTTCAACCTTCCGTGTATTTTGACACTCCCACTTTCCCTTCCCTTTGGTTTTCATTTTGAAGTTTCCCCCCCAGCGGTCGGTCTGAGACCTCCCACCCCCTCCGGCAAGCCTAGCCGAGTCTACTCACCTTTATGAAGCAAATGTATCTATACCGGCAGGGTCCTCTGTACCGCGACTGGGGACGGATTCCCTGCACCGCTCTCCTGATGAGTCTCCCAACGATCTCTTGTGGCTTCCACTTTGGCGACACGTCTCTCTGCCTTTGCCCGCGTCCGGTGCACCTTCCTTATTTCGTCACCATTTCATCTCCGCTACAAACAACACTGACCGGTTCTTCACATGTGAGCTTGCGCACCCTTTACCGCACCCCTTTGTCGTTGCCTACTTTAGGTACGGATGCCGAAGCCCTCTCAGACGTCTCACTCGCAATGTAAAAAACGCTGTCAACCTTCTGTTTGAGTCTGCTGTTGATTCTGCACTCCCCCCCCCTTTTCCCCGGTTCCAATGGTCCCGTGAATTCGTTGTAGTCCGACACCACGCGACGGACTTGTTTGTCGCACTCGTTTACTACGGAGACCATAGTCGTACTGACCTGGCTTTCCCCACATATACCGGCGGGACGCAAGCTGTTTTTGTTGCATCCTCCCCCATTTTGAACCGCCCGGCAGGCCACTGGAGGTCTAGGTCGGCCCTGGCTCAGGCCCCTCAGACCGCCTTCTTTTCTTCTCCCCACTTACCTACTTTCCCCCTTCAACCCACTGAAAAGTTTCGACACAGGGGCGCGGTTTGGGGAGGACGCATCGGCCGCTGCCCCCCCCTGTAGTCCCCTTGTCGTATGCGGCCAAACCGATTCCTCTTCCCCCCCCTTCCATCGCCTACTCTTTTTTTCTTTTTAGCCGTTGTTTTGTATTGACGCTCTCCCTACCGAAGTCTGGGTCATCGCTTAGATTAGTGTCCGACTCTTCACGTGGACCTTTCAGATTCGCCCACGACGCCCCGTACCGCCCCCACCCTCTTGCCCCGCGTGTGACGTGATATTACTTCTTGGTTTTAAGCCACCCTGCGTCCTACTTGTTCCTTGTCTCCCGCCCTCCAGGTCGCTCAGCCAGGGTTCCTCGACCCTCCCCCCTCCAGGTTGCACGTTCCCTTCCTTGTTTTCTCCCTGGGAAGGCTGCCCCATCCCCCCTTGTGAGTTAAAAAGCGTGTGCAGCGCATCTGGGTCTCTAATTAATGACCCCCCCTCAACCAAATGTCGTCGCCGTTCCCATGCCACACCCCGTACTTTGGACCAGTATAAGGTTCCACTTTGAACGTAATTCTCACCCTCTCTCCGTACAAGCGGGTCTTGCCCTTCGTTCACTCTGGTGCCGAGTCGTTTTCTTGCATGTTTCACCGATGACACTTTGACGCTAATCCTAGTGACTTATTTTCTTCTCACCCCAAAAGGTAGCCACTGATCTTCGTCCTTGTTAACCTTACTTCCCTTCCAAGGATGGTTAAATGCGTTTCCCTTTCAACTGTCTTCCAAGCGCGCTAAAGTAACTCGCTTTGACATCGCTGCCAAAATACTCCACTCGCCTTCCGTCTATAGCCGGAGCAAGGGCCCACGCCCGCAAAACCCTTCCCCTTTCCCTTGCGCCTCCTCTGCAAGGAGTGAGCATTCTTCGCGGTTTTGTCGGGTCAGCCATTCCCGGGCGTATCTCGATCGAAGAAGCTGTCCTTCCACAGGTCCGGACCCCTTATCATTATGACCGGCCCAACGAAGGTTTCAGAAGGTTCGCCCCCCCAGTTCTGAGTCAGCACGCGACCTACTTTTCCTAGTTACCTAGGTACGGTTTTTTTGGGATGATTCACGCCCATCCAGCGTAATTTTTCCCTGCCAATTTTCTTCACCTCCCTGTACAAGATCTTTCCTTCTTCACCTAACCCCGAATGGACCCTTGAAGCTTGTCGCTCTGCGATTCCCCCCCCCTCCTGTTATGGTAGGTCTTCACCACCCTCGCCGCTCCTATAGCTCTTCATAAGTGTTGGGATGAGAAAGTTTTCGGTGTCCTCTACGCTTTCGCGCGTGTCTCCCCGTTAAGCCCCTTTGCGACTCCAAACGGTTTGCACCTCCTTCCACCGCGATTTAAATCTTTCGGACCCATTTTTTGCCTTCGCCACTCGGCTCTACGGCCCTTCCTTCCCCCCTGCCCTTCTCCTTGAACGTCAGTGGACAAAAGCGCTCCAGAGCCACCCTCAAAAGGGCTGTCAAAATTAGGCACCTTCCCCGGCCTGTGTCTCCTTCCTTCATTCCAGGCCTCTCTTTGTCGCATGGCCAATCCTTCCCTTTTTGACCGAAGACCTCTTTATGCCTTTTTGCCCTTTTTCCAACCCTTCGTCGCCAGGCCCTATCCGTAGGCTCTTCCATCAGCTACGTATCTCACCCCCGCGACCCTTCGCGTTCCCCACTACGAGCGTTTTTCCTATGATATTACCCTTCCCTTCTTTCCTTCAGTTCTTTTCATACGCGCCCCAAACCACACCACCCCTCCCGCGCCCCATTAGGAGCTGGCCCTACAACGGCTCGTTCTAAACGTTCCTCGTCGGGTCTACCTGAGGGTCACCCAACGTCCATCTTCCTCGACCTTTTGGCACCCCACAGCCACCATCCTCGACTCACTTGAGTCTCTTCTCTTTGCTTCCATCCGTTTCCCAAAGTACACTCGCATGACGCCCTCACCCGATCTCTTCGGAGCGTTGCCCTTTACCTGCCGTTAGTTTCTTCTCCCTGCCCTGCCCCACCCCTACATACAGCTTTTATC
>Ga0179593_1370030_pt1 | contig 13134 bp, 11 predicted proteins | sample CZODoug2_1_08_16_FD_185931 | JGI IMG/M metagenome (GOLD analysis project Ga0179593, IMG submission 185931) | Vadose zone soil fungal communities from Angelo Coast Range Reserve, California, USA - CZODoug2_1_08_16fungal (PacBio error correction) | ecosystem: Environmental > Terrestrial > Soil >... | reverse complement strand
CCAACCGGGAACCAAGTGCTCACGTGCGCCTGCCTGAAGACCCCTGGGATTTCGTTTTCCTACCCGTTACCAGGAAGTTTCTTTTCTTTTCGCTGCTGGCGGCAAACGTTAAGGCGTCCCTGCCCACTTTAAGCTCCTTTCATTCTTTAGGGTGCTTTGACAGGCTGGATCCGTTGAGACCGGCGGTGATGTTTCGGCCCCCGTTGTGGGAAGGAACCCCCCACTTTTATTTTTCAGATGGTTTTTCTACTGGCCCACAGGCATTCCAGTTCTTTCTGGAGAGAGACGGCCAAGGGAGGCCTTTTTTATTTGCCCCCCTTCGACCTGAGACCGGCCCCCCTGCGAGATTTGGACACACTCTTAAGGACTTTTTTGACGTTTCCTTTTTTACGGCCTAACGATCGGCTCGATGCTCCCGTTTAGCAAGTCGTAGTTCGGCCTGTCTTATTTTAGGCCTCTTGTATTTTGTTTTCCCCTATTGATTTCGGATCGGAGACTTGATCCCCTTGCTCCGCTGGGTATTATTTTCATTTTTTAGGTACAGGCAAGATTGTTAGCCTCCTCTAACTCAGCCTGATTGGAAAAGGCCAGCTCTTACTCTCTGGCTTGTCTCTTTCTGGCTATCTAGTGTACCCCCTTTTTTTTCCCGTCTCTCCAGACACGGCTCAGGGCTTCCCATCTTCCGTCTGCGCACATCCATTGCTCCGTATCCGGTCCCCTTTCTTCTTCCAGCGCTTTGCATACTTCCTCTCTTGGAGAACGAAAGCTTCTCGCCCCAAAACCTCCTCCCAGAACTCCCCCCGCTTTAGTACACTCTTGTTTCCGGCAGCGCACTCCCCACTCTCAGATAAAAGTAAATTCCTTCCATTGTCCCCTCGCTCTACCTCTATTGGTCTTCAGACACTTTCGGTAACTCCTCGCCTCTTTTAGGCTTTAATTGCTACGAGTTTGGGGTTTTCCTCCCGTCCTCGAGGCGTCCTTTTTTTTTTTTGTGTCATGCCCCCTCCTTTGCTCCGGTTCGGCCGCTACGGAACAAAGGTTTCTAGTGCTATTGCACGTTCCCCGACAGCATGTAACTCTTTGCTGGGTCTCCCACGAACAGTCCTCTCTGTTTCCTGGTTCCCTGCCTCCATCCGGCGGTCCACCGTTTTTTTTCCCCCCCTCTTTCTTTTTTTTCCGGTTTAGTGATGGCTTCCAATCTCCCGTTCCCAGAGCCGACGGTTTGGATCGCCCCCTAATAGAGATTGTCGCGTAAAGCTCTTTTTCCTTTTTTCCTTTGTACCGTGTCAGCAAGCCTCCTGATTCGATTGCCCCCTGACCAGATTCCTGTCCGTCGCCGTTCGTCTCCCCCTGTTTTTTTGAAGTGTGCGAAGACAAAACTTTCTGGTCTTTGACTTTCCGGATGTGATTTTTTCTGCTGAGTCTCTCTGCCAGAAAAGCTATTCCCTTCGATCCTCCCCTTGAGCAACGTTCCCCCAGTCTGATCCCGGACCTCGTCCTTGCCGACTTCTTCTTTGCCGACGTTAAAACTTTGCTGTCGTTTCAGGGTTTTCAATCCATGTCTATTCGCGCAGTCGTTGCCGATCTTTATTTGCGTTTTTGAGAACAGCAGCAGGCTAAGATGTGCATGACCAGTCGGTTCCTTCCCGTCTTCCGCTCTTACCTTGAATCGGGCCCTTTTTGTTCACCTCGCTTCCTCTTTACCCCGATGCCCCCCACTAGTCTAGTACTGGTTTCGCAGCGTGCCCCTTTTCCTTCGCTAGTTGTTGACAGGGGGGGTTTTTTCCCTTCTTTGTCTTTGAAGGACTGACGAGCAGGTCGGTCTTTTTTACGCTGTTTTTTCCCGTGCGACCTCGGTCACCTCATGTTCTGGTCCTTTTCGTTCATCTCCCCCCGCCCTAGGGGGACTTTTCCGCAAACGCTAATTTTTTTCATTTTCCCGGGGCAAGTAGGAACGAATTGATTTTGGCAGAGTTTCATTTTTTTAAGCCCCTGCTCCGTTCTTTTGTGCCCTCAGTCAATCCTCTAGTCCTCTTTTTCTCCTCTTTCCAATCGACTTAGCGGCGGAACTAGGAAACTTTCTGGTTTTTTCGTTTTTTTCGAAATCCGCGTTAGATTTCCGATGTCGAATACGGCCCTCGGTCGCGCGCCGGCGTCCCGCGTCCCATCCTTCGACCTCCTTCCCTCTGAGAAGGTCGCTTCTTCGCTACTCCGGGGTCTACTCGTCGCCGAGAAAAGAAGGCACGCCCTATCGTATAGGCGATTCGCCCCTTAAGTCCTTCCCTGCCCGTAGCCCTTATTTCTTATACGAAGCGGGATCCCACATTCCCCTCCCGACGGCGACGGTGCAGGGAGTCTTCCTTTTTCTTCTTTTTTTTTTCATGCTCTCTCTCCCCCCCTCTAATGTTTTTTCTTTACGTAGGCGATACCTTCCTGTGGACCTTTGTCTCCTCTTAAATACGGCCCTCCCCCCCCAGTTTTTTTTTTCCCCTTTCTCTCGATCAACACGGATTATCTGGCCGCCTTCCCGAAGTAAAGGTCGTCGGTCACTTTTTCTGCACTATTTTTCCCTATCTATTTCCGATCCTAGTTGGTGTTGTTTTTGACTGAGATTCTGCGATCTCCGATCAGTCCAATGTCTTTTTCCCTGTACGTTGTTACGGACTCCACATCTCTCTTTTGAGTGGTTGCTCTCTCACCTTTGTCGGCATTGTTGAGGCGTATTTGTAGATTATTTCTTTGGACGGTCATCTTCATTTATAGCAGACTTCTCTTCTCACTGTGATCTTCCGAAGGTTTTCTCTCGTTCTTGACCGGAAGCACCCGACAAGGATGGAGGAGATTCCCTGCTTCTGCGCCGTCGTCTTTCCAGTTGGATCTTGTTCGGGGCTCTCTATGCAAATCAGTGTCGTTTTTTTTTCGCTCACATCTATGATTCATTTCTCTTGCTGACTGCTGTTCCGTTTTCCTTTATCGTGGCGGGACATGAGTTCAGCTGTTCTTCCCTGTCATGCTCTTCGGTTCGTTGCCTTTATGGTTTCCCGTGTTCATTCCTAGTCGGCCCAAGATGGTTCGTCCCCGCTCAGAGTCACCTGCGCTTCGTGTCCTTTCATCAAGCGCGACAATTTCGCTTTTCCCCCTTTTTCCTCCGAGTCGCTTCTGATTTCCCACCTCTCGCTTCAATTTCGCAGCTTTTCTTCTTTTACCCCACGGCCGGTGACCCCCGCTTATCCTGCTCATTCCCACCGCTTTTCTTTCGTTGACAGGGTTCTTTCTTTCACCTTTTAGCGGTGGAGTTTTCTTTTCTTTTCTTGCTTGTACTCGCGCAAGGGAATCGAGTGGGCAGATTTCGCTTCCTTTAACCGTCTTCCCACGCCCTGATAGTTTACTGCCCAGCCCCATTTGCAACCCCTTCGGGGGTAGAAACACCATCCCACCTTTCTTCCGCAGCCTGCGGAGGCACCTGCAAGCCATCCCGTATTTTTCCAAGGTTGTTTCCCTTTTTGGGTGTTTTATCCCTGATTTTTCTGTCTGTGGCCTTGCCGTTGAGCGTATTTTTGCGGGTCCGAGCTGGTCTTGCCGAGAGGTACTTTTTAGCTTCCCCGATTGTGAGGGGGATATTACACGACGTTTACTTCTTTTCCGCTCCGTACACCGGCCTTCTCGTCCCTTTAACCTCCCTCCCTTTTCGCCCTTCCGGCAAGGAAATATGTTGTCCCTTTTTTTTTTTTGCTTCCCGTGACTTTTTTGAGCAGTGGCTGGCTGCTTGTACCCCGTCCCGTAACCCTCGCTGTTGATGCTTTTTTTTGACTCCTCCCGTCACCTACCTAAGGGCCCCTTTTTTACCTCTGTAACCATTTTTGGTCTCCCTGACGTCCTTTGCCCCTTTGCTCGACGTGCGAGAGGAAAGAGATCGTCTGAGTCGTCTCTCGGCTTCATCTTTTCGGTCTGGGCTTGAGTTCATGTACTTAAGCCTCACCGCTTTTTCCGCCGTCCTTCTTTACGGTCAGTTCTCAGCGTATTGAGAGGTTGACGTGCTTTCTGCGCGCCCTCCACGCCACTTACTTCAGCCTTCTCCTTTTTCCAGTCCTGGATGGAGCGCGGGTATGTAGGCTCTTCCTAGTTGTCGGTCTTTACACTTTTCCCTTTTTTATTGCAATTTTTCAGACCCCGCTTTTTTGACCTCCGTGTCTTCTTTACGACCTCCCCTTCAAAGAGGGCACCTTCCCTCTACCGGTGACAACTATGAGCTGTTTTTTTTGGTTTTAAAAACCCCCCGCCATGATCCCCTTTTGAAAGCCTAACTCTCGGGGTACACGGCGTGATGGCGGATAAGACCCAAGCGAGCTTCTTCCTTGGTATGCAAAGGACGTCATTACGGATGCGATCTCGGCCTACCCTAGTGGCGACCCGTTTTTGTTCTGCAGAGGTTTTGTTCGGAAGAAGCCTGGCCTTTCCCCCTTTTTAGAGCTTGTGTCTGCTCTTTGATTCTCCATTCATTAATGCTTTTCCTGAGTTTCTTGACGAAGCGCAGGTTACAGATTGCTCGGCAGGTTCTTTGTTATCTTATTTACGGCGGGTACATGCTCTCCGGTCTTCCCGCAAAGATGGTAACGTAAGTTCTTTTCGTGTTCCTCTTTGCCCCCCCGTCTGTTTGGTGGATTGGGATTGCTAACGAGATTTCCTCTCCAATACCCTCTACCTTCGATAACGGGATAACTTCCTGATGCGCCCGGAGCCTACCATGCCCGCGCCGCACCCTCCGTCTTGCACCCAGTCCCTCTCCCTCAATACGTTACGTGAGCATCTGAATATCGTTTTTCCGTCCCCTCGTCTCTTTCGCCTAGGGGCCGACTACCTCTCGTGTGTTGTCCCTTTAGAGAAGGGGGGCCTGATAGATCGTTTTCTTTCATCGGTTTTTTTTTTTCGGGTTGGTCCCGTCTAGAGCCGGGGAGTCGTCATTTCAGCTTTCCTTTCCGTCCCCTGGGGCCGACACCCCGAAGGGTTTTTTTTCACGCTTCTCTTTCCTTCCCACTACAGCATTGCCTCCGGAGCGGTTTCCTTTTCTTTTTGGATTTCCCCTTGCCGAGCCTAGCGACGTTGTACCTCCCTCCTCCCCTTCCCCCCGGATTCGTCATTACGCCTTTCCTTGAGTGAGCTTTTTTTTTCCTGGGGGGCTCTTAATCTTCCGTTTTTTTTTTAGCTCTATCACCCGGGCACCAGGCGCAAGCTTTCTCGCCTTGCTGCTGGGTCGGTTAACCTCTTGTTAGCGTTTTCGACGTTTCGCGATCTGAGAGCTTGCGACACATGTCATTTTTTTTGGAACTTTTCCTCGGGCTCATTGTGCGTGGGGACCCTTCCTGGATTTGCTTCTTGCAGCAGGCTTGTATTTTCTTTCCGGTGGGCTTTCCAGGCCCCCTCTGGAAAGGGTCCCTTCCTCCCGTCTCTTTCCCCGGATCGAGCGATCGTACACCCCCACTTCTCCTCGCTTTCCCCCCGAGCCGTCGGCAACAATTTTTTGAGGACTTCCCCGTTAGTAGGAGGCACTCGTAGAGAAGCCGTTTTGTCAGTTTGTTTTATTTTCCCCCTGAACAGATCGGCGCGATGCTACAGTCGTCAGTTTCTTTCCCCCCTCCCCCCGGGTTCCTTGCCCAGTCTGTCTTTTTGAGGTAATTTTCCCGATTTGATTTAGTTTCCTGAGACTTTTCACCCTTGCGTGATTTCTCATGGAATTTTTTCTTGAAGGAGCTGTCCGCCTCCTTGACCCTTTACCGGATGCCCAGGCCTTTATATCTCCCTCTGTGATTTTGCCCCCTTTCGGATTTCCCGCGTCAGCTACAGAACCAACCTTTTTTCCTCTTTGAGGTCCAGCGGCAAAGGCGCGTTCCCCCCCTCCACCTGCTTTTAAGTAGTCTTTCATTTTTGAGCACTCTTTAGAGCCGGACAAGGACCTTTTGGTCCGTCCTCCCCCCAGTTCCGACAAAACCTCAGTACTCATCCCCCTTTTTTTTGTTTTTTATCTCGACCCATCTGAGTATCCCGTCTTCTTCCTTTCGAGTCACCTCGGATAACGGATCTGTTTTTTATCGGCCATCTCGGAGTCGTACTCAATCGCCGTTAGGAGGGCGTTAGGGCCATTCTGTGGGGGTTTACCCACCCATCTTCTAATGTGCTTTCCTGTAGCGCCCTTTAATGTTCCCCTCTTGTCTTGCATTCAGGTGCTGGTCCCATCACTTGGACCATTCTGTGAGGCTGACCCCGTGTCCTACCAGCATGATGAGTTTTTTTCTCGCCAAGCATCAGGACATGCGGTCTTGTTCCTCTGAGAAATAAGGATTTCACCTTGTACACAGCAACAGTCGTTTTCACGTTTTTTTTTGATGTTCTTGGATTCGGCCATTTCTTTCTGCGCTTGTAGAGAAAGATTTTATCGAACCTCTTTTCTGCATTTCCCCGGTACACCGTGCCCGCTCGAGGGAAGCCGACTTTACGCCCTGCACCAGATATATTTTCCCGTTACTCGCGCCTCTTTGTGTGCCCAGTTTTCGTACTCCATTTTTGGGCATGTCGGAAGGTGTCCCCCCCCCCCCCTTTTTTCGGTTCCTGATGCGAGGGAGAGCTTCCTCCCTTTGGTAATCCGTTACTCCGCCGCCTCCACTGCTCCTCTGAGCACCGTCTCTCCCCCCCTCTATATTTCTTTTCCCCTACCTCTGTCCTGGCCGCGTCGAACCGCTTGATCCGGTTTTTGCGTTGCTTTTTTCCGGGGCCGCCATGCTCCCCCCCTTCGGTCACATCTCCCCTCTCTCTCCCGTGTCCCCTCTCCCGCTATGTCTCGCAGCAGTACCTCCGCTCTTCCGTTTTGTTGCCCAGTCGCATCGGCTCCCTGACTCGCTGTAATACGTCCCTCTGCCCACCCTTCGGATTTAATTAATTCTTTCTTTTTTTACGCTGGATGATGCCTACTTGGTTTTCGGGGGGGTTTTTCTTTTGGCCCTTTTCTCTTTCTTCTGTTCAGGAATGCATCTGCAGGGCTTTCCGGTCCTTTGTTTTTCGTTCGACCTCCCTTTCCCAGTTGGCCCGTGCGAGCGCCTTTTTTTTCCCGTTTTTTTTCCTTTTCATACCGCCCTTCTCCCGCACCCTTTTTTTTTCCCTTTAAGTTAAAACGTCTTTGTTTCTTTAGTTTAAGCGGCCGAAAGGTCCTTGTGTTTTCCCTTTCGCTTTCAGCGGACGAGGTGGCGGCCGTTCCCCCTAGCTCGTTCTCCGCCCTCTTCGGCTTCTGACTGCGACTTATGTTCGAATCCCTCCAGAGTTTGTCGCTGATCGACTACGCATCTTTTTGTTTCACTCACCCGCTCCTTCCAGTTACCTATCCGCCTAGCCCGGTCTTTTCGGATCCTACGCGGAACTCCGGTTTCCTTTTTTTTTTTCCTCGCCCCCAGCCCTTCAGCCGAGAGTTCAGAGATTTTTTTTTGTTCACGGCCCATCGAGAAAGTCTTTATCGCCGCGGAGACCGAACACTTGAAAGAACGGACTGCTCCTCACGTCAGTCCCTTTTTTTCCGCTTCTTTTCTTCTCCCTCTAGAGCATCACAGACGAGCAGTTCTCCTCGCCCGTTCGGCGAAAATTCCGAGGACTGCTGATCCCCTTCTCCCCCTACGGCACCCACGGGCCGCCCCATGTTTCCCCCGATCCTTCAACTGCTCTCGGACCACTTTTTTAAACGCCGCTTGAGCTCTCTTTCGTCCTTAGATCTTTGAATCTTCTCTCCTTCATTTCTTTTTGTGTGAGGAGATATTACGCAGATTCTTTTTTCCATGAGTCGATCCCGGCCGGATTACTGGGTCCCTTCTTTGTCTGTGGGTCATATCGACTTTTTTGGCGGCCCGTGGCCGGCGTGGTACTGATCTTTTCCAGTTCCGCGGCCTTGGAGCGCTCCTTTTCTTTGTTATAGTAGGTGATGCTTCGAGGTTTGCTTTTCCGGAAGGGTTGAGTATTTAAATTCCGCGGATCTTTCTGTAATGTTTATCGGGTCCGGACGGTTTCCTTAGACCTTCTCTTTTGAAGTGGGCGGAAGTCTCCCACCTCTTTATAATCTCGGTTGAATGCCTGTTTTTTTCTTCGGCGATCCGAGGCGCGGGCAAGGTCGTTCTTTCTTCTCCACCTCCCTCTCTTTTATCTTTTCTAGTATGGGGAACCGGTTGTCCGTTCCTCCCTTTTTATTATTTTTTTTCGCGCACAATGTACCTGAGTTCTCGACATAGCGAGACTCCTATTCTCCACTCTGCCCTACCGGCTACTAGAGCTTGGCCCAGCGTCGCGACACCTTTTCGTACTGTGGACCTTTGTGCGTTTTCTGGCCTTTCGCGCTTCTATGCTAGACCAAGCCTTGTTTCTTTGTGGCCGGGTGAAGACATCCCGGTTTTTTGCTTCTTTTTATTTCAATTCCCACCAGGGTGGTGATTCTGTACTTTTTTGTCCCTTGGATGGTCTGGACGGATCCTATGTCACTACCCCTCCCCCCCACGCCCCGCTTTAGTTTCTCCCCCCAGTACCCAATCCCATCGGGTGGAGATTCAAACCACGCGGGCAGTCTCGACAGGAGACCATTTTTTTCGTTTCTCCCCTTCCTGCTGGACTAAGGTGTGTGACTTCCTGGTGCACGTAGGGATTTTTTCCGAGGTGATCCGGAATGATTCCCTCTCTTTGTCCTCTCTTTTGCCTCGTATGCCCTTTGCTGTTTTCGTCGACTACGCCGTCCCTGTGAGTGCCCCGCTTTTAGGCGCGGATCTTTCGGTTCATTTCCCCCTCGCCCTGCGGAACTCTCCTTCCGGTTTTTGCGTCGGCCCTGCAGATGCTGCCCCGCTATTCGTTTTTCTCCCCGCCTTGCTCCGCTTTTCCTCACGTGGAGCGGTCTGCCACTTCGGACCGTAAGGCCGTCATTGTTTTTAGGCGCGCGATTGACCCTTCCCCCGTCTCCCTAACCTCCGGCACCAAGTTCGACTCACACATGTGGGTTTCACAGGCGTCCCCAGGCCAAGACTGTTTGATAGACTGCTCTGCGGAAAGAGTTTTTAGGTTTTCCGGTTTTACCTTTATTCATCGGCGGCTTCGTGCTGCGCACGGTGTATTTTCGCCTCCCGCTCTTTACGACAATTTCTCGCCCAGGTCTCCCCCGTCCGTCGGGATGTGATTTCTCTGCCGCATTTTTCTGAATCATCAAAGAGAGGACACAATAGTGCCATTTCTGTTTGAAAATTGGCCCGTATGGAGGGGAGCGCCTCAGAGGGAATAAGGGCCTCTGCGCCCCCCAGTTATGGGAGGCCAAACCCCAGCACAGCCTGGACAGGCTTGTCGGCCGACCTGGAAGTCGCTAGAAGTAATGAGGCCCTTCCGGCCCCAAACGTCAAAAGAATTGCAACGTCTTTCGAATGTGCGGATGCGGGAAGACCTCCGACCCGTCTGGTTAGTGGTCATACAACCCCACTCCTGTTGTTCCGAAGAAGCGTGCTTGTCTGGTACGCTCCGCGTATTTTTCCCCTACCCTTCCTGCTGCCTAGTTTCTCGGCTGTTTCCGCGTTACCCGGACGTTCCATGACGTTGTCTCTCACTCTTTTTTTATAGGCCTACCGTTTCGCCTCCTGGTGCGTTATCGTTCCTTTTTCGTGTTGACTCTGGCGGTTGTTTCCCGCTATAGTCAGTTTCCCTTCGGCGTGGTTATGATCACCTGACATCGTACGTGTTTTTTCCTATTGGATGGATCGATGCCTTGTACGTGGAACTACCGATTGGTCGGTCTTTGCGAGATTCCCGGATCTGCAAAGCTTAAGGACCAGGGTTGCCTTCCATCCTTCCCGTTTCCGTAAGATGTTTGCCTTGGGCAATAGTTTTTCGCTTTTTGTCTTTTGCTCCCGGGGAAGATTCCCCCATGATACTAGATACACGAGATCCCTGATAACTTTCACGAGACGAATCAATAGGTTGATCTCCCATTCTCTCCTCCCCCGGCATTTACTGTTTTTCAATGCCTATCAGACGCAGGTGTAGCATAGCGAAGATAGGTGATTTCCCCGTATTATCCCGCGATCGATATAAGGGTGCAGTCAGATTTTCTTTTACGTATCGAGAAGGTGTTCGTATAGAGAGGGGTTAAGTATCGATAGGGGGGAAGTATACTATATTGTTTTTCGTTTAGCTAAGTGGCGGTTTTCCTTAAGACCTTGTTCCGTCACAAGCCCACGTGTTTGCCCTCACATACCCGCCGGCGTTGCAATCACGAGGGATTTCCCCTCTCTTTCACCAAGACCTCCTGCGTTTTTCTTACAGGTCCGTTCCTCCCGACAATTTTTTCTCTTTCAAGCGCCGATGTTGATATGGTACAACCAGCTACTCCTTAAACCAGCCACCGGATGTCCTTCATTTTTTTTTCCGAGTTCCTCCTTGGGTCCAGGTTTCCCTTCCTTTACAATATCAAGTTGTGTTTTTTCGAGTTATAACAAGGGAACAGGGACCTTCCTTGCGCTCTCATTAGCATCAGTTTACCTTTCTGTTTCGGTTTTTCCGAAGTATACCTGATTGGAGATTTTTGATCCCCTTGCCGTGTGCATTCTACCTGACCGGTTCAGCTAAAGGAGCAGAGTCTGGGTTTTTATAAGTTTTTCAATAGATGCAGCCCCCTTCTTTAATTAGTTAGTTTTCGTCTTTTTTCCGGTTGACGGACCCCTCTTCTCTTAAGACTTCGAGATATAACGGACACAGGATCTGCGGGAAAAAATGTGTTCTCCCTACTTCCCAGGCTCTCTCTGAACTTTCCCCTAGTTTCCTTCCACTGAGCAGAGGACTTTTTCCCCTTATCTTTTCGGCCGGGCTTTCGTTTTATACTGTACTCCCAGATAGCTGACGTGTGCTTCCACCTTTTTTTTTCTTTTTCCTTTCTTAGTCGGTTACTGGCCAGTCTTCTTTGCTTAGAGGATTGTATGCTTCCCTGATTGGTTAGGATCTGGGAATTGAGACACTTTTTCTCTGAGGTATTTGTTAATTTTTAGGCCCGTGCGTTTTTTTTCTCATCTTCCCTGTGATGTTCCCGGCCAGCTTTATCACTAGGGGCTTTCCGTCCGGTACGATCTTTTTTTACACGCACGGTATATACGAGATACAACTCCCCCTTCTCTTCATTTCCAGCGGAATTCCTTCGTCTCTCACCCCCAATTCGTTTATTATTCTTGTCCTCCAGAGTAGCTGCAGGAACGGCAATCGATGCTCCGACCGCCTGAGTCGTCCGACAAAATCCTCCTCCCTCCCCGTTTTCTCCCACGGGGTAGTGCCGCTCCCTTCCTATACCCCGTTTACGTCTTTTACCGGCCTCCATCACCTCTCTCCGCGGTGGTTCCAGACATCCTCTGAGGCGTACTCAGGGACGGAGGTTAGGCGGGACAGGGATCATGGCGTTTCTTTTTTTTTTTGTTTTACCCACTCCAGCGTCACTCTTCTTCCAGTTTAGCTCTGGAATCTACGTTGATGTCCTCGGTGGTAACTTCTCAGTCACTGCTTCTAGATGCTGCTGCAGTGCACAGCACTTTTCCCTCCTTTTTCGTCCCGACCGCAATCGAGCATGGTTTTTTCCTCCTTGGCCTTTTACCCGTCAACGGGCACGTCGGGCGTTTATTTTTTTGTGCAGCGCACGTAACCTCGCCGACGTGATCTGGTCCTTCCCCTCATGTTTCGCGGCCCCCTGCTCGTTCCGTTCGCCTGTCCACCCACGGTTCTCCGTGTCCATTCATGACGCCGCCTCACTCGGTCCTTCTCGCCGTCTGAGCACTGCTGACCGGGACCGCAGGTTCCCTGAAGCCCCTGTTTTTTTTTTTTTTTTTTTTTTTTTTCTTTCTTTTTTTTTTTTTTTCTGTTTTTCTCTTTCTTAGTGAGGTCGACCGTCTCGGTGCCTGCGCGCTCCACCTCTCCCCCTTTACTTCCGTGAATCCCCCTACGTCCCTTTTTGAGTTTCTCACGTATAGCCCGGCGTCCCTTTCCTAATTGCCTGGACAGCGGGTCGCCCGTTTCCTTTCGCCTTTCATTAGTCTCCCATTCTGCTTTTTTCTCTCTCCAGTTGGAAAGACTCTTAATGTTGAGGCCTTATTCGACGCACCGTAGCTCCCTGGTCTCGGAGTTCCCTTTTGCTCCTTTGGACGCGCTCTGGATTGCGCATAGGCCCAAGTCATGCAACCGCTTACTACGTGACAAGGCCTTCACCCCCCTTGGAGCATTAATGATGGCGCAGTTTGATAAGCGCTGCTTTTCTTTTTTTCTTTCCTTTTGGTGTCCCCCTAGGTGCAAATGGCTTCTTGTTTTTCCTCGAAGTGGCCGGTCGAGGTAGTTCAATTATGTACTTGTACCCTGGTAATTAGAGGACTTTTTTTTTTGGGCCCCGTGCGTTTACCTCCTGTGGTCTTAGCCCCTAATGACTCGTACTTCCCCCCTGGAAACTCAGGACCTCTCCTTTTTTGTGGTCATGCGCAGAAGGAAGCAGCGACGCATTTTTTTCCCTCCTTCCCAGCCCTCCGCATATTCTTTACGCTACGAGTGTGCGCCGATGGACAAAAAGCCGTTCCTTTTCCCGGCGGGCATCTAGCCTTTCCGGTTTTCGCGCTTTCATCATGAAGACTCGTACGTTTTTTGAAGCTTATCATGGAATACGCCCTCTGGTTGCTTCTTTCGTCTTTCCTTTCCCCACCCTATTCTCACCTATCAGCGCGCAGGTCATGGTCCATTTTTTGACCAGCCCGCCTTCCGCTTACCTTTTTTCAGTCCCTGCTCTTTTGATTTCTCCCGAGGTTCATTTCCTCGCCCGACTCGGAGACCGTATGGCTGATCTAACTGAAAAAGGAAGGCCCCTCCTCACCCCTTACAGACAGGCCGGCGCAGGAGTCTTTCCCCAGTATGTCTTTTTTGCTACCTTTCACTCTGATCATAACCATCGCGTGTGTTGATTCAGAACCAGTTAGGCGGAAAGGAAGCGGGACCTTTCCCCTGATTCCCCTATACACCTCGGCCCCACTTTTCCCTTTTTGAGAGATCACTTACCATTCCTCGTCCTTCCCTTACAGAGTCAAGGGCCGGAAATGGCGGATGAGCTCCCTTTTT
>Ga0179593_1338226_pt1 | contig 13134 bp, 23 predicted proteins | sample CZODoug2_1_08_16_FD_185931 | JGI IMG/M metagenome (GOLD analysis project Ga0179593, IMG submission 185931) | Vadose zone soil fungal communities from Angelo Coast Range Reserve, California, USA - CZODoug2_1_08_16fungal (PacBio error correction) | ecosystem: Environmental > Terrestrial > Soil >... | reverse complement strand
CGGTCACCCACTTACTGCCCCCTCTGCTCAGGTCTAAAATCAGTGGTTCCCCATCCTTGAAAGGCATTTCGCGAACGCCAATGTCCCGTTTTCTACACACACCCTTCGAAAGACCAATTTAAAGACCAGCCGTGCTCTTCCTTTACCACCGGACCCACCTTTTACGAACCACCCCTTACAACGTCACTGTAATCTCCGCTCCGAACCCACCCCCCTGACAAAGCCACGACCCCTTAGTGCGACTTTTTTTCTCCCCCTTTAAGTAAAGGGCAGCTAGGTCACTCATCCGTTCGCTTTCGCATTCCGCCGTTTCCTTATTCTGCACGCTTGCCTCCTTTCAGTCTTTCAGGTTCCGGGGACCAACTCTTATCTAACAATTTACGTTAGAATCCACCGGCCCTAAGTTTTGTACACCAGCCACACTTCCCGCCCCAATTTGTTCCTTTCCTCGGGCGAGCCCAATCATTATTAAGATCCTTTTTGCCTCGTTTGAATTATACTGCTTACGACAGGTGGGGTCTGTTCAATCAATGTGAGTTTTACTTTTTTTCCCCTTCGCTTTCCCCCTTTATATTCATGAGTTTCAAAGCCCATGAATACCTTCAAAGCTGACTATTTCCCCGCACGTCCCCTTTCTTTCTTTAAACACCTCTGTTTCTTTCCCTCTTTCCGATTCATTAGCTGGCCCCTAAGACCTGCGCATTCCTCCCAAAAAGCTTCTCCTCCCCGACTCTGCTGCCAGCAAATCCTCTCACCTGGTAAATACAACCGATGAGCTTGCTACTCTTTTTTCCTCCACGGCACCCACTTCTCTCAGGGCGCCCAGTCCCCGCCCCACCCGCCCATTTTCGGCCTACTTCATCCCCCCCCCAAACCTATCAGTGTGGCAGTGTAGACTTGCACAGGATTCGGTGAGCTCATTGTCCCGTCCAAAGATACCTAAAGTTAGTCCTTGTGCCAGGTCTCCCTTTTACACGAAGGCCCGGCGATCCCCGACTATGTCAGTTCAGGGTCGGGTTATGCAGGTTCATAGCGATCCTCTTCCGTTACAGTGGCCCCCCCTTTTGCCCTCTATTTCCCCTCAATTGTCACTTGCTTTCAGCCATTCCCCTGTTAATATCCAGCTTTTTTTTTTTTCTCTTTTTTGCACAATCACATGGGCTAGATCAGTGCACAAGTCAAGGTCGTTGTATATGATTCTACGCCTAACTCATGATGAGAACGTTTTAAGGGATAAGGACTTCACCCAGGGGCTGGAACCTTGTCGGCCGCATCGCTTCCGCGGACAGGTCGTGCCCTTTTTCTTGACCAGGGTTTTTCAATGTTAGAAACAGCGGAACTTTCCGTTCCTCTTATGTAAATTGATTTGGTCTCTCCCTGACGTTTTCTTGTTTCACAGATCATCAAAACCACTTATTCGACGTGACCATCTTTTCCTTCCCCTCAAGTTTGCCCCGTACTGTTCCCCCTTTCCCATCGGACCTTTGCACACTGAGATACCCTCGTCTCCGTTTTTTCCGGGTTCCAACCCCCCCGGGTATTCACCTTCAACCTCCAATTGAAGCCAATACAAAAGCAAAGCACCTACGCTTTTTTTAGTGATTCGACGTTCTTCGATCTCCCTCGTTTTCGTTAAACTTTGACGTAATCTTCCCATCGCTATTCCATCCTCACAAGTAGTGCCATTCTCCCAGGGTCTTTCCACCTCCTCGCTGAGGTATCCATGTGCGTTGATCTCCTACTCCTACCGAAGCCTTCACTGCCCAACCCATTCAATTCCGAGTCAGCCTTTTTCTCTTAGCTTCGTATTTTCTAGCCCCCGAAGATCTTGCGATGCTTGGTTTAAGGTAAATTTTTCCACGGTCGGATTCCCCCTTAAACGCATAGTCCCATCCAAAGGCTTGCGTCTCCTTACCCCAATCCATTTTCTCTCTTTCTTGTCAACCTCTTTTTCATTTCGGGATCTTCTCTTTCTTTTTCCTTCTCTCACCACCGACTCCAATACGACCCGTTCCCCAACCCTCCTTAGCATATGAACTTTTTGGATTCTGGTTATTTTTGAATCCCCTGAAATTGGTATCCGATCTCCCCCCCTCACCATGGCAGCCAGGCTTCAACCCTTTACAAGCTTTTTTTTTCCATCGAAAATTCGGTCTTCTTTGCATAGGTCTATACTTCTTTTGCTGGGATTTTTGCCTTGTCTTCTCACGGCGTTCCGACTGAGTCATCCTTAAGATGGTGGCCTGCCCCCTTTCATGATGTTTCAATTCTGTGTTTCAAGCTACTGTGAAGTATGGTATATGAAACGACGCCACCTCTTGTCTATAAAACAACCTCTTTCTCCTTTCTGTCTTATCGTAGATCTTACCCGATTGTAGAGCCCGCTCCCCATGGTGGGCTGTATTTTCTGCGTTATGAGATGTCTTTCTTCTTTTTCTTACTCGTGCTGAATTATGGTCCCATAGACGCCCCCCACTTTTAGTTTTCCCCTTTTGATTGAGTGTATTTCTTTTCGTTCGTCCTTCTCGTTCCTTTGTCGGGGTATCCCGCAGATTCCATTCTCCCCCAAGTCTGCTTGATTCTCTTCGAAAGAAGATCCCCCCCTGGCCCGAATCCTTTAACTTTAGTTCTCCCTTATCAATCTGTAAGGTTTTCGTTTTTACATTTGCAGTCTTTGAAAAGATTTTACTAGCTGATCTTTAGGGTATCCTTATATTTGCACTGCCACCGTCGTTCTTCCCTCCCTTTTCGCTTGTCTTCTTGTTTTTCACCATCCGACCGTTCAAATCTTTTGTCCGTCGGACTAGTAGGAGTTCATCCGAATTCAACCTGTTCTGACTTGCCACCACCCAAGTATCTTTCTAATACTCCTCCTTTTTTTTGTTGATCTGATGCTTTTTTGTTTAGAAGAAACGGAGACTCCCATCGACTCCTCCCGACAGCGACGAAGTCACCCAATATTTTCTTTCTTGTTGTCGTGAGACATCCAGCCCAGGCCTGCGTATTTCTTCCCTACACTCGTGCAGTCCCTCTACCCCGGATTGATCCCCTCGCAGTCTTTATAACCTGCTGGTGCCTGGTGCACTTATACCAAAAACCCCCCTCCGAGGAAGGAGGCGTCTTAGAACTAAATCGCCTTAGGCTCGGCATCCGTCTGTTCGAGCTTCGAAAGATGACATTAAGTCCCCACCCGCCCCCACATGTGCGATCCCCTAGATCCCGATCAGCCTCCAGGTCCTCCCACAGTGACCGCACGCCCTCCATCTCTCATCAGAAGACCCAAGTTTGCCGTAAGCCCTAAACTTAGCCCGCCGTAACGGAGAAAAACTTCAGACCTCTAAGACACCTTCCCCGAACCGTCTTAAAACCTCAAACCTTTCCCAACACCAGCGTTCATAGACACTAGTCCTTCGCAGCCCTCTCTCTTGACTCCCAAGTCGTTCAGCCTTCCCCTTGAGTGTGATTATCTTCCCCGAGGTTATCGATTTTTTGATAGACCATCGGTCCACAGTACCGCCTTTACCCCCGATGGCCCAATACGGAAGGATATGTCTTCCAAGGAGTCATTGACTCCCCCCCTGCCTTTCTCCACTGGAAGCCCATCCCCCTTGCCCTTTCTGTAGACCCCCCCAGATGCCCCGCCTCCATGTTTGGTCTCCCTTTCCCCCAACCTTCGGGTTTCCACTGGCTGATCCTTTCCCGGTTTCTTTTATTGTCTCCTCTACCACATGTTCGTCTTTGTTTTTTTTTTCCCAGAAAAGTGCATTATGAGCCCTTCCTTCAGGGGTGTTTTTGGAGAGCTTCGATTCGTAGTGTTTAGTAGGTTGGACCATTAAATCTGCCTCTCGTGGTCCTTTTTTGATACCTTTATGAAAGTTCTTGCGTGGTGAAGTTTTCCGGCACGCCTTTGTTCCTACCTTGAGTCCTGTAAGCCTGGACCTCCGCCTTTTTATTATACTGCTCTGCCTCATCTTCAGATATCGTGCAAGTTAGAATCAATAATGATGCGCAAATATTCGAAGGCGTCATCTTTCTTTTTTTTTGTGCTTTGAGACCTTACTTGATGTCGGATTATAGTAGCTTATCATCCCCGGGCATCCAGTCCTTGGCATTGGCCCTACCCTTCGCTGACTTTGCATCTTTTTGTAAAGCGTTTCTTGATAGCGATTTTCTAATCTCCTTCCTTGAAGCCTCCCCATGTACGGATTTTTCCCGTGCCCATTTTCACCTATTATAGTATTTTTGCTTTTTATTGTTCTACCTTTGTTGTTCTTTGCCCATTGAGTTAACCCCCCTTTCCGCACACTTTAGCTTCTTCTTTTATCGATGTGTAGTTCCAATCTATGTATACATGATTGCGAGAATAGTGTCAATTCTCCCTTGGGAGAGGATTACGTAAACCTGCAAGCGGTCTACTCCCTCCCTTAATCACCGGCGTGCCTCCCTTATGTAAGAGGATAAACAATTGATCCTCTGACCACCGTTTTCACGATTTTACAGCAAGTCCCCGGAGATGACCTGCTTTTGAGATCCTCCCCGTGACAGCACTCCTTGATATGAAGTCATTTAACTCTAATATATGCTCTTTCGTCTGATTGGCAATCCTTTTCACATGCAACTACTGAAGTTACCTTTGTGACCCCATATGCCTTTTTTTCCAAACCGTCAAACCCTGCTGCCCACAATTGAGTTTGATGCCAGGCCCGTTTGGCCCAATGTTTACCAATGCGGACAACAGTGGTGGGCCCCTGTTACCCGCTTTTCTGCTCCCGCTCTTACCATCCCCTTCCTAGCCTGAAACTGATTTCTTGTCTCGACCGAATTCGTTGACACGGACCTTGCCCACATGTAACGTCGGAACGTCGTTTTCCGTGAACACATTCTTAACTCCCCTCCCTTGAATTGAAATTCTCCACATTCCCCCATACCTGGTTTGATCAGTTTTTCCGCAGTGTTTTTGCTGTTTTGTCTTTTTGGGAGACCTTGCCTCGACTTCTTTTCCGTTTGTACCCTGTCAATGGCATTCTTAGCAAGGCTCATTTTTTTTCTTTCTTTGAACTCATTATAGCGGATTTGCTTTGTACCCTTGATCCCATCTGTTGTCTCTATTCTTGGTGAAGATCGTCGGGGTTTTCTGTGATTTTTTCTTTCGACTTTGCCCAGTCGCTTGTTTTATCAACTCCCGTGTCGCCAGCGTAGCTTCGCAGGACGGAACATATTTTTCGTTGCGTATTTCCCCTTTTGGTTGTGTTGCTCTTGAATACGAGCTTGTGTGGGTCCAAATTACCTTGCCTCGCAGTCTGATGCATGTGAAAGCTCTTCCATTTTAAATTCCTTTTCTTTTTCCCGAAAGGTTTACTCAGTATCTTCATAGCCCCTTCATATTGCGAAGACATACTTGCTCTTTACCATTGCACCATTTGGCTGGATAGGGTTTGGCGTGACCTTCTTAATTTGCCTTTCAGTTTAAATCACGTCAAATTCTCGGTCCCATGTCCTAGCGTTTGTTATGCCCAACTACTTTGCCCTCCGACCTCTTTAATACAAGTCGTAACAATTTTGCCTGCCTTTTCCTTTTCTGAATTCCTGTTGAGAATTCCAGAGTTCGTGCCGACTTCCGTTTTTCTGTGTTCCCCAACTGGGAGGGGGTGCTTCGATCGTATCCCCTGTTCCTTTGACTTAGGTGTCGAACGGGCACTGTAGTTCAGGTCATTTACTAGGCATGAGAGGAGGTCTTTTTAACTGAGTCGCGGTTTTCGTGATTGATGTTTTTAAACAAACGCAGGGTTGCGGTCCCCCTGCAATTCTTGAAGGAGTTGATAAAAATGATTTCTTACCGTCCGATTTTGCCGGCAGGTGATCCCCTAGAGAGGGGGCCTCTCCCTCGACCGGCCCTTTGTTGTTGTGTAGATTTTTTTTTTTTTGTTGGTTTTGGCGCTTGAGTTCTCCCTGCCTCAAAGGGATCAGTTTACCCCCCCCCAGTGGTTTCAATCAGCCCGTGCATGATTTTAGCCCTCCCGCCAATGCGTTTTCTGTCCCCATCCTCTTCCCCCCGAACACGCGACAATTTGTAACCTACCAGCATGCTCTTCCTCTCAACCTGAACCCCCTACCTTGCATGTCCCGAAACACATCCCCCCCCGTCAAGTCCCAGTTTTTTTACGATCTATACCCAAATCCCTTTGCACGCCAGGCCGCCTATTCGTTGCAGACTTCTACTTTCTGACGCTCCAAGGGCCCCCGCTAGTCCGTCAGCCCAGTATGTTAACCGGCGCTTTTACCTTGACCCGTTCGTACTTTCTTCGCATTCTTCCTTCATAGTTCGCAGTTTTCAGCAGGCACCCTACGATTTTATAAAAGGCTATACAGTTGATTCTATACCATGGCCCCAATTACTCTGTACAACGCCCCCCCCCCCGAACACATTATTGTACCGGCCTGAGATTATATTGACTCTCTAAGATTTCCTCCTCATCTCCCCCTTGCTGACCCCATTACCACAGGTTTGTGGTGCCTCCCTCTACCCCTTCTCCCCCCCCCCCCCCCCCCCCTCCCCCTCCCCACCGCCCCCCAATCTCCTTCCCCCCCCCCCCCCTCCACCCCTTTCCTCCCTCCCCCCCCTCCCTCCTGGGGTTTGTTGTTTTGTGGGTGGAGGTCCTGCTGGCCTTATCCCTGACTGAGGCAAATAGTCGACTTCGGCCCCCCCTTTCCAGGTGTCCCCCTTACAGCCTCATGAACAATAGCCCACAACTATGCCGTTCTTAGCCTAAGCTTACCAACCTCTTTTTCATCGTTCTTCCTGGCCAGTTCCCATGCACAACTTCCACTCTCCCCCAGACGAATCCAAATCCAATCTTCTCATACCACTCCGCTCTTCCCCTTACACCAAGCCCCACCGCCCTCATAAGGTAGTCCCAAGTAAATCACCCCACAAACACCCCCCCCCCCCCAACCCAAAACAACAAAAACCAACCCACCAACAGATCTATCATAAGTAATGTCCCTCCCCACGGCCACGATTCTTCTTCTCCCGGTAGCACAGTCCCAAACGAAAGTATTTTTCACTGTCTATCCACAAACAGAGCTTGTGAATGGCTCTGGAACACCAGAGGTGCTTCGGCTTGTCCAGTCCCCAGACGGACTTCAGTTTCGAATTTGCACCGGTCGCGTTCCTCTTCGCTCCCAGCTCTTCTGGGCATTCCCTGCAGGGCAACTTGAATGGTACTCTTTCGAAGCCTTATCCTTTCCCAGTTCCCCCCCCAACTTTGACCTACACTTTACCTTGACTTGACCCACGTGAGTTCATCTTGCCACTAATTCCCCCCCCGATGGTTTGGCCCCCCTGTGTGAACTCCCCCCTGGTCTTAGCATTCCCCACCAAGGTCATCATACTGTTCAGGTGTCATGTTATTCCGAGGTCCCCACCTAACTATTCAGTCGGTGTTCTTTTCTAATTTGTCCCAAGTGAATAAATACAGGACGGCGGCCCTTTGGACTGCCCTCAAGCCCCCGCGTCATTTCTGTCTTGCCGTCCGTCCTATGTTAGGCACTGGGTATTCTGCTTCATGTGGGATCAAGCTAGGAAATTTAAGCGTACACCTCCTTTCATGGATTCTTGGTAGGACCCCTTCGGTTTACGTACCCATGCCTCAATTAGGTTCCGTGACCCCATGATTCTCCATCCTTTTGTCCTCTTCTCCGTAGTTGATACCTCGACTATTCTACCTATCTCTTTTTTTTTCTGAAAGTGAACCCCCGTGCTTCCCTATCCCCTTAAACATTATCCACAAAAGCAACCTTCCCCTCCATAAGTTTCCCTCCCTTATACGCGGATAGATCTTTCCAGGTTTTTTATCTCCCAATTCCCTTACTTGTTCTTACCCGTTCTTCCCCCAGAAGTGCTCCTTTAGTTTCTTTAAATCCCCTTTTTGAGCTTTGGATAAATTGTGTGATTTTTGATACTCCCTAGTTTTTCCTACCACCCTCTCCTCCCGGGAAAACCCCCACCATGCCAGAAGGATGATCCTTCTTACTATTTTCTCTCTTCTTTATTTGATGGCCTTTGGGGGGTTGCTTCCCCCTTAAGTTGGCCTCCTTGGCTCATTCATAACCCCCCGGTTCCGCTTACCGACTTCTTTGAAGAAACTTTGCCGTAGCCTTCTTACACTCCCACAAATTATTCGACATTCCTCCATTAGCGGGTTTCATGTCTATCCCTTCCCCTTTCCCCACTCGAAGCTCCGAGCGACTTGACCCCCCTCGACCGGCCCCTAGGCAGGAGGTTTGGTTTTTTTTTACCCGCCTACATGGGTAGACGTATATGAATAAACCGCCCCTTTCCCCGTTTATATTCCATACATTCCCGTACCGGTTTTTGACCTTCAGAACACCGTTTCTTCCCCCTTGGCAATTGAGTTATAGTAAGGCCTTGTGTATTGCTTGCACCTTTTTTGTTTTTCGTATCCTTGACTTATTATGCGTGTCAAGTCCTGACCTTTCGTTTGCGGACCCCCCCTCCCCTGCGTGGACCCTGATTTGCCTTTTCCCTTCTTTCCACGGTTTACGAGGTTCGAGCCCACACTCTCTGCGCCTGGTGTAGCTAAGTCCCCAGATCCTCTTCCATTTTTTGATCGTCTATTTTTTTTATGGCCTTTCGCGAAATTTGCATGTTTTGGTTTGTTTTTTTTTTCAGCTCCCGCCTGTTCTGAAGCTGGTTTCTGACCATTGTAGTGACCCCTTAGCTCCGCAACCATGGAGGTATTTTGCTAAGTATTGTACGTAGTCTCTTCCCTTAGGAACCTTGAGTATGATCCGACTACTAGTTCGATCATTCACCACATTTATGTTTTTTTTTTTTAATTGCTGTAATCCCCCCCTTTGCTGACCCTCTCTCACGGATTCCCTTTTTTAGACCCCATTCACTCTGCTGGGCTCCGAGAACCTTGCATCCTGGGGTCTAATGACAATGTTACCGACTTTGTCTTCTAGTTGGCGATCGGTTTCTAAGGGTGGTCTCGTTAGGCACCCTCTTCGCTACCCTATTCTTGGCTGTTTTTTTTACCTCCCCTCCTACTTCCCAAAATCTTTGTTCTTCGGTTCAGGTGGACGTCATCTTTTCCTACTCTAAACCGTCTTTCCACCCCCAGCCTATATTTCATTTCTCCTGTTGTTGTTATGAGCTCTCTTTTGTTCGAAGACCCCTTTCTCCCTTCTCCTCTCACGATCTAAGACCCCAAAAGATGTTCGTTGATAGTAGCTTTTGTTCCCCCCCCGGCCTCCCAGGCCGTGCCATCCTCATAGTTGTTCATAAATCACCTAGCAGTATCCCCTCGCTTCAAGCTTACCCCGGCGGGTTAAAGTAACCCACCCCTCGTATCACCTTCTCATACAATCATCGATTTCACTATTCTTGCATCCTTCTCTTCCTGTCCCCGCCAAGATGACAGTCTCCGTCCCCCTCCAAATGGGTTTTTCCTTTCATATATCTGTCCAGATCCCCTTTTAAGAACCTTACCGCCGCCCCTACAAATCCCACGACTCCAATTTGCCGAATAGGTCAGAACCCCCCCCATAATTCCTTCAGACATCCCTCTCCCGCGCTTTAACCGTCCCAACATCCTACAAACAGCTCTTTTTCTCTTGCACCCTTGATTATCCTCTGTCCTTTAGCCGCATCGATATAGAAGATTCCTTATCTTCCCAGATTCTCGAGTTTGCCTCCCCACCCCACGTCGTTCCCACACCTCCTCAGGTTCCAACCTCCTTTTTGTAACTTATCTTGTCGGCAACCCCTCTTCTTACCGGGCAGACCCTCACTGCCTGTCGATACAAGAATTGTCTTTGTCACAGAAACCCCAGGGCCTTGCTCGAACCATCTGTTCATCAGTCTGGCTCTGGCACAAAAAACATTAATTTTCCATGTGATCTTCTACGCTCACTGCTGTTTTCGCTGGATTTTGACCCTCCCTTTTCCTGGCTTGCACACCCAAATCCTCCTCTTCTGAATGGAGTTTTTTACAGCGGCACTTCTTAGATTCTGATTAGTCCGTTAAGGACAGAAAGTGAGCAAAGCTCCCTGCTCCCTTTCTTTCTTGAATTCAAAGTTCTAGTGTCGACTAAGTGAGTACGGCACTGCCCCTTTTTTATTTACATTCTGTTCATCGGTTTAACTAACGCATTTGTTTATATATATTCCCCCTTTGCACCTCCAGATCTGCCCCACCAAGTTGTAGAAATCCCCTCGACCACAACTTCCGAAGGAAGCTTCTTCCTTTTTTGTTCTTTTTGAGTACTTCTGCTTTTTCGATACCTTCGGCTTTTTTTTTTATTACCCCATCCCTATTGCCTTTTTGGCAAATCACCAGTTCTTCTAAATGCGAACTTTTGTTCCTCCGGTCTTTTTCTTCTTGTAATGAAGAGAGCTCAACACCGGAACCTGGCTGAAGTCTCATTCGTTCTATTCATAGTCTTGTTTCTTTTTTTCTTTTTATGTCTATTTTCTTTTCAGAAATTGGTCTCTTCTTCCCCCCACGTCTTTGGACCCTTAGTAATCTCACTATGCTACGTTCGGTAGGGTCCCAAAACTCTACCCTTTCCCCTCTTTCTACGATTCACAACCCCCGTCATTTGCCCTTTTTCTTTCGTTGATCCCTCCTCTCTCCAAGTTCGTACCCATCCATTCTGACCCATTTGGGAGGGTAGCGACGGCCACGGAGTAAAACGCGTACTTCCCTTGCCCCCCAGCCATATATCCAGTGGAATATTACCTGCTTTTTCCTGTACGCAGTTTAAAGTTTCCACCTGCCGCACCTTCCCCTTTGATACTTTTTCCCAACTTTTCCCGAGATCTAATTACCCCTAGTGTTAACCGACATTTCCCCTCTAGCCAGGGACCCTTTCCCTTCCCTGCCTGCTTTCGCTGTTGACTTGCGCTCCCCACCCGGTCACCTCTCTTTTCCCTGTATTAGGATCTGTCCTAGAATTCTCATATCCAAAATCCCAACCCTTTGCTCTCCCTGTGGTTCTGTAAGTTTCTTGCCTATGTTCTCTTCCTCCCCCTTTTTTTCCCCCCCCTCCTCTTCTCTTTAAAATGTTGAATGCTTTTCTCTTTACCGTTGACTCATTTTCCTTCTCTCGCAGTTTTGCCCCACTTTGTTTTACTTCCCCAACATCCCTTTCCTCCTTATTCTCAACATTCTATGTCACTTTTTTAAAATCTTCTATTTCTTCTTTTCTGTTCTCTGAGCCGATACCCGCTTTCTCCCTTCCCCGATCTGTCCGAATTCATCGTTGAGAAGATCCATAAAGCCTTGCACCTCTGCCCCTCAAGTCCCTTTTTTCTCATTCCCCCCCCTTCCCCCTTCCCTCCCCATTTTGGTTTAACTCTCTCTTTTTTTTCTTCCACCCCCTTATTTAGGTCCATTACCTATTTTTCCTTTTCCCGCTTCTGCTTCACTTACAATTGATGTGAATTGACATCTTACATTAACCTCCCCTCCTCTTTTTTCCCTTTTATCTTCTTTCTTCCCTGAACCCCCCATTTGACCCCCTATCATCTGGTTCTTATCTCTTTGATCCCTTCTCTAAGATTCTGAGCTGGTCTCCGCGTCTATCTTCATCCGTTCGTATCTCTGAATTTTGACCCATATGCTTACAAATTACTACTATTTCTTATACCAGCCGAGTTTTGCCCCTCCCCTCCTCGCCTTATATATTGGTCAGCCGAAAAGATTGTTCTCCCCGGCCGATTACCCTTCCCCCCCCCTGTCTGCATTTATTCTTCCCCCTCTCCCCTTTTTTCCTTTTTTTCCTGTACCTATCACCTTAAAATGAGACATTCGGTCGCGTATCTCCTCTTTCATCTCGATTGCTTTCATTGGCCTGTTTTCTGCCGACGGTGTTTCGCTCTTTTCACCCCTCTTCCCTTTCCCCAGAGATCCTTTGACGGTTTTGATCTTCTTATTAGCCCTCCCCCCGTCATCTGTTCTCTACTCTGTTGCTCCTCATTGATTCGCGTTTTTAGGTCTTTCCAGTCTTTAATACCGTGTCTTTTCCCCCCCTAATTATTGTTCTTCTCTGCCCTAGAGACTCTTATTCTTTCCCCCGTTCCTTCTTATATTCGGCCTTTCCGGGGTTATGCTTCCTTCCCCCCCCTTTTACTACTTTTTGCTGAAAGCGGAGTTTTTCACCTCCTCCTATCTCTTTAGTACCCCTTATTCCCCAAAGACCTCCAAGTGCCTATCTTTGTTCCCTCATCCTCCACAAGCTTCCCGCTGTTTCGGTTGATCGTAGCGTACAACCCACCGTAGCCACATTCCATCTTCTTGTTCCCTCATGTCTTCTCTCAATTTTATTCTTTCCCCCAAGTCTGTGGGTATTTTAACCCTTTTTTTTCCCTTTCATCCCTTGTATCCACCTTTTCCTTCACCTCTCCCCTATGTCCGCTATTCTCTTTTTTTCCTTTTATCTTTTTTTTTATCTACCAGTTTAAATCCGTTCAATTCCGCCCCTTTTTTTTTCAAATGGTTATCAGACCATTCCCCTCCAGTACCCTTTCACCTGCTCTCACAGGCCCATATATCAGTTTCGCAGTTATATTCCTCCTACCGGAAGATCTCTACATCTCCCGTGACTTCTCCCAGGTGGAGGCTCCCCCCCTCCCTTCCCCGCCCCGTCTTTGATACATCCTTTGTTTTTAACTTTCCCTCTATAATTCCTACACCAATGCCCTTTGCCACTTATGGTCTTATCTACCTTACTCCGATTCTCCCCCCACGTATTAACTTCTATCCTGGAATCTACTTTTCTCATATTTTTCTTTGTTTGTCCCTTCGTAGCCCCCCCCCCCTCTCCCCCTTTTTTCCCCATATCCATTCTTCTGTCCTTTCCCCTCTTCCTTGTTTTTTCTCATGTCCATATTGATCCTAACTATTACACGTCCGTTTTCCAGTAAAATATAGTTTTCCCTTCCTCACCCCCCTGCACTACGCGCGCTGACCCTCTTTCTTCTATCGTCGCCCTTTCTCGTATTCTTTTATTCTCTTTAGTCACCTTCGGAACGATATGTACCTTCTCAAACGGGATGTGGTTTCCCCTGATGAGATTTAGTCCGTTCGTATTCCCCTCTCCGTTTTG
>Ga0179593_1268845_pt1 | contig 13134 bp, 9 predicted proteins | sample CZODoug2_1_08_16_FD_185931 | JGI IMG/M metagenome (GOLD analysis project Ga0179593, IMG submission 185931) | Vadose zone soil fungal communities from Angelo Coast Range Reserve, California, USA - CZODoug2_1_08_16fungal (PacBio error correction) | ecosystem: Environmental > Terrestrial > Soil >... | reverse complement strand
CTATTCGTTTTCTTAGACGCCTGAAAAGATGTTGTTTCTCCCTTTCGCTGGCCTGAGTGTTATTGAATCCCCTCCCTCCTTTCTTCCTCATACCCTGCAGCAGCGACCCCCTGCTGTCGCGCAAGATTTCCTTACTGCTTGTTTTTCTGCTTCTTCGTTTCAGGCGCTGGGCCTTTTGCGTTTCTTTTTTGTCCCCTGTAGGACCAGCCCAGGTTATTAACTCTGCCAGCTGACTTGACGCCGTTGTAGTCAAGTTTCTGACTGAGCGTTGTAAGCTTCTCCCTTTTTTGCAGCAGGGTTAAATGTCCGTTGGAGCCTCTTATCCCATTCCCGGTGCGTCTGCTTTATAAGGCATCTTTTTTTAGCTCGTGGCAGTTTTATTTCTGACTTGGCGTTTGGTAAGGTATCGAGCCTGTGCGCTCCCCTTTTTACTCCTTCATGGGTTTTTTGCCTTCAGCGTGTTGCCCAGCGGACATACTCCTTTGTTTTCGGAACCCTCACCGTTCCGAGTGATTCAGTTGGTCTTTCTACCCCGGTTGTACTTTCACTCGTTCCCTGTAGGCGATTCTGTAGACCTTTTGGTAAATGCTCCTTCATTAAGCTGGTCGCTTTTCCCGGCAAGGCACGCCTTTGTCCGAGTGAATTCGCGCTTTTTCGGGCGGTCTCCCTGTTGCCTCCCCCATTTTTTTCTAAATTCTTCTTCTGTCAGGGCGGATCCTGAGCTGTGTTTACTACTTTTGGAGAACCCGTTCGATCCCTCAGCACTTTTTTTCTCGGTGCGAAGAGCCAATACATAAAATAAAATACTCGCCCCACTTTTCCTTCCGTCCTTCTCCCCCCGGTCTCTTCTCTGACTTGTAAAATCGGGTACCTGATCTAACGTATAACACTTTCTGGCCCCATTCCCCTCCCCTTCTTACCGTACCCCCCCCACGGGAGATCTGTTTTTTAAGTTTTCTTGAGGCACGGATTATCTTTTTTTCGTCCGGTCTTCTGTCACCTTTGAATGATCTTTACAAGAAATGTGTTCTTCCCCTGGTTCACTCCCTTTTGCGCGCCTTTTTCCCCTCCCGGGTAGACAAAGTCCCCTAGCAAGCTTACACCTTTCGTACGAGTGGGGCATCTCGGGCGGGGTGTTCCCCCCTCTCTGTTTAAATCGTGTGTAGTTCATCCTACTTTCTCTGTTGGTTTCCGTGTAGTCCATTTCGAGTGGAGATAATCCTCTTTCCCCCAGGAGTCCCTACTGTTGAAAGTCCTTTTGCTCCTCCGATCCTAAGCCTCAGTCTACCTCAGGACTTTTGTTCTACGTTTAACCCAAACTTTTTCCTGCCGGTTCACTCCCTACGGTTTCTGATCACCTTTGTTTTTGACACTTTTTCCGCTTCTTCGCGCAATCCGGCCTGCCGTCCCTCATGTCCCGCGCCTTTTTCTTAGCAACTTCGCAGTTGAACCCCTTTCTGCGCGGACGCCCCACCTGGTTCCCCCAAACCTGCAACGTCGAAGACCTTAGTCAGATGAAGCCCGTTTTTGCCTTTCCGGCAGTTTTATTTCATTATTTTTGAATCTCTGCTTTATTACTTCAGGAACCTTGTGGTTGAACGTTTCCCTGCCCCGGGGCCCCTAGGTTCTTAGGGTTTCTCCCCAGTGATCGCATTGATTTTTCCGATCCGTACTGTCCTTTCCTTTTTTTGTCCCCTGAGCGTTGTTGAGCCCCAATGCTCCCTTTGCGAGTGTTATGATCGTGCTTTCCTCCTTTCCGACGCCCGGTTTGCTGGGCACGTGAAACCCTTTAGGTAGTGGTGTACCCTTCCGCTGTCAGTGCTCTGGATCGAGGATTCCTTTTTTTTGGTAATCGGTCTTGGTCTAGCCATTTCTGGACTGTTGTTTTTCAGCGTTCTTGCCCGGCTCCTTACTCTCGCCCGTTGCCGTTTTTGAATTTGGCTGCCTGTTTTAGACTCGGTCCGCTAGAGACCAGCGTTCTTCTGGTTTTCCTCAGCCCTCGGGCGCCACTTTTCGGAAGGTATCGGTTGTCGTTCTTACTTCTCCCTGTTTTCAGGTTCATGCTACAGCACGATATCTCTCGCCCTTTGTTGAGAGATCTCTATTGCGTTTCATTAACCCATTACAAGCTTCTCCGCAGAGAGGCCCGCTTTGTGATGATGGCCACCCCACTAGTTTTTTTTTCCTCCGGAGGAGCGCGGGGTTTTCGGTTTGATTCTCTTATCCTCTACTTTTATTATCCGCATCCCTCACCTTTCACCCGATTTCTGATCGGGCCTTGCATTCGGGACAACACCTAAGTCGGCCGTCTAACCTGTAGACATACCAAAGCCGCCCCTTTTTAATCACGTAGATCCCGACCAACGTTCGTCTGAGGGACTTAATCCTCTACAAAGTGATGTCGGCATTAGTCCTGTGATTTTTCCCTTCCATGGTCCACCTATCTCAGGCCTTCCCTAAGGGCCTTGCACCCCCCGTTAAAATTGGTCCCAATGCGGGAACATGCTCCTGCGTCTATCGCTCTCCAGAGATCGAATAGCTATCCCGAAGAAGGCTTTCTGACACTCATCCGCAGTTCAACCCATGGAACCGGACTCTGACGTTTCTCCTTCGATTCGCCCCTCACTGAGACCGTTGACGTCTACCGGCCTTACTGACCACACAGATGTTTATTGCGCCGCGGATCGTCTTTCGCTGCCTATACCATTGTCACGGTTTTATTCCTAGCCGCTCCCCGTCTTTGTTCACTGCTGATAATTTTTTTCTTTCCCCCTTCGTCCGGGTGAATCAGCGAAGGAACTCGGAGTCTTCCGGCCCGGGTTAATGTCATTTTAGAGAACGATTGAAAAGGTGTCATCGTTCTCCTCCAGCCGTTGCTTGTGTTTTGCTCTTCTTTCTTCCTTTTCCGTTCTTACCGTCCTGAGGTAGTCACTTCTTCTAGGTTCTCTCTTTTTTTTTCGGACGGGCGTGCCCCCCCCGATCAGCTCATTGCCTGTTCATAGTTTCCTCCACTCGTCTTGACGCCCAACGAAAAGGAGACGATTTCCCCCCGAAAAAAAGCTGTAGAGACAGGACTTCCCCCCCCCGCCCTTAGAATGCCCACACGACTTAGGAAAGGTGTCGTTTCTTACGTGCCGGGTGTCTCCCTCCAGAGTAAATGGCATCTCTCCCCTACGTTTGCCCTGGGTACGGGCTTCCCTCCAATTTTTCCTTTTTCGAGAATTCCCGGCTTCCCCCGTACACACTGTATGCAAAGAGGTCATTTTTACAGCCCAGTTTGTCAGTCTTCCAAACTTGGATCTCCCTTATTGTCGGTTGTATTTCGGGGCTTTAGACGCCTCGATAGGTAGCTTTTGAACCCCTCCTTGATTTTGACCTAATGGCTCCCTTCGATCCTGTGTTGGAGTCATCCTGTTCCATTCTTGTCCCTTTTTCCTGCTTCATTACAGACGTGCTCACAATTGAGGTTCTTTACTTCTGTTATCATCCCCGCGAAAGACCGCCCAGATAGCCCATTTCCTCTCCTGAGTCTCCATGATGCCCCTCGTTCCCAGACCAAAGCGCGACGTTTTTTCCAATGGACTCCCACCCTAGTGACGTGCGGTTACCACGACTGATCTAGTTTTTCGCGGGAAATTTTTCTAACGCCGACCGGGCGTTCTTCTCCTTAGACCGAGTTTTTTCCTCCGTTCTTTTCCTGCGAAAGCCCTAGTGGTTTTTTCGGTTTCGACCTTAGTTTCCTCCCTCCTGATTGAATTGTGAGACAACTCCTGTTCCCCGGAGACAGAGCGTTGAGCCACCCCTTGAGAGTCTCCAAAAGTAACCCTAGCCGGCTTCTTTTTCTCTTCCGTCCTCAAGGACTGAACGGCGAGATGCCCTCCAAGCAGCCGCAACGTTTTATCCTTCCAGCGGGACCGGGAGATTTGTGACAAGAGTCCCCCCCGGCTGTCGGGCACTTTCTTTCCACTTTCTGACGACAACGTTGGACGGGTTTCTGGAGTTAGTCCCCTTTTTTCTTTGCCGGAAACCGTCTCCCTGCCCGTCTTTCCACTTTTCTTTTTTCCATCCTACCCAGAGAAGTACCCTTCAATTATTGTTCCTCCCCGCCCCCTTTTCGCCCGGCCGATCGATGCTGCGTGGTTGACCAGGTTGCACTTCTGCCGCACTCTTTCAGTCTTCGGACGTTCCCTTTGAAGCATCATTCTCCCTGGTTGTTGTTGTGTTGAGATCCCCCGTTTTTGATGTCGAAGACTTCCCCCCTCTTGTGTTTCCGAGTCGGTTCTTTTCCGTTCCCTGTGTCCATGACGCAATCTCCTCTTCCAGCCGGGCAGAAGCCTATTTTGTTTTTGCGCATCAGGGTCGCGTTGTTCGAGACAGCTTTGGACGCCAAGGGAGGCGTTTGAGTTTTCGGTTTCTTTCCCCCTGCGAAACAGCCCGAAAAGGTTCTCGAACCCCGGCCCTCCGCCCTTTTTGTTGGGAGTAGATTTTTATTTTGCTATCCTTGCGGAGGAACGGTGGGTTGCATCGGGTCATCGCCCATGGCTGTGGCGTCGTCCTTCCGGAAGTAATTTTCCTTGCGGGATAATCGCCTTTTCTTTTTTGGGTTTTTCGCCTCCCCAGGTTTACCCTGCGTTCAAGGTCTGTCATGTCGGCGTCGAGACTTTTTTTTTTTTCTCTCCCCCTTAATAGGTCTTCCCCTCTCGATAACCTTTTTTACCTTAGTTACCATCCTGACCCTCTGCTCGAACCCCTAACATCCCGGGAAAGGCTTGTGAAGTTTCATGTACCCTTCTTCTCCCTCCTGTCCCGACTTTCCTTTTCCCTTGGTAGTCCCTCCTTGCGACGTTGTCCCATCAATGGATCCCCCATCTGGTTCCAGCCTTGGCCGTCTTTTTCCCTCCTTTCGCAGGTTGCTCGCTCGCGTGGTCGGGTTCTAGTTTTGAGTTCCTCATCCTCTTTGTATCAGGGGCTTTGTGGCCCGTTACCCTAGTCGGCCCTGTTTGCTCGAGTTTGTGGACGCCGCGGCCAGCCGGCCACTTAGCAAGTATGCGTGCCCCCCCACCTGGCCCCGCCCAAGAACCTCGATCTCCCCCCTTCTTCTTTGCGAAGTCCCTTCTAGCAGTGGACTTTTTCCAATCCTAAATAGTCCTTATAGCACAGATTTTTCCCCGCTTGGTCTGACACTTGCCCGACCCATCCAGCCAAAACACCTTTAATCTCCCTTTTTTACCAGCTTGCTCTTGCTTCCCCTCCCGAGCCACAGCGCCCTGGTTTAAGATTTAATTTTTTCGGAGTGTCCCCTGTCCTTTGCACTGCTTTTTAGTGAGGCAAGTTACTATGTTAGTTTCCCCTTCCCTTCTGCCCCCTTTTTCCTAAAGAAACATACGTCGTGTTGGTTTTCCCCCCTTAGTGGGAGGTTAGTTCCTCTTTGTCACATTGTCTGGATATTCTTAGTCGGCGGTCTCCGTTGGATCCAACTTTTCCTTGTGATTTACGAGCCCCGAATTCGGGCAGAGGATCGCGAGAGCCCCTTTTCTACATGACCGGTAAGACTCAGAAGAAGGTTTCCCCTTCATTCCTTCCGTCCTGACGGCACCGCGGCCGGGATCACTTCCAGCAGACTGATGGCTTTTTCCTGGGACCCGTACAGTCCGAGCTTGAAATGCCCTTCCTTAGGCCCCCCCGCATGAAACACTTTTATTTTCCCCCTCCTTTTCAGGCCGGCAAAACTTTCAGGTTCTGATGTCGCCTTGGACTCTTTTCCCCTGCCTGGTCGTCCCTGCGCACTTTGAAGTAAGGCGGTCGCTTTTTCGTCTTGGTTTCCCCCGGGATCCTTTCCCTTTCCCCCTTCCTCAGTTTTTCTTCTGATCGCATTTTCCTGCCTTCTCCGGACATTGTATTGGTCTCTCCTTGTTCTTCGTAATGTGTGATACTTTAGATTTTTCCCTTATTCTCTTCGCAGGTTCCCCCCAGTTGTCCCATTTGCTTCTTTTGTGCTGAAATTTCGTTTTTCCTCGTGCCGTTTCGACCACTGGTTCTCCCTAGATTCGCTCCCCCATCTTCCGGTGATGTCAAACGGCTTTTCATGACGTGGAGATGGTATCGACTTTTTCGGAAGGTAGTCGCCAGTTCGGCTCCATGTATTCTTGAAGTTGTTGTACAGCGCTGTGCCCGTGTCTGCCCCCCTCCTAACCAGTGTGCCGGCGGATGCGGATATTTGACGGTATCTGATTTTTTTTCGTAAATCACCATTGAGTTAGACGGGTATTCACGAGGTGTCTACGGCCCAGGCGGCCGATTCGGTGTCTTCGATTTTTAGTCCATCCTTTCCTTTGCAGACGTACTTCTTCGTTACGAGATCTCTTTTAATCGTTGTGTGTGCCGATTTAGCCTTCTTCCTACTGCGAACAGTTTTCCCCGGTACCCTTTGAAAAGCTCTTCCCCCCCCCTTTGTTTGTTCCCCCGTTTCTTTCATAACGGATGCCGGTGTATGGATTGACCTTTTACGACTGATGGGGATCCATTCTCATGCCCACCTGAAACCTCTTTTCCGAGCGGTGAAGCGCGTGACACACGTCTACGTCCCTTTTGCGTCCATGGCTCCTTTTCCTCCTTCATTCGTCGATCCACATCCGAGTTCGGCTTCAGTTTCCTTCATCACCCAACTAAGGATGTCGCCCCAGAATTCTCCCCGTTGTCGTTGTCTTCTTATGTTTCGGCTAGCCATCCACGCCTCCGTCCCTCCCCCTTCGCCCCCACGACCAGTTTTTACCAATTTCCCAAGGAACCGCCTTTTCCCCCCTCTGTTCATCTATCATGCCGATCTACCCGAATCCCACTTTTAAGCCGAACTGCCGTTTTAACAAAGTAATCGCGTAGCATTTATCGAGTCTCATTCCCCCCCTCCCTTTCCAAAGTCTCCCTTGAATCTCCAACAGGCGTTTTTTTCTCTGATCTTGACTGTTTTCCTTCCCATGTGAATTGTCACGGCGGAGCGCTTCTACCCCTAGTTTTCTTGTGATATCTTTTTTTTTTTTTTCTCCTTTCGGCGTGTCACGGGCAGCGGGCCGCCTCCCGTTGTCATGTCCTTCTTTGGCGCGCCCCGAAGGGAGAGGGTAAGGTTTCCAGCCGTGAGCCGCCAGCCTTCGGCGTTGGCCCCCCTGTACAAGCGGCGTTGTAAGTTCCAGAACTAGTACTGAGGTAGGCCCGTTTTGCTTCTTCCTTTCTTTTTTGTAGTCCCGGCTTAGATCCTGTATCCTGCCTTTCCAGTCTCCCAGACTTGAAGAAAAACGGGATGGCCGAAGACTCCTGTCTGACAAACCACCCGTGGCGCCAGCTTAGCCCACAAGAAAATCCTCACCACTACACGTGGTTTAGTCCGTGTCTAAGTCCGAGAAGCGAAAAGACCTTTCCCCTCCCGCCGTGAACCGCCGTGCCCATGTTTCCAGACCCCAACTGTATTTAGTTAACCCTTTAATTTTAGTCCAACCACCTTTCTTTTTTTCTCCCTCATTCTTATGCATCATGAGGCAGCGTTTCCCCCACCCTTTATATCCCCGTAGTGCTGTTTGCTAGTTTTCTTTTCCTTGGCGGCTAGCGATCGTCCCTTTACTGAAAAAATATTGGAAAGGCGCTTTCCTTCCAATGCCTAGCCTGCCCAGTCCGGAGTCTTTTGGGTCCCTTGTCTTCTGTCGGTCTGCAGGACGCCGATGCGGCGGTGCTGCGTGATCCCGAACCCGTTTTACCGTTTTCCTCCCTGTTACCTCCCGTCCTGGCCAACAACATCGTACTAGAACCCTTTTTTGCGGATTGTCCAACAGTTTTGTTAGCCGCCCCTCCACCAGCGCGCCTGCGCCCTTGCTGTCCCCAAGGGCTTTTCAATCGTAAAGTTTCAGTGGTCCACTTTATCAAGGAGGCGCTTTTTCCCCTTTTCCGCGCGCCCCGATTGGTCGGAGTGTACTTCCCACATTGGTCGCCTCTACTGCCCTGCTACGTGTTCTTCCCGTTTTCGGGGTGCCGGAATCCATTAACCATGTCCGATTTGAGTTTTGGCACCAGGTTTTCGCGTACCGCGGTTGCTACCGTTTCGAGCGCCTCCCGTCCGATGACCCGTTTTGGGGCCCTGCTTGACCCTTCCGCCGTAACGGGCTTCATCATTGATTTCTGCAACGTTCATGACTTCCCTTCTACTGACCCCACTCCTGCATGAGCATCCGCACCACCCCTTTCAGCCCTGTGATTGTTCGCCCGGCAACTTTTCGTCAGTGGTGTAGCTTTCCTTAGCCTCTTTTTTTTTTTTTTTTCCTTTTAGGCAACGTTTTCCCGCTCCCGCTTGCTGCTTCACGGTTAAAATCCGAGTGTCCCCACTGCGTCAACGGTTCTTCTCGGTCCTTTGGAGATGTCTGCTGTGGGACCCAACCTGTGATGACCTTTTTTCCGCGGAATTTTCCCAAGGATTGGCGGGTCAGTCCTACTCCGGGAATCTCTATTAGTACTCCCTCCCCCTCCTGTGTTGTTGTTAGTTCTCCCCCCCGGTAAGGATGTACGTCCCAGCTCTTTCGTCCCCCTTTTCCCTCTTTCCGGCCTTCTGCATCACGAGTACCCCCGCGCACTCTCCCCTACCTCGAGCAGAGGCGGTGCGTCAGCATTTGTACTGCGCGTTTTTTCTCTCCGTGTGGATTTCGCCGGGCATTCCTTCTAGGGTTTCGTTTTCCGTTCCCGCAATTTTTTTAAATGAGAAACAATTTTCCGTTGTCTTCGCCCTTTTTCTACGTGCTCTCGTCGCTTTTTGGTGCCCCCGTTGTCCTTTTGTTGGCGACGCGTCCTTGCTCTTTTTCCCAGTGGAGGATGCGTGGATCGGGCGCCCCGTTTAGGGCTTTTTTCGCCGCTGTACCCCAGATACCTTGGTCTGGTCCCCGTCCTGTCGGTTCGAGCAACGTGGTTTCCCCCCTGTTCCTCGGCGTCCTTTTCGCCCGCCCGCTTTTTCAATCAGTCGTACATTCCACTGCTTTCCTGTTCAGGCTCAGTGCACCGAACAAGTCGAGAGTGCCACTGGCTTTTTCGGCGCTGTGGCGCACACCCAGCGACCACCGAGAACCTTGTAGTCGACGGCCCGGAGTTCCCGAGCCCCACTTTTGCTTTGTCAGCCTTTCAACGGAAGCGGTGGTGGAAATCCCTTTCGCAGGTCGCAGTGCGATTGGATAGTTTGAACCTGCGCTTATTCGCCTTTTGCCTCTTTTGCATCCTTGGCAGCGTGGGAAGTCTCCCACTTTGCGATCATCACTCCATTTTCCCCTTGTTTGCAGCAGGAAACCCACGAAACCCCCCCCCTCTCCCAGGCGCACCCACGGCGGAGACTCGCGACAGGAGCACCTTGAGAAGGTTTAGCCCCCTCCTTTTTCCCCTAGGGTCTTTGTATCCGACACTTTCGCGGTCCACCCCCCCAAACCTTCCCTACAAACCCGACCCCTTTTTTTTTCCATAAACCTTGTGGACACGAGGCCTTTTTGAACAGATTTCCCCCCTTCTCGTTCGTGACCTGGAGTCCTCCCGAATTTCTAAAGATGCGTTGGAGTTTCTTTTCGAGTTGCGACCGGTACTCTTTTCTTCTTTCTAGACACCGCCTTTTTCCACCAATAAAAGAACGGGTTGTTTTTGTCATTCCTGGGCCTTTTTTGTCTTTGTCTCATGAAGCGGTTTTTTAGGTGAGATGTAGGCCTTTTCCTCCTTTTTGGCTCAAGTAGGATGGACGAGGACACCGGTTGAGGTAGAAGCCTTAGGTCTGTACCCCTCCTCGAGCCCCTCCTTCCGCGGGACTCAGGACGTCCGGCCTTACGGCCCCCCAACTCCCTCCTGCTTTTTTCCCCGCCACTTTCCGTCCTGGCTCTTGCTGCGAACGTAAGCTCGCCGTCGCTCGTACTTCCCTTCTCGGCCGCGTGCGCCTCCCGGTCCCCCCTTGTCTCCCCGAACACCGACACATGTTTTCTCAGGCTTCCCCACAAATACTTGGCTTCCTCCGCGTACCGTGGACATGTTCTCGGCCACCCCTCCCGTCGAATGAACGCTTTCCAGCTTTTCTTCTTCTTCGTCGATCCTGTTGAAGCCTTCCTTCTTCCTGTCCTGTGTTTCCGGGCTCCGTCTTACATTTTCCCCCGGGTCTCGCTGATATTTTCTTTTCCCCCTCCTACGCAGGTCGCCCTTTGTCCCATTTTTTGTTTTGCGTGAAATTTCTCCGCTTTGCTTGACGTTTTTTTTGCAGGAAGAACCCCTTTGTAGAATGATGTCATACCCCACCCCTTCCCCTTTAGTCGATACCCACCTCCCCTAACGCTTTTTTTGGTTTGTAGAATGATACGCTTTTTCATCCCTTCCCCGTTATGCCGCATTCCTTCCTCCAGTTTTGTAAGAGCGCTTTTCTCTATTATGCAGCCCTTCCGGTTGAGGAGATATGGATGCAAGGTCGAGGCTTTTTCCTGAAAAGTTCCCCCTCCCCAGACCCCCTCTCGAAGTAAGGGTTTCAAGTTGGCATCGAAGCAAGAGGGCAGCTTCTCATTGCCGGCGAAGGTCTCAATCTGTAGAAGCAGCTCACCTTACAGCCTCCCCGTTGTTGTGTGAGATCTTGATACGTTATTTCCGGAATTGAACCTGTCCAGCCGTTGATTCAGGGTGATCTCACAAAAGGATCCCCTGCCCCACAAAAAAGAGCTCCTTCTCCCTGATCTTGCCCAAAAGAGGGCTCATCAAGGGGTACGGGGTGGGCCCAGGGACAGGACCCTCGGCGATATCGAGCTTGGGGAATTACAATTTCCCCCCCCCCTTCCGAGTTAGTCTTCACTTCAGGCAAGAGATTAAGCTTGGGCTGTTCCACCCTTTTCCTTGGGGCCTCCTAACCTCTAAATTACCTTCCGCCGGACATTTCCCCTTTTACTATCCACCGTTTCTTATTTTTCTTTCCCGTGGTCCCGATACAAAGGACCTATTTTCTTCCAGCTCTACGTTGTCCTCTCCTCTTGAACCAGTTTCCCTTCCTACCCATAAAGCTACGCTTCTCCCCCCCCCCCCCAAGAGACACGACACCTTGGCCAGTCCATGCTCCCCGGTTACATTTTCTATTCCGACAGCTTTGACAAACTTTCGAATTTTTCTTGTTCAAAAGTAATGAGACTTTCCTCTTTTTTCATAGCCAACTGATTGCCAATGATGTATTTTTAAGTAGGAAGATCACCTTTCGGGAGCAGCGAAGATTCTTTCTAAATTGTCCGTTGGAAGAACCCGGCACATTGTCCTTCTCCGAGTGAAGATGCCCTAGTTTTTTCCTTTGCATATCGTGTTTTCTACTGGCAAGGGGAGTCCAGGTGGCAGACTTGATCAGTTCCCGTCGGATTCCAGCCCCCTGCAGAACGCGTACTGGTACTATGTTCTCCCCTCCAGCTAGGTTCCTGGTGGAGTTTTCCTTTCCGTTCTGTTGTCATTTTAATGACGTATTCCTGCGGTCCTGAAGTTCGAGATTCGATCAGTGCAAAGGAAAGGGCGGCTCGTAGAGAGAGGACGACCTTTCCTTTTAGAGAGATCCTCCAGATACTCACGTCAATGGTGGATCAATACTTACCCGAGGACTTCCCTCCAATACGCGGGCCCCTTTATTTCGAGCACACCCGAACCCACCACCCCCCCCTGCCTCCTAAAGGGGGATTGGGTCTTTGTGTAAACTTCGGTGTGTCTGCGGCAATCCTTCAGAGTCCCCCCTCTTTCGCCTTCACCTCACCCTCCATGGCAAGCCTTTCCTGGGAGTGCATCAATTTGAACTTTTTCTGACACGGTTCAGGCCTTACACCCCTTTGTGGTCGGCGTGCCTTCCCTTCAGCTGTCCCAAACGTTCTCCCGTAGTCCCCTTTTTTCGGGCTAGGGTGGCTTCCTCAGATCGTCGTCTCCGACAAATATGTCCCTTTTTTTCCTTACGTTGATCTACTTTCCGTCTCGATTCGGCCTTTGTTGTCTATCTTTTTCTGGGTCCTGCGTTTCCCCTTTCAAGACCGTGCGTCCCTGTCCTCAATTTTCCCTCCCTCCTCCCTTTTAGGAATCTCTTGAAACAGGCCACACAGTTCATACCCCCTTTCTGATTCCTCCTCCCGACCCCCTGAGCCCTTCCCTGCAAACCTCAGTCTTTACACCGCGTGCCTTTTCCAGGTTCCAGCGTTTAGAAACCGGCGCGGACCCTTTTCAATCCCCCTTTTTCCTACGGGGCGAATTACCACCCCCTTTAGGTCCTACGCAGACACGCATCGCCCTTTGTCGCTGTTCCTGGGCGGAGACTTATCTGTCTCTGTTAAGACTGGCAATTTCTGATCTTTCCTTACTCCCTTGTACGCTTTTTGAGTCCAAAGTCGCCTGACCCTTCCCCAATCCCTCCTCATTTCGAAAACCCGTTCCTTCCGATGCCGATCCACCTTTAGCCCCGTGACCAACGGCCCCTTAAGTACCCCCCTCTCTCACGCCCTTGCCCTCCGCTCACCACCAAGGCCGACCTGAGCCCCCCCACCCGTTCCTTTCGGAAAACGGCGCCTTTTTTCCCTGGACTGATTCGAGCTCACCTTTCTGGGTGATAAGCCCGGAAACCTTTTCCCAACCATGAGCAATAATGCGGATTTTTCCCTGCCCCCCCCCCCTCTTTTAGAATACCGCACTTAAAGAGAGAGTCCCTGATTGCCGGCCTCCGATGATGTGAGAGGCCCTTTTTGACCTGCTCCCCCGTTCCTCTGACCAAGGTGGTTCTCGGCAAGCCTTACCCCCTTCTATTATTTTGAATCATTCCCCCTCTTTTTGGTGGCGAGACTCTTCGGAATTTTACTACAAAAACGTTGGTTTACATTTTTTCTCCTTTGCTCTTGAAGTGCACCCCGTGTCCCCCAGAGCAGCTCAAGCATCTGGAATTCCCGAACCTCGTCGCTTTGCACTTCGGCCTTCGCGTTATTCCTCTTCTCCGGCACGCAGGGATTGCAGGGTCGTTCCCGTTTTCCTTCGAAAGCAGAACCAAGGTTTTTCCCCCCTTCCCTCTCCCGTCTGCTTTTCTCCTTGCCGCATGAGCGATGCCATCACCTTCGCCGGTTGGTGTGCCTCTTTTTTCATCTAATTTTT
>Ga0179593_1260766_pt1 | contig 13134 bp, 14 predicted proteins | sample CZODoug2_1_08_16_FD_185931 | JGI IMG/M metagenome (GOLD analysis project Ga0179593, IMG submission 185931) | Vadose zone soil fungal communities from Angelo Coast Range Reserve, California, USA - CZODoug2_1_08_16fungal (PacBio error correction) | ecosystem: Environmental > Terrestrial > Soil >... | reverse complement strand
TTCCCTTTTTTAGTTCTGAATGCGATATTCCCTCTCCCTCCCAAATCTAGCTCCACGGAGGCAGGAGAAGCCTGGTCTCCCAAGTTCTCCTTGGTTAATTTTAGCTTCATTATTCTTCCTCTATTGCGCTCTTTCTTCCCCCCCACCCCCTTTTCTTTCAGAGCACGGATGCGCCCAGCATTTTGAATCCGAGCATATCAATCAACCCTCTGTCGTTGAGCCACGGCATATTAATGCTAAGTCCGCGCAGAGTTCCTCTTCCGCGTTAGTCCCTCTCTTTGTGGGATAGGCGGTAACCAGACTCGTCCCCCTCTCCTCCTCCCACACGCGTGTCATCCCCTGGGAACATGAAAGAACTATTGTCGCCACCTTTCCCTCTCCATCTTCAGTCCTTTTTGTTTTCTACACTTTAATTTCCTTTCCCCTTTTTCTGTTGCGGCCGTCTCACTTGAGGAAGCGGTCACCCCCTCCTGTCAGCCTATATCCCACAAGCGACAATGCAGTTAAACGTTGCCAATCGCGGCCGACCTTTGTTGGCGAGTTTCCCCTATGTGCTCCCTCTAGGGGAGGGTTTGAAGAATTAATGTCTGAAAAAAGCCCTGAAAACATATCTAATCAACTTCTCTGGTTGCTCGCTTCTCTTTTCAGATAATCGGTTTCTTGCCCCGTCTCGGGAAACTGTTTCCATGCCTATCGGCCTCGCCCACATTCAATTACCCTCTGTCGGGATACTGCACGATTTACAACACGGATTTCTCTAACCCTGCCTGTTTTTAATGAGAATTTGCTCGACGTTGCGACTTCCCATCCGTAAAGAATGACAAAAGAATTCGAACCACATCCTAACTAAATGCTCTTGTCTGCAGTATGCCTGAATCCTTCTCAACACCCATCTCTTTAAGAACGACACACCCCCACGCAACGTCGGTGTTGGCCCTACTCCCCCCCAGCGAAAGAGAGAATCGTTTATGAGTGTAACTTGCTGTTTTCGCCCCCTTCCCCCCAGTTTTCCTTAACTTTGCTGATTCCTGAACCTAAAACCCTAGGAAACCTTTGTTTTTGAGATTTTTTTCTCCGTTTACGCCACCTCTATCTTATAGATGAGGAGACCGTCGTTTTCTCCTCTTCCTATGGACCTTTTTTTTTTTTTCCCCCCTGGGACCCCTCGATTTTCCTTTCGCAGTAAATCGACTGAGAAGACCTGACCCCCGGGTGTCTTCCAGTTGCTTCAGTCAACGTGTGAGAGGTTTTGCGATGCGCGATGATACCCGATTGTCAGGGGCCCTCTCTTTCATCATCCCTCTCCTACACACCCCCCCCATATGCCTAGATATATCTTTTGACACCCTGCTGGTGCGGACCTCACAGGACAACTCTCGTCAGCTTTTTATTACGCGTTCCTTTTTTTTCTTAAAACTGAAATGTAGATCTTTTACCGCTGTTTGAACCCACCTTCTTCTTGCCATTCTCTAAATTATCGCGAGAACTCTCCGCTTTTCGCACCCCCTCTTATTGCCCCCCGGAGTGTGCGTTCGACTGGGGTCGTTGTTCAATTTTCCCCTTAATTATGCGCTCATCCTGCCATTTTCGAAAGAGACTTAAACGTTCTGTTTCTTTGCCTCCCTCTGGCTCCTTTCCCTCATGCCTTATCTTTGCATAGAGTGTATAGTCCCCTAGAAGCCAGGCGATGCCTTGCTCGTTAAGACTGAAAAACCTAAAAAACCTTCTGTGCCTTTGTCCTCTCCTCTTACCTATACCTGTTTTTCGTTTTTCGATTTACTCTCGAGCCTTTCTCCTTGGTGCCGGCTCCCTTTTTTTTGGCCTTGTTTTAAGTGGCTCTGTCCCGAGAAAAGAGATCCTAGTTGTCGCTCGTCACAGCCTCGTTCCGTGATCGCGCCCCCCCCTCCCCCCCCTTTCGTCTCGGGCTGCGGCGCCCCCAACTATTTGCGGGCTTTGTCGAACTGCCTTTTAAAAAGATAACCATATTAATCCTCACCTTTTCTTTTCCCTTTGCTTTCATTTTGTTGAAGGGGAAGCTCTAGAGCGAAAGACATTACAAAAAGCTTCTTGATTTTTTGTTTTTTTTTCAAACTCTTCCGTCCTCCATGATCTCTTTTTTTTTACTTCCACTTTTTTGAGTTAGAGATCATGTTCCAAGCGTTTCAGCCCTGAATTTTCTTGAACCCCTTTTTCCCCCCCAAGCTCTTACCATAGAGTGAAATCTGCATACTCACCCACAATCCCTCCAATGCCTCTCCAAAGGGATTTTATCTTATGTTTCACAGTCGAGATTACTTTTTTCCCCGCTCTAAGAGGCCCTTTTTCGCTTCCCCACATCTCTATCCTGACTGGTCGCCTTTGAAGAGATCGGATTTCGCTCTTCACTTTTGGCATGGACCTGATTCCCCCGCCTGTCCTCGCTACGAAGCCCTCCGCGGCCGACCCTCGACAGTCCTTTCCGCCCTCTGATAACCCTTCCCCTGTCTCCGCAATCTGACTTCTTTCTCGAAATCAATTTTAGAGGACACTTGATGATTGGTAGTTTCCCACCGCTTGCCAAGTCCCCTTTTTTCCTCCCCTCTGCCGAGGGTCCCGCGTTTTTTCCTTCACAGCTCCCCCAGATCCTACATCGCCTGGATACGCTTCTCCCGTCGCGTTCAAAACAAAGCGACCTTCTGGCACCTGTTTTTCTCCACATCGTCATTAGATGAGTCCCCCCTTCCGTGTAAGTTTCGTCAACCTCTAACGGGGCTTCCTTTTTTGGTTCGTGTCAGGAAGCGAACCTCCCGTCGGTGGTAGAGACTTGAACATAACCCTCGAGAACACCCCTGAGAACATTTTCTCAATAGAGACACCGTAATACACAATATTTGCTTCTGTCTTGATATTATTGCACCCCCTTCATGCTATTGGTAGCAGATTGTTTGCAATTGGAGAGGTAGCAGAGTGATTACCTCTCGTTTTTGGCTTTAAGAGTGACTCCACTAGAATACCAGGTGTTGAACTGACTGCGGCGCTTCCACACCGGGGGCAATATTATCCATCTTATTAAGGTTTAAGCGAATTTTCCTCCCTTGCCCCCCCTATCGTTTCCCGCTGTTGTTTTGTGCCCAATTCCTCTGAAGAAACTTCGATGCGCCAGCTCCTCGTTTAGCCCTTATATTTGGTGGAGCCAAAGAAACCCTCCTCCAAATAGTAATAAGAGATTAAGGTATGTCTAATACCCGCCTTATTCCCCTCTCTTCCTTTCATTAACCTCAAGTAGATAAATAATTACTGCGATTCCCCTCAGTACTCGGTTTCGCGGTCCACCGACGTTGCTTTTTGGAGGTCGATGTCAGTAGTTTATTTATTTCAAGTCCTTCTGCTCTCAGCCTTTCGTTCTTCCCATTTGATCATCTTTCGTCGGAAGTCTGCTATCCCACGTCGCTCCCCCCACTCTACGCATGCCGCCAGCAACGAAGGGCTGCACCATCCGGGTCCCTCCTTCCCGGTTCTCGCTCCCCTCCAGGGACCTTTGTCCACTGGCGATCTTTTAAACTGCAGTGCCCTTGGTTTTTATTCGGCCGCTTTATGCATCCTGAGTTTAGTCCTGCCCTTCTCATATTCAAGGATATGAGATTAGTTTTTAGAGGTCCCTTTTTCCTCCCCCACCTTTTCCCTCTACCCCGATGAGACAAGACCAAGGCCTGTCCCCCTCAGGTTTTACCCTCGCCCGAACCGTTATCTGACGATTTGCCTGATTCCTTTAACTGCATTGGCATTTGTTTTTGCATAGTAGGCCCCAGTCTGAGTGGCTTCCTTCCTTGATCCTGCCCGCTCTCGTCCGGTGTCAACAAACTTGACATCCCCTTTTTTCGAAGTTTTCCTTTCCGCCTAGTTCGCGTTTACCCCCATCCCCAATTTCGACATCGTTCGTTCAATCGCTGGCTCAGTCCGCGGATCTGTTCCTCCTCCGCCCTCCGTTTCGTTTTTTCAACCTTCATCAGAAGCGCTGCTCTCCCATCTTTGACTTAGGAATTTTGGTTCGACTCCGTGAGTTCAGACTCGGTCAGTTTTTGCTATCCAATTGGCTTGAGCCCTTTTTCTTTCCTGCGTTCCTCTCAGCAAGCTTGGTTTGTATGACAGGCCCCCTTCCGTTTCCGATAATGAAGTTAATTCTTTCCCGAGCCAATCGCTTGGGATCCCGCCAAAGGTTTCTCTTTGTCTCCCGCAGTGTAGATGAGATTTCTTCGCTTGAATCTCTCCCCTCCCTACCAACGTTCCCTGCCCTGAACTTATTTTATACCTACGTGAGAGTTTATGCATTTTGCGGGACACTTTTAGTTTCTGCCTTCAGATCCCCTTACAAATCTCCACTTCGAATCTTTGGTCTAAGAAGGTAACGTTTCATTCTCTTCCCTATTTTTGCCCCGCGTTTCCCCCTTTCCTCCTTATTGCCTCCAAAAGACAGCAACCTCCCTTTCCGCCTCGCCTCTCAAGCCCCTACCGGCTTCCCGTCACGCTTTGATTTGAATTCATCGCTCCTGAGGAAAGCGCGTGCCTAGCCTCGCTTCTTTCCTCTTCTTACCCCCACCTAACTTTTTATTTCTCTTGCGGACCCAGGAAGATTTTTTCCCCCTTCGGTGCCTCCAGTTCTCGGACATAACGTTCCCTGTCGCAATCAAGCGAACTGCAGACTGTTTGCGACACCCATTCCTCCTGTCCCTGCACGACAAATATCCGCGACGTCTGCACTTTTCCCTTTCCCTGGCCCTCAGTCTCAGCCCTGATAAAACCAAGCGCAGTCTGTTACCCCCCCTTTCTGTCTTTTAACTCGTTTGAGAAAAATTTGGCGGCGAGTCACCTTGGCCCTCTCGCTCGCTTTTTTTTCCCGGTGGTTTTATTCCATTGTGGCCTCCTCCCCTCACTAATTCAGATTTCCCCTTTTTCTTCTCCTTAGAATTTCATACGAATCGAGCTCCTTCCTGGCCATCGAATAGACAAAATTTCTTAATCTGGCGAGGCCGTACCCTTCCGATTTACAGTGAGTTTGCAAAAAAGGCTCGTTGCGGCATTCCCTCCCGCGTGGTGACCTGCCTTGCGGATAGCAGTCGTAATTCTGCAAATTACTTCGGTCCCCCCACTTCCTTACCTACCGATATTCTATCCCCTTTCGAAAACACCATAGATCACCCCCCCCGACCACAAAAGCAAACTCTTTTTTCGTCGAAACGGCGGGGCGCAGCTATCGACCGATTCGTCGTGATGTTACAATTTTTGAAATCTCTCTCCTTCCCCGGAGGCGCTTCCCTCCTCCTTTCGGTTTCCATTTTTCTCTGTTACGCCACCAAGCTCCGAGGCAGATGAGCCGGAATGGCCGCCGTCTTCTTATGTCATTTCGGTTTGGTAAAAAAACCTCGGGGCCCCTTCTCCTGGCCCTTTTCCTCCTTTCCCCCTTAAATTTCTTCCTATGGAGAAGATGAAACCGGGTCCCCTCGCCCATCTCAGTCAACCCCAACTGACCGTATTGAAAGAGATGCAAGATTTTGCCCCCCAAACGTCAGTTAATTTTTAATATTGATCCCTCTCCTTCCCCCCCCCCCCCCCCCCCCCCCTCTTCCCTCGAAATCAGCCTTCAGGCGCCCCCCGGCGGTGGGAGGATTCCGCAAAATCACCCGGAAGACCGTCGTCAGATTGGACGACCTTTACAATTTCTCTTTTTTTTCCTCCTGTTTGTCGGATGAAAGCGCCCTCTCTTTTCCCCTTTCCGCGCCTTGCCCTCCCCTACCCGCGCGCCGATCCCGTTAGAGGGTGATTCGGTTTTTTTTCCTGTTCCCAAGGACCTTCGCTCTCCTTATACCTCTCCACAGCGGGGAATATCGACCCCTTGTATTATTCGGACCATCCTTTTCGCAAGAGTATCCCAGGTTCCTTAGTATATTTTCCCTGCGTTTACTCTCCCTCCCGCTTTCTTTTCTCGTCTTGAGGACGGTTGGATAGGTGACCTCTTCCCCGACAGGATTTTCACGTTATCCCGAGACATTTGATTTCGTCCCTAGGTAAGATTTATCGCCTTGATCTTTTTTCTCCACCTTCTTTAGGCCGGCCAATTTCGTAGTTGGAGTTTCACGCGGTTTTTTTTTTTATAATCCCCACGCGATCAAGCTTTTTGAAAAAGTGACCTTCTCGCCCTCTCTCTTTTCCCCTTTCCGTTTTTTCCCAAATCCCCCGGTCGGGGACTGTTATTACCTTGACACGCTCGCCTTTGATTCTTTGCGTTTGTCCATGTTAAAAAGTTTGCTCCAATATAATCCCCTCTCCCCTCTTCTCTTTTTGCTGTTTGGATCAGAACTTGTTAACAGATGCGGTGAGCTTTGTGCCAGAAGTGACCCAACACACTCCTTCTTCTCTTCAAAGGTAAGATCAATATTCTTTTCTTTTGTTTGGAGACTCTTCTCCTCCTTCGTTGTTGTTTGGACTCAGCATCAGATTCGACGGATTGAGGGTACCTCCAGTGTTTGCAACTTTTTTCACCCGCTCTCCGGCACTCGATCATCCCCCCCCTTCTCATCGCCCCCCCAGAACCGCAATGCATCCACCGGGGATGGATAGGCTTTTTTGAAACAGTTTTTACCAGATTCCCGCGTCACTCCGCCTGCTTTGTTCGTCCCCCCCCTCCCTTCACCTATAAGCCCTCCAGAGATGCCCGAGCTCCCCCGGGAACTGAGCGCTCGCTAAATTGACAGAGATGTGTAGCTTTGATAGGAGCGCCTCACCGCCTTTTGATTGTTCCCCAATTCCCTTGCAGGCATCCCAACCAAAATATCAGTCTCGAGATAAATCTCCTCCTGTCATCGAAATCCCTCGTTGAATCCGGATCCGTTTTTTGTGATAGTTTCCATCGCCTGTTCACCTCTCCCCCCCCTGATTCATAGATGAGAGACGCTCCCCTTAGCAAAGCGAGTGGCACCCTCTAATATGCCGGATACCTCCGTTCTGGTATCCAAACAGTACCTGAGATCGTCCCCCGCGTTTTTTTTCGCCCATCGCTTAGCGAGACGATACCTTCGTTAACACAACCATAAACCTTCTCCCCCGGCCAGCGAACGTTTTTTTTGCGTTGATTGTAATGTTCTGTAAAGGAGCGCCATGATAGTATTTTATTCTGAATTTCCCCCTTTCTTCAACCCCTCCCTGAGAAAGCCTTGCTTTTCTGTCTCCCCCATACTAAATCCCCAAATAGAAGATGGAACCGGTAGTCTTTGAATACAACACTCCCTTTTCCCAACCGAGATCTTTCTGATTTCTACTGACACTGATGGGGGTGCGGTCGCCGGATGATTAACACTGTGGCCCCGTCACTACGTATCATTCGTACCTCGACCCCACCGAAGTTCCTGAACACGTTTGACTTACTCTGCTTCGGCTCCCCTCACCGTGGATATTCCTCATACCAGGTTTTTTTTTTTTTTTCTGATGACCCTTTGACTAGTAGTCCTGGGTTCAGGGTGTGTTGACCCCAGACCGAGCATCCCTCCCTACTTTGTTTTCCCCTGGACATTCGTGTTTCTTTATAGTCACGTGGTCGCGTCCGCAGATCCCCCCCCTCGAGAATTTTTTGAGACAGGGCGTGATCCATCCGCTGGAAACATTCTCTTCATTATTTAACATACCCCTCCCTCCTTCCCTCCTTCGATAGTCTCTCCTGTTTCGACAGTTCCCGCCCACCGTGCTTTTGGGGGTCGAGGTTTCCATTTCCCCCGTTTATTTTGTTTTGACTTCAAGAATGGCTCACCTCTCTTCGGTAATTTTGCTGAAGTTTTGCTGCGATTACGGCTCTACTTTTCATCCACCCTCGCTCCAGCCGACCTTTTCCCCCCTTACCGACACTATTTTCCAATACGTTGCAATAGTGCTTGTAGCGGCCTTAATGGCAATGTGCGATGCAGCTCTTGCAAATGACGTCGCGGTCTCCTCTGGGCTTTCCTTTCTCTGCGAAGCAATGATTATCAATATCTTGAGATTTTTTTCTCTTTTTTTTTGCACAAAATTTCACTTTTTCCCACCCCTGCGATTTTCTTTCTGAGCAATCGGTGCATACTCCCTCAACCTAGCGCGCGTGCTCCTGTCTTTTTTTTTTTTTCATTACACCGCCTTTTTCCGCCTTGGACATCTTTCGCTTCTTTTTCGGCATGTCAACCCCTTCCAACTCGACGTTTTCATCAAAAACATTATCTTTGCCTAGTTCTCTTTTCCCCCTTTTTCGAATTTCATTCACGCCAATGGCCGCCCTCTTTTTTCTGTTCCGCCTCCTCGATAGCCTTTGTCGATCGGCAGACGCTCTAGATCTACGCCCGCTTCCTAATGCGATTCGGTTTCGGCCCCCTTTCGCCCAGTCTCCCCCTCGTGATTTGCCGTATCGTGGCTCCTCTCTCTGCATTCACAAGTGGCTTTTTCCCTTTGCCGGCGTGCTCGAGCCCCAAGGAAGGGGTTGGTCTTCGTCTTTTAGGCCTACTCTAATAAACTACCTGCTAGAAACAGAGCGTTTTCAATTTATCTGGTTCTCCCCCAGGGTCGATGATCTTTTTTCCGCGCGGAACCCCTACCAAACCGCTTTGTATCCCACCCCTACTTTTTTTTTCTCTCTATGTAGATTACGCGGTTTTTCTGAATGCGATATTCGAGCCAAATCTCCTTCCTTTGCTTTTTCAGATTGCTGGGTTCCCCCGCTCTTTTTTATCTCCGTTTCCTTCGCTTTCGCTATTTGAAGTTTCCCCCAACTTCTTTGCTTTGTTTTTCTAACTCCTTTTGCAAATTCCCTCCCCAACATTCCTGCCAGCGAAGATTCCCCGCCCCACAGCTTCAGCCGAGCTTCCTTTAGTTATTCTGGCTTTTCGGCCAATCCCCAGGCAGGATACGCCTTTTTTTGGTTTGTTTTTCGGGGGGGGTGTGTCCTCGTTAGCAGGCCCCCTCTTTCTGGCAAACCCTTGCCAAGCGCCCTCCTTCCTTTGCACAGGCTCTCCCCCTTTTTTTCCTCTCCATTTCCTATTGAACATGACTTTACTACCAAGACACCTTAACTCGGAGTCTTTGGTGGAGAATCCGAAGTACTGGCCCTTTTTCCCGACGATCATCTTTCTGCCGGAGGCGGCACGACGACCACCCCCTTCCTTTGCTTCATTAACCCGAAGTAAGGCCCCAATCGCTGAATGTTTTATTTTCACTCTTTTAGACGATCGCTGTTAGAACAGAGTGGTGATTCATTTTTTTCAAAAGCGCGTTCAACCTTTTTTTCCTCTCCTTCCCTTCGATCCTTGAAGCGTCCATGCACATCTAGAACCCCCCTCCTTCCTTATTGTCCCAGAATGATATCTCTTTCTTCCTCTGTTCTTCGCTCGGCAACTCTACCAATGTAGTTTGAAATTAACAGGTCCTGCTTGGCAGGCACTCCTCCTTTCGCGTGGTGGGGCGACGTTTGGTGATAGAGTATCCGTAATCGCCGTTTCAAACTCCACCCCTTGAACCTAACGAGATCTGAAGATCTGAAGCTCCCCCCTTCTCGCGGACTTTAAAACTCGACCAAAACCTAATCTTGCGCTTCACCCACCCAGTCTCTTGATTCTATCGGTCGAAGGATTGAGCGTTTCTTTTTTTTTAAACAACACTCTCCCCAACCCCCTTTTCTGGTATCCGCCTCTCCCCGTAATGTCCAACTCCTCTTTTTGCTCCCGGTTGATACCCACCAATACCTGATCTGCTTCCCCTCACCCACTGTCATTTCTAGGATCACCCTTAAAAGCATTGTTTGGTAACCCACCTCGGCTTTTTCCCTTTCGAGATGAAATTGCTCCGTTTTCAAATTTTCAAAACCCTATCGCTTATGCATGTGACCATAGCTGCCGTGACTCGTTCTTCCCCTTTTTTCCCCGCCGGATTCTCTTTCCGATATGATACCGATTGTCTTTCCCCGAGCTTCCCCTCATCGGCGCCCTCCGCCCCCTGGTCCCCCCATATGCATCTCTCCAATCATCAGTCCTGGCTCTGACAAGGATTCACCCTTCATACTTTCCCGGCCCGCTCTCTTTTCTCGTCTAAGGGTCCTCCCCCTTTGGAACTATCCGTTCTTTTTTAAACTAGGATGAAATGCGCTTACAGACGCTTTACGCGGCCGCCTCCCGACAGCTCCTCCAAATAATATGCTGCAGTAGGGGGAGGATTCTTTTGAGTTGGTCTTTATTTCCCCCTTACTTTCTGCTATCATTATCTAGGTTTCCCTCCCCCAGAGGGCTTCTAGTCCAGGTCTCGTCTTTGAACGACCACTCTTCCTCTCGTTCAGTATTATCTTTGTCCCTTTCCCGTTTTTTTTACTCGAACTCGCCAAGAAAGATAGCGATTAAAACATCGGTGACCGTTGCACCTTCCCTCTACACAAAGCGGGACGATAGATTATACCGACGTTCCTTGTGATTTCCCGATCTTTCTTACCTTTACTCCTCTCTGATCCTTTTTTTCTTCCCCGGTTCTTCCTTGCACTTTAGATTGAGAGTCTCGACCCGATCCAGTCTTCCCTCCTTTCGCTGGCATTCTGTCGACCGACCCTTTTCGTGAGTCCTTTCCTAGTCCCCCATTTTCGTGTTTAATTTTATGAGCGCCCCAACAGAGGATGCCGCTGTGTCGCGTATCGTCCCTCCCTTTTAACAGATCACTATAACCATAACGGTGGAGCTGCAGGTTTGTTTTGATGCAGTCACCCCTTTTTCATGCGGGTAGCTTTGTCCAGTCATTCCCCCACCAAGAGTAAGGATGAACGTAAGGGATAACTATTACTCCCCTTTATTCTTTTTCCCCCCTCCCCCGTTTTTGTCGATCTTCGATCTTCATGGTGTCGGGCATTAATCCGACGTTTCAGGACCAAATCATGAAGATTTTTTTTAAATTCCTTTTCCCCCGAAGGTTTCCTGGACGATAAACCTTTTTCCTTCCCCCCCCCCTTTTCCCCCGACCGACAGACTCCCAAGGGTTGTATTATATGATCTCTCCCCCCACCGTTAGACCATTTACTCCTTTTCCCTCGCCCCTTTTCTTGGTTTCCTCCGCCGACGCCGCCCCCCTGGTGACTTCCTCTCTCTAACGGCCTGAAGTGTGTTCTCTTTCCCTTCCCCGCGCCCCTTATCTGCTTCTTTATGAGCGTTGAAGATACGCGCCTGAAGAAAATCCGCCATGACCTCCCCGTCAGAACTCTTGATAAAACAGATAGTCTCCCCCCGAGAACTTCTGCCCGTGATACAATACCCCCTTCAGGGGTATAAGCTTCTTTTCCTGACTGTGATGGCAGCGATGTCCCCCCTCTCCACTCCGTATATTACGGCCCTTTTGCGTAGTCTTCAAAATTTTCGTGCCACCTAGAATACCTCGCCTGGAATTCCTTCTCCAGGATTTCGTCTTTCCAAAACTAACTCTACCTGCGACGAAATTTTCTAAAAAATCTTCATATCCATTTTCTTTCATCCATCGTTATAAATGCCAAACAACCCCTTTAGCCGCAGTCTCACTTCTATCTATGATGGTTTCTGTTCCCTGGCTTTTCTGTCTTCACTTCCGTCGTGTAGAGCATCTATTTTTTCCCAAAAGATCTCCACAAGAGACTCTCCCCTTGATTTTTTTCCAATCTTTTCCCGTCATAAATAGGCGGCGTTTTTTGTTTCTAACTACTGTAAATTCCCTCCTTTCTGAGGCTTTCCCTTGCAGATGGTGTTTTTCTTTGGCTCTCAGTCTTGGACCCCCCGCCCCCTCGTATCATTTTCTCTTTCCCTCAATGATACCGGAGAACGTTCTCCCGAATGCTGCTTTTTCTCACTTTTTATTCTCAAGAGATAAAATTCGATTTGACTTCGACCCTTGCCATCTCGCTTTAACCTGTTTGCCACCCTCCCGCCTAGTACCTTTCCTCCCCGGGTCGTTTCTAGCCCAGTTCGTTTTAGAATAATAGCCCCTCCGATATCTTGTTGGCTCCAGAGCCCCCACACTGTTCTAGGAGCGATTGCCTGCGAGCCGGGAATTTTCCTTGTCCCTTTCATTTACCATCACGTCGCTCATTGCGTCGTTCTACGCCCCTTAGACCCTGGTTCTCTGTCCCCCCACCTGATTGATTTTGGTTTTTGGTATCTATTTTTTTCTATTCTCCCACGGCTATATTTTATTAATAAGTTTTTTCTCACAGTCCCTTGCAGGCGCTTTTGATCTATCCCCCTTCCCTTCCCACTTCGCCCACAACAATGCCCAAAACGTGGTTACCCGTTCCCAGACGCGCCAGATTAAGTTCCCCAATTTTTCAGTGATCTGCTCATTTCCAATTTTCCTTTCCCCCTCCCCCCTCTCGAGGGCAGTGACGCTTCGACTAGTCTTGACGAACCTCTTATAAAATTCATGGATTTTCTCTTTTTCGACAATGGAACAGAACCCGATGCTCGCCCTCTCTTCCTCATTTGACTCGTGTTGATGAAACTCGCCGCCCCCTTTCGCGTCGCAGATTTCTACTTTCTAACAATGATTGCTTTTTCTGCCTGAGACAGAGTGCCGATGCCTCCTCATTTTCCTTTTATTTGATGTAAAATGACACGTTTTGTATACACCCATCTTTCCCTCTGTTCGCGTTCAATTGCGACATTCTTGTTGTTCAATAAAAGAACTTGGAGGATGATCTGTTCCCTCCTCCCGGATCTCCCTTTTTTACGATTTTCAAGACGAGCCGCCACGGTTCTTCTATCATTTCTGCCTGGCCCCCTTCTCCCTCCCTCAGCTTTTACTCTGTTCCCATCGGCTAGTCCTCTTATTGATATTCTCTGCCACCTGCCCGCAATTTGCTGACTTCTGTTCTGAGCCCATCCTTTTTTTGTCTGCCCCGCTCCAACCAATAGTCGCCCCTTCTCCAAGAGCTTGTGGATTCCCCTTCCAGGCTTTCCTTTCTCCAAAGCAAGTGGTTCTTTTTCCTCCTGTGAGGAACCTCTCTCCTAAAATGTCAGCGGTTCCCATGCATCAATCCCCTTCCTTCCTAAGTCCGTGTGTTGGGGTCTTCGCTTAAACGGGCTTTTCACTTTTAGTTTATTCCTTCGCCTATACAAACCCCAGCGCCACTCGTCGCAGGCGACGTCC
>Ga0179593_1659362_pt1 | contig 13135 bp, 12 predicted proteins | sample CZODoug2_1_08_16_FD_185931 | JGI IMG/M metagenome (GOLD analysis project Ga0179593, IMG submission 185931) | Vadose zone soil fungal communities from Angelo Coast Range Reserve, California, USA - CZODoug2_1_08_16fungal (PacBio error correction) | ecosystem: Environmental > Terrestrial > Soil >... | reverse complement strand
ATCCCTTTTTCCATTCAACCTCTGCCTCCGAACCGCTTCCTCGTGAATTTTGCGTCACTTTCGGAACTGGACTTTTCGTCGTTGGTCGTGTTTCTTCTCTCGGCATGCGTTCGCGTAGGAACAGGGACTGTCCTTCTTCGCTCCCGCCCCTGCTAAGGCTTGCCGATTCAACAATCTCCGGCTTGCCCCAAGCTGAACACGACGGCCAGTTTCTTCAGTCCCCACATAAGCTTAATCAATACTGTTCCCCAACTTGGGGATTCCTGGACTAATTCTATGCCCTTGCGTTTGTTTAAGTTCCCGGCACACAATGGTATTATGGTCTACCATCTCCGTTTCGGAAAACTCGTTCGAGCCGGTTTCCTCTTCGTATCCGTCAGGCGGAAGCTAGGTCTTTCTGAGTTTTTGCTTCTGGCTTCTGTCCTCTTCCCTTTGTTTCCAGTTCTCAGGCTATCGTCGATGTTTTGGGCAGGCATACTTTGTCACCTAAGTATTCAAGGCTTTCTTGTGGCGCCATGCTCCAGTCTTGATCTAATTCAAGTAGTCCGTCCTTCCTTATGTTCACGACGAGCCTTTTCTTTCTATCGGTACATCTCCGTTGTTTGGTTACTCCTGTCTGCCAGCATACGCGCCCCCTCCAGTTTTCTTTCCCCGGCCTCTCCGTTCTTTCTTAGGGGCTCGGTTTCTTGACAGGCCTTAGCGGCCCTAACCTGACACGTTGGACTCTCAGTAATCACTATCCACCATGGTCTGCGAAAGAAGTCATACTCGTCTTGGCCGTTCGTCGGCCCATTTGTCCAGCTCCTTCTTCCTCGCGCCTGTTTCTACACCGGATCCGCTTTTCCTCCTCTTTGGTCGGGAGATTACGCCCGGTCCTTTTTCCTTTGTCACTTTCCTTTTCCTTTTCTGATCTGTCGCTATTCTTGATTTACTTTGCTAGAATTTTCCGACCCCCGCTCCTTCTTCCCGCAGTCTGAACCGTCAAGGCAAGATGACGGCCCTTGCCCCTAAGGTTTCTCCTCCACAGAGCTGGGCTTCTCTCTATCCGGACCTTCATTCCTTCTCGAGCGATTTCGCCTTCCCAGGGCAGCCCCCTCTGACTCCTGACCGATGACGAAATGAATGGTTCTATCGTATCGATCCTCATTCTTTCGTCTTCCATGGAAGTTAGGCGCTCGTCAGTTTTCCTCTTTTCGCTCCCACCTCCCCCACGGCGCCTTACGCGCCTTCGGGCTTTGCCTCGAAAAAGTATTCCTTTTAGATTTTTTTTATAATGTTTCTGCCCTCCCCTCTCCCCTCTCTTCGGAGAATGCATTCGTTCCAAATCGAATGTCTGCCTTCTCCTTCGGCGGCTCGGTTCTCCATGCATTAGTTGGTAAGCGAGCAAACGCAGCCCTCTTGAACTCGTTTCTTCGCCCCAGCCGCCGGGGCGCCCATGTGTCCGTAGGCGCCATGGCCCAATTCTTAGTTTTCCGCTCCTACTTCTTTTCGGCTGCGCATGTAGCATGTTTCAGAGCGTATTTTTTTTATTCCGCTCCGTCTTTGCCTCCCCGTTCGCTCAGGGGCAGGTCTTGATCCTTTTTGAGGCTTTTTCGTTGCGTCCATCCTGCGTCTGGTTCCTGTCTCCCCCATGATTTTTTTCTTATCCCAATACGGCAGACTTTTCCTATTGTTGGTGTCATCGTTTCCCCCTCGTCCTCATTGGCACGTTTTTATTTCTGCGTTCTTGTCTACCGCAGCCCCCTCCCTCGATTTCAAGTGCGTTCTACTGCAATTCCGCCTTCTTTTGGAGGGACAGTGTCCTGAGAAGGCCCGGGCGGCGCCTCCCTCGCATTTTCCAGCATGCTTTATTGAGAGTTTCGTGTCGAAGCAGGCCATCCCCTCCCTCAGCTCTGGAGCGGATGCTTTTTTCCCCCCTTTTTTTCCTCGTGATGCCCTTTTCTTGTCGACGCTTTTGACACGAGTGACCGATGCCCATTTTTTCTGGGAATTCCCTTGACGTTGTCAGTCAGAGGTTTACCTGTCGCGCCCGTTCCCTCTACAGGGGGTCTCTCACGTTGATGTCTGAAGTGTAAGCTAGACCGTGGTTCTTTCCCTAGTCTCAGGACACCCGAAGACACCTCACGGTCCTGTTTTAGACCAAGCTAAGAAACGTTTTTTTTCGTTCGGCAAAGGCGCTTCGATCGTCAGGGTGGTCTAGTTGACAATTCGATGCTCCCTCTAGTCCTCCCAGTGGTGTTGTTTGAGCTCCGCCTTCGAGAACAACGTCCTCTCGTTACTCGTATCTAGACCTGACCCCACGTTGCGGCGCTGTGGTTCTTCAGCCGAGTGTCCTTTTGGCGGGAGGTCCACGGCCAACTTCTCTTCCGGCCCGGCCTCGCCACCGTCGAACTACATCGCTTTTTTTTTCCCGCCTGGCGAGTTTCCCTTCTTGTCCATCATGCCCTGCCAGCTTCCCTCCGCCCTTTCCTGTGTCACGGTTTCCCCTCTTTCGCTGGTCGCCCTCTCCTGAATTATTTCCCTTCAAGAAGGTGTCCCTTTCTCTTCATCCGATCGATGAACTTGTGCTGACCGACGGCACATATCATGGCCGGTCTGTTTGTCATGCTCGTCGCGCAGACGTTTTTGGCGCCCGGCGGACGTGTCCTCCATGCAATGTCGATTCCCCTTGAGGCTGGACTATCTGGTCTTGCCGACTTGCACCCTCCCCGCGGCTCTTGGCGCGAAGTTTCGAGCTTCCTGGCTGACCTGGGCCGTCGGCTTGGTATGGAGCACAGCTTGGCCCCTTTGCACCTTTTTTCCCTGCCGGACTTTATTTCCCCCATCATGTGATCCTTCCTCCTGGTAAACCCGAAAGCTTCCATTCCGACACCCCGCCCCCTTCCCACGCCTCCCCTTCTTCAGTCCGCCGGCCCCTTTCACGATCGCGTCTGGCTTCGCGCTGATTGCAGGTCTAGAAGGTCTTCTGACCCGTACGCCTGCGAGAGACCCTGAAGTAGATCTGCGCCGCATCTCGCTTTTTTCAATTGTCCCCAACTCTACCTGTTTGTGTGAGCAGGCCGGCGTTGCGTGCTCGAACTAGCCCTCTTCGATTTTCTTTATGGAGGTTTTCTAGATTAACCCATCGCGATGCGAGATCCCGGCGTTCGATTAGCCGCCGGCCCTGGGATATCTTATCTCCATTTTTTCGCCCATAGAGGCGGTTTTTGCGTGAGCTGTCGGTTCGTAATCATTTTCGGCCTATCCTTTTCGCGACGTTCACACGCCGACTTGAGTCTTTCTCCGTGTTTTCCGTGCTGTGTTGAAGCACGAACTGTCGACGCCTCTTCCTCCTTTTTGAAGCCAGAAGGATTTTCTACTATCAGATCTTCTTCCATGCCTCCGGGTCGTGGATTCCCTCTGCTGGGCCGCAGGCTGGCCTGCCTGTCCAAATCCTCTCGCCTCGGACTCTCCCTATCGACGATCCCTCCGGACTTTGTTTTTCGACTGCCTGGGCCTTGCAAGGAAGCTTTAGGTTTTTGGACTCGCCACTAGCGTTCGCTTTTCTCTTGCGTAAACGCTTCTCATGGAAGTCCTTCCCTCCTTCATGAAAACGTGACCCAGAAACTTTTCCGGTTCGTGAACGACGTTCGTTTCTCTCCCGACCGTCCTTTGGGAACCGCGTCCAGGGGCTTTACCCTATCGAGCTGGCCGATAGTCTTTTCAAGGCCTTTGCTTTCCTTTTGATGTTTGGTTCGTCTATCTTCATTGCGGGCGCTACTTTCTCCCGCCCGACCTCTGAGAGCGATTTCAGAGGCGTGAGCGCAATTTCTCTTGGTCGGCGATTTTTTAAATGTCCAATTCATCCCAATTTCTCGCCTTCTTCTCGAAGCATTTTTGATTCGCCTCAGAAGGTGCCCGCTCTACCTTCTAGCATAACTGGTCCTCTTTGATCGCCGATGTGCGGCCCGGCAAGTACCAGTTAGAAGTTCTTATCGTAACCCATAGGACTTGCCCCATCTCGAGATATGAGGTTCTCTTTTTCTTTCTTACCCTCCTCTCTCAGCCCCATAGGAGTAGCCGATCTTTCCTAAGTCGACGACGAGGCCTCCCTCGCTCTCCGAATCTTTCTTTTCTCTGATCACCTACCTCTTATCGCTGGGTTCCGTGGGCCTTCATACTGGTGTCATAATTCCTGCTCTAAGATCTCCAATGGTAGACTTTAAACTTTGTAGCTCATGCTCTCATGCTCTCGTTGTTTGTTCGGTCGGTTCGCTGCCCCTTTTTAGGATTTTTTAATTTTTTTACTCGTATGGGCCCGCTTCACCTGGGCGTGGGCGCACCCCTTGCCCCCCTCCTTAGCAGGACGGTTTTGCTCCACAAGCGAGCTCAGCCACGACCACGCCGAAGGGCCTCCAATTTGAAGTCCGCCATGTGTCTGACGACCCTGTTTGGGAGGTTTCCTAGATTGTCGTTCTCTCCTCTCCTCAGTTTTTTTGAGATAAATTATTACCGCCCCCCCTATTCGCTTTCCAACGCCCGCACCTTACGCGTCAGTCCTAATGGGTCATTATTCTGCTGTTCCCTGCTTCTTTGGTGGTGGTCTTAGCTCGATTCGTGTTTTCGTTCTGACCGGCTCGACGGAGTGTGACCTTCTTTGTGCGCCAAGCTGCAGGCGACAGTGTTCCCTTGCGCAGTCACCCTTGCGCTCGATGCCGCGACGACACATCCCCCTCCAGACGCGCAGCCTGCTCCCAGTCCACCTGCAGTGGCCATTTTTCAGCCCCCAAGTTTGCTCTTGCGAGACCTTTTTTCTTGGCCCCTGCAGGCCGCAGACAGATTTGTATTATTTGTGCTCCTCGTTCCTCAAACTTTTCTTCTCTCTTTTTGGGCCTTCGCTGTGTCCCCTGGAATAGTACGTCGCCCCGTTTGGGAGATAGGGCTCTTCTGATGACTGGGGCGTTTGCGAGAGCTTTGTACTTCTTTTCACCTTCCTCTTGGTTTCCGGCATTTGCAGGTTGAAAATGTTCGCTGCCGACTCGTGTTTCCCCCAGTTTGAGCTTCCTTGAGAACGTCAGGCTATGGCCATAGGCTTTTGATCAAGCTCTCTCCTAAACCCTGTCATAGAGGCCCACCCCCTGCACTTCTTCGTCTTTCTTGCGTCCACCCCGGTGGTGAGGCGTCTGTTGTACACTTTTTTTTCTCTTCAGCCGACGTTTCCATTTGCGAGTAACCCGCCTTCCTTCTCCGATGGTGTCGCGGTGATTCAGGCAGTTTAGCCGTCCGCCACTGATATGCGCGTGGCCCCTGTCATCCCCTATTTAGGTAGTCAAGCCTGGCTTTTCTTCTTCGTAGTTGGGCGATCCATATGTCTCTTCGATCGCCTTTTGTTCCTCCCAGCTGCTTTCCCATGCTGATGATGAGTTTTCTTGTATTAGGTAGTCTTTTACGGTTACGTTTTCTGGTTCTCATTTTTTCTTTACTGGGACATAGCTTTCCCTAGTTTTCTCGGACTGGGTACGCAATAGTAGGCCCGATCCAGCTCGGCTTGTCTCCTTCACCTCCCCTTTATTTGTCCCAATTTTAGGGCTGTCAGGGAAAGCGAGTCTGCTCTCCTCCCGGTCAGTAGGCATGATTTCTACTCTTTAGTCTTGGCTCTAAGACCTTTCGCCCCTTTCATTCCTCGAACTCTAGCATCTGGGATTTTCTGATTTCTTTCCGATCCTTCTGGCTCATAGACGTTTGGACGGATAGTGTCGTCGTAGATTCCACGGTGGTTCACGTCTCCGCCCTCGGGTTCCGCGCGAAAGATTCCCTTTAGAGCTCCCTTTACTGTGCCCGCAGCCTCTAATGAATCGCCTAGCTTCACGACCCCATTCAATTAATCTCGTCCTCATCTCTTTCTCCCAGTCGGGATAATCTCGGAAGGGGCTTTGGGATCGGAGACTGCCTTCGGTAATAGTCTCCCCCGACGAAAGTCGGAGGCGATTTTTCGATACGAGTACGTGCCGTCCATGTACTGGTTCTTCCGCCCCCCCATTCAGCGGCCTTCCAGACGAAATTTATCTCAAGGCTACTGCGTACCTCGAAGTTGACTTTTCTCTAGCAAATCCCCGCCTGCGCGATCACGTCTGTTAGTTCTTTCTCAGTATTTTCTTTCTGTTGGTGGTCTTTTCTTCCATGTTTCGCCTTCGGTACAAGAGGTGTCCCCTACCTACAGGTTCGTCCTTATCCCCATCCGTTCCAAGACTACATCACGCCCCATGGTTGCTGAAAATCCCGGCACTGTTTTTTTCGTCCCCCCTTGACAGCTGATCGACTTCCCCGACGTCCCCGAATTGTTGTCCCGGAATTGGACATTCCCTCCCCTTGCCGGATTACAGTCGCAGCAGTTTGCTGCCAAGTGGTCCTCCGAAGGTCTTCTCGCGCCCCCTCGGTCTATTTAGATAATTTCTTTTTCACAATTCCGATCCCTGATGTTTTGGTCGTTGACCCGCTCTACATTAGTGGCGGCCTTCCCTTCGCTCAGCTTAAGGGCATTACATTTCTTCTCTAAGGTCTGCGTCCTTGTCCCACACGGGGACGACTCTTTTTTTCGACGGTGGACTTTCCCTGCGTGCAATTGCTTCTCCCACTCGGCATCCCTCAAAAGCTCTGAGGCGTTTCTCTCAGGCGCCGACAAGTTTTTTTGCCTTTCCTTATAGTCGCTCTTCTCGACTTGGGGGTCCCTTCTCATTCTTCTTTCCTCTCCTCCTTTGGTGTTGAGTCCTCTTCTTACATGATACCCACCGCCGCGATAGGATATTCTCCCCCGTACCCTCAATTTCTTTATGGTCCCTCTGGGGCTTGGCTCTGGTTTTGGTCAGCCTTTTTCAAGCATTATGCCCTTACCCATTTTCTCGAACCTCCGTCTCCGTGGTTACGGCCTGCGACTTCTGGACGGACCGTCGCTCAGTCCTTTTAGCATATTGCCTTTCCCCTTTGTTCCTGCGTCTACCCCTCTGCCGCAATCACCTTTATCCCTGTTGAAGAGAATCCCCTCTTTGATTAGATGGCCTCTTATTTTTAGATATCCAGCGCTGCTCCCTTTGCGTTCTTCGTGCCGACTTCGCCTTGGCGAGTGTTTTTCCGATTGCAATGGACCGCTTGGCGTTTTGGCCGACCCTTCCCGACTGCCCCACACTTTTAAGCCAGCGGCGTTTCCTTGAGATTCTAGCCTTCCGTCAGTCTCACTCTTTTCGTTCAGTTTCGTCCTTCCCCCGGAGTTTTTTTGGGTCGCTTAACCCACAGGATGCCCGGAATGGGTGCTGGCCGCACATCATGTGTTCTGGATCCGTACACTTCCATAAACTGTATGCCGGCTTTCAAACACCCTCAGCAAACCTCTGAGTTTAGAGACGGAAGTCCGACGTTATCTCGCCTGTTGGTTTAGAGCCTTTAATTTTACTTCTCCGACTTGTCCTTTCCCTGAGAGACGCCTCTACCTACAGTTCGATTTTGTACGATTTGTTGCCCGGTGTGTTCCCAGCCTGGCGCCGTCTTTTTTCCTACCGGCGAGGAACGATCGCCCCTCATGACTTATATCGGTGCTGTTACGTCGTTTTTAAATTCCGTCTTGCAGTCTGTTCCTGCTTGCGGCCTTCTAATACCCGCGGCAAGATGGCACGCGATATGCAGTTCGCTGTTGAGTCCTATTTTCTTCTTCTGTCGGATGCATCCGCATTCACCTGCCTAGCTCGTTCCCCTAGTCTTTTCGTCTTCTTGCGCCGCCCGTGTGGCAAGCTCTACGACCCCTCTTTGCAAGGACCATAGTTTCCTTTTCATTGCGTATCTCAGATCCATATCATTGCAGTTTTTGATGAATTTTCGGGCAGCTGCATCTCCCAATAGAATTTTATCCCCCCAGTTCGAATTCCTGCCGTCCTTTTCACCGATCGAGCAGAACGCTATCTTTGTCCTCCCCCTGTATTTTTGGGCCGGTCTTTCCCTCGGTCTAGCTGCAGGCCTCGCTCCATTTTCTACCTTTTCGTAAACGTTTCTTCTTTTAACCAGGTGCCGTCCACCTCAATCTTTCCCAGCCAGAGAACACCGTACCACCGGAACCCCCTTTCCACGTCCCGATCTCTACCACGGCAGCATCCCCTTTGTAGCGTTGGTCTTAGACTAAACCCTGCTCGACTCATTTTGCCGCTTGCCGACGCGACTGTCCTCCTTCTTCCGACCTGGCGGTGATTCTTAGTTCCTCATAGTCGGTTTCGTGCTTCTTCCCTTCTCCCCGGACTCCTCTTTCTCTTGATAGAGCGGCCGTTCCGCAATGTCGCGGGCTTCTCATCGAGACCGTTTTCACTTCTTCATCCAGCGTTACTTTCCTTATCTCTGAAGGCTCTTGGTTCCTCAAGTTGCCGTCGCTTTTAGTCCTTCAGAACTGGCTTTTTTTTAATTGGTCCTCCGATCTTCCTGTCGCCTTCACAGAGGGCCCGACGGAGTTTTTCCTCGCCCTTTCGGTTCCCCCAGTTCGGTTCGAGTGTGGACCTTTTTCCCGGCCTCTTTTACCTCTTCGCCCCCCCCAATATTCCGTCAAGAAGTAGCGATTGCCGCTCTGAAGCGGTGCTCCTCCTCTTCTCACCGCTCGCTCCGAGGTTTCGACGAAACTTCTTTAGCCCCCACCTTCTTCGCTCTTTTTTTTTGCTCTCAACCGGCTAGCTTGAGCGATCGCCCCCTGGGGAGCATTTTCCCATTTTTCTTCTTCTTTCCTCTTGCATGTGCAGAGCTGTCTGCCCCTCCTTTTTCGCGGAAACTGGTCATTCCGGTGGCAAGGGTCTTCCGGCCTTACAAGCAGTGGGTAACAAGAGTTAGCCCCTGTCTCATTGTCCCCCCCCGCCAGCCCACTCTTTTCTTGATAGACCACCCTTCCCCGCCGTTTAGTAAAGGACGCCCCTCTGACGTTCGAGGGCGATTGCTGATGTTCGGCTATATTCTCTCTCCCCTCGTTGTTGTGTTGCTCTGATCTTTACCCTCCATGGCGCCAATGCCCCCTTGAACCTCGCTTGCCGGTATCCCTTTCTTTAGCAGGATTTTTTTGCCCTTCGGTCGTGGTATGAGCGCGATCGTTTTTTTTCTCGGTGCTCCTTTCGGGCGTTTTGCTCTCTCCCACTCCCCCCTTCTTTCCTTCCCGACAGGACTGAAACCTGAAGTGCTCTTCTTCTTTGCTTTAGTTTCTAACCAGACTCTCACAGGCCCTCCCTCCATTTTCTGATGAAGCTCACCATGTGTCACCCAAAAGTTTTTTGCGAGGCGGAGCGCTTGGCCCCCTTTGTGTAGTTCGCCGAATAATTGTTATTTTTGCCAGAGCCCTCGTTTCGTCGACCCATTCCTTTGGACTTTCTCTCATCCTTCGAGCGATCTTTCTCCTCTTGGACTATGTTTTTTCTGAGCGCGGGTCAAGTTGCATTATTTCCTCTTGACCCTTTGATCTTCTCTGGGGCCCAGTTACGTTCGTTTCAGTCAACTCCTTGTTCCCTTTCTTTTCCGGCAGCGGCCCATTTTGCTGGATCTTTTCTCCCCAGTTCCCTCGCCCCTTTCTGATGCCTCCGCGTACTTCCTCATCTCGGAGCTTCGGAGGGATAGTCGATTCTTTCAGCTCTCCGCCCCGCGGCCACGCTCACGGCTTCCCGTCTTGAGATCACGACCTCTTCGACCCCCCCGGTTCGTGACGGGTTCCGCCCCCCCTTTTTTTCCCCCCCCCCCCCAAACTGCCACGCGATTCGGGCATCTCATTCGGCCAGCAGGCGGTTTCAGTCTGCTTTGGCAGTCGATCCCGTTTCCAGCTCGTTCTTTTTTTTTTCCGAGCGGTCTTTCACTTACAGCAGCCTTGCTATGTCTCGCTGCGGGAGAGCCGCGGTTCACTTTTTCCGTTGTCCCTTTCTTTTGTCCATTTTCTTCTTTTATTATTGCACATATAGCGCTTCCCCGTGCTCCGGAATTTACGCCAATAGATAGGGAAGGCTCGTGGTCTCAGTTTACCTCCTGGACTCTGAGTCCAACGAGGTCGCGTACTAAGTCGCCCCTTTCGGCGGTGAGTGGGATGGGGGTCGAGCGGGCCAGTTATGTTAGCAGCCCGCTCGTCCGCTCCTCTCCCGAGATGTTATTCTCGATTGTTAATCGGAGGGCCTCGTCTCCTGTAGGGAGTCCCACCGTCTCCTGGCCCGACAGATTCTTTCTGCCGCAAAATTATCCTTTCCTCTCTTAAGGGAAATCTTTCGCCCTTCCCTTGGCATGCGTAGTCAGCGCCCGCCCAAGAGTCGTCGCCCGTCGTTTTCTTCCCTCCGGCTCGGAATTTAGCCTTTCCTTGGTAACCCAGTGCCAACCCACCGCTCTAGTCGTCGGCGAGTTTCCACTTGCCGCCGGCTTCTCCAATTCCCTGGCGACCCCTGTCCCTCGACTTCCCTTTCTTTTGCTCGACCTTCGCTTGGCCGACGGCTCAGAAGCTTCTTCTCGGAACCTCTATCTTACCGATTGGACTACCTATCTCCGCCGGTCCTCCCCCCCTTCGGCGTGCACGCATTCTGAGTCTTTTTTTGTGTCCCATGCCGCTTCGGTATCCTATGTGCTTGGATACAGACATTCTTTTTGGTTTCTTACCCCTCGGCATACTTTTCCCCAAGCTGTGTTTTAGCGTGTCAATCGGCCTTGCTCTGGGCCCCGTCGCCCCGCCGGCTAGGCCCGGATCCGCCCCCGAAGTCTTTCCTTGTGCCTGGCCAAGATCTGCATTCTCCGCATCTTTGCCATCACTGGGGTTTTTTCCTCGTTTCCCAAGGCCTGGGTTTCTTTCGCCCCTCCCATCGCCTGTCCTTTCCGGAGGTTCTCCCTCTCTGCCCCCCAAGCCCTCGTGTCTTCTCTTTCTTTCCAATCGGTCCTTTATGGCGGCTTCCGCCTCGAAAAGACCGTCACCAGGCGGGTCTGAGCTTTAAGGCGGTCAAGTCGGTCTTCCTCGACGCATCTTCTTGTCCGGTGCTCTGGGCCGTGTCCTTTTATCCCGGTCCTGACCGCCCTCGGCTGTTCGGCGCTCTTCCGCCACGGGTTAGTCTTTCTCCCCTAGGAGATCTCGATCGCCTGCGTGCTTTTCTTCCAGGCGAGATCTCTTCCCATCGTTGTTATTCTGCTATCTACTTCTCGGCACCTTTCCCCAGCAGCGCTCCCCCGGCGCTTATTTTGCAGGGTCTCAATTTGTGCGTCGTGCGGTTTCTTTCCGAAGACGGGGCTTTTTGCGCTGGGTTTTCGCCGGTGGATTCCATCTCTCAATTGCCCAGACGCGCACTTCATCAACTATGGGTTAATTCCCCGGGCGCGACTTTACTGCGACTCCTTCTTCTTGTGCTGATCTCGAACCTTACTCACCCTTTTACTGTTCGGGTCCGACCCTCTTCCGACCAACTTTTAGGGACCTGATATTCCCCCCGCAACCTTCTTTTCGCTTCTGCTGATGACCTCCCTTGCAGCTTGCGTCTTCTTTGCTTCTCCGTGCAGCCAGCCTTTCCTCCGTTCCTTCTTGACTTTTAAATCGGAGATGCGTCCTTGGCTCTTTTTGCAATTTCACTGTAGCTTCCGTTCCCTAAGCACCTTCCCAGCCTTCATGGGCGCTCACCGGGCCGCGGAAGTTTTCTAGTCCTGTATCTAGTGACCCGTCTTTCCCCTTATTTCTGGCCGGATATGGGTAATATCCACACTTATGTTGGACTTTTAGCTTATGTACACCTCACTTTTTCCAATGGATCCCCGCACATACACTCATAAGGTTAAGACGCCGCCTAATCCCGACGTGAGCGGGCCTCTCTGATCGTCTTTCAGCTTTCATCTTCTTATTTAACCTCCTCAATTGCGAGCCTGGACGCTTGACAGGATTCGATCTGCTTCCCGCATCTATTTTTGGCCCTGTTACCTGGTCCGCATTGTTTATTCTGCGGCTGCGTGCTCCTGACACTCTCCTCTCTCTCTAGCGATGAGTTTTTTGGTCCCGTTACCCTTTTCAATTTCTTCTTTATTGCACCTCTCCGCCTTCGGTCTTCTCCGACTTTCTCTGTACGCTCTTTCCCTTCGCCCTCTCGAGCACGATTAGTTCTTTCGCGGTCCATCTAGGATTTTTCGCGCTGGCAGCCTTGTTTTTCTCCGTCTCGCCCCCCCCCGCGCGTTGTTGGCCTGCATCTTCCTCTCTAGCCAGCCTACTTCTTCAAGCGAAGATGCCTCTCCCATCCCCGCCAGTTCTCCTCGAGCAGCTCCGAGGGTTGGGCTCTGTGTAACAGACATCGTCATGAGATCCTCGCCCTTCTTTCCCCTTTGGCCGAATCTTTCTTTTGCTTTGTAAGATTTTTTCTTCAGATTGCCACATGACGTTGTTCTTAGCTTCCTCCCGTTCCGAGTCACCGATTTATGCGTAACCGCCCCTCTCCCCCTTTTCTACGGTCAAAGAAATAATACGGGCCACACGTCAAAATTTTTCCCCCCCCCCCCACATGAGCCTTCGTTCCCCTCCTCCGCAGCATCTTGCTTTCTGCGGGGTTCTCTCTCCGGTGCACGTTCGCTAGACTTAGACCGATGCCTATTCTCTGCCTTCCTCAACTCCACAGTCCTTCTGGCATTTCTTCTATGATTCGCCTCCCCTCTTTGCATGCTTTCGGCTTACTCTTCCCCTCCCCCTCTCCCTTAACTATCAAACCCCCCCTCAAGACGATCGGCCTTTTTGATACTGCTGCGCGGGATCGACCTGCGCCATCTCCCCTTGTGACACGCGAACGCCGCCTGAAGTGTCCGGTCCGCACTTGGCTCTCTTTTTTTCTCCTAAAACTTTCATGGGCATCCTACGTGGCGCCCCAGCTCCCTTTTCTCTGACTTACGTCCTCGACATTTCCGCAACAGCCTCTGACGATGCTGACCCGTTTTCAGTCACCTTTTTGACCGCCAGCCCCCTACCGTCAAGATCAGCATCTGGCCGCCTTCTTTCGCGCCACGTGCGACCCGAACTTCGCTAAGCCTTTTTTCGACTCAACCCCCCAGGTTTAATACCGTTTCTTCGAGTTGCCGTTCCTTCCTCTTTGTCCCCCTTAATCAGGCCGAGCCGATCTTTTGGTAGCCATTTTCAATTGGTCAAGCGTGCTGGCCG
>Ga0179593_1470891_pt1 | contig 13135 bp, 9 predicted proteins | sample CZODoug2_1_08_16_FD_185931 | JGI IMG/M metagenome (GOLD analysis project Ga0179593, IMG submission 185931) | Vadose zone soil fungal communities from Angelo Coast Range Reserve, California, USA - CZODoug2_1_08_16fungal (PacBio error correction) | ecosystem: Environmental > Terrestrial > Soil >... | reverse complement strand
GCGTTCTTGTCGGTTTTAGTTTTTAGCGAGACGTCCGCTCTCGTTTTCATGATGCCACGCCGTTTCCTTCCGTTCCTTGAAATTCCTCCCATTCTTCCCTAAGATCACCCGCTGAACCTCCCCCCCGTTGTTGATGGGGTCCTCTGGCGAGTTTGCGTCTAATTCAATGTCTCTACTGTTAGTCTCTCTGGTCCGAGGTCCCTCTGCCTGGTCCGCAAGCGGCGAGGGTCCGCCCTTTTTCTTCTCAAGCAGACATTTTTTTTCTCTTCGAGGGCTTCCAGCGGTGAACTGACCCTGAGTTCTCTTCAGTCGGCAGACGTCGGTCTTCCCCCTGTCGTCCCCTCTCCATTCTGTTTATAGATCTTTTCTTCCTCCCTCTTATCTTTAAAGTGCGCCCCCTTTATAGGATAAAGGTACGGCGACGTCTAGTCAGAGGCGACATTTGTGACTCCCCCTCCTTTCCCGTGCCGCAGGCTTGAATGAGGTACAGCTCCTCACTCCTTCTATGGCACGAACTTTGGCCGCTCTAAAGTTATTACGCGCGCCTTTTTTTCTTTTGATTCCCTCCAGTTTCCTCCGGCGCGCCCCTCGTTTACAAAGGCAGCCGGGTTCCTCCGGTGTTTTCGCCCTCAAGCGCGCAAGTTACCCCTAGGTCGTGGTGAAGTCTCCTTTGGCGAGTTTTTGACTGTTTTAACACGTTCATGTTACACTTTTCACCCCTCTCTTTTCATGATCTTCGTTCTGAAGTCCTCTGACACGTGAGGCCGTCTATCTCACCTGCGGTCGATGGTGCCTTTCCACATGAGGAGCTTTGCAGTTATCTCTGGATACCCTCTCCTTTTTCTTTTCCCCCTCCTTCCCAGATTCAATCCCTCGTCCTCTTAGAATTCTCTTTCCCTCCTTCAGTAGCCTCGCGTTGCTGCTTTTCGTACTTGTGAACGATTGTCTCGTCCCCAACTTCTATTTTCCCTCGTTCCTTCTTCTCGATTACCAAACGAGGGTTGCGCCTTTCAGGTCAACCTTCGCTCCAGGAAGATCCTTGGCTTGAAACCATCAGTCCCTTCGCAGCCTGCTGTTCTGCCCATCGTGCAGGGTTCTTATCCGCGCCTGCGGTCAGACGCCTGCTCCCTTCGCCTTCTTCTGCGTTAGAGGAGCTTTCGATGTTCAAATGGCGAGACCAATGTTTCAGTACCGATCCTTTTCTTTTTCACCTCCGGACATTTTCGACGGCATATGTATTGGCATCTGAGTTCTTCCCTTCTACTCGTACCCTCTCCCGGCGTCCGCGTCCTTGTGGAGGTCCCTCCTTTTTCTCACGCCCCACTGATGGTCTGGTCAGCCTTTCTGACTGGCACTTTTTGATCTTTGTCATACTGTCCTTCCCCTTCTGATTTTCACCGGCCTTTTTTCCCTCTTAAGTCGGCCAGTCTCTGCGGACCGAGTTCGTTTCACGGGACACCAATCCTTTCGGCTCTCAGTCTAAGTTGGAGTTATCGCGCGGGCACGTTTGCTCTCCCAGTTCTTCGCGGTATTCCTTCCCATGAAAATTAGCGAAGGTTCCTCCGGACCGCCCCGGCCCCCCCGAATCTTTTTGAGGACGTCATCTCTATCTTTCTCCTTTGTTTGTGAGGATTGAGGAGTCCCTCTTTTTCCTTTTTCCTTCCTGCCTTCATCCTTGGCGTCCACGGACACTCGGGCTCGCGGCATCGTGAAAGAAGCACTTCCCCTTTCTCCCCATGTTTGGAGTAATGTCTGCCTTTTCTGCCGGAATTCCTTTTGGTGATACCTGCTTTTGTTCTTCCTGCTCTTCGAGTCGGCCGCTGGCTCCCGCGGTAATAAGTCACCTCTCTAGAAAACCAGTCCCTCCGAGGCTTTTCCCACGCCCAGAGGTTTTTTTGGCTCATTCGATCAGCAGAACACCGTTTTTCTCCTCCTGTCCTGTAGCTTCTCTCCTTACATTAGTGCTGATGCGCGCGAGCTTTTTATTGTCGAGGTTGTGACGTCTCGTTGGTTGAACAGCCAGCTCCTTTCCACATTCCCCTTTCTTCGGATACTCTACTTTCCCCCCGCTTCCATTTAGTCTTGCCAGGATGGCTCTCGCCCCGCATCCTTGCCGACAATCTCTGAACAAGTTTTTACTGGCTAAGTCCGGCGCAATCCGGATCCTTGTTCACCTTTCCCTTTTTCTCTCTTTCCTCCGGCTCTTCCTCTTTTTTGTCGCGCCTCTTTTCGCGTAAAGCTCCTTGGATTTCGAGAGTGATGACCCCCTCTTTGCTCGGCGCCCCCCCCGGATTCGGATAGTTGAGGCGGCGTCTACTCTAGTTTTTTCTTGGACTGTCACACAACAGTCCTCTTGCTTCCTCTGTAAACGTCCTCTCCTGAGCGGGGCTCTTTACTGCACCGGAAGCTCTTTGATTTGAGAAAGTTGCTTTTTATGCCCCCTTTCCCCTAATGCCGTTTTTTTTCCCTCTTCTCTCACCCCTTTTCCTGTCGGACGTCACCGGCGACCTGCGGGCTGGTGATGACGTCTTTTTACTGCGCGATTAGTTTTTTGAGGATTGTTCGGGGCCACTCGGGACCTTTGCGGTGCCCTTTGAGGTGTACACAAGATCTCCCCCTTTTTTCCTTCTTGTCTTGAGTGCCAGGGTCGAAGTCTTTTTCCTCTTTTACTTACTCACCCCGTTTTTTCTTTTCAGCTGTATCGGGTCTGCTCCTTCGACGCGACGGCTATTACGGGAACCGTGATCGACGTCCTTTTTCTGTCCGCCTCCTCTGATGGTCCTAGTGTTTACACTCCTTCTATGTGTTTTTCAAGAGATCTCAGTGATCTCCATGGTTTCACGTGGGTGACTTGTTTTGAAGTTGATCTGCCATTGCATTTTCGAGCGGGGTCGTTCTGACCTTTTCTCTCCTCCTCCTGCATCTTGCAGGAGGAGCTGGCTCTTCCCACTGGAGTGTCCCATCTGAAGACTCCCACCTTTCCCTTTACGTCCGTTCTAACGGCTATAGGTCTTCTTTTTGGTGCGCACTTTGGGCCCAGGTCTTGAAGCCCTCCGACCCGTATTTTTGATCTCTTTTCTTTGCGGTTTGAAGGCGCTGTTTCGTTAGTTGAAACGTTCCCTTTGCCACGGCCTGCGTGGGCATCTTGCCCGGACGATTCTTGGTGCTGCTTCCGCTCGGCAAGCCTCCTTCTTTCTATGCTTTTCGATATGCGCTGGCTCCTTTCACCTTGCTTAAGGGCGACAAAACGTCGTTTCTTTCGGTCTGAGGAGACAGAGGCAACCGATTGATTGGTGATTTGGCCCTGATCTGCCGAGGCCCATTTATGTTTCCGTCTCCTTTTTTAACAGCATTTTTCTCTTTGATACTCACCCCCTTTCCCCAGCCTTGATCGGTCGTCTGCTAGATTTTCCTTTTTCGCCTTTTCCGTTCCGGCGTCCGTGTACACAGTTGAGCTCTTTTCCTTTTGAGCAGTTTTTTTTTTCCGTTTCTTTCCTTTTGAAAGGCCTTGGTGCCCGTGTTTTCGGAACCTTCCAAGGTTCTTTCCCTACGGTTGCCGGTTTTCGCGTTGGAGAATATTTCGGTGGGTGGTTTTGCCCTTTGCATTCATCCGCGTCGGATTCCCGTTCATGTCTTGGGGGCCTCTTCTCCGTCCACTCTTCTGTTCAGTTTTGTCCGATCGTCGCCTCAAGTCCTAATACGGTGTTCTTCTTTCTTTCCAGATCGGACGTTTGCCGACGTAGGACCGCTGGACTTGCTTTCGCCGAAGAGTTCCGACGTTGGGGTTTTATACGAGTCGTCGGAGATTCCGGACCTCTACGTTTGACCTACTTTTTTGCGAGATCTTTTTTACGAGCCGTTCAAGTCGGGCACACTGATCCTCACACTTCTCCCCTTCCGTCACTTTCTTTGCTAGCAGGCGTCCCTCGCGGCCCAGGCCTCTTCCTTAGAAGGCACTTCCCCCCCTGATTTTCTGCCGTCCTGGTCTTCAGTTTCCCTTTCTGGGACTTTTGTCTCCCCTTTCCATTGAACGGTGCCTTCTCGAAGGGCTTCCTTGGACCTTTTCTCCGATACTTGTTTCCTACGAATCAAGTTTCCACCCCTGTCGGGCAGCGCCCCCGATGGTCAGTTCCTTTCCCTCCTTGCTTTTCGTTTTTTGGCTTCTTTTTTATCCTCCGAGGCCCGCCTTGAGTTTCCCACCTTTCTATCGCTCCTTCAAGTCCCGGTTGTAAATTGTCTCTTGACAGCGCGTGACCCCGGTGCTACCTGTTCGTTCATCCCATGCCCCCCTTCCTTTGTTGGTCTCCTTGTTGATCTCCGCGCATGGTTTTAGTCACAGTGGCCGAGCTCGGTTGAAAGTTCGTCTTACTTTTCTTAGCCTTGGAGGGGTCTGTTTTTCTTTCCTCACGGCTCACTTTCTCAGACTTCTCCTCGCAGGGACAGTTCCGCCCGTCTCCGCCGTTTTTCCCCGCTTCGCAATGCATCGTTACTGTGGCTCTCTTTTTCCGTCGTGTTGTTGCCCTCTGGGCTCGGTGTTCTCTCTCTTAAACAGAGCACTAGTATCATTTCCTTCTTACACGTCTGCCCTTCGAACTTGCCCGCCTGTCGCCTTTCTCTAGAACCCCTCAGCGCGAGGATCAGGCCCTTCTTGCTTCGTTGGTTTCTTAAACGATCCTGCTCTCTCTTCCGTCCAGTACCTACCTGAATCGGACGGACTGCCTGTGTTTCACGCTTCTGATTCTTTTTTGAGCCATCGGCGGGTGAAACTTGTTTTGCGATCTCCTTCGAAACATTCCCGATTCAAGCGGTGTTTTTCAAATGAAGCCACGGCCGTTTTAGCCGTTTCGACCCCTGGGTTCTTCTGTCCCTGCCGGTCAGAGATAATCCTTGTCCGTGACTTCTTTTACCTTTTTTTCTCCGAAGTTTTCCTTCCTCGCTTTTCTGTGATATCTATTACCATGTTTTCGCTCTTTTGGCCCACCGCTCCCTTTTTCTCTTTACCTTCTCCGTTTTAGTCGCCATCTGTATCGAAGAACGCCCGTTAAGCCCCTTCCCCGTGCCGGCCAGTCGACGGCCAGGATTGAACTTCTTTTTTAGCACTCCCTCGACGCCCGGGCAGAGCCCTTGCTAGTAGGCAGCTGCTTTTTTTCTGGTTCTACGAACGCCTTTCGGCTACTTCCCCCTCTAGGGCTTCCCCTAACGCTTTTAGACAAACGAACAGCGGCTCCCTCCGCATTTTTCTTTCGGTGCTTACCTCGTATTTTCGTTTTTCTTTATCCGTGGCAAAAGAAGAGTTCGGTTCCACCGGAAAGCTTTGTCAATCTCCTTTTCCTTTCTTGCAGTCCTCGACCCTATCGGGCTCTTTTCTGAGTGTGATTTTTCCTCTGCATTTCCAAGTTCAGTGCTACCCTCACCATTGAGTATCCTTGGCCCGCTGCACGCGAATGCTTTTTTGAGATGCTTTCGTCACTCGCGCCTCCGTTTGTTTTTTTCATAAATCGCGGTGTTTTGACGTTCGGTCCTCCCCTCTTCCCCCCTTCCTTCTTTTAGATGACACAGATTGTTTTTCACTTCGAGCTTCCCCCCCTCGTAGATCTTGATTCGGGCCATTTACTCTTCCGTCTTTCTGTTCGGCCCTCGTCCGTTCGCGCTTCCCTCCTTTCACGACGTCCCTCTGGTCCAGTGGGTATTAAGGACACCGGAGGAGTCCTCCCGCCTTTCTTTCTTTTCCCTTCTGTTCCTGGCGCCGCTCCTTCGCGACCGACCCTAAAATACATGCTCGTGGCAGCTCGCTTTTTTCTCTTTCGGTCGTAAGCTTTTCTCTAGATGTTTGTTCCCTTCGGCGCGCGTCCGTTTTTGCCGAGGCCTACGATTGGTATAATGCTTCCCCCCCTGCTGGGCGTGTCAGCCTCTTTGCGGCGGTTGACCTTCAGGAGTGCTCCGTGCTTTCCGCGAGGCCAGCGTTGAAAACTTTGACGTTTTTTTGTTTATTCAGCGACCGAGCGTGTATATGTACTCCACCTCTAGGACTTGTCCTCGGCATCGTATCGTCTGATAGGCATTGTGGGGGCTTTTTTCACGGTTTAAGCTCTGCTGTTAGAGTTTTGGTAGCTTGGAAGCAAGGCCAGCTGTATTGGGTCCTTAGGGCCCGGCCTTCCGGCCGCGGGGCGGACTTTCTCTTTTCTTCCTCCCTTTTGTTGGTGTCTCTCCTCCCTCTTCTCCCTCAGTTTCCACACCCCTTTCGCGACGGTTTAATTGGTCATTGTGTCACGTACACCGCGCGTTCAGCTTTCCTCCTTTCCTTCCTTCCCGTTACCCACATGCCGGAGCGACTTCCCGGGATGAGAGGCCCTGCCTTTTTTTCTGATGCTGCAGGTCGGGTCGTCGATACGTTTTTTCGACTTTCGGTCAGCAGCTGGCAAAGTTTGCCTAAGTTGACCCCGCTGTTTCAGGTCCTCTTTTTTGAACCACCGTCAGTGTCTTTTCCTTCACTTTTTGCATAACCTTGCCTTTCGCAGCTCTTTTCCCCATTTTTTGCGCTTTATTCCGACGCCTCCTGCCTCCTTCGATGTTTTTCGATTTTTTTTCTGTGTTCCTGTGCCGACGGTCGCTGTTCGCGTCTCGGCACAGCACTGCTTTATTTTGAAATTCCCAGTTCGCCGCTTTTTGCCGACGTTTGTTATGACCGTGACTTTGACCTTGCTTTTTTTCGAGCCTTTCACGATGGGAACAAGCGCGAGCGGAAGAGGGATTTGATTATCATTCTAAATCTTGCTCTTACTGGCAGCCTGAAATTCCATGTTTTCCTATGAACCTGCTGATTTGGTTTCCGCCGTTCGTGTTTCACGCTGAGAACTTTCCTCCGATTCGGCTAAGAGTGTCCGGACCCCTTAGTTCCCCTGGCCTCCCTTCCTTGCGCGGTTTGGATCTGGCTTCTGTTCCCTATGGGAGCGGGAATCACTTGCTTTCTTTGTTCTCCTTTTTTCAAAGGCACAATTCCGCAGCGTTTCTGGAGAGAATTGCACACAGTTTCCAGTCTCCTTTTTCCCTACTCTGTCATCTTTTCTCCGCTTCGGTTACTTTCACTCCTTCTTTTCGCGGGCTGTAACCGCTCCCAAAAATTTTGCCTTCGTTCACTTTTTTTTTTCGTAGGCGGATTCGCGCTTTTTTTGGGGAGGCACGCTTTCTTTCTTTTTAAAAACGTTCTGCTCGCGGACGATTTGATGGCTTTGGATGCACGGTTCAGTCGTCCATTTCCCTTTGATTTTCCCCCTACTTGTCGCTTTCCTTTGGTTCCGAAGGAAGTCTGCGACTTTTACTTAGGTTCACGGAGATTTTTCTTTGTCGCGGTCCCCTTTCTAATCGGTGATGCCGATTTACGCTGTAATGCCTGCGGGAACCGTTTTCGCGTCTTCTTTTCGCTTAGTCCGTTTGAGCGGATGGCTCGAGCGCGCGACTCCTTCGCGTTGTCTTTTTTCAAAGACGGATGGACTTTCCCCTTCCATGGGCGGTACCTTTTGGTCCGCGGACGCGATTTTAACTCCGCCCTGATTCTTTTTCAGGGTCCTCACACGGGGCTCGCCGTTTCTCCGCTCTGAATCGGAGATTCTTGATCCCTTCTGCTATCGCACACGCTCCCGTGACGCGGCCTTTACCGGCGATTCTTTTGTCTGCTTTTTTCCGTTTTTTCTTTTGTTCTGACCCACTCCCTAAGTTTGGTGGTAGGTTGTCTCCCTTTGACTCGGGTTGTGATGCGGTTGACCTTTTTTGCTTTTTGGTCCGGAGGTCCTTTCGAGGTGAATCGACATTACGTGACCGATTCGTGGTCGTTTGCTCACCTCGGCCCCCCCATTTCCTGCTTTATATTTGGTTTCGATCTCCTGGAGAAGTCCCCTCGGCTTAAGGTTTTTACTTGAAACCCAATAGGCTAGCTGTGGCTCGTTCGATGCCATCTTTGCTGCTCTCGATTCTGCCCGGGCGATTCCAGACTTCCCTCCTGTCATCCTCTCGGCCGTTTGTCTAAGGTCCCCTCCCCCCTCTGCGGTCGAATCAACGGAGTTAAGCTAGTGTTTATGTTTGTTTGTTTTGTTGTTTTTTTCCATTTACTTTGCTTTTCCTCGCCTTCGGCGTCGCCGTACATTGGTACTCTTTTTCCCCCGCGGAGTGAGACTTGTTTCCCCTTTTTCTTCATCTCTGGCGGAAAGTTTAAGTTGACAGCGTGGGTGGTGAGGTTCCATCCTCCATATTTGGTTCCTTTTTCCTGTTCGCTGTTCGATTTCTTCCAAGACGTCTTCTTCTTGGTCCAGGCAGTTATTCTTCTTTCGCATGGCGTCTTTCCAGATGTCGTCTTCGTCGGGTTTACCCTTGTACGGGCTCGTGGTTCTTGCTCTCTGACGTCAAGTTCCCTACGTATCTTTTTTTCCTGTTCTTTTCACAGAAGGCCCTGAGGGGCCTTCTTTTTCTCTCACCGTCGTGCCTTTGCTGAAGCTCGTTTCGACGAGATTTTCTGTGTTTCTTTTTTCTTTTTTTACGCGGCGGCATCTTTTCCCTTTTGAGCCTAGATGTCGACCTCTCTCGTCCGTACTAGAGCACCTTACCTCCATCTCGACGGATCGAGGCAGCTTCGTTCCGATTCTTCCTCGCAGTTTCCTCAGCTTGGTCCGGTGGCAGCAATGTCAGATTTGCAACGATTGCTCTTTTGCGTTCGCCTCTCTTTAAAAATGTCCCTGTTTTTCAGCTTTCCCCTTTGACGACCCAGGCCTCATCCTGCACCTCACGCTTATAGACTTTTTCCCCGCCTTGCACCTCACTATTTTATCTTGTCAGAAGCTAGGTCACCCTTCCGTGCATTTTGCTGGGGGTCCCTCTATTTTGTCCTTAATGACTAGAATCCTCGGTCTTCACGGTTCTCCCCGAGCCCCTCGGATCTCCACGCTCACGATTCCACAGCGCTTTGTCCCCGGCGACGCCTCCGAGATCTTTTTGCAGCAGTGCCGCCCGCCACCCCTTGAGCTGTGTTTTTTTCCTGGTTGATCTCTCCTTTCTTCGTGGTCCTCAATACCCTGTCTCCTTAGTTCCAGCTTTTCCTATAGGGGCAACCCTTTCTCTTCTCCGGTTCTGTATTTAAAGGTTCCATTAGCATTGGTAACTCTCTTCCTGTTTCTTTTTAGTAGCTTGTTTTAATGCTCGACACGGGCATCGTCCCGTTTTTTCCGGGCCGTCTGGGTTCCGAGAAGCCCCTCTTTTTTTTCTTTTCCTTTCAGCCCCGCGCGGCCCGTTCCCTTCGGACAAGGACTCATGTGGCTTGCGTCCCTTCCACCGCACGCAGCTTCTTTCCTTGTCTTTTCACGACCCTTTGCATGGTCTTTCTCCCTTCAAGACTCGACGGACTTCGCCTAGGGCCGACGTCGGGCCGCATGCGCCGGTGAACGATTTTCGTTTTTCATTTCGATTGCCGAGCGGCCCGGCGTCTAAGCGGTTAGTAACCTTTCGGGGTGTCGGTCATTAGGTTGTTGTCTTGTGTGTAGTTTTTTTTTGTTTTTTTTTTGTTTGCTTTGCAGGTGTTGCTAAGTTCCGACTCCAGGTTTCCACCTTCCTCCTTCATACACTCAGCGATGAGCTCGCCCTTCTGAGCGATGCCCTGGATCCTCGGGCAAGGGAGCTTCCTGTTCTTGTTTTATTTTGTTCGGACTCCACAGTCGATAAGCCCTTCTTCCGTCACTTCACGCCGCCTTTGGCCCCAACACGGCAACCGCCCTTGACCAAGAGGACTCCTTCGCCGACTACCTGGGCCCCACTAGCCGAGCATGTTCGAGTAGTCTTTCGCGCCTCCGTCGCATATGGTCTGGACCACCTTCTCTCCCACCGTGACTCGCCTGTACCCCTCTAATTAATACCCCGTCCACTCCTCGCGCCCGTCCAGGCCGCCACAACGAACGCGCTTCCCGTCTTGCCACCCCCACCTCCTCCTCCGGGCATTCCACCCACTTTTTTTTGACTTCTCCCACCTTTTATAGTCGGAAAATGTCACCGCTCATGCGGAAGGGTTAACGCTTTTCCCCCCAAGTCTCTACCTCGTCTCTCGCGCCGTTTTTTGTTCGGGATTGCGGACTTCTGGTGCCATTCCATTAGGAGTCCTTCCCGCGTTTCTTCCCGTCGAATGCGCACCCTCCTTGTCTTGTACCCGCTTTCTTTTCTCGCAATGTCGTCCTTCACTTGTACTTGGTCCCACCGTCACTTTTTTCTTTTCCTTCGCTTTCGTTCCGCGGCCCCCTACACGTTTCTCGGTAACAAAGAACCCCATGAAGAATTCCTAGGATTTTCTTCTGCCTCTTTTTTTTTCAGTTCCCAGGCTGTAAAGCAGATCCTCTTCTGCTGACTCTCCCTTTGCGGATGGCATCGTTTCTTGGTTTTCTGCTCAAGCAGGTAAGTCACTGCAGTTACGGTTGTCTTCCGCTTCTCCGTTTGCCCTATCTTTTTTCCGGATGGTTTCCCTGGCCCCCGAGCTACCGTTTTTTTCCATCTTGACTTTTCTTCGAGAAACTTTAAGATAGTTCTGCGTGCGTCCTGACGATTTCCGGCTCTAGAAAGAGGCTAGTCCGTCCGGCCCTCTCTGGTCATTGCCAAAGTCTTTTATGGTTGGTCTTTGTTTTTCTTTGGGGTGGTTGCGGGGGACTTTCGTTTTTTCATTTTTGCCCCGCTAGTCCCCTCCCTCCCTCTGACTCGGCCCTTCTCTAGTCTCGTCTGATCACCCCGGAAACAGCATCGGCCTTACTTCTAGGATCGTATTGTGGTGTGGGGTATTTTTAACGTCCTTCCATTTTTTTTGTTTATGTCCGGCCCTTACTGTCTCTACCGTCGATCAGCGCCGCCCAGTCCCCCCTTCAGGACTCCCTTTTCCCTCTCTCTCTTTACTCCCGTGTTTGGGATGTTTTGGCCGCTCGTGGAATGTGCTTTTCCCGGTTTCGTTTTTCTTTTTTTTCCCCGTAACCGTCCGATCCGCTGTGTCCCAGCCGTTTTCCAGCGGGAGACCCAAACTCCTATCGGCAGGCGTCTTTCTGACAGAGGAGTCCCTTTCTGCTGGCTTTCTAAGCCTTATTTTGCGCTCGACACGCGACGTCCAGCGTTGTTCCGAATCGGCGCGGGATTCAGTCCCCGCCTCATCGTTCACGGCCAGGAGCTTCTTGATGCTGCGTGAGTTCTCTTTACGCCAGTGCTCGCCGAAACGGCCTTCGCCGCTTATAGTCCTGACGTCAAGAAGACTTCTTTTTTTCCCCTTTTTGAGAGAGAGGCCGCGTAGTGTAGTTTCCTGCTCCCTAAGTGCCTTTTTCCGGGCCTGCCATTGGAACAGCCAGCGCTTTTCAACAGCCGTGTCTCCGTTGCCGTTTTGGTTCTTCTCATTCTTTCGCCTGACGAGTTCCGAAACCTCTCCCTGAGATGTGAGGCGGTTAAGAATGCACGAATCGCTTACTGTTGCCCTGGACCTACTTCGGCACCCGTTCATTCGCAGTGAATCAATGTTTCTTTTTCTTCCTTTTTTTCCTCTGTGTTTTCACCGACTGGATTCTTACTAGCTTTCCTTCCCCAATGGATTACTTATTTCGACGGAGCTGGTCTTGTCATCGGTGCTTTCGGCACACTCATGTCTTCTTGTTTTTCGGGACTGAATCAAAACTTGGTTTTCGTCGCCTCGTGTAGACCATTTTGGCCCGCGGTCTGTCCCTCCAATTCCCGGCCCCTGTTCTTCTCCTGGTAGAGATCGTCTGTTTTATGTCTGGCCTGTTTTTGGTCTTTAACCGAGTTAGATTTCCGCCTTTTGATACCGCTAGACACCCCGGGTCTTCCTCTTCCCTGTCTTTCTTAGTTCGGAGGATCTTGTCGTGGTGTGCACGGTTGTGGACGGTTTTACAACCTTTGCTGTCGTTTTGATTTTCTTGCTGGCTTTTTTCCCTGCGTCTTAATACCCATCCCCCACGGTTTTTCGCTCCTTTTCTCTCTGGTGGCGCGAAGGCTTGATACTCTGATTCCCTCCTCTTAGGACTGTTTCCTGCGGGCTTGGCTGCGTTCTCCTTTGTTCATGGAAGTTTTCCCTGCGCGGTTTCTGCCGAGAGGATGGATCCGATGTTTTTTTTCACCCTGGGGTTTTAATCGAGATTGAGAGTCCCCTTCTCTCGTCCTTCTGTGAGCGTGCCACCGTTCTTCTCTGTTCCTACTCCTGCAGGGTAGTTAATTTTTTCCGCGGTTACGCCTTCGGCACGTTCAGGAGGAGTTTGTGCTTTCTTCAAATGGATTCTCTTTCCTCCCCTCTTGCCTCCAGGTTTCCTCCTCTGGACCCCCTTGATTTTTATGCTAAGGGGTTCGTTGGTGTAAGAAACTCTGTTGATCTCGCCTTTTTTCGTTGTATTTATTGCTCATGTGGTTGACCGTTTTTCACTTCCTTTCGTTGTTTCCCCTTCACATTAACGAGCGCGTTTTTCCTCACCTCGATCTAGCCAGAGGGAAATACCTTTTTCCGGGGTCGTCTCTGAGGACCTTTCCCCGGAGGAGACTGGTCAGCCCTTTCCCGGCTTTAGATCCGCTGTTAATGTTTCTTTTGTCCCTCGCCGATTGCACCCGTCTCTCTCGGGACAGGTCTTCTTGTCGTTCCTCTCGTTTCCGTCTTGTATAGACGCTAGGTTGATATCAAACGTATTCCCCTCTTGATGGGCATGTTCGACTTGAAATGGAATCTTTGATCGTCTTCATTTCCGCGTCCTTGGTTTATTTTGCCCCAACGTGCCTCTGAGCCGCTGCTCCCTTTTTTCTCCTTTTTCGAGCTTATCCTTTCGACGTTCAAGCGACCAGTTTTGGTCGTCTTTAATTAACCCTACAGAGTGTCAAGGCCGAGTGTCCTCTTTCGCCTTTTCTTCTCCACCATCCTTCTTGTTGCTGTGCCCAAGTTCTTTGTGGCTTAAGGTTGGACTGACGGGTTCTTTTTGCCCCTCTGCCCGGGCTCCCGGGGTCCCGTTATTTGGCATTGCACCCTGTTGACTCTTGATCCGACTGCGTTCTTTTCAGCTGCTGGCCGCTGCTTCTCGACCCATGCGAGGTCGCCTATCTCGGACTTGTGCCGCGATCCGTCGGTCGGTCCTGTCAC
>Ga0179593_1433937_pt1 | contig 13135 bp, 12 predicted proteins | sample CZODoug2_1_08_16_FD_185931 | JGI IMG/M metagenome (GOLD analysis project Ga0179593, IMG submission 185931) | Vadose zone soil fungal communities from Angelo Coast Range Reserve, California, USA - CZODoug2_1_08_16fungal (PacBio error correction) | ecosystem: Environmental > Terrestrial > Soil >... | reverse complement strand
CTATGTCTTTAGAGAGCTTTGCGCCTGAGAGGGCACTTCTGTTCCCGTCTTTTTATCGCACGAAGACGGTTTTCTCGGCTTCTTGTAAAGTCTGTCACCCGCTTTACTTCCAAGAGAGCTCGGATCGAAAAAAGCTCTCCCTCCCTTTTACCCCTTTGGAGTTTACCTTCAGAAACTCCTCACTGTTGCCACACCTCCCTCCAGCTGGACGTCCGCAAGTTACCTTCTTTGATTCTGCGGCGTTGCTCTAATTTCCCCCAGTGGTCGCGGACCTTTCCAGGGCTTCCTTTAGGCGTTGCATTTTTGTTTTATATCTTTTTTTTCCTTCATTTCAGCCCATTTGCCCCATTCTCTTTCGTCCACCGTCCTGCTCATGCTCTGCACGTTCCTTCTTCTTTAAAACTAGTTGTTAGATTCCTCTAAAACCTGAGCTCAATCTTTCTTACTGGTCTTGCCCTCTAGGGTTTTGCTTTTGTCTTTTGCCTCCTGGAAACTCGTTTGGACTTCTTTTCCGGTACGCTCCTCATAATTTGTGTTTGCTCCCGGGACATCCTCGGCGCGTGTTTCTTCTCAGATTTTCGGTATACTGTTGGCACCCTTAATTGTGCCGGCCCGCCCTTTAACGCGTCACGCCGCCCGTCCTCTCTCCTCTATGCTCATCTTCGTTTGTAGTTCCGTTCAATCAACAGAAAGCATCGTAGCCCCCCTCCTATGCTGTCGATAAGATCAGATTTATGGCTCTTGACGTTCCCTTCGTCTCTCCTACTGGAGATGCTGCCATCCCCGTTTGTCCCCCCGTCTTCTGTGCAGAGGTACTTGAGCACGCGAAACCTGCTTGATTTTCTTCCACTCGCTTTCCTTCTTTCCTGGAATGCACTCGTCTCAGTTCTCCCCAGGCCGTTCTCATGATGGTCTATTTGACCCTCGATGAGACTGTTCCCCCGCCAAATTTCCCTTACCGCTCTTTTATTTTTCCTTTTGACCCCCCCTTTTATAGAGAGCCTCTCAGTTTCCTTCCAGTCCCCAGATGTCTTTCCCTTCCCCAGGTACTGAGACGTAACGGGTTGCGAAAAGGCCTCAAGCTATCTGGAATAACGTAAATCGTCCGCAGCAAAAAACACCATCTCTTTACTGCCGGCTAATTGCGGAACTTTTTTTTTTTTTCGTTTTTGAGCGCTCTCACGTCTCAGCTTATCTACCCCCCTTTTTGTACGGTCTCGGCCGAATCTGTTTCCCCTCTCTCTGCGGATGAGATCATTCTTTGCCCTTGCCTTTTCTTTTTACAGTCCAGCTATCGGACACCCCCCCTTGCTGTCGGTCACAGCATTCGAACTGTTCTTCTGACACATTTTTCCTAGCTTCGAAACATCCGACCTTTTCCACCCTTCCACTTAGGTATCACCCCCCCTTCTGCCTATTATCTAAGCATCGAGCAAGTCCCATTTACTGGAGTTCACTCGATAGCAAGTAATTCTCACCTCCTTTTTTTTTCTTTTTTCAGAGAGTCTTGAGGGTCATCCAGCGATCCCCCGGAGGTTAACCAATATGTGCAGGCCCCTTCCCCCTGCATCGGTTTCATTTGACTCAAAATTCGAGCACTCGATCCCTCTCTGACAACGTCTTTTCAGCGATCTCTCGTGTTTCCGGCATCGTGTTTTGGAAGCGATCCCGAACCACAAAACTTCTTTACTTATTGTACGGTTACACAATTCACTTTCTCTTCCAATGGTTACCAACCTCCATTGCCTCTCATCTCAGTTCTTATACCCATCCCCGTGCGTAACGATGCCTTCATGTAAACCTTTCTCTTCTGCATATGGAGGGACTTTTCGCAATCCCACACACTGCCGGTTTCTTCCCCGCTTTCTGAGAATCACCGTCAATCGACCCTTCTTTCCTTGCCTACTAGATCATCTCAGCTTTTCGCTTTTCGCGAAAATCTCGTCTTTTCCCTTCGCCCCCGTTTGCCCCCCCCCTCGCCAGAACGTTACCGCGCCGTCTGCTTCCCAAGGACCTGCGCTTGCTTTCTTTGCCCCCCATGGAAGCTGCGTGCTCCGTCCTTTCCTCCCCCTCTTCATCGCGCATGCCTTCTGTCGAACTCCCCTGCCCCCCCCCAAAGGACCTTGGGTAACCCTGATCGGACCTGGAACTGCGTCGTTTAAATTCTCCCCTTCTTTAATCCCCCCTATAGCCATGGGTCTAAGGAATAATCTTTGGTTCCCCTAGCCTGGGAGCACATCTTCCCCCTTATTATATTACCACTGTGGCACAGTCCCCCTCTATCGATGGCAGCCCAAACTTGAAGAGGGGGTCCCTGTTGCTCTCCCTTCCTACAAGAAGTGTCCCCTGGCCCCTTCCTTTCTATTTTACATGAGTTTTTTTGCGGCCTTTTTCCTTTCCTCTTCACCAACGATACTACCACTTATGGTTTTGCCATTCCCCTCCCCAGCTCCTGACCTATGGTCATAGTTACAATCGCGAATCTCTCTTTTTTCCCTCTCCGTGTGGTTGTTTGCTTCGTTCATTTTTACATGTTTTTATGTCATCGTTGTGATGCTTTCGCCCCCTGTTTTTAGTATCTTTTGTTTTTTTCAGCCCTCTTAGAGTCAATTCAAATTCTGCAAATATCTTTTACACATCTTTCGCAGGTGAGACAGCAGGGTAGCCGCCGCTTCCCTTTCCTTGCCTCGCTCATCGTGTTGAGCGACATTACAATTATATAATTCGTGTTTTCGTTTTATTACTAATGTTCCACCCAGACATCGGTTCCCTGATATATTCCTTCCCTTGCTGAGATGGCCTCCCTGACAAGGCCGGGACCCCTCTCAGTCCTTCCCCCTTTCTGTCGTTATAGATTTCGCCGGGCAGATGGTTTTTTGATTTTCTTGCAGGATGCATGAGCTTTTGCGATTGCTGCCTCTCTTTTTAAGCGGATGTTGGGCCAGACAGATCGAGGTCCTTTTTCCACTTCTGGTGACATGAGGATCTATACGAGTTTTTTTCCCTTCGTTTCTCGAAGGTTTTAACACGTACCCTCTTCTAGACCAAAGCTCGGAGGTTTTCTACTTAGTTTTCTTGAGGGCGCTTTTTTTTTCTATTCCCCCTGTGCTTCCTTCCGGCGTTCGTTACACTAGGCAGTGGGTCTTTTCCTTCCCCTTGTTTCCATCTTAAATCGCATTTTCTCTGAATCAATAGATTCGATCCTTGGTCCGTCGGGTCCCCATGAGCTCGAGCCTCTGCGTTTTCCAAAATCTGCACAATATTCAATGGTTCCCCCCCTAAACTACTGGCGAATTTTTTCTTGTTTCTTGGATCTTTTTCCACCCACAGGTCGGACGTACCCCGGGCGCGCTTCCCCCACTTTTTTCAGATTGAACTCTCTTCTCTTACTTGGGAGCCACCCTTCCGATTTCTGCTTTCGAGACTGTCCCCTCCCCCGTCAACCTTACGGGTTGATCCTTGTCATGTACCTACCCGCACATCTCTGAAACCGTGAACCCTTTTCCTTATGCCTCCTTGATCTATCGATTGCCGTCAAGGCCTTATGCTTCCCCGATGCTTCGAAGAATAGGTCATACGGCTTGGATCCGAGTCCTGAATTTTTCCATTGCTTTTGTTCAAGGAGAAGCCGAAGTTACGAGCGCGGGCTTTATTGTTTTCCCCCCTAACAATTTCGGGACTGAGTTTCCCGCCCCTTCCCTTCCTTTGCCTTCTTCTGCCCCTTACTTGCACGAAACCTCATGGATGTGAATCCTTTTCGAGTCCTACTCACTATCGCTGCAACAAGCCGGCCTCGTCTCCAAAATTTTCTCGGCGGATCTGTAGAAATTTTTATCTTTTTTTGGCGCCCCCCCCACTTCCGCAGACGGAAATTTTCCGATCTGGTGTTTGGGCTTCTTGCATTATTAAACGATCCACTATTTGTCGTTCCCTGCTTTTCAGGACTCGGGCTTGCGACCCTACTGATTTTTTAGCGACTCTTCAAATTTTGGTTGTATCTCGATTTCCCTTTTTTCGCCCTAAGGTAATTGAGGGGGACCTTCTCAATCTACGTTCAGTCCCATTTCCCCCCCTCTTCTCAGGTCAGTAAGTGATGAGCCAACCTGAATGATTCTACAATTTCTTTGCCAATCGGTTCGTAAAGGGAAATCGCGTTCTCCCCAATACAATGGGCTGGCAGATCCATGACTTTCGGGCAAGCCGTCGTTCTTTTCTCTCTCTGCTACCCCATAATTCGAGGTAGACTAGCTTTTCTGCTCTTGCCCGATTGTTTTTGGTGGGGTGTGTTGTTGTTGGTGGTGGGTTTGGGGGGTTTTTGTTTTTTTTCGTTGAATCCTTACAACTGCATATAGCGTTCCGCCACTGTCCTTCCTTCGTAGCTCGGTTAATGGCATGGTCCTTTTCCCAAGGTTTCTCCTGCTGGTTTCAAACCAGTATGCGCATCGCTAATAACCACGGCCTTTTCCCCTTTTTCCCATACACCCTTCGGACCCGGAGTCCTTTGCTTCCCATTTCCCCCTTTTTTCCTGCAATGCAACACCAAAGGCTCTCTCCTCTTTCAGCCACAACGCTCGCGGGCTTTGGGTTTACCGTCGATAACAAACCTTTCACCCTCCTACTCTGACGTGGCAGGCCTGAACGTGCTCCGGAAGTGCGTGACCCTCTTTCTTGGATGCTGACCTTTACGGGCCGGTCCGACCTGCCAGATCCTGATCGCGGGTCCGGCCTTCTTCTTGCCACTGGAGAACAGCATCATTTTCCCTCCTCCCTTCTCCTTTTACTTTCAGGGACGTCCAGGCGGATGTCCTTTTGGCACCAGTCCCTGGGATGTTGAGAGTGTGATACACTTCCTCTTTTTTTTCCGTTTAGGTGGAGGAGTTTTTCCCGCCCATCGCTGAGCTTCATACCTAGTTGTTTATTTGACCTGCAGCCACGATAAGGACCCCTCCTTGTTCTGATCCAGAGCCGGTCAGCTCCCCTCTAGGTCCACTTCTCTCGACAGAAAGCTAATTTTCCTTCCTTCCCTTGTTTTTTTTTGAGATTAAGATATATGTTTGGCTTTTTTTCTTTGTAGAATGAGAGGTGACCGGCATTTCCCCCTTCTTGGATTGACGTAAGGTTTCCCCTTCCTCTTTCTTGCGTACTTATTCACCCCTCTTACGGATGATTCGCAAAAAAACGTACGCCGCTCCCTTTTCTAGGTTTCTCCATGTCCACCGCCCTTTGTTTTATTTTTTCCCCCCCCCACATTTTACGACTGGACGTCTTTTGATCCTTCAACCCCTGATTTCTGTCTTTGGCGTTTCCAGGGAGAAAGGGCGGCCTCCTCTTACTGGGATCTTTCATGGTCGGTTTCTCCCTTAAGTTCCTCCTGATTCCGATTTACGTCCCCCAAGTACTGAGCAAGGGTATTTCCTCCCTCTCTTTCTTCCCTTTATGTCTCAGTTTGTTATCTCCTCTCCAACCCCCCCCCAGATTCTTTCTTTTGGCTGCCGACTAGGATCTTCTGTGGTTCTTGCCCTCCTTTCCCCCCCCCCATCAGTTTGCTGTAAATGAGCCCGATAGCCTTTTTCCTCTTTTGTCTTTAGACCGGCCCTCATAGTTCTGGTTCTTGATTCGAGATTCGGAATTCCTTTTTGCTCATCCATGATCAATGGGGAAGCTGAAGTAAAGCGGATTCGTATTTTTCTTCCTTCATGTCCGATTCTGCGTTGTTTTCGGTTCTACTGAAGCCTCGTAGCCGCCGCTATTCCTTCGATCGCGTCCTCTTCAGCTTTTCTTTGATATCGAAAATGCGCTTCTCCATCCCCTGGTGATTTTGCAAGCAAGGTTTTTTGATTTTTTTCGATTCTCGATTGCCTTTGCGCACGAGAACAGCTTTGTTTGCTTCCAAACGGCTGTTTAGGAATCGGGTTTTTTTTCTGTGTTCCCCCCGGTATTGGATCCCCTTTCCCTTCTTTTTCCCTGATGGCCGATGACATGGGTGGTCCGTCCCCTGCAAGTTTTCTTGGTTACCTCCAGGTTGTATCTTAGACCCCCCCCCCATGTTGTATCGTTTTTCCACGCAGGACGTCCCCGTTGTTTTCCCTTCCAGCTAGAAAACTTCCCTTCGAGAAACGATCCCTCCCTCGTTTAATAACTGGAAATCGTCCGCCCTCCACAACCCAGATCGGACTACTTTGCCGACTTCTTCGGAACTTGTTGCGCGAAGGAGCCGTTCCACCTTTTCTCCCTCGCGCTCTTACAGTTTTTTACGCTATATTGCCCTACTTTTACGTTTTTTTTTCTTTGCCTTGCTGCGGTTCAGAAGGCTGCCCCTCGTTCTCGTTAATCCCGATAACGCAGGCAAATTCTCTTTCCCCTTCCCTCCCCCCTTCACTTTCTTTTCCCTGCACACCTCGCTTCGCCTTCGCTGACTCAGTGAACCATTTTTCCTGTGGACTAGCCCCATTCGTCTGCGTGCTTCTCCGTCATCGAGCCTGGATCTCAAGACCCAAGTTCCTTGTCTTTTATCTTAGCTCTCCAGCGGGCATGATATCGTCCCCCCTTTTTACCTTGTTCTCTTTCTGGAGTACAGTCCAAGTAGTCCACCCGGGCCTGTTCCCCCTACCGTGCGACAACCATTGCCTCGTGCCCCTTTGCTTTTGCACCTGGCTGAGGCAAGCTGAAAAATTCTTCCCTCGCTTCCTCCTTTGGTCAGACTAGTTTTTGGAAGCGTCACGCCCCACCCCCCAGTTCTTTCCGGATTGTTTAGTTTCAAAGTTCCTTCGTTTGCAAGTACCACAACCTCCCCTGATGCCTCGCCCTCTCTGCTTTCCCAGTCCCAAGATAGGCGTTCCGGCCTTCATTTTCCCCTCTTTCCTCTTTTCTGTTGAAATGCATTGTCTTCAATCACAGACCACCATTCTCGTGTAGAGAAAATCGGGCATCGTCATCAAAAGTATGATTCCTCGCACAGTAGTACGTCTATCATAACACCTCCCGGACCCTGATCTCGGAAAATAGGTTTTTATTCTTTCCTCCCATTCGTAAAACGACCCAGATAGCGCCCGCCAACTTAAAACAAGTATTAAACTTGAACCCAAAACATATCGACTGCCTATATCGACACCCCCCACGACGACTCCTCTCATTCCACCACACCACAGCGCTGCTTTTGATCACAGACCCCCGACCACTAGCCGGTCATATTCCTTTTCATTTGCTGAATCAGGGCACCCCAACCCCAGACCTCCTCGCGACAGTAACCCTCTGCGCCTTTTTCTCGCTCAGGCTTTTCCTGAAGCCCAGACAGCCATTTTAAGATCTTGTCCACCACCACACCCCCCCCCCGACACAACTAGGAGATACCTCCTTTTTTTCTTTTGTTCGCATCCAGACAAGGCTAAGGTGAACCGCAGAAACACACCAACCTTAACCACCCCAAACACTTCTCTTTCCTCTTGCCCACCGTTTGTGATCGAACACAACCCAGACACAAGAATTTCTCCTCAGCTGGCGGCCTTTCCCCAGCTGAGTCAGAGTTCAACGCATAAAAAAATATAATGTGACAACCAACAGAGGCCAACAACACCTATCCTATTTTCATATTGATCATTTCGAAGCAGGTTTTCCCCTACACACCCCTATCTCCCTATTTTTTGTTTCGGCCCTCCCCCCAGCAGTAGTGACATCTTTTTATTTTTCATAGTACATTTAATCTCGCTTCCCATCCACTCATCAATTTGTTTTTAGAGAGATTAGAGATGTACTATGACCATCTTTCTCTGGGTGATTGCTGTCGCCATACGTTGTCGTATCTTGGTGGCTCTGGGCAGTCTTCCTGGCCTTCCCCCCTTTTTCTTCCACCATTAGTGGAACCCTTTCTTTTTTATGTCAAGGTGAGTGCCCAAGAATGGGTAAGGCCGCCGCTTCACTTTTTTTTTTTCCTCGGTCCCCTGTTTGAAAGAGCCATGTATAAATCTATCCGGACTTGCCTGCCGGTCATACACTGTAAGTACCTTCGCACGATCTTCTTCCTTGCTAAACCATGGCTGATGTTGCATTCGAAAGGCGTCCCCCCTCCCCTCTTTTTCTCTTTAGTAGAGCGATTTTCGACGGTCTCTTTTTTTTTCTATTTCGCGCTTTTGCTGCCTGAGAGGGGGCTATGCGGATCTCCCCCGCAGTGGCCGGGCCAGCATCCATCTTGAAGGAATCGCAAATGGTCGTTGGGAAGTTTTTCCCCCTTTTGTCGTCACCTGATCTTTTCGTTGACCGCGAGTTCCCCTCCCATCTTTCGCGAACCAAGATGGGTACTTGGTCATTCCTCGCTTTTGGTTGCTGCGGATTATCGACGTTGATCTTCCGATTGAGATACCATCGGCCATTGTTTTTCTTTTCCCCCTTCGGAACACCGTCTCCCCCGTCAATTCCCGCACGATTTTCATGCACTGCACCTTTTTTCACTTCTCTCTGGTCCGGAGGCAGAGCTCGATGCTCTTTGGCTTTTTTTGCCCCCCTTTCCCCCCCTTCACTCCGGGTGAAGTCCATAATGGGAGAAACTGTTTTTTTTTTCTCTTTCCCCCCCCCTTCTTCCAGTACCCAGCGGAGCGAGCTTACCCCTCTTCTGTAATTTTTTTGATGATTTTTTTTCTCCTCTTTGCTCACGTTGTCAAATGTCGAGGCACTTTTTCGAGGCCGTCCTCTTTCATTGAACCGTACGGGTTGTCAGAGACTTTGCTCCTCCTCCCTATCTCCCACCGTGTGACCCAAGGCCTCCATGCCGCAATGAGATGATATAGATTCCCTTCAAGGCCTTCTATGAATTTCTTCCCCGTCGCTTCCGAATTTTTCAATCGCAGAAGTCATTTGCTCTTTTACCTACTCCATGGTTTAACGGAGCCTTCTTGTTATCCCCTCGTCTGGAGCCTGGGGCCCGGCAAGCATTCTTCATGTTCCATAAAGCCTACTTGCGTTGCCCCTCGTTAGCGGACTTGACGTCTTTTAAACAATGCCTTCGTTGTCATTACTGAGTACTCCAATGAACATTCGTTTTTCTTGTTAAAAAGTCGGCCGCTGAGCCTCCCCCCCCCCCCATTGTATATGCGCTCTTAGCACGTTTGATACTTTCTATCGAGGTGACTCCCCCCCCACTTCCGTCCTTGCACTTTGACTTCTGTTGTTTTGTACCCTCCGCTTCCCCGATCAATTGAGTCCCGTTAAGTCTCAGTGAAAGCTTGCCTTTTTGACAATTAGGGTCCGCTCGAGGGCTTCCCTCTTCAACTGGTTTGTTAGCTCACACCTGTTTCTTTCGCACTAAGGCTTTTCCCCCTTTCCTGACAATCTCCTTCTCAGTACGTGTCCCTTTTTTTCTCACGGACATGTGCCGTTATTTTTTTTATCCTGCCTGCAGTCCATACAAGTCTCTCTAATCCCCCAGTTTTTTTTCGTGCTCAAGGACATTTTCCCCGCCCCCCAGCCTGGGCTGGCAGCTTCCCTTTCGGGCTGAGCATTAGAGCTCGCAGATGTTTCAACCGAATGCTGATAGAGAGCTGCCTTTTTTTTCCCTATGTCGTTGATTACGCCCACCAAAGCCTTATCTCCTCGTTCTAAAGGTTAATGGGCGGCTTTTTTTTAATGTGCAGGCAGGTTTCCCCTCCCCACGGTCTATGATGATTTTATTGTCAACTTCTTCCTAGTCTAAGCACCCAATCGCCTTCGTTCTCGTTCGAACATACAAATTCTGTCCCCCCCTGAGTCCTTTTTTATCCTCCCCCCACTGATTTTCCGTCTTGGCAAGCCAATTAGCTCCTCGGCCGCCCATATTGGACGCGTTTTTGTTTAATTGGAGATAACCACCCACCTTCATTTCAAAAATATTCGTTGCAGGAATCGCCCCCTGCTAATGCCTTTTGGCGGAACTTCTGAACCTCGGAAAGACCTTAGGTTATACCCTCCCCCAATGTTCACCCTTATCCCCGCCGTTTTTTCAAGGAATTAGCCTGCCTTTTTCACCTGTGATCACCTGCCTTCCAGATCCGTAAACTATGTTTACTGCAGTAAGTACAGGATTTCCTCGTTTTCCAAGGTTTCACTGTTTCCGTTTTTTGGAACCCCTTCTCAATTTTCCCCCTGTTCTCCCTGGCTGTTGGCTGCTTATTGATTCCCTTTTTCATCCTTCGGGGCGCGGGGCTTCTTCCGCATCACCCCCCTTGGTAGATCTTCCCCGTATTCTCTTTTTCTTCTCTTTTTTTTGTTCTATTCTCCGTGGGGGTTTTTTGGTTGCGTGACCTTTAACTTTAGTCTCTGTTATCTCTCTTTGGTTACTGCCTCCCTTGTTCGGTGCGCGGCTGACCCCTCGGGACTTCTGCCTTCTTTTATTTAGCGGAGCGTTTTTAGATCCTATCATTTGCTTCTTCATTTGTCCCGTGTGAAGACGTACGGCCCTCCTTGCACGGACAAATGTAGCGTTTGTCTCGACCGAGGAAGATTCCCGTCTGGTCCCGCTTCAGGATCAAGGATCTACGCCGATCTATCCCCGACTCGGTGGAAGCCTCCTCCGGTTGTTGTTGAGATTAATTCTATTTTTCTTTTTTTCGATATTGAGGGACTCTTGGCTGCAAATTTCTTTTTTTTCCGAACTGCTACGCTGTTCCCCCTTTGTACAGGATGCAGTCCATTCCCCCCTTTTACTGCAGCTCAGCTATCTCTTTCCCCCTTTCGTAAGACGACCGACACCTCTCGGTTTTTTTCCCTCTAACCTCCCCCTTTCCCCCCCGTACCCACGTCACCTTCCGCCTGTTAGTTCTCCCTGTAACCATGATTTTAGGATCTGGAGTCGTTGACCTTCTCCCAGTGAGGCTCATTTCCTGCCACGTCCGGATCATTTGATTTTTCCATGGTTGGTTTTTTCTCCTGCCCCCCTTAGTTCATTCAGCCAGGTACGCCTTCTCTTCTTCCCGTCTGAGCACGGCTACCACCGCATTCCCTTCATTCACACTAAGTGTGTTATTCTTTCTTTCTCCCCCCCCCATCCCGTGTCGTGGTCATATATGTGATTTCCCTTCTCGATACTTTGGTCTTGCTTGTCCGGAAACCTTTGGATGCATGCTGTAGCTCATAGGCAGTCCTTTTTTCTGCGTTGACCTGCAAGCCTAGGCAGCGTGGTCCTTCTCTTCGTCATCCCCCTCTCCTCCCCAGGAGCTCGTGCCGGAGCTTTTGATCCTCTCGCGCTTTCGACTCTCATAGAAGGCCGCTTTTTTTGTATGCGGACCTTCCACCGCCAGCCTTTTTCCGGTCCCCGCCTCTCTCTCGCGTCAATCATGCGCTTTTTTCTTTCTCTGAGGATCGAAATTTTCCCCTACTTTTCTCCCTGCCCATCCCAGGTTTTCTTTTTTAGACTCTCAGGTCCTTGACCCTGACCGCTCCTTCCCTCGTCGGCATTGTATGGACTTTGCCGTGCCCTTCGATCCACTTCCATTTTCCTCTAGCTTTCCCTTATCGCCATTTTTTAAAGTTTCTGCGACTGTCCCTGAATGTCCCTAGTTTACGCTCCCAGGTCGATAGACCCCCATTGGCGCTCCGTTACGCATTCCTCCGTCGTCAAAAGGAACAATCTTCCCTGATGTTTTCCCCCGGGATTCCTGAACGGGCCCCCCCTGGATCGTGGTAATAACGTTGGAACTATTCCCCTGACCTAACCCGCCTTTTGATTGAGTCTCTGGTTGCCTTTTTTTTGCGCGCGAGCGCTTCACAACTTTTTTCCTTGAATCCTAAGCAGTTTTTCCCATGTTTTAAGCTTCTCGTTCACCTCCTTTTTTTCTTGGAAATCCGATTTTAAGTGAGCGTCAGTAATCGTTAAACTCATGGCTTTCTCGTTACATTTTTTCCAGCGAAAACGGGAGGTTCCCCCCCCTCTTTTAGGACCAACACCGCACTTCCGCCCCAAATGTTTTTTCCGGGGCCCAATTTTTTTCAAGCTTTCTTCCCTGAAACCCCAGTATTCCGTGACCCCATTTTGACAGGGAGGTAATGCATTCACTCCTTTCTCGTCTTTAAGAATGAGCAAGGAATCTAAGCGCCATTTCTGGACGTTGCAATCGTCTTCTTTTTTCCTACTTTTCATAGATAGCCCATTTTTCGGGTTTCTATTTCTGGCGGGAGGTTGTGTTCCACATTCCCGTCTTTTCCAACCCTTATGGTCATGACCTTTTCCGGCATGTTTTTCCCTTCCACTATTTTTTTCCAAGTTTTCTCCCATCGGCAATAGATCGGTTTCCAAGATGTAAACACCTTTCCCGCCTATCCCTTGGGTCAGTCCCTCATGCGTTTTTTCCTCTTTTCACCCACAAACACAAAGTTCTCCCGTATCTTTATGCACGTTCTTCCGAAAGTTGGCAAGGCCAAAAGCCCTGTCTCCTCCTCAGGCTATGAAGCATCCACCTATCGGCTTACCTCTCCCTGCAACTCAGTTGCTCTGACCGCTTTGACCTCCCCTTGTTGTTCCGAAAGAAAGACCCCAACGCCGGTTAGCTCCCTCTACCGGCTTTTTCGTGACTTTTTTCGTTATCTTTCAAGCTCAAGCGCAAGCATCCTTCCTTCCTTTCCCTCTTACTCCGAGCTGGTTGCTAAATTTGGTCGTTTCCCTTCGTTTCCCCAGTAACCTGTTTCCGCCAGACGTATAGGCAGCCTTTTGCTCCCAACGACGTGCGACGCCCGCCAGAGTATCGTTTCCCCTTTCTTTATTATAGCAGGACCTGAAACCACGTTGATAATAAAGCAGTGATGTCCCTCCTCTCCCCCTGCCCCCCCCCACCACTGTTTGCAAAGAGATCGACTGGCCAAGATGTCGTCCAATTTCCTTGCTTCCCTTTCATGTCCCCTTCTGGACATGTGGTCGAATTTTGAATAACATCGTTCTATTTTTTCTCTGGTGCCGCCAGTCGTAAGTTTGCTATTTTCTTTATTCGCTTTCACCTCGCTTCGTTCCTCCAAACTTGACTCGTCCCTGATTGTTTACCCCATTGTCTCCCCCCCTGCCCACCAAAATTGTCCTGCCATACTTTTATATTGCATTCTTTTTTAGGGCGGCCCTCCCACCAATCTCCTACACTTTCTTTTTTTTGCGCTTCCGCGCTGTCAGCTGGTTCCTAGTACT
>Ga0179593_1386241_pt1 | contig 13135 bp, 12 predicted proteins | sample CZODoug2_1_08_16_FD_185931 | JGI IMG/M metagenome (GOLD analysis project Ga0179593, IMG submission 185931) | Vadose zone soil fungal communities from Angelo Coast Range Reserve, California, USA - CZODoug2_1_08_16fungal (PacBio error correction) | ecosystem: Environmental > Terrestrial > Soil >... | reverse complement strand
AGCCTTCTTTTGGTTTTATGATTCGTCCGGTTATTGTCTGGTTTTCGATCTCTTCTGCGTATCGAGCTCTTGGTACCGTTTTCAAGCCTAGCGGGCATGATGGCGAGAGGTTCTGAACGTCCACCCTTAGTTGACTTGCCCCCTCTTCACGCGTCGGCCCCCCGAAAAAGTCGACGCTACAGATCGCTTCGCATGTTCTTGTAATTTTCGCACTTTTTTCACTCGTTGCTGAAGTTGTTTTTTCTTTTTTCCCACTTCTTTCTAGATCCTTTTCCTTTCTTTTGCCCCCCCCTTCGTTTGGTGGGATTACAGCTCCAACTTTCTCCTGTGTTTCCAACTTCGGCTTATCAGCTTCCATGGTAGGTATGATTTGTCCACTGAGGTTAAGCCTTTGCTCTCTTCCCGCGGTTTTCCCCCCCAAGTGTTGAGTCGTATGAGTTTTTATCTCTCCTCCAGTTAACTGAGAGGACTTCTTATCTCCAATTGCTCTGCTGTCCTCACCGGTCTTCTTTTTCTCAGTTTTCCCCGCTGCCAGGCATCTTAGTTTTATATCTTCTACCTGATGCCACTGATTGCGGATCTACTTTTTCAGATATCGGGCCCCGACCATGCCATTTCTCTTCCTATGCAGGTCTACCTTGGTTTTTCACAACTTACATTTTTTCTCGCGCTAGCGACATCCACCCTCTAAAATGTTTTTTGAAAATCGGTCACGCTATATCGCGAGAGGGCTGAGCCTCTTCGGTTGTGTCGGGAGCGCTTTTACACGCCGCCAACTGTATCGTACTTCCCTTGGAGCTCCGGCTATGATTTCTGCCCTCGATATAAATGTACATTTGTTTGTCATAGACCCCCCTCCTTTGAGTGTCAAGCAAAGATCCGAATTCAGTTCTCGCTTATCGCAAAGCATGTAGTTAACAGCGCTCCCCCTTTCTTCCCCCTTTATTTCGGCGCTGAGTTGTTCCCCCATTGCCCTTGACGCTTTTCCGGCCAATTGCGCGAGTTGAGGGTTCCGGTTTTTTTTCCCCGACCAGCAGCTGATTCGGTTGCAAGTTTTATCGTTCACGAGGATTCCAAGCCCTGACAAACTACCCGTGTACTTCACGCCACCCTTGGCGTTTTCCGTCGCCTTCCCAGAGCGCCTGTGCGACCTTCCAAACAAACGGATTATCAGGCGTCTAGATGCTTGGATCTGCATTTCGCACGTCAGGCATCTTCTGAAAGCTCGGTTATGCTGCCCTGATCGACTTTTCCTTCCGTCGAATCCATAGGCGCCTGGGGTCACTCCCCAGCATCGTAGAACTACTTTGAACATCCTCCCCCAATCAAGGTGGACTGGTTCCCGACCATTTTTCTCCCCTCTTTTTGCGTTTCTTTGTATGCACTTGTCACTGAATGCCGCCTGTTTTCCCTTTATTTGCGTTCTTCGGCAACTAGCAACTTTTTAAGTAGTGCTTTTTAATTTCGCTGGTGCCTGTTTCGGTACTTCCCTCCGACTTGCCTTCTTTTTGTTTTTAACGGAGCGCCTGGCGTGGGGTGTTGAGAATCTTTCCGACATCCTGGACTTTGTGTTACCGTTCTCCCAACATTTATAGAGATCGCATCCATCCCCGTCTCTGTTGCGCCCTCCCCCGTGCAACTTTTGCGCGCCGTCAGCAGCTATAATTCCCCCAATGAAGCCACTATATTCTTTGGGCCTAATCGAGGCGCCGTATTTAGTCTCGGACGCGAAATTCTCTGCGCGTCAATACAGTGGAGTACCTTTTGTCTACTTTGGAATGATTCTGTTAGAAGTTTTGTGCGATTTCGAGTGTTTGCCTTCCTCTTACGATCTCGTTGCGGTGCAACAATCAACCTAGAAAGGCACCCGAACCAGAAAGTTTTGATCTTCAACTTTTCCTTCATCTTCTTTCCCCTTTTCCTCCTCCCCGTTGTTTTTTTTTCTCTATGAAAGGTGAAAGTCAGATCATTTGTTGTCCCTTTTATTTTTTCACCCAATATTTCTGGTTCTTTGTTTCAGGAGATGTTCTTTCTTGCAACGCAAAGTAGTATTCTTTCCTTCGTCCGCCCCAACCTCTACAGCTTCTCCCACTAAAATGTTTCTATCCCTTTTACTAATCCCCCTTCAGTGAACGGTCCCCCTGGATGCGCGCTCACGCAAGTTCCGTCTGATTATCTACGGCAGTAACGGAGTTGGTACAACTACTAGTTCTTTCGTGATGTATCGGCTGATTTGAGACAAGCATTCCCCGTGTTGCGGTCCCTGCCAACCCCATGAAGAACTTGTTTTCTCTGCAGATAGAGACGTGGAGCTTTTTCTTTTCCCAAACCAATTTAAGACTTGTTTCCTATGTCCCCCCCCCCAAAAGACGGCGTTGATTCTTTTTTACCGCCACACCATCATTCCTTTCTTTATGTTGGCTAAATCGTCAAATTTTGAAACCAGCCGCCTGGAACACCTTCTCCACCCCCTCCTTGTCCTCCTTCTGCCGAAATCCTCCAGCTTACTTACACACCTTCTCCTCTAGGCAAATATGTACAGGACGTCCACAGTCTTGGATACTTGGTCTCCACACGCTGGGTTTTACTCTGGTCGACACTTAGTTGCGTCTTGTGCGGTGATACTCACAATCTTTTTTTTTGGTCGACGCGTGAATCCAAGTTCTCGCTACTTATCACTTCATGACGATATGTCGATCCCTTTTTTCTCTTTCCTGTTGCTGGACCCCTCTCTCCCGCCGGATAAGCAGTTTTTATTTCTCCCCCTGGGCCCCTGCACATAACACTCCGACCTCTGGGCTTTGCAAAAGTACGCTGGTAAGTTTTTTTTCTCGGGATTTGGCCAACCAAGTATTTTTGCCTCTGTTTTTATATTAACCTTTTAACCGAAGAAGACTCCGTGGTGCCCGGATACTCCTCCAACTCTCGTCATGGCCGCAAGCTTTTCCAGCAATTTCCCCCCCCCCCAAATCATTCCGAAGAGAAGAACGCTCCTTCTAGGTGTTTGAAACTATTCCGGTTGGCTTGAATCCTCGGACCCGTCCCATTAGAGCCTGTCTACCCCTTTACACATGTTTTTGTTTTGCTATGAACCCCCCCATCTTAGCTTGTCTGACCCTGTTGAGAGAGGCAGCGCCCTTACGGGACTCTCCTAGTATGGCTTCTGTTAACCTGGCCGCCTCCCGGACACCACCCAGAAAAATTTCTATTCGACGATATCTGAATGGTCCCGACAGTTTTCCCCCCACAAGGTGGGTGGTTATGGGCGCTAGACATTGCATCACCCTCCAGTGCAGTTCGACTGCTTTCCCTGCGGCCCCTCGTCACCCTACTTTCTTTCGTTGTCCCGCTGGTTCTCGGATTCAGTCCGCAAGCATGGATCATTGTCTTTCTTATATCCCAAAATACCTCTGCCGCGACACCCCCCTCCCCCACGAGAGTTTATGGTTTTCCGCCATAATCCTATGGCGGATAATTCTTATGGACTACTCCTTGCCTGATCTAACGCCCCGCCACCAAACCTCTACCACTTCTTTGAGATGTTTGTGACCCCAAAGAAGTTCATCAGCTGGCTGGAACCTACGTGACCCGAATGTACAGTGAATCTTCCTCGAATTCCCCCCGATCCCAATTAGCTTTCCCACACAACGATCTTTTCTCCGTCGAAGTGGATAGACGCCTTCTTCTTTTTCGAAAAGTTTTTCCCACGAAATTCAGACCTTTCCCTAGCAGAGGCCAGAACCAGTACAACGTCCTTCAGAGACGATTTTTTTCTTCGCCAGTTTAGTGCCTCCTTGCAGTCTTTCAATAATGTGTGTCGCCATACAGTTGCTGACTTCCGGACATGACTGTGCTGGCAGGGACCCTTTCCCGCAAGAATCTCCCAGACACCTCACCGCCTAACTACTAAATACCTCAATAGCCATAGATTATCATATACCCAATCCCAAGTTGTGTTTGTTGATGCGATGCATCTGATTTCGGCCTTCCTGCGTGTTAGTGGGAGCTCCCGATTAATTGTACGTATAGTTCCCCCTTTTTCCCTATCTCTTTCCGCCTGGGATATGATTGTCCAATGACGGGGGAACACCTCATCAGGCAGACGAAAGCGTCCCGCCCTAACAGTTCTCCTCGCCTCTCGTCTGAGAGGCCTGAGTTTTCCCTTTTTTCTTCAATATTGTTTTATGATTGACGTTCTTTTAGCTTGTCGGCCACATTCTCTCCCATGACTGCCGACTGGCTAATTCGTGGGATCACTCTTCCCCCCTTGTCTTCTTTTTTCCCCTCGGCGTGCTTTACCCCTCAAGGTCAAAGTGGGGCGTGCAGGGTAACTTAGTTCCCCGGACGTTTTATCTCACGCGGTTTCCCAACCATCTCCCCTTTTGATTATGAGTTTTTGTAAGCGGCTATTGAAGATGCAAAATTCTGGAGTGATAGGCCTTTTTAAGAATGACTAGGTATGCGTCCTACGGCTGGAATTCTTTCCCAATTTTACACGCCGTTTGACGGGCTTTGGAGGCCGTTTGATCGGATAGTCGTTTGCCGATCGACGCCGATTGCCACTCGTTGGGCACACAGGAGGCATGATCAACTTCTGGAAAACCCCACCCTGCATTTTCAGTCCACTTCCTCGTCTTCCTCCCTTTTTGGTCCCCCTTTCCTTTTCTTTATTCTGCTAGCGAAACTAAACCTCTGGTGGAGAAATGTTTTGCAGGAAGACTACTTCTCATGGTGGTCTATACCTTAGGTTTGTGTCTTCGCGTAGTTCAACGCCCTCCCCTTCTAATTTTTTTTCTCTTTCCTCTCAGGCCGCCACCCCCTCGCTTCGAAATTGACTTTATAATCAAAGGGTGTTGTAACTGAACACAATTTCTTTTTCGTCTGTCACGTTTCAACCCCACTTAGTTGATCCGCGTATTTTTCCCGCCAAAAGCGGATACTTTCTCATCAGCCTATCTCTTCCTTTTTTTCTAGTCAGGACTTATAATTTGGGAAGATGGTCTGGGGATTCTTTTGAGTCTTTACCAGGCGTTTTTAATTTCCAGGGTTCTTCCCCTCTACTTGTCCCTTTTTTCTCCAAATTAAAATCTTCAATTTTAATTGGAAACTTTTCGGTTTTCAGAATCAGACCCCCCCAGGTGAGAGTCTCACGGTCTCCTTTTCAGTAGCTGGCATTCGCCCCATCCTCTTTCTTCAGTCGCAGATCGTCTCAGGTCCTGATGTATACTGCGTCTATGCCCAGGTCTCGACTTGGTCCCTCAGTTATACAATCTGCCTCCCCACTTTGTCTCACATCCACCCTTCACAGTACTCCCCTTTGTAGACCCATAGAAACAAGGTTTCCCCGAGTTTGCGTTTTTCAATAACACGCTGGGGTTTTTCTCCAAGACTGGTAGTATCTTCATTCTTGCCGGTAAGGCCCTGGTGGTTTAGTCTTCTTGGGATTTAGGTCAACCTTAGGCCCCCTTAGTTACTTTCGCCACGACGGCTTTTAAGGTTTCCTTGTGTTTTCCCGTTTTCGTAATTGCATTCCACCTCCTACCGAATTTCTTCCCTGGCCGGGTTAAATGTCGCTCAGGGTTTTTTTTATTCCATTCTGTTTAAAGGAGACTTGGTTGGCACCCTAAACCCTGTCTTCTCGAGCGCTCCATCTTCCCGGTCATGTTGTTTTCTTTTTCCGCCTCCCCCCCTCCCCTTTTTTTTGCGCGAACGAAGCAGTAGTCTAACAGCAGAACCATTCTTTCGGGAGCACCCTTCTGTCTTTTCCGTCTTTCTGTCTTGTCGTTAACCCTTTTTTCGTTCTGCTCATCCATTTTTTTTTTTCCCCTTTCTTTGTTATTACGTGTTGAATATGAGTATCCTTCCGGCAGTTGAGTGCTTATTGCTCTCCGTCAGTCACTCTGATTCTTTTCTGTCCCACTGTTCTTTTGTCAATGACCTCACCTCAAATCTTCTCATTTAGTTAAAAGCGACTTTAATATCCTTTACCATCATAAGTTTGGTTTCTTCTCAGATTTCCAGGCGTACCTGTTTGAAATTCTCACCCTATTTTCTGTTCTTTTTTTTTCTTATTTGAAAACGAACCCATTTTGTCGTTCTTCCGAACCCAGATCTGATCAAACACCTGCCTCCTTCAGTCCCCCACTGTATCCCCAGGAAAGACCCTTTTCTGCGCTTTTTTTCTTTCGTCTCTCCTTCATACGTACAGACCCGGGGGCTCCACACACTCAACTTCATTATGATGGATATTCAGCTGTCGTGCGTACCAGACACTCATTTTATTGCGTCACATGCCTCCATTTTTTATGCCCTCTACGGCCTTGGTTGCGTTCCCAGTCCACTCTTCTGAAAAACCTCTCTTAAGGTACCCCCTCCTCATTTAGGTCGGTTCTCTGTTACTAATCTTAACCCTCCCTTACCATCTCCAAGGACCCCAAAGGCAATTGGAAAACACCTTAAGTTGATGTGTTGCTGAAATAATCAAGCTCCCCCTGCACAACACCAGTTCAATCGATGCATAATCCCCCCCGTCTGGGCGACCCTCTTTTTCTTTTTCACCATTCCCCCGATTTAAGTTGGAGATGTTCAACGTTCTACAGGCTTATTTTGCTTTCGTCCCACCAGTGTCTCCATGTTTCCCCCTCCTGTCCTTCCTCCATCTCTCCCTAGCATATACGTGCCTACTCCTATTATGACTGACTCGTTCTTATCAAGGTCTTTTCCCCCTATTTGAAAGTCATATATGAAGCGGATAAGCCGTTGTTGTTTGGTCTTTACTTTTTTTTGACTTGCCCGCTCTGTTTTATCCGCTTACCACCTCCCCCCCGAAGTTATTTCCTTTGAAAATCCTCTGGTAATTTGGGATCAGGGATTCGGCTTTACAAGTATTGTAACAATTGGACCCCCCGTCATCCTCATCTCTTCTTGGTTAAGCCCCCCCAGCACCAGATCCTCGGACGTCCAGTTCCCCGCCCTGTGTCCCAAACTCCCAGCAGCAGTCCCCGCCCCACATAGGAGCGGAGATCGATTAAATATGAAGTCTTGGCCCATACTCTGTTTACACTAAGTAGGATATGACCTCCTCACAGGTTTATCTGACCCACCCCCCCTGTCCCTTATAGAGGGAGCCCCCCCATGGGGCCCTGAGCCAGAGGTCTGGCGGCCTTATTTTCATCCCCCTCTATGCTGCGTTAAATTTTGCCCAACCACACGCCTCTATCGAAAACTCGGCCTAACAGTTCTACCCCCCCCCATTCCTTGGGATGGGCTTACTCCGGCCCCCTCCCGTGGCCCCACCCAGGTCGCCTCGCATCCTTTGCCCTCGAAATGGCTTTTTTTTTTCTTTGCCCCTTTTTTAAGGACGCGGTCGTCGCCCCCGAAGTTCATTTTCGTCGTCCCCCACCCTCATATCTTTTTTAGGGCACACCCCTGCCGACCCCACAGACATTTCCGTGCAGCAGAGCAGATGTCCTTTAGTTCCCTCCTCCTTGCCCCGATGCTAAAGCTCCACCACCTCCCATATTCCAATACCTTTGATATCTGGCAAAAGAGGGATCCTTCTATAACGATTTCTTGCTTTCGTCCCCGTGCAAGTCACCACTGTTGACATGCCGGTTAGACTCCAATTCAGTACGAGAACTTTTACCCTTCTACCCCGAAGTAGGACGCCTTTCATCCCAGTCGACATGGACTCCTTCCCGCGGAGAAGCCCGACAGCTCAAGAACTTAAGTGCCACTTCTAGCCCCCTCTTTTTTCAAAAAGAAAAAGTCCTTACTCTAGATATCTTCCGTTGGACCTTTTTTTCCTTGCGCGCTTGCAGTGAAGGTTTCCCTCAGTGGTCCTCATTCCTGTGGCTGCTATATCCGCCATGTCACGAGATGTGCTTGAAACTGGGGTTTTTTTTTAACTCCCTTTCCTCAGAATAGATCAGACCCACCATACAGACGAAATCGACCATACCTCCCGAGACTCTCTCCTCTTTCCCCCCCTCTGCCTTTTGTTGTGTTGATACTTCTATTGAGGTATTTTTTCTGATTTGGCGGTGCGTTTTTCCCCCGGGCTTTGACGTTATTTTCCTTTTTTTTCCCTGCATTAGTCTTCTGCCTTATAGAGGCGCCTTTTTTTTTTTTTCTAAACCCCATGTCGTTTCAGTTAATGCTGCCATTGAAACTGTTCTGACTCTAACTATCTTTTATCGTCGTACTTTTTCCCCCTTTTTCTTCCCTTCTGTAGCGAAATCGTGTTGACTTTTCTTTGAAGCTTGTCGTTAAACCCTCTCGGCGTCTCATTGCGACATTTTATGACCTTTTGTTTTGTGTGAAGATCCCCCAGTCTTTGTGACACTTCGGTTTCGGCGTTACCAGTCATTGCCCGGGTTCTGTGGCTATGATTGTTGTGTACCAGACCGTGCTAGCCCCCCTCCTGTTTGAACCAATAGTAGTATTGAGTTGTTGTGGGATCTTTACGGAAGCAATGTCTGCGTCCTTTTCATCATTTCCCTCGGTTCTGCTTGAGTCCACTCACCTTCGTTTTGCCCCTTCCGGTTTGTACATATGACTTATAGAGTAGTAGGTGATTTTCCGACATGATGCCCTGCGTTCGTATTCCTTTTTTTTACTTTCTCCCTCTGTCCACTAACCCCCATTCCTTTCTTTTTGCAAAACCAATGACTATGCTCCCTTTTGGTCCAATGGAATTCCTTACCAGAATGCTAGCTGCCCCCCACCGTGTTGTTCCGTAAAACGTTTCTTGTTCCGCCGATATCGTTTTATGGTCGAGCATATTTTCTGTTTTTGTAGGTCTTACGCCCTTAGCAATATAATTTGAGAGTACGAGCAGGCGCCCCCCCGCGTATGCCATGTTTTCCCCTCCGGCTTTTATTCCCCATTGACCCCCTTGTTGTCATAGACACCAATCGGCTGTCCCCGAAAGCTAATAATTCGCTTTCCGCGTCCCAAAGTGGAAGATTTACTACCTCAGCGTATCCTCTCTCTCGTCGGCGCTTTCGTTTCTTTTTTCCCAGTTCTTTACTCTGTCTGCACTTTCGCGAGTTGGTTTTTCTGTCGATCCGGAAAAATCCGAGCGGTATGACGTGCCCAGGTTCCCCCACCCGATTTTTTGTTGCCCCCCTGTACACCCCCCTGTATTTTCCCAACCCAAAGTGTTACTTTCACGCCAATATTTATGAGTGGTGATTTTTTTGTTCATGCACGAGGCTGCCCTGTGCCCTCATAAGCAACCCCAACCCCATTTTGATCCGGCGTCAAGTAGATGGATCCTGACATGACCTAGACCTATTCAGTCTCCTCCCCTTCACCAGTTATACCCCTTAGTTGTCGCGCATTCCTGAGTCTACGCTTTAATGTACACCCTGCGTAAAATGGTTCTATCCCCTGCCAATCCGCTTCTCCCCCCATGTCACCCATCGCACATGACCGTGTTTAAGGCGTCCCTTTTTTTTCCCCGACGGGAGTGTAATGATTGCAGAATCACGCAGTGTAAAGTTAAGATGATGATTCGGCAACCCGTCGCCCCCTCTCTTCCTGTAGCATGCCTGGTTAGTGGGGCCCCGTCTTTCCCCGGTACTTGATCCCATAAAGATAATGATTGTGGCCGGTAAGGAGCTTTCTTGGTTTTTTCGAATCTTTCCAGCCGTATGGTCCCTTTTGGTGTAATACCCCGGCTTCGAGATCTTCAACCTAGTCGGCATTTTAGCCCCCGCAAACGAACTTTTTCTCTCCGTCAAGCCTTCTCCCTCATGCCGACCTCCTCTTACGTTGTCGTACGGTTTTTCGTATAGCGTACTCGGCTGTTTCATTTTTAGCTTGAATCCAGTGGGACCTTTCCTGGATTTTTGAATGAGTTCCGTCGTGCAGTTGAGTTCTATTCTTTTTGTGCGGTCCGCCATTGCACTTCTTTTTTGGCCTTCCCAAGCCGCCCTCGCAGCCCCCTGTTGTCCCTTACTCACTTTGATAAATTAATCTTCTTTATCCTCCGTGTCTTTTTCTGACTGCAAAGGAGATAATGGGAACAATGATGAACAACTATTTTGTTCCTTTTTCGCTCGTTCTTTTTTGACCAGCACCTGCCTCTTTCCAGTGTCCCTGACAACAACTTCTCAGAAATAAATGCATTACGGACTCTTTTCACCCCGTATAAATGACCCGTCCTTTGGATGCGCGCCCTGCTTCCCACTTTTCCCGACGATTACTTTCTCCGGCCTAACTTGGTGTGCTCCCAAAGTTCATCTGATTTTTCCTCGGCTTAGGCGAGACCCACCAATCTTTTTCGTCCACCTGAGAGATGATGCTGTCTCTACGGCCGGTGTTTCTTCCCCCCCCCTTTTCCCCTTGTTACCTCTTCCCCCAACCCCGCCCAGTCGCTCCTTACCTGCCACCCAAGCTGTTCGTTCGGGCCTTTTGGACCTTCAATTCCACAGCGCCCCCCGGAAAACACCCTTGCATTTCTCCTTAAACTCAGTGGTCCGTTTCGAAATCCCGTCTGCCCTTTAAACACCGTGACGGCAGCCTCATCCTCCGCCTCCTGGGATACGTCCTTCGGTACCCCTTCAACCCCTTTTCCGGTTTGTGTCCGTTTCGTTTTTTAAAAAGCCTTCTTCTGTGGAGACCAAAAAGTTTTGGCCTTTTTTCTTCCCGTAAGTTCTTCACGCACTTCCCTTCGTATACCCTTCTCTCCCAATTCATGCCCGATATGCAGAAGTGACCTTTTGTCAGGAGACTTTCCGCATAATATACGTGCATTATCCTCCTTTTTTTTTTACTTCCTTTTTTTCTTCCCATGTGCTCCTCCACCGCCGAACTTTTTCTGAAAAGTCTTCTTTTTTGCTAAGGTGAAATACTGTTGCACGTCAGCCGCCCCTTTTCTCTTGGGGCCGTCTACTCGGCACCTCCTCACTGGCTTCCCAGCTTACCATCCTTTTTCCCCCCAACCTCAGCTTACATTAGTCCTGAATTGCGGAGCTAATTTTCTTCTCTTTTGGATTTTGTCAATAAGATCCCTCGTAGGAGCTTTGCTCAGACTAACCTCTCTTTTTTTGTATATGCCCACCCATTGTCATCTTATATCTCGTCTTTGACCCTTCCTCTCGAGTCTTTTGGCTTTTCTGGCGCTAAATGAGATGGTTAGGATGCCCGTAGAGATTACACTGAAACTACCGCCCATCCTCAGATATCTGAGAAAGAACATTTCGTGCCCACATTTCTTTGTTGAGCCTTTTTTATGGAGCCCCCAACCTTTTTTCACCATTTTACCCCACCGTTCCTCGTTTTTCTTTCCACTCAAATGGCAGGTTTTTCTGACTCAGTAGAAGTCCCCTGTTTCTCCCCCCCTTGCCCCCTGCCGTGGAATATTGTTCTTCCTATATCCACACATACTATCCTTCTTCCTCCAACCCCTGCCCGCCCCCCTGACTTACATTTTTCTTTGTACCGTACAATTCCAGGGTCTCATGGCCTATCCCCTTCCCCGATTGCTTTTTTCCAATACGCCAACACCTCATTCGCCTCACTCCTTTTCTCGATGTTTTTCCCCCCGTGTTTCCCATCACGAGGCTGGAGCCCCCTGGACCCCCTGCATCGCATCCCCTTTGAACTTCTTTTCACGCCCGTCCTTTCACTGAGACAAGTTTATTTCTTACCCCAAAGCGATCATAACTTCTCGGATCTCGCATATCATTTTCCTCACCCTCTCACAATCAGCAACTCTTTTTCTTTCTTTCAGCCCACTTACCAATTTTTCCGATTCGTCGAGTCCAGTTGTACAGGATCGGGTCGTTCCTAATCATCTGGGCCTCACTTCAGTGACGCTCTCTTCCCGGTCCTGACTTCGGCTTGTCCCACTGGACCATCTCCCCTCCCCGCTTCGCTTCACAAATAACAGACGAACCCTTTCCTCAAAGAGAAATCCTCTATTTTCCTCTCCACGGTTGTGTTGTCTCTCGATCGTCTCTTGCGGTTTCTTCCTTTATTTCGGCTGCCCGGGTTTGTGCGCTCCCATATTTTCCTCTGAGGTGTTTTCCCTTTTTTTCCCCGCCTCGCCCCCTTCCGGGTCTTCTAGCGTAATGAATTTCTTTTCCCCAAATGATTGAACGCCTGCAATCCTTTTCCCTCCACGTTCGACGCGACCTCTTTCTCTGAGCTTCACGTTCCTTCTTTGCATATGCTCTACACTGGTGCTTGTACTTTCTCTCCTGGCGGGAAAATTAAGGTCCCTGATATGGAGACTGCTGCCTCCTTTTTTTTCTAAATCCTCCCCCACTTTTTCGGGTTTCACCACTCTTCGGGTAACCAGCAATTCATGGCCTCCCGAAGGTTACCCCTTACGCCTAGGTTTTTCCGCTTTGCCAAACATTTCAAAGTTATTGTCTTTTCTGTATTATTTTTTTTCCTATGCATCGCCCTTATTACCGCCCCTCTCTAATCCCCTTCCATAGCCCCTCTTTTTATTTATACCCTCAACGTTCTCTCCTTTTTGCTTCAGGTTTTGTCGTTTCCTGGAGTATTTTCTTTTTTGTCCTCGCCGTGAAATTTTACGATTTGGATCCTAACCCCAGGGGCCCTTTCTCCCCGCGGTCCCTCACTTTCCCATGGACCTTTCGTTACAGTAATTCTCTCTGAACCTTTTTTCCACTCCAGGTTCTCTCCTTCCTATCGACATCCCCCCGGACCTTTGGGCAGAAAGTTGTGCCCGCCTCTATTTTTTCTCCGAGCTGGGCTAGATCTGACCTTCGGACATTTCAGTCTGTCTGGGACTGTTTCCCCCTGAAGATATAATTTTCGATTTTCACTCTCCGTCCTCACTCATCCGCTACTTGCCCCCATTTGTTCTTCCCTCGATATCAATGTACCATTTGTTGTTCTCCCCACGTCTTGTTCCCCCGAGAAAACAAGATCATATGTCTTTTATTCTTCCGTCCAAACCCGGCATCGAGCTTTATCCATTCCAGACCCCTCTCCCGCCCCCTCCCTTTCGTGGACGCTGAGTTTAAAAGTATTTGACCCTTTGATTCCTTGAAGCGTTTCTTTTCTATCCACTTCACCACTCCCACTGTATTTCTCTTCCGTGCAAGTGTATCTCCTTACTTTTTTCCTCCCCCCCTTCCCCTCAAACACGCGC
>Ga0179593_1505726_pt1 | contig 13136 bp, 11 predicted proteins | sample CZODoug2_1_08_16_FD_185931 | JGI IMG/M metagenome (GOLD analysis project Ga0179593, IMG submission 185931) | Vadose zone soil fungal communities from Angelo Coast Range Reserve, California, USA - CZODoug2_1_08_16fungal (PacBio error correction) | ecosystem: Environmental > Terrestrial > Soil >... | reverse complement strand
AATCGACACTTTACTACCATTTTCCTCCAACGTCTATGTTCGTTTTTTCTTTCAGAAGGCAACACCCCCCCCATCGATGTAAACGGTTTTTTTTCGCTTAGTTTCGCCTATTTAGCTTTGTCTCTCTTCGGATCAAAGGCTCACGGTATACTACTTTTCCCCCTGATTCCTAAAGCAAGTTGCCGATAGCACTCAGGACTTTCGTCTCCTTTCATCGCCGCTGATGTAAAAAGGGTAATTTTACCCCTCAATAGAAACCAAGAAATTCCCCCATGTTAGAGGCCAACTTCCCAGTTCTCACCAAGCCCTTACGGCGGTGATGTAATGCGGGCCTCCCCTTTCTCAGTGGAACCCAAGATGGTACCTAGATTGCACCCCCCCCCAGGTTCCATTCGACAGCAATCCCCTCGATGATAGTGAAGCATTAAAATGGACTATCCGACTCCCTCTAATGGAATTCTTCCTTTTGACGGCGTGGGAAGTGTCCCAGAGTAGACTGTGAAATGGCGAAACCCCCCCGTGTTTCACTCCCCATCGGCCTCAAAATTCCCGCCATTGAAATTCCCCCCCCTCCTCTTCTTTTGACTTTTTTTCTCGAACCTCCATACACTTTCCTCCCCGGAACTCTGATCCCCTGGCATCGCCGAAGTTAACTTCCTTACTTTTTCCCGCCCTTTTGATTTGACAATGTCAAGACGCGGTAATCCCCTCTGGTCCCTGACACTGAAGATCTTAGAACGCGGCTTTGGTTTCGGGAAACTGGATCGCCTCTGCTTCAGTATTTTCGTCCTTCGTAGAAGTTTCTGACCCTTTTGGTATGGTATTTAGCTGGAGGTTTCCGATGGCTTTTTCCTTTTTTGTAATTTCTTTCCCCCGGATCCCCCCTTTCGTGTTCGCAACTCAATCCTTCTTTTATTTTCCCTCAAGGTCCCGGGCCCAAGCGAGTAAGACGACGTCTACTTCGGCCATCATGCCTAGATTGTGAAGTGTCGTCTTCTCCGCCTTCCTATCCCCCCCCCAGACATTCCAAGTCTAAGACCTGATCTCTTTGCAAGTCCCCAATCATTTCTCCCCCAAGGCTATGCGCGCCCGCCTCTTGCTAGGCTTCAGACACCTGATAGTCACCCTCTGGCTTTTGTCTTTATATTGCTCCAGTCGAGGTACTCCCCCAACCCCCCCCCCGGAACGAGACCTTTAATTGGTTCCCTCGGATGCTGGGTAAGAGACACCGTCACCGTACTCGTAGGACCCAATACTCCAGGCTTAGCGCGTTTCCCCACCGCGAGTGGTCTAGTTATCTGCGCGCTCCCGGACTGCTCTCTGTCCCCCCCGTTACGCACTTCCCCAAAATGCCAACACTTCTCTCCCACAAGTCGTGGCCGCTCTTTCCCTCCCCTCTTACTTATTCTGATTTTTTTTTTTTTTTTTTTTTTTTCTTTTTTTTTTTTTCTTTTTTTTTTTTTTTTTTTTTTTTTTTCCCCTTCTCTCTTACCAGAATTTTGGACCCAGGGAGTCCCCCCTCAACCTCCCTGCCTACGCGCCGCCCTTTGAGAACCCTGAAGCCGAACCTCCGCATAGGTACATTAACGGCCCAAAATTCCCTGCAATTGCCCCCTTTTTTTTTCCCCTCTCCCCTGTTTGCGCAACAATCTTGTTTCTCTCAGTTCACGTAACGATGCTCTCCCCCCATTGGCTGCTGCCGCTGAAGCAGCGACAAGCAGATGCTCTTTTCTCGGACCGGACGTTTCGCGAAGTGAGGATGATCAAAGGAAATGTTGTTCAGAGGAGCTTTTTTTTCCACGCCCTGCCCCTCCCGGTCCTGGAGGATCCATGAAGATTGTGGATACCCCGCTGTTGAATCCCCCCAAACAAATTCCGAAATACAACCACCCTTCTTGGATGGGGAGGCTTCAGTGAACCCAAACCCTTTCACTCCATAAAGGGCAATAAGAATAATATTTTCCTGGAAATCTTGTAAAAATCTTTCCCCCCCCCCCCCCCCCCCCCCCCCCCCCCCCCCCCCCCCCCCCAATGCGGATCGGGACCTCACTGCTTTGACCCTTGATTCTTTCCGGCCTTCCCCCCCAAAGATTCGGAAATTGTGCATCTCCTCCTATCGCATTCCCGCGCTGCGATTTTCTGCCTCGACCACATCGAGGTCGTCAATCCACCCCCCCACAGGTGTCCCCCCGTATTCGCCTTTTAAGAGACCCGAACGAAACACTCCGACCCCCTCCCTCACTCCCCCCCCCTTCTTCAATCACCTCGATTCGACTACAGAGCAACCCTCGCACCCCGAATTTTCTTTTCTCCCCCCTCCGAACAGGTTGGTTCCGGATCTTGTCCTTTTTCTTGAGTTCCCTCAGACCTCCCCAGTCAAGCTGAGGTCGGTGACCCCGGTTTTTTAAAATGCCAGGCAGATTTGCTCAAGACTCTTAATTCAATTCCTCTCCAAGTCGCCGGTTTCTAATCAGCTTGCACGATTCCTGATGGAATGCTCTTTTCCTAATTTTCTTGAGAGGAGCAGCGACCTGCCCATTTTTTAGCACTTTAATTCAAAGCCCCCCCGACATCGCAGAGTAAATTCTCACAACCCCCCTCGAACCTGCCCTTCCCAGATCACTTCGAGACAAGGTCCCCTTACAACTCTTCCCCCCTTATTGTGGATGTTTCCGTACCCTTCGTTCTTCCATTTTTTTTTTTTCCCCTCCGTGGATGACGTCTAATGCGCTTTGTAGTTGTCAGCCGCTCCCATGCTGAGAGAAGACTAATTTTTCTCTCTCTTTTTCAGTTTTTTCTCTAGTTCACAAGGATTATTCCTATAGTAAGATTCGTCGTTTTCCACCCCCCCAAACGCTGATCTGTCAGACGGGAGCCTTCAAATAAGTAGGGTCTTTACTCTCCCATTGGCTTCCTCTTACGGCGTAAACAGCCCCCGGATGAGATTCTTGCTTCATTTATCTAGAAGTCACATCCGCGATTGCAGCCGTTTTCTTGTGCGATTTTTTCTTTCTTTTTACTGTCTTTTCCCCCCTCCTGAGAATCAGATAGCTTTGAATCCCTTCCTCGCTGATTCTCCCTCCGCTGAACCTCCTCCGGCCCCCCACAATATCAACAAGGCCTGTAGATCCCCTAGAAGAGAGCGCTGCCATTCAATCCCGGCTCTACCGGTCTTTTTGGAGTCTTTTTCCGTCTCCCCGTTCCTTTTGCGTTATCCGCTTTTCTTGACTCATTCCTGACTGCGCGTGCTGAACTCGTCTCCCCCCCCATCTCTAAACATGTTCGCTCTCTCCCCAAGTATTATCTTTCCTTCTTTCAGATGTTCGTTAGGGTACGAAGCTTCTTTTCGTTTTCGTGACCTGTTTCTATTTCTTCGTTTCTGTCTATTATGCGACCAATCTGTAATTTTTTTTTGATTTTTCTAGATTTTGTCGAGCGCTTAACCCCCCGCATTCATTGCCATTCTATTCGCCTCTAGAGTGCAAATCGTTTCTGCCCTCCCCCTCGTTTCGACCCTCTCCTCCTGTCAATTTAAACAGTCGTGGAAGTGAATTCTCTTCCATCCCATGAAAATCTGCCCTTTACGCTTTTCAATACCATGTTGTATCCCGGCGTCACCACCAAACAATCAAAGGGCCTTTTGTATTCATTCTGAAGTTGTTTTTTCTGCTTGGTTTACCCCCCCCTTCTTTTTAAAGTCTTCAAGAGGACGTTCTTTCCCCAGGTGCGGGAGAAGTTCAAACACTGTCTTAAGAACAGAGAAAAGGAATGTCATATGCTCTGATTTTCTCCTTAGACCGGGTTCCCCTGTAGTAAAGACATAGGGGGGAGGGGATTTTTTTCTTTTTCTTTTTTTTTTTTACTTCCTTTCCTCTTTCTTGTGGGTTTTCTTTTTCTTCTTCTCTTTTTTCTCTCGACTTTTATTTCTCTTCTTTTGATTTCTATTTTTGGTTTGGTGTGTTTTTTTTCTTTTCTTTTTTTTTGTTTTTTTTTTTTTTTTTTTTTTTCTTTTTTCCTTCTTTTTTTTTTTTTTTTCTTTCTTTTTGTGAATTAGAGAAAATCGTTTTTTTTTTCACTTACGTTTTCCCCTACCCCCCCCCACCCCCCCCCCCCCCCCAACCAACCCCCCCCCTCTCCCCCCCCCCCCCCCCCCCCCACACCCCTGTTTGCCCGGTTCCTTCTTTTTTGAAGACTGATGTAAAGAAGGTGTATTGCCAGGTTCAGCAGTTCTTTCGGAACCTTTTATCTTTTTCCACCCCCAGCTTCCTGACCTCAGACCTAGACGCCGTCTGCCCTAGGGACGTCAGCCGATGCGTCCGTCCACCCCTTCCTTTCGATGTGGTTCCGATCTTTGGACTTGATCTCTTCATGTACGGTTCTCTCAGCGCAGGTTTTCACCACCGCTTAACCTCTCTCGTCGGTTCCTTTCACGTCGACGCTTCCGCCTTGTGATCACGTTCTGTAATGCCCTTCAGTGGACTTTCCCACGTCCATGCGTGGTGTTTTTTTCTTCCTTACTGCGCTCTACACTCCCCATACCTCATGAAGGGGAACCCTTCATTTTTCTGAACTAGCCTTCGTCCGTTTCCAATCTGCTTGTTTTTTCTGTGTCGCTGGTTTTTTTCTTTTTCCCTGTCGATGTTTTATCTGCTTCATATATAGCACGCATCCACGTCCTTCTTTCTCTGCATTTTCTTTTGCTCCCTTTATCGGCCTTGTCCTTACCTCGCCCCCTTTAGGAGAACCTGCAGTATTGAGTGCTTACTAAAAATTATTTCCCCGCACGCCCCTCCCCACGACTTCGACTACTCTCCCCCCCACCATACAACTTTTTAGTAACTTCGATACGGACTCCCTGAAGGTTCTCCCCCTAATCGCAAGTTCCTCCTAGTCCCGGGCGACACCACATCCACGTTAGATCATTAATGTCAGGACCATCGCCGGTCAGCTTTTTCTTTACTAACGTTACATCCCCTTCCCTTTTAATCTTCATTTACTTCGTTACTTCCTTTTTCCAATTTCAAGGACTTCCTTTTTGTGGTGATGAAAGTTAGGGCGGGTTCCCGACCACCCACCCCCCAACCGATTGACCTTCTTTATTAAGCGCTTTCTTCTCTTATGTCCTTAGCTGTCTCCCCAGTTGCCGATGCCCCATCCTTCCCTCCCTTTTTTAAATTCCTAGTAATCCTGTGACTCATGCTAACGAGAACCCATGAGCGACGTTCGGGACCTTGGGTGCCTTCTCTCGACAGCTTTTCGGTCTCCCTCCTCAACAGCCTCAATCCTTCCAAAACGCTTTTCCCGAGGAATTCCATCAAACCTTTTTCCTGATTTTTATGGTCGTGAACTTCTTCAGCCCTTTTTAGCTAGCGCTTCCCCAAGGGCCCTTCTTACCTCTAGTATCACTGTCGGCCCGTAGGTACCCCCCCCCCAACCTCCTTCCGTACAAGAGATCCTGCGAAATTAGCCTTCCTCCCGCTTTAGAGCTCGGCCCCCTACTATAAGACCGGGAATCGGTCCCCGTTGAACTGCCTGTCCTGTCGATTATCTCCTTTTTCCGCACTCCCTGTTTGTTTTTTTTCGAGTCCCTGCGAACTTCATACAACTTTTCCTCTTCCCGTCTCTCGAGTGCTGCCCTCCATCCCCAACCCCCCCCGATCGTTCTTCTACATTTCGGCCTTCTCTCTTGTCCCGGATCAATGTACACTCTATCCCCTCTTTTTTCGCGAAACTGATGCTTCTTTTCTATATCTCGCTGTGTTCCCAAAGGGCTGTTTCCGAAGCCCAGACCATTGACAAGACCCCTCTCACCACTTTTGAGGGATACACCTGCTTACACGTTCGGCTTTTTTTAATTTCCTTTGATACTTTTTGCAAACTTTTTTCACAAAGCTGGCTCTCTATAGGCCCAACTTTTTTAGCCCGACCGGGAAAATAAGATAAATGGATTAGTGAATCCCCTCCCCTTTTTCCTCCGCTGGCCAAAATTCTTTACGAACCTCGTTATGGGCGGGTTTCGGTCGCTCCTGTCAGCGACGCTCTCCTCCAAAAATCCCTCTTCCACCCAATAAAGTTCAAATTTTAAAATGAGAGCTTGATTTTTTTTTTTTTCCTCATATTCCCCCACCCCTCCCTGAATATCCTTCACTGCGCCGAAATTACCTTTCCTTCGTTACATGTGTCCCGCGAACGTCTGAGTTATGCCTCCTCCACGCTGCCATCCCGGGTATCATCGAATTTTTCTCTTACCCGCGGGGAGTGACTTACGCCAGAAAATTGAGCCACTTTCAGGGCAGTTGAGGCTTAGGTCGAAGTTTCTTCACCCCCTTTTTGGTATTCTTTGCGTCTTTTAGCAGTTGGGTTCGATGGGTTTTGCGTCTTTTTCTTTTCCTCGTGTGTTCACACAGTGCACCGACTGCCTCTTTCCTCCATAAGTTCTTTTAGGGAGCCCTGCAGATAAATGGCCCTCTTTTTAAACAGAATCGAATCGGCAACCCATTATGACCGTGAGGAATTTTCGGGCTAGATGACTCCATCTCTGAGCCCTACCTCCCCCCCCAAACTTGCATCGTTTTCTGCCATTTCTGGGACCTGGCGCTAACGCCCAATGATTCCCCCTTCAGCGGAGGGGTTGATGAGTGTATTGCTTCCCCCCCCAACTCGATGACGTCTAATTTTTTTTTTCCCACAACGATTTTTTTTGTAAGCGGCCCCGTTCCCCCTTACTAGTAGGCACCCTACGGCGGACTTCACTAACCAGAACCTCCGTGATGGATGGTTCCTGCGAGGTTTCTCCGTCAATATCTGACCTTAGCTCCCGTCCCGACCCCCCTCCCCTTATTTTCCCAATCTACAGTAGTTTCTTTTCCCTTTCCTATGAATGATCCGAGGGTCACCGACGTACTTCTGAGGAGCCCTTTTTCTTCATCTTGTCCTGGCCCCCCAAGACCTTTCTACTCGGTCAATGAAGGGGGAACTATGTAGACCTTTCGAGGCCATCGTCGGAACAAAAGAAAGCACGCCTTCCCTCTTCCTTCTTAGTAGCCCCCCTTGAGAATGGTTGGCACAACCCTTCTTCTTGAGGATCCGTAACACGTAAACGCTTTTTCTTTCCCCCCCCCCCTTCTTCCCTCTCTACGCCAACTCGCACCTCCCTTTTACCGTCCAGCTCACTCTTTCTTTAGGCGGCGCGGAGAAGGTCGCTCCTAATTTCTTTACTTCGGACACCTCTTTTCTTCCCCCTGCCCTTTCAGGCAGGATTCCCCCACTATTCGTTCTATTGGGTTTAACCCAGTAGACCCACAAATCCTCCCCCCAACTCTTTTGGGGTCGTTACTGCGAGACCCCCAATAACCTTCCCCCCTCCCTCGGCGTTAAAGTTTCATGAATATTTTAAGCGCGTCTACACCTCGGGAACCTCTTTTTTTTAAGTACCTTTTCTGGGCTCGTGCCTTCCTCTGCTCTCCACACGATGTGAACCCCCTACCCTTCCGCCCGCGGTTCTTCCTTTCACCCCTCTCTCTACAAAATCCCTTTTTTTCCTACCCAACGCCATTTTTTTAGAAAGTTACTTAAACCGATCGTTTCCTCCCAGGATCATCCTAATCCCGGCTTCCTTTTCGTTCCCCCCCGGCCCCCCTCCCCTCCGTAAGTCCTCCTACACGATGATGGCCTAACGGTACTCCCTTTTTTCCGCTATGTCAGTTCCGAAGCGCAGTTCAAGCTCTTTAGTTCAGGGGGGGGGGGGTAAAACCACCAGTCTCAAATTCCCCGTCGGCAGAGGTGTCCTACCGCCCGTATAGAACCCGACTATTTAAAGAGCCGGGTCTTTTTCCAGCTTGCAGCCCCGATATAAGATGCCCCCCGTTAGTCCGTGTCAAATTTCCTTCTCGGAAAATTCTCCTCGTAGGACTTTTTGCACCAACGCACTCGATCGCAGGTCTTTTTCCCTTCAAGGCGAACCCTCCCGTAAGAAGTACCGAGTGATTTTTTCTGACAAGCTTCAATTTTTAAATCTTCAAATCGCTTGTGGATCTTCAGATCATGAGCTCCCTTGGAATTGTTCATTATTTAGGTCCCCCCATGAGGGATGACTGGCTCCCGGATCACCTCCGACTTTGTGTTGGGCCGCCGAATACGACTCCCTTCCCATCTCCCTAATTTTTTCTTCTATAGATGCCAACTATGCTACTATAGTCATCTTTGAACCCCCACAAAACGAGAATTTTCCGACGGTCAGCCGTCATCCACTCCCCGTCGGGCTGATTTCCTGACAAGTCAGACTTCTTTTTTGACCCCCGGTCCCTCCAACCAGCACAAGACGGCAGGACTTCTTTATTTTTTTCCCGTATTCTCCCTCAGTACTCCGGTTTTAAGTGGATGCTCCCCCAATCAGATCGATCGCTTGAATGACACAGTCCTCCGATTTGGTCGCTAGACAATAACCTTGTCCCACCCCCCTCCCCTGCCAAGTTTTTCTTCTTCTTTTCCTCGGAAGCTTTTGAACCCTTGTGCGACTCCTTTTTTTTTTAAGTCCCTCCGTGAAAAGGTCTAGTGTACGTTGAGCACCTTCGTTTCCCCCCTTGTCTTTCACTTTTTGAACCAGTAGAGACCTTTTTTCCCTTAACCTGTATTCGATCTCCATCTTCTCCGTAGAGTTGATCTTTCTGGTATCCCTTTCTTTTTACGCCGGGTCTTTTTCTTATCAAGATTGTTTCTGTTCTTTCTCTGTCCCCCCGAAGCGACAACTGTGTTGATTGAGCGACATTTTTTTCTTCTCCTCCTTTCCCCTCCAGTCCCCCCCCTATCATTCTATGTTTTCGAGGTTTTCCCGTAGGCTGCTCTGCCGGTTACAGAGCACGATCTTAGGTTTCCCCCAGGTTTTCCGTGAAGAAGTTTTCCCCCCCTCGACTCCTATGCTGATTTTAAGATTCGTTTTAGGCCCCCCCCTTTGACAATGGTATGCCCGGCGTCCCCTTCAACACATCCCATCCACGGTGTGGATTCCCCTTTGTTCGCCTTTTGACATCTTTGACATCCTGAAGACAGTGCAGTTTTGCGACGATTGGGTCGCCGTCTAAAACCACCATTTCTCTCAGATCCCCTTCTTCCTGCGCACGCCGGAATTGCTGCGTGAGTTCGAGGCTTAGTAGCGTGCTCTCCGTAGCAGAAATCATGTTGGGAGTTAGCACGGGAAGTACATGATCTAACACTAGTGGTGTGTTCGTACATATGCGCTTGGCGAACACCCTCCTTCTGATGAAAGGTTCTTTTTTCCCTCAGTTGTCCCTCTCGTGTTCGTCTCTCCCTTCTTCCCTGCCCTTTTTCGGGTTTCTTTCAGACCCTTTGTCGCCCCCTAGAATTTATGAATATGCTCCTACCCGTTTCCAGAACTTCTTTCCCTCTTTCACCGAGTTTTCCCGTTACACGCTTCGATGTGAGGCGACGTGTACTCTCCGGTATTTTCGTGGCCTGACTGAGTTGATTTTAAAGGCGTCAGTTCCTACTAGAATCTCTTACCCACTTCGGACACTTTCCATCTCCCTCCCCTAGTATTTTCTACGAGGCACCTTTGTCGGACTTTCCCATCGGGTCCCAAGGTGACGATTCTGCGTTGTGTTGAGGCCACGCGCTGTACACCCCCCCGCTTTTTCCCCCGATACCCCCTGTTCTTAGTCCGCCCAATGGCACAGGTCCGTGGCATTTTCAACCGATGTTTGTCTTCTGTCCCCTTCCTCCCCCGATTTTTATTTTCTCTGCCAGCAATTTTTTCAGGTAATGTCCTTTTTACCAGACCCCCGTATTTTGTTAGAACCCCTATTTCGGTCCCAGCCTCCACTCAATCCAATTCCCCGTTGAGCTTGCATTTGCCACAATAACTTAGACAAACGTCCCCCCATCGACATCCAATCCATGTCCCCTCCCTCATTCACTCCAGAGAACCACCCCCCCCCAAAACACCCACGGGTGATAGCACCACACCTGGTTTCCCCACCATCTAAGTGCACTACCCTGGAGCCGATCCACATAACGCAGGGAGGCCTCATTCCTCCCTCAGGAGTTTCAGGAACCAAATAAGACCGTTCCCTGTCATGGTCGGGCCCCTTAGGAGCATTCTACCTCTTGCCCTTGCCCCCAACCCCACGTTTCGCCCTCTTCCGCCCCAGCAGAGTGCTCGCTCCTGCTTATTCAGATGTTTTGTCCCCCTTTAGTGGTTTTTAACTCCCCCAATCACATTCACGGTGGAAGCTTCCACTGGTTTAGTTGCATTTTGCCTTGAGTCTTCTATTTAGAGGGAGTAGGCACCCAGTTTTTTCTTTGCCGCCCCTACCCCCCCTACCTGAGAGTCGTCCATTTCTTTTTTTTGCCGCGGGCTTCAGAATTTTCATCTCTTTCGGAAAGACACTGAGCGATACGGGCCACGGGACATCCATGGTTTCCCGGCGTCCCAACTTTACAAGGCAAAGTTTTCCACAGCTTCACCTGTCCCTCGCTCCTTATTTCACTTAACTTTCTCAGTTCCCTCGACTTTTTTTGAGATCCGTTCTTTTTTTTTTTGTCGAACTTATTCCAGCCCTTTTTCCCAAAGCGATCCGCGATTTACTTTATGAACCTTCTCTGCTTCGTTCTTCTTTCGCTTATACTAGCAGTTCCAAAAATTTGATCCCCCTAAACTGAAATTTCCCACTTCTCTTTCGATGAGCGTTGTTTTCATCAGCCTAACGTGACGGGAATTCGGCCCGTCCGAAGCGTTCGCGCTTTTTTCTCCCGTTTTCTCTTCTCTCCCAGCGCACGATTTTGCCGCCTTTCCCTCCTTCCCCCGTCGTTTTTTGTAGGAGTGCTTTAGCCCCCACCTCCCCCCCCTCAACGTTTTTTTTAAGTCGAATTTCGCGAGTTTAAGGCTACTTTTGTACCATTCGAGATACCGCCGTTTTTCTCCCTAGTCCCCCTGTGGTCCCCCATCGATCCTTTCCAAAAGGTGTTAACGCAGAAGAAGTCACTTTTTTCCCATAGACCTTCTTCAAACTTCGGCCCATGGATTCCCTTCGTGATCTCCCCCCCTTAATGATTTTTTCTTTCGGGATGCGATGCGACTTTCTCCGTGGAACCAAAAGCGTTTCCCAGAGAGAGCACCCCAGGTTCCTCCTGGAGCCCTTTGGCGTCTCTAAGCCTCCCTTCCCCCCCAAAGATCGGCTGTCACCAGCAATTCATCTCAGGGATTTTCAGCGGCGCACAATGCTGCTCACTTCGACTCCCACCCCATCCCCCCCATGTCTTTGAATTTCAACAAAACCAAGTGCGTACACCATGAGATTTGTTTCTTTTTTTCACCCGCCCTCAACCCCCTCCTTCTCCTTTTTTTTTTTCCGGACGCGCGTTTAAATTAACTAACGTATAAGGCTGATTTGGACGGATCTGAGGCTATGATTTCTCCCCAAGACGATGGTCAGGTCCGACCGCTGCTTTGGTGCTCGGTCTTTTTAGCTTAAGCAAGTTTTTGTCACCTCCTGGCAAGTGATTTCGGGTCCCAACTTGGTCTTTTATTTTAGGAGGATCGTCGTTGATTCCGTTCTATAGAGGTGAGTCCGGCCATCTCATCCCTGATGTTCCCCTCGGAGTTTCTTGGACTCCGGGACAGATAAATCTCAACACGGGTACTTTACTCGGTCACTCCCATGTCTTCCCGTTGGAATGCCGACTATATAGAACCTTTTCCTTCCGCAGCAAACCATCCTCGTTTTTTTTCTTTTTTACTCTGGGCGATGGATAGTGCTCAGTCCGATACGTTCCAACTTCAGGTTCGGGTAGGGAGCTGAGGGTATCTCTTCCAAGTACGCTCTTCCAGATTTTTCGCCTCTACGCTCAGGGTAAGCGGCCCTCCTTTTGCCCCTAATATTTTAAGAAGCGTCATACCGGCGCCGGCCCAAAGATGAGTTTTCTTGGTTGCCTTCCCTCCCTCCCTTCCGGGCTCCCGATTGAAATTACATCACGAGCGTCCATCCAAGACGTCCACCATCTAAAGTGGGGTCCGGACGATCTGGCCGGCGTCCCCGAAGTCAGCTTCCCCCGACCTTTCTTTCCTTATCCCCCGTAAGCGTTGCGACCCCATTTTTTTCGTCCCGAAATTTCCATGTTGGGGAACCCCTTGCAGAAGATTTTTACATCGTCCTTCCCAAGAAAGCACCGTGCCTCACCCCTATCGGAGTTTTTTCGAAATTGGGCGCACCCCTCCCTCTTTAGAGCCCCTTAATACCTGATGCTCCCCCACCGGATGGCGTCGAAGTTAAACCGAGCCGTCTCAAAGCAGCCTTCTATCTGAAGATCCCTTGTTTTTCATTACAGGACGCCACTTGTCTAAGCACCGCACTCATTCTTGGTCAAAGACTATTGGTGGTTTCAATAACTAACTGAACCCCAAAAAAAGGACCTTTTGTCTTTCTTTAGACCTCCACTTGTACACATTCTTGCCAGCAGATATTTCCGGCGATGTCGTAAACCTACTTCTCTTATTGTTTCAACGACTTCCCTTTTCAATTCTCTCTTATCGTGGTCTTCTAAGCCCCAACAACGTTTGCTATACCTCTGCCCCCGCTTCCAGACGAGGGAAGTGGTATCTCTTTCTCAAATCTTTTTTTCCCCGTCGATGAAACCCGAAAATTTCCACTCCAGGCCCCCTAAAAAGAGACCCGGCGCTAAATCACTTTCGACGGCCAAGGACCCCGACCTCATCACGTGGCTCATCCCTTGGTTAATCCTTATGGGCGATATTTTCTACTTCCGCAACTGGCCGTTGACGTGATTAAGACGCGGAGCCCCTAACGTTTCTCAAGTCTTTCCCAACCTGAGCTTTTTTAAAGAGCAGGGATTGGCGAAGTTCCGCTATCTATTAGCCATGGTTCGTCCTTTCCCCTTTCCTTTTTGTCCAGGAGGTTCTAGCGCCCCGATAGCTTCATCCCTCCTGACCTTTCTCCCACCTCTCTGACGTCTGTCAAGCCGTACTTTGGTGATGTTACAAGTCAAGGGCCCAATCTCAATCCCGTTTGCTGTTTTACGTGACCGATAAACGACGCTTCCCGTCTTGATTCTAGGTCTTTCCTTTTTCCGGCTAAAGCGCCTTTTTTTTCGCCTCAATTTTA
>Ga0179593_1413516_pt1 | contig 13136 bp, 17 predicted proteins | sample CZODoug2_1_08_16_FD_185931 | JGI IMG/M metagenome (GOLD analysis project Ga0179593, IMG submission 185931) | Vadose zone soil fungal communities from Angelo Coast Range Reserve, California, USA - CZODoug2_1_08_16fungal (PacBio error correction) | ecosystem: Environmental > Terrestrial > Soil >... | reverse complement strand
ACACTAGGCAGTCCCCCTTTTTTTTCGCGCGCTTGTAGTGATTTTCGTTGTGTTTTTGCTCCCTCTCGCACCCTGGCACACTCTCTCCGAAAGAGTCCCCCCCCCTCCCCCCCTAATGAGGCGCGACCCTTCTTTGTTTCATAGCTCTGTTTCTTTCATTATTGTAGTAGGCATCCGTGCCTGGTCCAGACCAAAAAGGATGATTTTTCCTTGATTCCAGGAGGAGGTGGCCCGACCTTCCTCCCCGTTTTTCTCCCATGTCCCTGCTACCCGAAGGCTTTTTGTAGTTTTTCCAACATTTTTTGACAACTGAAGACATCTTTTTTATTTTCTTGTCACCAAGCACATAAGGATCTTTTCTTCTTTTCCGCCGTTTTTTTGCGCAGCCCCCCGCCCCCCCAAAGGATACCAGGAAATCTTCCTGTTAGCTTTAAGGTGAAATAGTCTCCCCTAAAAAGGAGGATGTCTTGCCAACCAAGTCTGTCCGTTTCTTTAGTTGAGCTTCCTGCCCCATTTTTGCGAGACATTTTCCACCTGCGAATGTTTCTTGGTCTCCGAGGCCCCCCTTCCCCCCTAAAGGGCCATCCCGGACCTCCCGAACCGATTTCTGTTTCCCCCGCTTCTATTCTCGGCTACTTTTTCTCTCGCAGCCAGGACTCCCCACCCTGCCCGGACCAATAGCACGAGCGACCGTGGTGCCGCCCCTTGCGTTTCGACCAGGCACATCTTCCCCCTTACTGTCCAATTTTCATTGGATCACTTATAGTCATCTGGAAACACTGTATCATCCTTTCTCCAACTCCACCCGGACTCGGACTAATTGAACCGGTATCGTGTCGGTTCGGGCGTCCTTATGGTCGACCCTCTGTCGATCCGGCCCCGAGTGGTTGAAATAATGGTGCCCTTTCCCTGCCCGGTTGCTTCTATCCCCGTTTACGAACACGGGCCCGAGGATCCCTGGTCCTCACCTTTTCAATATCGCGTGAAACACCTAGACGACCTGTGAAGAATTTTGGTCCTGCGTCCTTTCGTGACCCTGCTGTTTTGGTAAAACCACAATTCAGGTGGTTTTTTTCATTTTCCCCGTTCCCCCAATCTTTTATCTCTCCCCCCCTTGAGTGCCCGCGGTGTATTTACCCACCTGTTGTGCCCATCTGGAACCCCGCTTTTCATGCAGTCGACCTACCTTACCTTCCCCCTTTTCGCTCCAAACCTCTATTTCCAGTGTTCTTTCTGAGATCGACTTAGTTCCCTTTCTTTCCGAGGGCCTATACTGTAAATCCCCGCGCACTTTGTTTTTCCGATTGTCTGAGTGCAATCATCTCGCTGATGAACCCGCTCGACCGTCTGTCGTCCTTTTTTTTTACCCGGGCATCCCCTTTTTCAACTTGCCTTCCACTATCGACGACCCGACTCGAGGGCGTTTCATAGGGCAAACCCCCCTTTGGCGCCCTTTCGCTGTCCGTAAGCTTCTCATTCCTCCCCCCAGACTGAGGTTTAACTCCTTCATCCCTTCATTAGGTCTTAACAAACCCTCCTCTACTATGTTTTCACTGATGTCGGTCACCTGAGTGTATGTTGTTTGGGAGTTCTTTACCACTCCCATTTCTATTTTTGTTCTTTCCTAGGGTTCTGTTTTTCCCAAAGCCTTTCGGCTGTACTCATCATGTGGCTCTTTGCGCGATGCCCCAAATAACCATCAGAAACCTGACCGTTTTCCCCTTTCCTCGTTGAGAGGGGCCCAGTAGAAAAACCAACCTACTTCTCGAACAAGTTTTTTCAGGATCTTTTAATAATATTTTCTTTTTTTTTTTTTTTCTCTCTAGAAAAAAATTTTTTCTTCACCTCTCATTTCTCTGTGTCCCGGGCCCGTCGACCGAACGTTGAGTTACAGTATTGGCGTTATTTTTTATGGGCTTCTCCACTCTCTCAGCAGCCCTCTTCTCCCCATATGGGGAACAGTTCTCCTTCGTATCAGTTCTATTTTTCCAACCTCTCCCCCGCCTGTGAACTCATTAGTTATGTTCAGCATCCCAAAAAAATGACCCCCCCCCACCCTCTTTACCTTCCATTGCGCGAAACCCGTAGCAGTCTGGCGAGGTTCTTAGCCCACTCCAATTTTGACTGATTTTCCTAAATTCTCATGGAAACGACTTCCCTCTGCATTCTTCCCGACCTGCGCTGACCGCAATTTGGTCTCAATAATGCAAATCCCTCTTAGTATTGTCCCTCCCTTTTTCGGGACCCTTCCAGTCCCCATCCTACTGACGAGTTCATGAAGCCCCCCCTTTACATTCGGTGTAAGGCTGTGCCTTTTACTCTACTGACATCTTTGCTTGTTTTTGACACTTCCGCGACGCCCATATAGGCCCTGTTATCTTTTCTTCTTCCTCACCATTCACCCTTTGAGTTGGGAGGCCCCTAACCTTTTTTTAGAAGTGACTTTCTTCCAGGCTATGTGCGCGCGGTTTGCTTTCCCCCTGTCTTAGCACACCGTTGTAATCATCCCCCTTTTCTAAAGCCGTTGCTATATTACCCACCCTTCGTGAACTTTAAGTCCGTTTTTTTCCCGTGCCTTAAGAGTTCCCTGAGCGTTCCCCCATCCACATTCTCACGCATTGGTAATGTGTTCGTTTTCCAGCCTAATATGCGCCTGAGCCTCTCTGCTACCGCTCAGTTTTCGTAACTCCTCCATCAGCCGCGCGTCCCGGTGCCGTAAGAGAGACTCTCCCTCCCACCAGTCTCAATGTCTCTTTCCAACCGTTCCAGTACATCTCCCCCTCCCAGCGGTCTTTCAAAGTTCGTCGCTCTATCAGTCCCCTTCGGTTAGTTTCTTTTTTTCAAGTGATCAGTGGTTCCCCCCCACCAGTCCTTAATCCTCCCCAGTCTAGGCGTTACACTTCCAAGTTTCTTATTACCGGATGTTCCATAGAAAAAGCCAGAAGGCTCCCCCTCCCCCCTTTTCTAATTTGTTACACAACCCGCCCCTTTTGCACTTCCCCTGCCAAGGGGCTTTCCTCCCCTCGGGTGTGGTTTTTGTTTTTTTTTTGTGTTTTTATTTTTTTTTTTCTTTCGATTTTTTTTTTTCTTTTTTTTTTTTTTTTTCTTTTTCTTATTTTTCTATTTTTTTTTTCTTCTTTTTCTTATTTTTTTTTTTGCAAGTAAACCTTCCCCCCAACGAAGTCCGGGTTTCATTTTCTTGGAGGTCCCGTTAACCCAGGCCCCTCTCGTAGAAACACCCGTCTCTGTTGTGATTTTGACAAATGTTTTCAGTCAAATTGAATTCCTTCTCTACTTGGAGAAACTCAAGTCCCGGCCCCCTTACCCTTAGCAGCTCTTCTTGTTCTATTATTTCAAGGCCCTTTCTCGAACAGGATGCAGCGTCCAAGTTTCTTGCGTGACTTTTTTAATGCCAAAAAAAGATAGGCCTCGTCTCTCCACTACTCCCCCCCAGTATATTTTCTCTTTCATCAAATTTCTTAGCACTAGAAATTTTCCGACCTCAATCAACCAAAGTGCGCGCACACATGAGCGAACCACTGTCATAATGTCTAACATTAAGACAGGTCTTGCCGTAGCCCCCCCTGAAAGGGTGGTTGAGGATAAGTTCCTTCCAAAGGCCGTTTGGTTGATCCCTACCCCTCCCTTCCCCACCAGGCGTTCTTCCTTCCCACCTGACGAGTAAGCAGTTCTTGGAGATGTCTCCGTCTTGCAGAGGTGAAATTGGGCGCTCTGGTCCCCCCCCCCCCCAATTTCTTCTCACTAGGCTCCGTCTCCAAATTATGCTGCCAGGTTCAACTTTTTTCATCTCCTTTTCATCCTCCCGTGTTGTTGTTTCTCTCTCTTACCGAACAATTCCTTCCCATTTGCTCGCTGACGAAGGTGATCGTCTGTCGTTTGCGCCAGTTTGGTTTTCCCCCCCCCCGGGACAAACCTCATCAGACTCCCTCCCAACAATGGAACGCGTCGATCTTCCTGTCTGTTTAACGGTCGAAGTCTCCTTTTTTCCGGTTCTGTCCTTCCTGTTCCTTCCTCACCCAACCCCGGATTCTTTTCTTATTTAGAATAACGATACTGTGGAGAAATGATCCCTGTGGTTCCCGTTGTTCTGAGACTCCCATTCTCTTTGACAGTCCATTTCTTTCTCTTCCCTTCCGTCCCAGTACTTGAATCAAGAACTCCTATGTTATTGTTTATTGTTCCTTTCCCCTTGCTGTTTTGGTCTCCTATGGTCAAGCCCGTCCGTCCCATTCTAAACACCTTTTTCTCTCTTCTCTGGTCTTCAGGAAGTTTTTTCCACTTCGAACACGCTTTCTCCCAAATGCGGGCGCAGTAGCGGTTCCTCAATAGTCGCCCAAATTTTAATGTCTGTTTTGGGCGACACCCGGCGCCGAAAGTACATTTCTCTCCCCCCCACACAATGTCCCAGTCTCGTTTTCCGGTTACCGATGGTTAAGGTTTATCGTCCGAACCGCCAGCGGGCCCTCCCCCTTGCACGATACATCCCAGGACACCTTTTGTGTCACTCGTTCCGGCTTCGCCTTGCTGGGCTGTCCAGGCCATCGTTTCATCCCTTTCCTGGTCCCCCCTCCTTTTTGAACGCATTTTGTTCCGATGTCGTGAAACTTTTTCTCCTCCGCTCCGGCCGCTTGACTCCGACGAAAATGGAGACCTTGTCCTGTCGCGCTTTCCCTCATAGTCGTCCCCTGTTTTTTCTCGTTCGGGGTGGGATCGCGCCCTCATGGGGAATATGCCACTTTTTCTTTTTGCCTCTTTCTATGGCGGTCTAGACCCCCTGCGTATCGGTGAGCCCTTTTGATCCCCCGTGTTTGGGTTGACCCCCCGCCCCGTACCTGATTTGACTCCTCTGTACCGCGGGCTTACGTCCCCTTCTGAACTGCCAAACTGACGTTTTTTTCTTTTACCTTCTTGTCCATATGTGATAGCCCCGCTTTGAGCCAAAGGCTGGCTATCATTGACATGGTGTTCATTCCAGGAAACGCTGCGATCTTTAGCCTTTTTTCCAATTCTCGAGACCCTCCTCCGTTTAGCCTCCCCCCCCCCCTCCCCCCGTTTTGACTCTGTGCGTGTCCCGAGTACATTTCGGCTCGCACTCTTTGTTCCCTGCTCTCCCCAATCACATCCTCTTGACTGAACCCGCCGCCGTTTCGGGAATAGGCTTACGGCATGACCGAAGCCCACAAAGCATTCTCTTAGGATCTCGGAGTTCTGCCCTTAGTGCCAACCCCCAGTCCCCCTTTTAAGAGCCTCCCCCCTTAACTTCCGTTTGACTCTAATTCCACTTTTCATGCAAGATTTCGAGCATTCCCTACACCCCTCGCCCCTTTCTGGGGGTTTATCAGGCTGGTCGTAAATTTTGTGTTTCTTGGGTCTTTCTGTTATTTTCTATGTTTTTCTTCCGGCTTTTTGCTCTTTTAATAAACTTAACGAATTCGGCTTACCTGCCATGTTTGAGCCGTGATGCCTGGAAACATCACCCCCTCAACCCCCCCCCCCCCCCCCCCCCCCCTCCTGGAACCCCCCCCGTTTTTCGTTTTCGGGCACCCTCGCCGACAAAGAAGATGCTCGACCCCCTTTGTAGGATTCTCTCTTCCTCCGTGTTGGACCTCCCCCCCTGCTCTCTTCTTTTTCCTTCCGATGTTCCCCGCCGCTCTACTCCCGCATTTAATTTGGCGGTCTTCTTTTGAAATAGGACTCCCCTCCTCGCTCCCACTCTCCTGTCTTCCCAGGCCTCATTGTAAAAACTTTGATTTCACTCTCCCGCCCAGGTGAAGCCCATCACTCCAGGTTTCCACTCCCAAACACCCAACAAACTCCTTCCAACCACCCCCTTCCTTCCTCCGGGTTTTGTGACCCCCTGTGATGCATGCTGTCTCTCTTTTTTCTAAACCTTCTTTCCTTTAATCGAGTTAATTTCTTCCTTCCCTCTTAGGCCACGAATTCCTTTTGCCCTAATTCCACCTCTAAGATGAGGCTTGATCCGAGGCTTTCTCTTGTCATTGGCCACGTCTTTACCTCCACGCCGAGCGGCACTTACCCGAGGGTTTCCCGCCGAAGTCTGTTGGACAATCGAGCACCTTGCGAGGGGACTCCCCGCCCCCTTCGACCTCTTTTACCTCCGGCCCGCTCACTTTGACTCTCTGGGCGAGACCGGATTTTTTAGAAGTTTTCGCGACAAGTTTACTTTCACAGTTTCCCATTTTTTGAGCGCGCGCGTCTCATGTGCACACCTTGTAAATCACCTTTTGTCTCTATGGGTCTTTCGAAATCTTGAAAAACCCTTCCTTTTTTTTCTTTCACAGTACGTTCCGTAAATATCTCCCATTTTTCCACTCCATTCAGCAGTTCACGGGTTTCCACTTGAGCCGGAGTATCAGACTCCCAGAGTAGTGTGGCCGTACCGCATCCCTACAGCACCTATCATGTCTTTCCCACACCGGTCACCCCTTCTGCGCCGACAACCAGTATCCGGTCTCTCCCTTTCATCCCGACCAAATCTTCTTACTCATACATCCACGTTAGTTCAGTAGCCCCTCCCTTGTGGCAGTGTCAGATGAGTGATACATTTTTTTCAACTCCTTTTCGGATACCCCCCCCCCTGTAGTCCCCATGACATCAGGTCCCTGATCCCTTATGGCCCCTTTCCACCGACGCCCCCCGAAAGTTGGCCCCCGTTTACCTTTCCTTTGTCTCCCGGGTTGGTATTTCTCCTTCAGCCCGGGCTTTTCCCCCGATTTTCCCCATACCCCCTTAGGATCGCATCGCCCTTGCCAATCGTAGCATCTTTGGGGTTTCGATTTCCTTGCCCCTTCTCCTGTATCCCAACACCTGTTCTTCTGCCTTGACAAATGTTCCGCTCCTCTTTCCTCTTGCCCCCCAGCATCCGATTTTTCCAGCATCTCCCCCTTCGACAGCCAGTCCGGCTGTCATTCCAAGTCTTCTGTGACGCCTCATCTCGGACCACCCCCCCGTCGGCGCGACCCCTGTAATCCGACGTTCCTCGTTCAATTCCACTACCGTGGAAGACCCCTCTAATGTTTATTTCACTCATCCAAGACATTCCTTTGCTGCAGGCACATGAGCTCACTTCCTGGCGCATCCCGTTCGTTCTCTTCCTAAATGCTCCCCTTTGGTTTGGTTCTTAAGGACAAAGCACCTTGTGTTCACGACAATAACCTGAACTCCCATCCTTAACGCACAACCCCAGGAGACCCTTGACGCCTTTCGTGTTGGATTGATGCTCTCGTTGCTGTTTGTTTTTCGCGTTCATTGCGCAAAACCTTCTCCCCCTTTCGACAGCCCCTTACCACAATTTCTCTCGTTAAGGTGGAAGATTGTTGATCCTCTTTTCCCCCTCGTTGTTTTTTTTTGGACACTCTTTCAGCTGTCTTTTTCTTCCAGGTGCGATCCTTCTCCGATTTTGCTTCGTTTTGCGCCCCGTTCTCGCACCAGGGACACACGTTATCAGAAAGAGACCCTTTTTCCTCCCCACAAACCCATGGGTCTCTCCTCCGTCTGGTTTTCACGGTTAGATCCTCTTCGTTCTCCCTTCTTCGTTCATTCCCCTCCGAACCAAAACGATTTAGCCTAGATAGCATCCCCGTCTCTCAGTGTGCCTGCTCATCCCCTTCTTTTTTGGTGCTGTAATTCCTTCAGTTAAACATTTTTCCTTTTTAAGTTCTCGATTTCTTGATTGAAATTAATCCCCTATAAGGATGTCGGTTCTTCCCCCTCCGCTGCCTTGGTCCGATATAAAGCCCTTCCCCCTTCCCTCCAAATACTTGTAAACTCATCTGGTAATGTTCTAGCGGGCCGGTCCTCGTAGAAACGCATAGGTCTTCTGAAGTGTGTCCTTTTTATCTGAATTGCGGTCAGCAAAATTTTCCCAATGAAGGAATTTGGTGCAGACATTCTTTTGAATTGACAGTACCGCCCCCCCCCAAAAGAGGCTCAAAATTTTTTCCCGTGTACGATTCTCCGATCTCTTCTCCCTTGCCGAGGGCTCACTTAGTTTTTGCAACTCAAGGACGTGTTGCTAAAGAGAGTAAGGTTGCCCTTACTGGGCCGGTCCAGGTCTTTCCCCCCCCCCCTAATTCCCCATACTTTGGCCTCTTTACTTTTTGAGTTATCTGGGTAAACACGGATCACTCAGCTGACACCCATTTTCTTCCTCCTCCTAAGAAAGGTCAATCGAATGTAAGACTGTAGTTGTTAAGGAGATTTCCTGGCCTATCTGGGTTTTTTTTCTGAGACCTTCTCATCTTTGGTCTTTTCTCTTTTTCCCGGTAATGGGGATCGCCAGGCGGTGGTTTGCGTCTCCTGGACCTTGCTACGTCCGTGCTCCCCCTCATATCAAATCCTCTTCCTTTGCTTGTCCCCGTCTCCTTCTACATTCGAAGAATTTGAGGGAGGCCTTGTCACCACCCTTTTCGTACGGCGCCTGTGGCGTAACCCACTCTAGATCGAGCCCCGTTAAGCCAGAGCGTACCCCCCCCCCCCCGAAAGATATACCCAGATGTTTTTCTTTTTTCTTCCCAATCGGGTGACCCCTCTCCCCTTCCCAAGCAGCGCACCTTTCTACTGTGTCATCCCTAAATCAACTGTGCCTCACCTCCTCTCCCGCTACCCCCGATTTAAGTTTCTGGTTCTTCCTCTTCGAGTCGTGCCCGCTGCAACCGAAATTTCGGCTGACTCCCATCGTCAATTTTTTCCGCTTCCTGATTTCCCCCCCCAAATAGCATTCCCGTTTGCACTCTCTTTCAGGAGGCGCATTCCAGTCTCAGGACGTGCCATCCCCATCGATGCCCTCCATCTTGGTTGCCTTCGGCACCCAAACGTGAGCTTTCCCCTTTCTGCCGTAAGACTTCATTCCTCCTTTTTCCATTCCAGAGCCTCCCGGGACAAACTCACCATCCCACCCCCGCCCCCATCCATCCTCCCCCCCCCCCCTACCACTTCCCTCCTTCCCCGCCGCACCCCACTTCCCCCCCACCTACCGCCCCCCATATCCCTCCACTTTCCTCCCCCCCCCACATCCACCCCCCCCCCCCCAGCCCAAACTTCCCTCATCTCCTGCCTTTATCTTTATTCCTCCCCCCCTCCCACGCACACCTCCCTCTTCCCCTACCCTCCCAACCCCCCCCCCTCCTCTCCCCCCACCTCCCCATCTCCCCCCCCCCCCCCCCCCTCCCTCCACTCTCCCCCCCCCCCCCCCACCCCCCCCCCACCTCAGCAGTCTCACCACTTTCTGACAAACGCAAGTTTACTAACTGGTGTAGCCTCTTATGGGAGGTAAGCTTTTCACTGTTTCGAGTTACTTGAGACCCCCTATTTGATTTGTCTTTGCCGACGGTCGACCTTCCACGCATATACGCGCCACCTCGACTTTTGAGCGCGTTCTAGGCGATATGGCCCTCACATAAAACAAAGAAAAAGCCCTTTTGGACAAACAGTTAGGTAGAGGACTTCTCCCATCGTAGCCCGAGCCTATCAAATTAAGAGATAATATTTCTTACCCTACTCGTTGTCGTTGTTCCTAGCGAGTATACGGCCCAAAAATTAGAGGAAGATATTCTTTCGACTCCATGTTCCGCAACATCTCCACCTCCTCGGCGGGTTGAAAGTCTCTTGAGGGATGTGATTTTCTTTCCTAGCGCTAAGACGTCCTCCACAGGACGCGGGGTGGTCCCGCCTATATTTTCTTTTCTTTCAAGAGCCCGCCGGACCAACCCAATGACATACTCCCTTCCATTTATCCCCCCCCCCAAACCAAAAAATCTTGCCGCCCTCCTTTCGCGAAAACCCGTTACTTTTCTTCTCTTGTTTTAGTTTGAACTTCCGTCCTTTAACGAATATGGTCCCATGCAAGGGAATTGGAAGTCGGAACTGGCGCCAGGCATTTTCTGACCTGAATTTTCTTTTCACCGTCACGCCCAGTTTCCTCTCGAGGTCTATTATTTTTACTTTGCACCTCTCTGCATACTCTGTCCCTCTACGAAGACTACCTCTGTTCGCTTTCTCTAGAGAAGAGTCGATTGGCACTCTCCTCTCTAACCAAATTGCCGTTGGAATTCCTCCTCCCCTCATTTGGACGGGTCCCCTCCTCTCTATTAATCACACTAATCCTGATGGTTTGGCCGAACGTTGGCCATAATGTTCTCTTCCCAAGTTTATTTCCTCCGTCCACATGCTTCCATGATTTTATCTATTAGTTTAATGGAGGAGCCCACTGTCCACCTCGAAATCCCTAAAAACACTTCTGACAAAGATCGGTGCTCTAACCCCTGGACTTTCCAGAACACCCCTGACGGTTTTAACCCCTTCTCGGCGGTCAATAGCTCAGCATCCCCCCCTCTTAGGTCCCTTTTTTTTAGCATGTAACGCCCTGCATGGTAATTCGCCGTTTTGCTCAGAAGCTCACCTCATTGTTTTTTTTAGTCACGAATAGTGACACTAGCAACGCACCGCCTTGCTCGAAGAGTACCAACCAGGTCCCCCCAAGTCCCTCCTGTTCCCGACAACATCCCCCCCGCCTAGAACACGTCTCGGGACAATCTATCCCCCTTCAATTCGTACCATTTAGTCGTCGTCCTCCCAAAAGTGGTTGACAGTGTCTGATTTTAAAGTTGGTTTTCTCATCTGACTACTCCAAATTCTTTTTCCATGATGTATCCATTGGAAGCCCTTCTGTCCCCAGGATCGCAGTCCAGAATCCATCCCCGGCGAACCGCATCGTGATCGTGACCAAAACCCACTTCCTTCAGTGCGGTGGGCTTTAGAGGATAAAGTGAGGGTCTCTCTGTGTTCCCTGTCTGCTGAATTCCGAAAAGGAGGCACTACGAGCATTCATCGGAACTTCCCAATTCAGCGTTCTTACTTTTTGCCTTTTCTTGTTCACGCGCACCCTTCCACCGGCCCCCCCCCCCCCCCCGACATAGATGGTCCTCCCCCCTGACAGCTCTTTCCACATTGTTTTGTTTCTGATCTTTCAACCTTCCCCCCCCATAACGAGCCTCTTGACACCCCCGCCCCCCCTGCCGCTCCCGAGATTCCTTTGAGTCTTCATTGACCGGCATTTCTTCCTTTAATCTTTTGTCTCGCAAAGTCATTTTGGGACGTGAATGGCCATCTAGACCCCCAATCTCGGCATCTTTACGATCCACCCCGAACCCGTCTTTTTTGACCCTCCCCCGGTGATTAGATCTTCCCCTCAATGTCTCTTTCTCCAGCGTCACACCTTCCCCCCTCCTTCATGTGCCTTTTTTTTTCCCTGCTGAACCCGGGCAGTCCTTTTCCGCCACCCCCCTTCAGCCGGGTTGAGCGAGCGATCTCAATCGTTGTTCGGAAGGTCCTCCAGGACATTCCCCCCTCTACCGACCCCCCACCCCCTGACAAATCTTTCCTTTCCCGTTCCAACCAAAACCCGACGCTTTTCGTCTTCCAGTTCAGTTGTTGGTATGATATAGTAGCTGACGTTTACCGTTTCCCCGCGATGCAATCCCCCCAACCCGAGGCGACAGCCCCTTCTCAACAATTAGCGCCCCCCAAGTTTGCCCCCCTCGTCCTACATTGTTGTAAGATTGTTCGTCTTATATATTTCTTCCCCCCCTCCGTTTTTTTTGAGATACCAATCTTTCCCTTGCACCTTGTCGCGAAATGTTGCTTCGAGGTGCTCGTGACGATCGACTTTTTTTCTCCCTCCGAAACACGTGCCCCCTCTCATCTTCAGTCAAAACACTTTCCTTAGCGCGCTTTTCAAGGTATGTCTCCTTGTTCTTTCCGGTTGTTATTTCTTACCAGGCCGGTGCTTTTTTCCCCTTCTTCCTAACCACCCAGTTCGCCCTCATCTCTTGCTCCCCCTTTCTGACGGTGTGTAGGAATTTTTTGCGCGTGCCTGTCTCCGCACATGAATGTCATTTATTTTCTTCACCCTTTATTGAGTCATACAGTATTCTTATTGTCGAAGCAACTCCCCCCAGGTCCGGTTCCCTCTGTATTTGCAGTCCTAGCGCGTTTTGGTACGCGCCTGCAATCGCCCGGCCCCTTTACCCAAGGATGACTTCCTTCCTCCCTGGGCCTCCCAAATCGCCCCCAAAGACTCGCTCCTCCAAGTTTTTTTTCGTTTTTTCCTCCGCTTGGCGCCCCATTGTAGGCTAGTGCATTCTTTTTTTTTTTGGTCGACCTCTCTTCCCCGGCCTCCATCCAACCCTACTCCCCAAACTCGGCTACTGGTCCGGTCTATGATCAGGTCTCTCGTTCTGATCTCGAATGATTTTTCCCCAAGTGGACAGATTACCCGCTCCGCGAGTACGTTTGTGTCACCCCCCTAAGTGGAGCACCTTGTTTTTGCCCTTGTCCGGACAATTAAGTCTCAAGTCACTGGCCACATACTTTGGACCCAGAATGGGTTTATGCAGAATGCCCTTGCCCAGACCGCACACCACCCCACCCCCCGTCCCCCTGCCTACAAGCACCCCCCCCCCCCGCCCCCTTGATTTCTTCCCACCTCACGTGGAAGCGCTCTGGGAGGTTCCCATATGCCCTGGATCTTCCTGGTTCGGGCTGTTGGCTTTTTTTTTTTGGACCGTTATCATGGTTCCCTCGCGGTGCGTGCTTTACTATGCGGACGCCACCGAAAGCTTGCCACGGATCCTCCTTTCGCATATTTAGGTCCCTTTTTGCCAAACGCTTAACGAGTTACGCTGTTTTCTATGGAGGACTCGGTCTCTAGGGCCGCCGTCCACCTTGTTGAAAAACCTCTCGGTTTTCTTTCCCCCTTTCAAGAAAAATTTTGGTCCGATCTTACCGCTTTGAGCATTTGGTGGTGAGCTTACCCGGGGGCCCCCCCCCGTAAATCGTCATTTTCCCTTTCCTCCCCTATGAAGAAATAACGTGCGCGACCTTCCCCCCCTCACGTTTCCAAAGTTTTCAGTGTTTGAGACGATCGTAGTCGTCTCCCCTGTCTTCTGGCCGAATAATTGGAGTCGACCCCTTCCCCCCGAGCCCTCGTTTTAAGTGGTCTTTCACCCCCACCATCCTTCTCTGCTTGCACGTCAGTATCACTAGTTCATTCCTAGTTCCCCAGTCCCCCCAACTATCCCTAGCCAAAGCCTCGC
>Ga0179593_1682837_pt1 | contig 13137 bp, 17 predicted proteins | sample CZODoug2_1_08_16_FD_185931 | JGI IMG/M metagenome (GOLD analysis project Ga0179593, IMG submission 185931) | Vadose zone soil fungal communities from Angelo Coast Range Reserve, California, USA - CZODoug2_1_08_16fungal (PacBio error correction) | ecosystem: Environmental > Terrestrial > Soil >... | reverse complement strand
GGACCCCCCAACAAACTCAGATCTCACTAATGAAGTCCCTCTTTTTTTTCGTAAGCGCCTGCCCCTTCCGTCCTCAGCTATTTTCCCTCGGCCCCCCACTGATGAGCTTATCCAGGCTTTCGATCTTCTTTGCGCGTTCACGTAGATGGGTATTTCACCCTTCCTCCTTTTCCAGTTTTCTTCGCGTGCGCGCCTCGTCAGATAAGCAAGTCCCGGGCCCAACAGAGCATTTTTTCTTCTCGTCCCCTTTTTTTTTTCCCCCTGCGAAGGCTTTCAGTTAGGTGATTTCCCATTTCCTACGCAGGCTTTCTCCTTGACTTTTCTACCGTCCAAACCCTTTGGGCCCGCGGCCCAGACAACAGACGTGCCGCACCCCTTCCTGTGTTTACCGAATCCTAGTTCCCCTTTCTTTTATTGACCATAGCATTGAGTCCACCCTGGAGGGTTTCCCCAGAGCGTCTCACTTTCCGAATCCACTTTCTTCTATCTACCCCCTCATATGTTTCATTCCCCCTTTGACCCGTCCCCCCCCCCAATGCGCGAAGAAGGAAGAGCTCCGCACCATACCGCTTTTCCTTTTACCCCAACTGCCCCAACTACTTGTCTCCTTCCCCATTCTTCTTGCCCTTGTTGGCGTCTCGGCCCCCCCTCCCTGTTTTCAAATAGAGGGAAGTATCACCCCTCCTTTGTGCGCCCTTTTTTCCAATTTTCCCAGATTTAAAGCTAAAATCGAAGCGAAATCATCCCTTCCGCCCGGCACTACTTGTTTTTGCTTGTTACCCCTCACCCCTCCCTACTTCCCTCAGATCGAGCAGGTCCACAGGAGAGCAACTTCGCGACCCCCCCCTGTTCCCTTTATTTCTTCTGTCCGATTGTGTCCCCCCCCCACTCGCCCCCCTTCCTTAACCTTCTAAACCCAGAGTTAAATGGCCCTGCGCGATTGGACGCACCCATCCCAACTCGGAAGCTACCTATGACCCCCGTCCCCTCATCCCCCCTCTCTGTCCCAAATGCAGAATATATGGTATACGCGCTCAAACTTTCCCCGTCCCCCCCATTTTTTCATCGAGAAATTTTCCCCTCCCCTCCCCCCCCCTCTTCCGCCCCCTTCAATCCCAACTTAGACTCGGAATAAATTTCGAGAGTTACGTCGCTCCCTTGCCCACTTTCAGAGAACCGGGTGGGTCAATCCCCTCTCCTCTTCTTTGTTAATCACCCCGTCGATTAATTTTTTTCCCTTTTTCACTCCCACTTATTAAGGAGGTAGTCTTTACTCAATTCCCATCCTTTTCCCGGTTCCCGGCTGTATTCCCACCTCTAAAGTCCGACGTTTCCTTCTCTACTGATGAATGATCATTGCGGGTTTTTTTTTTTAAATCGTGAATGAGGCCATCCGCTGGCGTTCCAATTCCCCCTACTGCTGCCTCCCGTGTTTCTTGAGGATGTCTTTTTTCCTTTTCGACCTCCCCTTCCCTGCTCTCCACTCCTTTAGGTAGACTAACCCCCCCCCCATAACGGGATCTGACAACGGCCCTCCCTCAGCCCGGCATCTTCACAATTTAAGAGGCTCCTTCTCTTTCCCCCCCCTTCCAGATGCCACCCTCCATATCATCAGCACGTAAAATATTTGGCGTACCCTGTTTCAAGGGAACTCTCGATAAACTGGCAAGAAAATCACGCTCCGATATTCAAAGTTCATCCAGTCTTCTCCACCATGGTGCCCAGATTCGCTCCCCCTGAGACTGCTTAAGACCCCTGGACCCCCGTGCGCTTTCTTCCGCCACCAACTTGATCCTAGCGCCCAGTTACAAATCTTCACGTTTTCAGGGAGGTCTAACTTTTCCTCCTTAATCTTCGTCTCAAAACTAAATGGAAATCCGACACTCTCCTTGGCGCGCTTTGAATAAATAGAAAAAACCCCGCGGGACATTCATTTTCCGTCCCTTTTTTGCGCACCTTCCTTCCCGCCTGACGACCTCCAGTGAAGCAGAGTGCCTTTTTTTCCTTACTGCCATTAAGTACCGATCGACTCCACTTTCCGTTTCCTTTTTTAACCCCTTTCACTTCGCTGGGCTTACCTTTTTCTAAGTTCCCTGAGTCTTGGGGAGTCTGCTACGAACCACGTACCCCCCCCTTCAGCCCTCACTTAATCCCTGGCATTAAAATTGATTCACCTCATCGCCCTTTTTGCTGTGTTACGGTGATTCTTGTTGTCCATCGATTTGCGGGGCCCGTGAAAAGACATCGTTTAGAAGGAGGATCCACCCCCTCCCTTCCCCCCCCCCCCCTTCACTTAAATCTTAAACAATCCTCCCATCTTTTTTTTTTTTCTATTCTTCCCAAATCCCCCCCTTTTTTTTTCCCCCCAACAAGCCACCCCGCAGGAAGTTCAGGAGTTCTTTCCCTTATTCGTTTGACCCCTGATTTTCCTCCTCGTATTTCACCCCCCTTTTGGGACCCTTCCTCCTTGTCCCCCCCCCCCTCCACCTTCTTTCCTACCCGCTCGTCGAATGTGCCCAAAAACTCTTTCATGTACACGGTGAGTAGCCCCTCAAGACACCTCCCCCTCTATTTTCCTCCAATCAGTTTTTTTGAGAGAGAGCATGTTCTTCTTTTTTCCCTTTCCCCCGCCCCTTCTTGTGAGCACCCATTCGACCCTAGCGTTCGTTTTGAGATGTGCAATCAGTTTTGAGAGAGTTTCTTTATGCCGCTTCCCTGTATGCCAACGTGGACCCCTCGGCGAGGACTACGTTCTGCCCTCCATACCTTCTAAGCCTTCTGGGCCGGCTTGTTCAAGGCCATTGTGATTGCAAAAGGTCGACCCTCCCCCCCAAGCAAAGACTGATTCTTTTTTCTGACTGTGCCGGGTCTCTGGGATGTTTCTGCCATCCTCGTTCAACCCCCTTCTGCTTTTTCCCGAATGTCCCCCATATCCTCGCAGAGGAAAAGACTAAAACCACCCGCCCTCTTAGTGAATCATTTTACGGGGATGCAATTCCCCTTTTCACTTTTTTTCTCGTTTCCCCCTCCCTCCCCGGAAGATGGTTCAATTGAACCTGGAATCGCATGGCCTGCCACAAACCCCCCCCCCCACCCCCCCCCCCCCAAAACAAAACCAACCCCCCCACCAACCCCCCCCCCGTGGAGTTTAGCTTTAAGCAGGAATCCCACTTTGTCCTTTTTACGTCGATGGTCGTCCTGTTTTCCTCCCTGAACTTTCTTAACCTTCCGGAGCGAGCGTCGCTGGCGTCACGCCTGCGGCCTCCCTCCGCTACCATACTTGATTTGCCTTAGTTTTTCGAGTCCCTTTTTGTTCACCTCTCCCCTTACTCCTCCAGTCCTTTTTCCTTTCGGTGAAAGGAAGTGCCGGGCCCTTCTTCCTGCTTCTTTCACGTTCACCCCTCTCCCGCACTTCCCATGTTACGTTTCAGTTTAGTCTTTTTTTGGCGGGATCCCCATCGACGTTGAGTTTCAGATCGGCCTCTTTTTTACGCCTGTACATGTTAGTATAGCTTCTTTGAGCGCCACCCCTCCGGCGAATTTCTTGAATACACCTTTCCTTTTGCTGGTATCTCGAGTTTCCCCCAAGAGTAGAGGTTTTGAGGCTTCCTTTCGTCCGGCGGGATGTACTCTGGGTTCCTTTCCCTCTTTTCAGGCCCTGAATACTGAGGAATGTGCAACGGCTGAGGAGCGTCTGAGAATACTTGAGTTTTTGTTCTCACGACTTCACTTTTTTTGCTCTTTCCGGCTTTTGAATCGTCTTCCTCCATCCGCTTCCTCCAATCACCTCCCCCAAGGCGGCGTCCCAATGTTCACTCTCTTTTTCCACCCCCTCCTCGGTCTTTTCATCCACGATTTAACAAGTCCCCTATGGCCTAATCAGCGAATGACTTCTTTCGTAATTTTTCCTAAATTTCTCCAGCATTCCTTTCCCATGTATGGGAATTTTGAGTGGTAAAGAGACCGCCGTCAGAAGTGGAGTGGCGCCCCCCCCTTTATCGTTTTCCTCGGCATTCGATAAGACAATTTTTCTTTTCCTTTGGCTGACCCCTGACCCGTGCTCTTGGTAGAGGAGCGCCTAGCGCCTTTTGCTACTCTTTTTTTTCCTTTTTTTAGTTCAATCTCAAGCCTTTCCGTATGTCAAGGGGTAGTCTGGAATCATTTGTTATCCCATTAGCTTCTTCTATTTGGTCCTTCCTGGGTTCTTCCTAGTCTCTCTAAATTCTTTTCTTTTTTAGAGTCTTGGTCTGAGGGAGCACGAGAGAAGGCCCTTCCCTCGTCGCCGCATTCCATGTCTGCTTTTTTATAACAAAGGCCATCTTAGTCCCCTGAACATTTTTCTTTCTATCCCTGACCCCTGATCTGCCGCGAAGCTCCTGGGAGTTCTGGGTGGCAAAGTAACTCCAAAAATAAACCCGACTCTTGCCGCGCATGTCTCCTTCTCCCTCTCCCTTTGTCTTTTCAAAGACCTGGTCTTCCCCTAACAGCTTCCCTGGCCCCTTTGTTTCTTTGATCCCTTTTTTTTGACCTCGCACTCTTGTAGTTCAAAATTGGGCGAGGCAGATTGCGAGTTTCGTCTGAGAACTTTTTTCGCGGTTGGGTCTCCTGCTCTCCCTGCCCCGATTTGCCCCCCCCCTCTTCGACTAAGGATCCTTTCCTTTGTCCCCCCTTTTTTTTTTTTCTTTAATCTGAGGGACCTCCCAGTACGACTCGATGAATTCAGGTCCTGAGGTAAAAAGTCTCCCCTAGTGAATGTCCCCCCGATTTTGGACGCATTGACTAAATAGCCCCACGTTTCCCCTCGTTTCCCCAGATCCCCTTTCCAAGTAACCGTTCGGGAACAGTTGCAAAGATTTATGGAATTAGTGCAACCCGGCCCAACGGTCGTACCTCATTGATTTCCCTCCCCTCCCTTCCCCACATTACTCTTTCCCTGGCGGAAAGGAATCGTATGAACTGTAATGACTTTTTGCACCAGTGGGAATGCTGTTACGCCGACGCGCCAACTGAATCCCTCTGACATCTGCTTTTGTGTCCAATCGAATTTGACGGCCCGCCCCTTTTTTTTTTTTTTCAATCCTTTTTCTGTCCGCCCCTTCCCCTCTCTGGGTTAGCCTGAGCCGGATCACGGCGACAGCTCCTTACAAACTACCGCGACGACGGAAGGCTTTGCGATCTGAGTTTTTTCCCCACTCTCTCTTCCCTCCCAGTTGGTTTTTATCTCTGCTTTTTTCCAATCTTCCTAAGATATCTTTCCCTTCGCTTTCTTTGGTAATCTTCGCCGTGAAGGAATTTCCCTCTCCCTTCCCCCTCTCGTCCTTCTCAATTTGCTCTTCAAGTCCCTCCCCTTTTTTTCTTTTCCCTTCCCGTAAATTCTATGGGGACGGAGAATCATCATCTTTTTAAAGCTCTAGGGTTAGGCCTCTTTTCGGTCGTACCTAATCAGAAGTACCCCTTTTCCCCCTCTATGCCTCTTTCCTCCTCTTCTTCCTCATTTCCCCTTCCATCTTCAAAGGGCCAGCAGGCTGGCGGACTTCTGATTTTCTACCGAAACCAGTTTTCCCATCCGAGCGGCCCTCCATTTTGCCGACTAAATCCCGTCCCTTTTTTTTCCCCTCTCCCTTGGGATTTGTCGCGTTCAACGTTTTCTGACAAGTCAGAATTTTCACAAGCTGCGTCACCTTTCTTAACATTTACTCCCTCAGTCATTCCGTCCCCTTAGAACCTCTCCTTCCAGCCCTTTCTCTGACATCCTCGTTGTCAATGAGAGAATACGGTAATTTCCCCCCCCTCCCGCCCCCCCCCAACCCCACTCCCACTCGGTCAAAGCTCTCCCCCCAGCGAATCAGCAGCAGAAAATCTCGGACGTCAGTTTTCTTTTTAGGTTCGGAGACGGCCGACTTCGGTTTTCCCTTATAGTCCATCCTCCCAATAGACCTCCCTCTTTTTCTTTTTTCCTTCCTTAGCCTCCCCCCCTTTCTCCCCCCCCCCGATACATAGACCAGGGCGCAGGCAAACACCCTGTGTATTTTTGATTGTACCCCTTCCACGCCCCACTCCTCTTCTCTTTCCTAATCATGGAGTAAGGAGTCTCTTCTTTTCCCCTCTCCCACCCCTCCTTCCTTAAGTTTCTCTCCCCACTAGCCTCTTTCCTTCAAGCTTGAACGGAGTAACTTTCTTTTTTCCCGGCTTTCACTCCAGACTATTGCAGCCTTCTGAGCCATTTCCCCCCGCTCTTTTTCCGACCCTCCTCTTTCCCCCCCTCGGGCCTAAGATAATGTATACTGCAAATGAAAAATTCCCCCGACGACCCCCTTTCCTTCACTCTCCATTGATCACTTTCCTCTTTTGCCCCCCTCCCGCCAAAAAACCTACTAGGAATAACTTTGAGAGGATGCTCACTCCTCTACAATCCTTCAATTTTTCATATCACCCCGATGGTTAACTCCCCTCCTTTCACAGTAAACTTGACCCAGAATCCATTCCCCTACTGCTAGTTCCACGGGGATGAAACTCGGAGGGAACGGAGTTGCGGGTTCCCGAAAAATAATTTGATGTAGATCGTGGTTTCTGGTCTTCCTCTTCTGAACTGTCCACTCCCTCAGTTTTTCTCGCTCTTTTTTTTTCTTGAGCTGTTTTGTGAATGTTTGGTCAAACCGCTGCCGGCGTTGCTCATCAAATGCCCCGCTTTTCGGTCTGTTAAGTAAAGTCTTGTCTTCCTCCGTCTTACCCTTTTTAGAAACCTCCTCGTTCGCGCAAACTTTAAAGGGAATGATTCGTCCAAGGATAAGAGCTCCAGGCACTCTATTCATCCGCTGCGATAGTCCTCTATTCCCCTTCCTCTTCCCCATCCTCGCATGAAATCCTTTGCCGTTCACAACCTATTTTGAATGGCGGAAACTTTCCCCCGATCCCGGACCTCCTCGCCTTAAAGTGAATCCCGGTTCTCCCTTCCCCTTTTGTTTTTTAGTTTTATCTCGAACCTTCCGCGGACCTTCTTGACCTCCACGTTCTTTTATTCCCACCCTCCGTTCCTTTTTCCCAAACCGTTTTTTTAACCTTTTATTCCTTGTTTCTCCGGTTAAGTCACCTAATGAACTTACCGGCAACGTAATTTCCCCAAATTAAAGTCTCCTTTTTTTTTTTCTTCTTTTCATCTCGACTTCGCTGTGCTCAAGCTTCAACCCCCCTCTCCCCTTCTTTTGCCTCCTGTCAGTCTTATTCTCGCCACTTTCGGCCGCAAGCGACGCCTTCGCCCCGTGCAGAGTGATTCCCCCCTGCAACCTCGTCTCTAACGCGACTCCCGAAACTTTTTCCTTTTTTCTTTTCGCAACTCCACGCCCCTTCTGTGTCTCAGGTGCTCCCCCCGAGTCCGGGGTCTGTATGTAAAAGCTTCCCCTAAAACACTTTCCCCTCCCACTTTCCTGTCATCCCGGCCCTTAAAATTTATTTGGCCCCCTAATAGAAATACGCCCCTTTTGACCTTCGGTTCTTACTTGATGGGTAAATACTTTTTCTTTCTTCACTTTTCTCCCCACCCCCCCCAGTCGACCCGGCACATTCTTCCCCCTAATCAGCTTGTGGCTTTTTTTTGCGACATGGTCCCAACCAAATTTCTTTTCAACGTTCCCCCGAGGCCTTCTCTTTTCCGCGCGTCCTTTCGTGTCCCCTTTGAGTCCTCGCCTGTTACCGTTGGAATAAAGTTGTTTCGGCAAGACCCCTCGCGTCCCCCCCTCCTTCAACTCTTTTCCCGCTTTCTGATGGGCAACCTGAAGGTCCCTGTTCTTCCTCCCCCCTTTACAAATTTTCTCCCAATACCGTTGTTTGAGAGAGATTGGGGGTATTGTTGGTGGTCTCCACAGTGTAAATTGCTCCTTGTGGCACATCTTTCGCCTCTCTTTTATCGTTTCATCCTTTATTTTGTCTGCTTCTTCTCCGCGTCCCACTTTTCTTCCCCTTCCCCCCTGAGTACCTTTTTCTTGATAGGAATCCCATTTGGCACAACGTCCTTCTTAGCCGAGGAAGCTTATCTCGCCTGCTTTTTGTCGTCCGGAAATTTTCTTTTACCCCTCCCATCCCCTTTTTATGGTTAATCAGTGCGGGTCGATGGAATTTGTTGGTGGATGACATTTTCTAAACCGAGGTCTTTTTTCCCGTATGTACAACCTCCCTCCCCTTTTCCTCCCCGTGAACCCCGACTTCCCACTGATGAAATCCCTTTAATTCCAGGGGATTCCAAGTGCCCCCTTTGCGTTCCCCCTTTCTGTTCCGTTTCTCGACCTCTGCTCTTGTCATTCTTTCCAGTTCGAGTTTGAGTTCGCTGTACACATGAGAAGGCAACTTCCAGGTTCGTCGTGCTTCTTAGGACCGCGTTGCCTTCCTTCGGCATATTCAATGCGCGCCCCAAGAGTCGCTGTGGACGCCGCGGCTCCTCCGTCATTTTCAGGCTCCCTTTTTAGGTTCTTATGTTCAAGACACCCTCTGTCTTTCAGACCACGGTCCAGGCTCCTTTCCCCTTTTCTGTTTTTTCCCTGGTTCCTCCCCCCCTATCACGATGGGACTTGCGGAAATTTGTCCCAACGCTTTCCGCTTATGTAAGGTCTTTTCTACACGGCGCGTGAGTTTTCCCGAAGTCTAATTTGCAGTGGATTCCAGTCTTCTTTTACTTCCTCCTCGCATTTTTAGTATCCCTCCCTGCTTTTTTTGGAGCTCCTTGCCCGGAACTCTGAATGGATTCACTCATAAATTGCTTCTGTCACTGGTTTTGGACTCTCTTCTCGTTACCAGTTTTTCTTTTCCTGGGACTTCCTAGGAACATTTTAATTTGGATGATATGGCTTTTGGGCCGCTTACTTTTCCTCCTTCTCTCTTAGGGATGGCTTTTTCCAAGTTTCTTTTTTCGCGTTCTCCTTCTCTACTTTTTTTTTTCTCCCAAGGGCTCTAACCTTACGTTGGTCTTTCCTGTAAGGGTCGCCCTGGAGGAGAAATAAGTGTCCCCATCCCCCTGCCCTTACTTTTTTGTGTATTTGTCCCTGTTTTTTCCGCCTCTTTTCACCCTAACTCCTTGTCAAACGCAACAATCTGGCAGTCCGTCTCCGCACCAACTTCTTGTTAGTTTGTTCGTTGCTTTACCTACTACACCCCTTTTGCCCCTTCCCCTCCTGTCTTTCTCCCAGAGCGACGAAGTGTCTTTCCTACCCCTTTCCCTTCTTTTTCTGGAATGGCATTGATTGATAAAGCCGCCCTTCTTTCTTTTCCCCGCCGTCCACCCTTTGCCCCTTAAAGTTCTTCTTGCCCCTACGTCGTGCTCGAACACTTTGATGGAGACGAAGGTTCTTGATTTTTGGCGGTCCCTTCTTTGGAGAAATACCCCGATGTCCCCTCTTTTTTCGGGTTAATTTCTTTGTTGACTAGCCCAAATTCTGCGGCAGAGTTGGCCGTCGGCCCGAGATCTTTTTCCGCCCTTTCATTTATTAAGACCTTCTTCGGCTTTTTTCTCCCTATTTAGTGGAAACTTCACCCCCTTTGCCCCAGTGAATTCCCCGAGGGAGAGTTTTATCCCCCAATCTCCCCCTTCATTTTCAAATGTCCCCCCTTGTTTTCTCTCTTCTCTCTCCTTCCACCTCTCGCTGAAGCAAGCGGAGTTTTGGGTGGAACAAACTCTTTCAAAAATACCCTTTCCAGTTTCCACTGCCAGATCGACTGCTCACTTTCGGTCCCTTTTCTTCGCCCTTTTGCCCCCGATTCTTCGTTTTCGTCTGTTTTCACTCTACAGTTGTCCCGAAGGAGTTGGACTCCTCCGAAATCTTGAGAACACCCTTCCTCTCGATTGCCAACAGTGGGGGGGGTTTTTTTTTGGGTGGGGGGGTTTTTCGTTCTCCTTTTTCTCCCCGAGCGTTTTCCGGTTCGACCCGGGAGATAGCAATTGTTCCGGGTACCTTTTAGCTGACTCTTGTATCTCCTTCTTACCTTGAATTCAGGGCTTTCTTTTCTTTTAAACAGTTGCTCTTTAAACCCCCTTTTAGAAATGGTTTCCTTGTCAACCAAAAGGTGAAGCTGCAAAATAAAAGCTTGATCCCCTTACTTTTCAGTGCCTGGGAACTCCACTCTTTCTGTGCTGCATTCTTCCGTTTTTTTCCTCAAAGTACGCTTCCTCAAGCCTGTCTCTTGAAATTTGAAGACCCCTGTCAATAGATGCCCTTCCCCTCTATTCGAAGTAATGCTCTGTTGTTTCTTTGGGCCTTTTTTCTTCTTTTCTCCCCTCCCCCCCTTTCCCCAATTTTTTCCCCACAGACTGATTTTCAGTGGACGCCGTCCCCATCGAGACGCGCCGCACCCCTCTTAAAATCCCCCTGCCTTCTTTTTACTCACAGGAGGAACTGAATCCTTTGTTGTCTCTTCCTCTTCCTTAACCTTCTCTTAAAACTTCCAACCAGCGATCGGGAAGGAGTTATAGCTATGAGTTTTTACCCCCTCTTCTCTTGTCCTCATCTTGTTGAGAGAGAGTGGTCAACCCATCAGTATCCCTTGAACCTTTTGTTGAATTTGTGAATGAAGCTTTTAAGCTACACCAGTCAGCGGCCCTCCTTCTTTAATCCATATGATTTATTTTTTCGGACCAGTTTTTTTCCCTCGATTTTTACTCGACTCATCAGTTCTTTTCGTTGCTCCCTGTTTTATTTCTCTTTTTTGGCGCGGCGGAGTCCTACTCATCAGTTCCCCCTGTTTCCCCCACACGTAGCTGAAGTCTTTTCCTACCTCTCACTCCATTTCTAAGTCTCTACCCCTTCGTAAAACGGTTCAATCCGCAGGCTCTAAAGAAGTACTTTTTATAACGACCCGACCTTTTGAGGCATACCTTACCATCCTTGCTCATTGAAAAGAACCATCATTAACCCTTTTTCCCCCTCTCCTTGCAATACTGTTTTTTTTAAAATATAGCATATTCCCCCTCTTTCCCATTCCCCCGATCTTACCAAATTTTTTAAAGAAATACCCTCTTTCCCCAATTCACTTCCTCCCTCTCCCATATCTCACCTTTACCACTGCAAATGTCGATACTTACTCAAAGAAAACCCTGTCCACATCTTCAACCCCCTAGACCTTTCTACACCATCTCACTTTCCCCTCAGCCTACTCCGAATTCCCTCTTTTTTCTCAAGTTTTCTCTGCACACCCCGCCTCGGTTTTTCAAATTAGAGTTCCAGACGCAACACCTAATCGATCCGTTTTCCCCTTCCCACTTGCGAATTCTTACCTCTCCAAATTACCTGATCTCATATACATCTTAACCCCCCCCCCCCCGTTTATTTTGTTACTTTTCCCCCCCCCGCACAACCTGCGCTTCGCGCAGATTGAATCGAGTTGGAGGTCCCGGTAAAGGAGAGATCCGCTTCTTCCACCCTTTTACCGTCTTCTTTTTTTTTCCAGCCTTTTCTCCCATAGCACCCTTCTTCACGAGTGAATTCCTCTACACTGGCGGAGAGCTGGCAATAATAAACTTTTAGGAAGCATCCGTCTCTTCGATCCGCCTACCCATCATTTCTTAAATTTCCCCCGCACCCCCCCTTTCCCTGAGCCTTGAAATTACGAAGACCCCTTTTATTAATTCCGTCCCTTTTCCTTCTCTTTTTTTCCCTCCAACCTCCTCCCCCCCCACCCCCTTCAGTCTTCTATGAGCAGCACGTCGATCCAAATACCAAGAAATTTAACTTATTTTCCCTTCTTTTTTCCCCTACAGTCAGATCCGCTATGGAATACCACTATTTCTGAGCCCTTTCCGTCCCCCTTCTTCTTTTTGATGGTCCCCCCAATTACCCAATCACTGACCTGGTGCCCAAATGGCTTTCCTTTTATCCCTTCTCTACTACCCCAGTGTACCTTCTCCTATTCTTCTTGATCTTGAGTCCTCATCATGAGGGCCCCCCCCCCCCCCTCCGATTGCGTTTCTAATTGACCACTGTACAACGTTCCACATTTCTGGTTTTTGTTATTCACCTTTGCCCCCCTCAGTTCGCGTCCCTTAAAGTCCAAGATAGTCAACCGTAATCTCTCGAACAAGATCCTGGTTACTTATTTACCCTTTTCCCCCTTCTTTTTCCAAGCCCTCCCCCCAATTATCGCTGCTCGAGAGGGGCCTGATTAAAGGTAATTTCACCCTCTCAATTCCTCCATCCCGTCAAACAATCTCTTCACTCCCCCAATCCCCCCATGTATTTTCCCTAGCGCTTACAAGAAAATTCCAGCCGTTATTCCCTTTCAGGCCGGAGTTACGTCAATGGTGTAGCTCCCTCGCTCCCTTTCTTCCCCCTTCCTATCTTGTCCCCTCACGTCCCGATTTACTCCACCAGTCATCGCTCCTTTCCCCCCCCCCTACCCCTTCGTGCTTTTCCTTTAAAGTTACGTTCCAAGTACAATCTACCTCTTCCCGCAAGTATGAACTCCCAACCGTTTCCTTTGAACCCCCCTTGCCCCCTCTCTATTTAGCTTTTTGGCCTTCCAAGATCCCCCTCCGAGAGCTTATCTCAATGGCGTCCTCATCCGAAGTTCGATAAAGTTCAGAGTGTTTTCTGCAGTCCCCTTCACTGTTCGAGTTTCCCCGACTTCGGCCCTCCCCTTTTCTCTTTTTTTCCCCTTCTGCCTCTCAACCCTTTCCTCCCTTTCTGGGTCAGGCAGTTGACAGCGTTCCGTTTTATGCTCACCTTCCACACTTTTTTTCCCTTTTCAACTCCCTTGTAATAACCTGCTACAATTGATTCCCCTCCGAAATCGATTTTGCGTTCTTACTTGACGACCGTCTAGTTTTTGTCCCCCCTCTATTTCTTTCCCCCCCAAGCGAGGTGTTCCTCCACCCCCCCAAATTTCAGAGACCCTGACAAAGCCTCAGATCAGGCTTTTTTTTCTTCGTTATTCCAAGGGCCTTTCCCCCAAGCCGGTCCACCTCTTCGGCTTCCTTTTTACTCTTTTCCTTCCCCCTTCTTTTGCCCCCCCGAGTACTCCCGACGCGTTTTAAACCTGGCATCCTTTCTTTCGGCGGCCTTCCTGTGCTCGTCAAAAGCTAACTCCGTCTCTCTTCCTACCCTCTTTTTGTTTCCCCCAAGATACCCTCCCTGTTCGTCCGACCACAAGACACCCAGG
>Ga0179593_1605115_pt1 | contig 13138 bp, 18 predicted proteins | sample CZODoug2_1_08_16_FD_185931 | JGI IMG/M metagenome (GOLD analysis project Ga0179593, IMG submission 185931) | Vadose zone soil fungal communities from Angelo Coast Range Reserve, California, USA - CZODoug2_1_08_16fungal (PacBio error correction) | ecosystem: Environmental > Terrestrial > Soil >... | reverse complement strand
CTTAGTACGCACGCATTTTTCGGTCTATCATAGGTATATGATGGACTACCCCCCTTTTTCCTAGTTTTGAGGAAGGTTCCTTTCCCTTCTTTTGTATTTTTCAGAGATACACCCAGCTTACCTTCAGGAGAACTTTCTTTTTTTTCTTTTTCTTTAGAACACCCTCCCCGTGCTGACTCCCATTTGATGCTCGATCTTTCCGAGCGCTTTCACCTCGTCCTGTTCGCTTTCTCTGAGGTTTCTTGCTTTTTTCGACAGGGAGCTGATGAAGCGTTCCTTTTCCCCCTAGTGCGAGAGGTGTGCCTCTTTTTTCCCTTCCCTTTTTCTGCACATAAAGCACACGTTGGCTTCGGGAAACCGCAGAAGAGATCCCCCCTCCTCTCTTTCGTACGAGTTCTTTCGCTTCGGTATTTGTCAAAAACGATCTTTTTCGGATGAGACCTCGTTTTTTCCCGATTGAATCTTCCCTTTTTTGCTGCGTTGTTTCTTCCTCCCCCCCGGCTCCCCCCCCCTCGTATCGAGAATGAGGCAATGTGCCTTTGGATCGAGTACGATTTTTTCTACGGACTTCGAGTACCTTTTTTTTTCTGTAGGTTGCGCGCCGACCCGGATTTTTCTCCTCAATAACAAGATAGTCTTCTCGTGTCCCCCCTCCTAAGTATCTGCCCTTTTTTCTTTCCTCCCCCCGCAAGACATCCGGACTACTCGGATCAATCAGGTAAGCTAGCTTTTCCTTTCCCTGAAGCGTCTCTCCTCTAGCTCTCCAACTACTTGTTCGTTTCAAGCTCCCCTCTTTTACCAAGTAATGCTAAAATCTCGGTCCTTTTTTTTTCCGGAGTAAGACGTCGTCGCTCGCGCCTTCTTTCCTGGGGCTTGCCTCCCCTCCCCCCCAGTGAAGCGTCCGCGGCGACCGTTAATAGACATATAAGCGTCCCCTCCTTTTCCCGGTAGGACCCCGTTCTCCGCACTCTCTCTTTACACGTTTCTTTTCGAAGGAGACGACGGCTCCACTCGCAAGCGAAAATTTTACCTTTTTTTTTTTCCCAACTGTTTTTCCTATGGCGCAGAGAGAACTGAGGTCTCGGGTTGGTTAATGTCCTCTTCCCCCTCCCTCCTCGTTCATAAGAAAAGTTCTTTTCTTTTTCTAGATAGCTATTGCCCTCATTAAGGTCATCAGAACGAACTCCCGATCATATGAGTAGATTAGAAGAGAGCACTTTTTTCTTTTCCCAGCTCCTCAAATTAGTATACACCCCCTCTGGACGCTTCTCTTCCAGGGAAGGCCAATTCAACGACTCCTTTCGAGCTCAGTAAGGAGCTTCTTATTTTTTCTCCTCAATGGACGTCGTCGCGCAGCCTTTTTTTTTTTTTTTTGACCTTTCCTGCTTTCCTCCTTATGCCTGAGGGGGGGGGGGGGGGGGGGGAATCCGTTTTTTGAGGAAGAGGTGATTGAGGTCAGTTTCTCTTCCCCCCCTTCCCTTCCGCGTGGATGGCGCTTTTCCTCTAAATACTGCCCCAATTTCTTCTCTCAGTTCCACTAAGCAGATTGGCGTCGTATCATGGGTGCCTCTTTCCTCCTTTTTCCCCGCCAACTTTTCTCTAGGAATTGGACCCTTCCCCCTGATGACAGGTTTTTCCCTATGTAGAATGTTGACTCCTTGTTTTTATTTACGACCTCCGAGAGAATGGTCAATCTTTCTTTTTTTTCAAGTCTGTAGTTGCCCCTTTTCTTCCCTTCTTGAGAGAAAGGAGGATTTCGTCCTTTAGGGCCGATCAGAGTTTGGCAGGTCTTCCTTTCTCTTTGGTACCCTAACCCTCATAGTCGGCGAGATGTGAAGGACCCCCCCTATTCCATTGCATGGACGATGAGAACGGTTGTGCCCGGTTAACGGTTGGACTGCTCTTTTTTCCCTTTTACAAGGAGTGCGACGATCCCGCTTTGCGCCTCCTTCAGATCACCTTCCCTTCTCCCGGGTTAAACCAATTATTCCTCGATTTTCCTTTTCTCCGGGAGGGTTGAATCTTTCCCCCCTCTATGTCCCGCACGATCACGCGCTTTGGTTCTCTCCCAGTACGGGAAGGAGATTGAAGCTTTTTCTTTTTTCTTTTCCCTTCGTGGACATCTTTCCTCAATTCCTTTTTTGCACCGTCCCCCCACTTTTTTTCCCCTTTCCTGACAACGGTAGGGACGAGCCGGGCCTTTTCTGCCACCTACTGTGAGAATAGGAAAAAGATCACTTTTCCCCCCCCTCCTTCTTGACATGGTTGCAGGATCGGTTCAGTGCCTGCTCCCCCCTCCCCCCTCTTTAGTTGTTCCTCTCCCCCCTGTCCACGCATCTGGCTGGACCGAGACTGACCAAGCCCTATCTTCCCCTCTTTCCGTCCCGGGTCCCTCAGTCGACGGCGGCGGGCCTCTCCTTCCCTTCCCCTAAGTTTGTTTTTTTCTCTCTTTTTGCTCGCCAGAAGCGTCGACTTTTTTCATAGAATGGTAAGTATAGAAAGCCAGTCTTCTCGCCCCCCAACTCACTCGTGTACCAAGACTCTTCTTTTTTTCCCGATACTGAACCTTTCCTCGACTTCGCGCGAAAAAGTACGTGCGTTTCAGTAGGTGGCTACCAGCGCAGGCTTTCCCTTTCTTTTTTCCCCCTCCCTTTTTTCTTTGTTAGAAGGCGTTAGGCGGGTACGTTTCCTTTCCCCCTTGCAATTCTTGATCTCCCCTATTGTCAAAGAACGAGATACATCGCTCCAAAAACCCCCCCCCCCCCCCCCCCCCCCACAAACACCCCCCCCCCCCCAACCCCCTAGAGCAGCCCTGAAAGATGAATATCGCCCCTTTTTTCTGGCCCTGCTCTGTTTTCATTCTTTCCCTTCTCTGGACAAACGCAATTCGGAAGAAGGGGTGGAACAGGGGCCCTTCCTCTCTCTCTCGGTGCAACCCTTTGTACCGTCTCCTTCTCTCAAGCTGCATGTTTCCCCTTTACCGTGGCCCAACCGTCGCATTTCCCCTCTGTGAAGTGGTAGTAAGACAGTTTTCCCCTCGTTTTTGTTGTTAGGTCACGACTCTTTTTTTGGGGCTCCGACTTATCCCCTTCCCCCAAAAGCGGAGGGCCCTCTTAAATAAGACGGGTTTTCTCTCCCCCCCCCCGTTTCCGACGAGATCTTGCCTCTCGCCCCCTTTGAAACTGGTCCTTTTCTGGAGAGAATCGCTCTCAGAGCGAAGAACAGTCGCCCCCCCTCTTTCCCTGCGTATCCTCCCTCGAAATGATCCGCGCCCCCCCCCGAGACCTTTTTGCTGCAGAAACCCCCCTTTTCCCAGGAGGCAAAGGATTCCCCCCCCCTCTTCCCCTTCAAGATCGCGTTAGTGTCCTTCCCCCCACTCGCCTTTCCCCCCCTTTCGGCATCAGTAACGAGGCCATCTCCCTTGTAGAGCCGGTATAGACCCTTTTTCCTCCTTTTTCCTCGGAATCCTTCTCCCCTTTTTCCCGGATTTTTTTTCTTTCCCTTCGCAGTTCGGACGGAAAGCAATCTTCGGTCAAATGAGGAGCGACTTTCTTCCCTTTTCCTTTGACCCCCGCTGAGAGCGCCTGACGATTTCAAGCTAATTTTTTTCCTCCCTTTCCCCTCATAGGAAGTGGGCCGGCCTTTTCCGGTTGTCGAAGAAGGTGAGTGAGCTTTCTTTTTCTCTTTCTATCTTCTGACCCCTAGAACTCTCTTCCCCTATTGGGGGGGGGCCTACTTTTTCTTGATGAAAGGCCACTAGTTTGAGAAGCTTTTTTTTTCCTCTTTCCTTCTTTCCCTCCCTCGTATAGAAAAAGAGGTTTCCTGAATGGAGTAGAAATGCACTTCTCCTCCTTCTATCGGAAAAATAGGGATCCCCCCCCACTTGGTATTTTCCATTTTTTTTCTGGTGAGGTTAGTGGATTCCAAAGAAAGGGACCTTTTCCCTCACGAACAAGGAGGCATCACTTTCTGAGAAAATCCTTTCTTCAGAGGAGTCTTCTTCCCCCAGATAAAAGCGTCGCCCTCAGTATTTTCTTTCAATGGTAGTGTTGGGGTTCCCCCCCTTCTTTTATAAAGGCCCTCGTTAGTACCTCCATTCTTCCTAGCTTCAGATTCGGCCTTTACTTGTCCGGATGGGGCGGAACACCCTCCTCTGACCCCCCACACACCCCTCCATCTGTGGCAGAAGATCCTCCGTCTCCATGTAACCATAGAGATTCCTCTTTTTTCCCCTCCAATGAGGGCGCCGTAGTCGGATGCTTTTCCCTTTTATTCCCCTTCATCTCTCTTCCTGATTGATGGTGGCCACACTCCGAGAAGCTGCGTAGCTGCCCGTTCCTCTGCTTCGACAACCTTACAAGATCGGTCCCTTCTTCTTCCGTTGAAGAAAAGTCGATTATCGCACCAAGGAAAGTTCTACCCCACCACACACAAATTCACCTTACTTCCCCTGAACCCAACCCTCCCTCCCCTCAATCTCCACAAGAAGTTCGATTCCCTAACTTCCTTTCTTTGGTGGATAGAAAGAGAGTATCGCTTTTTAACTCCGAGACGAAAAGAAGAGTGTCCTCTGCTCCCCCTTTCTTTTTTCCCTTCCACCAGAAGCAAAAGTGGATGATGTGCCCCCTTGGAGAGCGTGTATTCCCCTCGGACCGCAAATAATCCCTTTTCCCCCGTTTTCTCCACTCGTAGAGGACAAGAAACCTCAGTCTTTTCCTCTCGTTCCTTTTTTCCTTCGTTTCGTGAATAGTAGGGTAGGGGTCCCCTTTCGTTCGTCAGAAGAATGTCTTTTTTTTTCCCTTTCCCCCCCTTTTCCTTCCTTTTTCTTCCTGACCCGTGTAGCGGGAGAATGTCCCGGTTTCCTCCCTCGAATTCTCTGGTCTTCCCCTCTCCAAACATCGAAAAAGATGACTGTTAGCCCCACCCAGGCGTCGACGAAAAGATCTCCTCCCTCCCTTCTACGATGGGAAGATATAGGCGAGACCTTTCCCTACCGTTCCTTTGTGCGTATCTTTCTTCGGCGGAAGGGATGGCGTTTTATGGTCCCTGTGTGCCCGGTAGTTCTTCTTCTCTTTTTTCTCCCTTCCCTCCCTCGGGGGCAGCAATCCTAGATAGACGAGTTCTTCGTCTACCCTTTTCTTTTGTGGAACGAAAGCCACTTTTCTTTCCTCCTCCTCCGTTGTTTTTTTTGCTCTCCTCTTTTTCCTTCTCTTTCACCGACTTCGCCGCCGTGTCACAGTGCTTCCTAGGAGTGATGCAAAATGAGTGCGACTTTCGTCAGAACGATTCCGGGGAACCGGATCTTCCATCCCCTAAGCCATCCATGCAGCCGCATCCCCCCTTTTTTACGTCTCCCCGTCTTTTCCTGGAAAGTATTCGACTATATAGTTCTTTGTGCTGCGCTTTCTTCTTCCCTCGGGTCGTCGCACGCCTGGGTTCCTTATATACGTCGCCTTCTTCTTTAAACAGTAAATGTTACAGAGTTGTTGGAGAATACGGATTGAGATGGGCGTCCTCTCCCCTTTCCTTTACCTGGTCAGGAAAACCAGGACGAGACGCCTGTTTCTCCCCCGCAAGACTCCTCCCCTCATTCTCGATCTGGTATTGAAAAGAAAGTCCCTTTCTGCGAGTGATATGAGGTTTTCTTTTCCGTTTCCTTTCCCTTTTTTTCTACCTGGTAGATGATGTCGCGTTTATCGCGCGCCTCTTTCGAGATAGTGTTCCGCATTCCCTCCCCCTCAGCCACAGTTGGATTAGTGGTGGAACCTCCCTCCTCTCTTTCCCCCCTTTTTTTGGTACCGAGTATGTTCGGCCTATTTCACAAATCGGTGAGAGGAGCTCCTCTTCTTCCCCCCCACCCCTAACGATGAGCGCCCCCTCCTCTCTTAGAGCTGTTTTTTTTATCCCTGAAGAAAGAGGAAGACCCGTTCACTTTGAGAAGAATAATTTGGAGGTTTCTCTCTTCTACTCTTTTTTTTTCCTTTCTTCCCCTTCGCCTAGTGTAAGGTGCGAGGCTACTTTTTCAGGTTTTCGAAGAAGAGGTGCAGTACCCTTACACTTTTCTTCTTCTTTTCCCCTCAAGCAATAAGGATCATGCCCTTTTCGTTTTCCCCCCTCCCCCCCACCTGATAAGGTTCCCTCAGTAAATCTCAGAAGGTGACCCCCCGTTCCCTTTTTTCTTCTGGCGAGATTCGCCACATCACGGGCCTTTTCCCCTATTCCCTAGTTTAGTCCCTTTTCCTTTTCTGCAAGCACGAGTGGGCGGGATTTTTTCCTTACTTTTTTTTTTCCCTCCTTCAGGTGAGCTACGTACCACGACACGACCTTTTTCCTCGTACAGTCGTTGTTTTGGTACATTACCTCTTTTTTTCGACCCCCGTCGCGAAGGGAGTCTGCCCGTTATCCCGTTTTTTCTTTCCTCCCCTTCTAAACGACCATCACGCCGCAAGCGTCCCTCCTTCCGACCAGTTTGGTTTCTTTCCCCTAGGGCGAAAAGGCCTAGCGGGTTGGTTCATGTCGATCTATCTGCCGCGTTTCCTCCACAAGTCTTTGGTTTCCTCATTATAGAAGATAGAAACTTCTTTTTTTTTTTTTTCCCTCAGCAGTAAACGGTTTTTTCTTCCCTTTTTCTGCTATCTGCGTCGATTCTACTCGAGCCTAGCCTTTTTTTCTGCTAATAACTTAGTCGACAACCAGCATCGCTAAAGGCCGGCAACTCCCCCCTCCCTCCTTCCCCCCTCTTCGCGAGCAGAGCTCAGTTCCTCGATAGAAGAGTTTTTTTCTATGCCTTTCTTCCCCGTAGCCTCTGAAATGGGATTGAGTTCAGCAGTATCCTCAATTCTCTTCTCTTCTCTCGTTTTCCCTTGCGGTCGGTCGGAGAGTTACGGCCTTCTCTCAACGGTAAGTGCTTTTTTTTTTTACGATGCCGAAACTAGAACAGGTTTTTTTTCTTTATTTCCCTCTCTTGCCACTGATGTAGACTTTGGCCTCCCGCCCGGAATTGAGGTTGCGCCGCCACATTGCGTCTGATTGAATTTTCTTATTCCTTATAGATGAGCTAAGCACGTTTTTTCTTTCTCCGTTTCTGAGAGAATCTTTTTTCTCTTTTTTTTTCTTAGTCGCTCCCCTCACAGACCGCTTGATGGCGAGAGGAAAGAGATCGTCTTTTTTTTTTTCTCGCCCGGCGGATTCGGCACGGATCGAACCGTTTTCTTTCTTCGTTATATAGTCGCCCCGCCGGCCTCGGTCTTTAACTCCCCCAAGTCTTTTTTCTATCTGCTGAAGAACACTTACGAGTTTTTTCCTCTGCGAACGGTGTTCCATTTACGGTTTCCTTTTTCCTTTCGCTGGGGTAAAGCGGCGACGGTATACCCCGGTGCCTCCGATCCGGTTGAGTGTCTTCTTTCTTCCCGGGTCAACCACATTATTCAAGCGACTTTCCTCGCGGGTTGAACTCTACTTTTTTTCTCATGTAAAGACAGAATCAGAGCGATATGGAGAGCAGCCCCTCTTTTTTTGCAGATTGATACCCTTTGAGCTCGGCTTTACTCTCCCATTCCCCGTTGCAATAGCAACGCCAGAATGACGGCCCCCCACGGTAGGGAAGAGAAGGGTTTTTTTCTTTGGTAGCACACCTACTTGCGACTCGGCCACGCTCACTACCGTCCTGGTTTTTTCCCTGAGAAATGGGTGAAGGATAGGTTAAGGCCTTTTTTGAGTTGGTGAGATAAACACTTCCCCGCCCTCTTTCTTTTTTTCCCCCTTTCCGATTGAAGCGCTGCTCAAGGAATTTTTCTAGAAAATAATTATGTTAATAAGTTTTTGTTCTCGACAGCGAGTCGACGCTTTTTTCTTCTCGACGGTAAGTCTCGGCAAGCCCTATGGCTTCCCGTGTGATCGCAACCTCTTCCCCAGTTCGAGGCGCACGGCTCCTGAACCGATTCCTTTTCTTTCTTCCTTAACCAGTACGCGTGTGAGCGTTGCCAGCGCACAGTACTTTGTGCTCCCCTCGGCCGGCCCACTTGATCCCCTTGTGCGTTAGTTCGCAGGAGTGGTCTTTCCTTTCTGTCCTGAGGATAGCGATTTTTTTCCTCTTGAGAAGTAGAGGCAGCGTCCACCTCTCCCGTCCCTTTATTTTTGATTAGGGAGGGACCTTTTTTTTTTTCTAGGCCACTGCAAAGTCTCCCGCTCCCGGTTCTCTTTCCCTTTTTTTCCTTTCTACGGCTTACGCTCTACAAGCCGGCGGCGCTGGATCGTTCGGACTTTTTACTCTTCACAATGCCACCACAGACTGATGCCTTTTCCCTTTCCCTTTTTTCGCATCGTCATGATTGGGCAGGTGCCCCCCCCCCTTCCTCGCGCCGACAGATCGCCAACCTATCGGCTGTTGTTCCCCGTTTTTTTTTTTTGGCTAACGAAGAAAAGCCCCCCGAGCGGCCCGACACGTTAGATACGTGCGAAATCAGCTTTTCCCTCTTCCCCCCTTTCGTCCGAGATCTGGACGCTGCCCCTCCCGTATTGACCATTTCTGTTTGCAGAGAAAACTCCTCTTTCCTCCATTCTCACATCGATGGCAGCACACTCTTCTCTTCCTTTTCCGCGAACCAATTTTCCTGTTCAAATTTGGGCGGACGACCCTTTGTCGGCCCCTTAGTCGCCATCAGTGGAGATCTCGGCCATCTTCTCTGACCGCAAGCAAGCCGACCTGTTCGAGAGTCTCCCCCCTCAAAGATTGAGATCACGTTTTTCCTTCCCGTACCGGACAGCAAGGCACGCTCCCTTTCCCGACGAGATTTTGAACTCTTCCAATGGGAGCCTTCAAGTCCCATGGGCCGCTTTCCTCTTCCGCGACGAACGCATGGAGTCAAATCTGTCGTGAGAGAGACCTTCCTGATAGCTCCCCTTTTGGAGAACTGTAATAAGTCGGTTGAATTTCTCCTCGGTTTGTCGAACTCCTATCTTTTCTCGCTTGAGGATCACGCTTTCCTCTACGGAAGCAGAGATCGGACGATGCTGGCTACTCTTTTATTGAACGGAATGAATGGTCCCTTCCCTCCGAGAAGTAGTGCCCTACCCCCGAGGCAGAGGAGGCAGAACGCTTGATGCCCCCCCCCAACCGATAGGCCTTTCCTCTGGAGCCAGCCACAACTTGGGTCGGCAGCCTTTTTGCTTTCGTCGTGGAGCCGTCGTCTCCTTTCCGCGGCAGACTCCCTCTCCTCCCTTCCCCACGTGGTCCGCGGCGATGGTTCTCTCCCCTCCGTCGCAAGCCGGACGCTTACTGTCGTTCGGTTTTTTTTACTCTCTAGAGACGAAGTAGGTATACTGCCCCCCCTCCTTCCCCCCTTTCGATGGTAGCGGACTTGTTTTTTTTTTTCCCCTCGGAGATGATAACGACCGTTTTCTGTGGCGAGACTGGACCGTGTCACCCTGAGAGATGACTTTCTTCCTTTTTTTTCCCCAATAGCGGGCGCCGCGTCCTGTTTTCCCCTAGCAGTGATCCTGATTGTTCGTGGAAAAAGTTCTCTCCTTCCAGCTTGTCGTCTGCAAAGGTCAAGTGTCTTCTCTCCTTTTCCCCTTTCTTCGTAAGGAAGAACGTCGAACGATCCAACGTTCACACCCCCCCCTTGCCTCATACTCAAGATAGTTTTTTTGCGCTACAACCGCATCTCTCGCCCCCTTTTTTTTTTTTTGAGGTGGTGGCTCGACGCTTTTCCACCGAGATCTCTTCTTTCCCCTCCCAGTACGCCGTCGCCGCGGGCTCCTTCCCTGTTCCACCGAAGCCAACTGGATTTGCCCTTCCCCCCACTTGGAAGATCGGTCTTTTTCCCCCCTCTCAATCTGCGCTTCCCGAAATAAGATCAATTAGACTCTTTCTTTCCCACATCGTCTCCCCACAGAAACCATCGCCTGCGCAGCAGAGCCGAGTCCCCTTCCCCTTTTTTTTGTTTGTTCAAGACCAGATCCGCCTCCTCCCTCAGAATGTCGGGCGGGTTGGATAAAATACCGCTCGTCATGGTTCTCCTCCCCTTTCTTTTCCTGGTCGTAGCCCCCTCGCCATAGCCTTTTTACTTCTCAAACTCTAACAGTCCTTTCATCGAGATACAAGATTATCTCCTTCCTTTTTTTCCTACGACACAGAAACTTCCCTCCCACGGTCGACGATCGGGTACGATACTACCTTTTTCGGTGCGTGAGTAAGTCTCTTTCCCCCCTCTGGACATGGATGGCGTCCCTTTTCTGGAAGTGATAGGTCGTTTGCCAGGATCGTTACTCCTTCCCTCTCGCATCGCAACTCCTCGCTTCTCTAGTTCGGAGACTGTCCCACCGGCTTCCTCTTTGCGAAAGAAAAGGATCGGGATCTCTCTTTTCCTCCCCCTCCTTTCTCTTCCGATCCGTGGATTTTAGATAAAAACGCCCCTTTCCTTTTTTTTCCTTCTCCCCTAGTAGTGATGAACCATGATGGATCCGCTCCCTTCCTCCACTGAATTTCAGGGCAAAAGACCTCTTCAAGTTAAATAGACCCATGACCTCCTCTTCCAAGTAGTTAAGGAACTAAAACAGGAACGGATACGGTTAAAGTCCTCCTCTTCTTCGAAAGTGTGAGAGAGAGAAGGAATAGGGGAGTCATCTCCTAGGTAAGGTTGAAAGGAGTGTGTAACAGCTCTTCCGTTTCGAGTTGGTTGGATTCCTCTTAATTATGGCGAGTTGATTGTGGACATTCGACCGATAAAATTTTTCCCTTCTCCCCTTCTCTCTCCTTGTTTGATTTAGCAACCCGCCGCTCCCCCTCCTGATGCTCGATTATGGTCTTGAACCCCGACAGACGAGCTACGTACTGTGGCTCTGAGGTTTATTGGACTATCCTCTTTTCTCCTCCTTTTCTTCTTTTCTTTCTCCACTTTCGGCGCGCCGAGTGCGAGGTATGGTGCTCATCTGATCTCCAAGTGGTCGGCACATCAGCCCTTGTGATCTTTCCCCCACAAAGGTTGCAGAAGAGGCGCCCGCTTTCTTTTCTTCTCTCTCCCCTCTCTCTTCTCTTCGAGACTATAGTTAGAGCCACCCCCCCTTAAAGCAGCGCTGAGAGATGCGGTTGCGAGACGCACTGTGGCGGAACACGAGATAGAGCATTATTCCTTCCTCCTCTCTCCTTGGCCGGTTGGATCTCTCTGAAGTCGAGCGAGACATTCCGCTCTGACCACGGGGAAAGTTCCCCCCCTCCTACTCTTTCCCCCACTCCTCTCTGGACGGTGTGCCACGCAGCCCTAGCAACGGCCAACCATCCTGACTAAGGGCGCCCTTCTTTGCTTCCTCGAAAGGGTGACACCTTCTTTCTTTTCTTGAGGAGCTTAGCAACCTCTCAGCTCCGAGTTTCAGAACATCATTGACATTCTTTTTCTCGCGGGCAGGGAGTACTAGTCGTCTCTTTTTCCTTCCATGAACGGAAGGTGAGCTCTCCCCCTCACAGGACGCGTCAGGAGGCGATTGTTTTCCCTCTACATCTCGTGGCGGAACAATCCCTTTCTTCTTCCTTTCCGGATCACTGGCTGGCGACCAGTTTCCCCGCCCAGCAAGCGAAAGTACCTTTTTCTTTCACCCTCTTCTTCACTGATGTGCGAGGACTAGAGGGTTGGTTCCTTCTCTCCCTTTTTCTTGCATAATTGCCGAGCTTTAATACTCCAATCTCTCCCTCCGCTCGAAAATTTGACCATTCCGTCCCTTCCCCTTTCACGGTTTTGTACGGCCAGCATTTCCTTTGCCAGCTTGACCAAAAGCGTCCACTTCGGCGACAACCCCTCTCGAGAATTTTCAGGCAGGAAAATTACCCTCTTCCAGGGAGACCCCTCTCGGACTGCGATAAGTAAGGCGGATCGAAGCGTCTCAGGCGTCGCCCTTCCCTTTTTTCCCTTTGCGTTGACGCACGTCCCCTTTCCCTTCCCCTCGCCGAGCATTGCCCTCCTCCCCCCCTTTTATCCGGAATAAGCGGTTGCGTTTTTTTTCTTTCTTTCCTTTTTTATCAGTTACCTCGGCTCTACCCCTTTTTTATGGCGCGGTGTTACCGCCACTGCCCTTCCTTTTTTTCTTTCTGCTTCTAGGTCAAATACAGCCGTTCTGGCCCTCTCTTCTTTCTTTTCCCCGGGCCGACCGGCAGAGGAATTGAGTTTTTTCGAGGAATTGGAGCTTTTTTTTTTTTTTGCCCATAGATGTCGAATGTTATGATTTTTTTTTTCTTTTTTCCCTCTTCCGCTCAAGAAACTAATCTACTTTTTTTTTATGGAGAGAGGAAGAGTCTTCTTGCCCTTTCTGCGCGAACGGAGGCTTACGGTACTCCCCCTTTTTTTTTTTCCTTTTTTCGGTATATTGTCCGCTAGCCCCGCTCCTGTAGTGAACCTACCCCCCTCCTTTTCCCCTCTCTGCCTGAAGAACTCCCCTGCCCTTCCCCCAATTCTTCACTTTTTTGCCAGTTACAGGTTGAGGCATCCTTTTTGGCAACCAGTGGTTCCTCCTTCCTCCTTTCCCAATAGGGTGAAGACTCCGCTTCCTCTTTTGCTCCTTCCTCTCCCTCTTCTAAACAAATTCTTACGCCCTCTTCCCGACCGGGTTGCACGAGAAGGGAACACACCCTTTTTCCCCCTTTTCAGCGCGAGATGCAGAGCGCCGTTCTTTGAGGCGATTTTCCCCTCCCTACCTTCCTTTCCTCCTCGAGGTGACATAGCAGCCTCTTTTCGCAACGTAACGAAGCAGACGTCCCCTACCCCTTTTCTCCGCTCCGGGCCGGTAGGGTAAGCCGGCTCTTTTCTTCCTCCCCTTTCCCTTTCAAAGAGAAAAGAAGCGTCAAGTTAGCTCCTTTTTCCTTCTTTTCCCCTTCTCAATAGATCTGTTACTGTATTTTTCCCCTCCCTTCCCCTCCTTGCTGGAAGAGAATGACAAGTCGGAGCGGATCACGGAAATAGTATCTCGTTTTCCCCCCCTTCCTCTACTCAGGGGTTGGTGTTTCCGAGATGTCTACCAGCCGCTCCCTTCTTTTCTCGAGAAAGGCAGAGATCGGCAGCCAGATGGCTTGGGATGATTCGCACTGTTCAGCTTCGCGGCTTTTTTCTTGAAACCGAGTCAGGCCCCCTTTTTTTTCGCCGGAACCAGG
>Ga0179593_1522059_pt1 | contig 13138 bp, 16 predicted proteins | sample CZODoug2_1_08_16_FD_185931 | JGI IMG/M metagenome (GOLD analysis project Ga0179593, IMG submission 185931) | Vadose zone soil fungal communities from Angelo Coast Range Reserve, California, USA - CZODoug2_1_08_16fungal (PacBio error correction) | ecosystem: Environmental > Terrestrial > Soil >... | reverse complement strand
AGTTTTTCTCAGCCTTGGCGTTTTCTCCCAGACGATCACCCCTCTCCACTGGATTTCTCTGCCTCCCCCCCCCCTGCGTGAAAGCTTAGCTATCTTGGTTCTAACGAGCTCCAGTCTCAGTCCCTTCGGCTTCAACTTGAAGACTCCATTTTCCTTTTCGTTACCCCACCAGTCATCTTTCTTTTTACCCCCACAAACCGGTTCTTTTCCCCCATTTCTTTCTGCCTGTTGTGGCTTATCCCGGTTCTATTTTCCTTCTGGCGAGTACTTTATGCCATTAAGAGTTTTTCCCAGACCTGAGTCTTTTATGTTAGGAATCCCGAATTAGAGCGTCTCCCACTTGGCTCCGTTACCCCTCTGAATTTTCTGGTTTTGGCCACTGACCTCGTTTTTTCTCCTTACCATTTTTCCATCGCCTGCTTTTATCACCCCCATGCCCCCCAGTTTTTCCCCTAAACCTTGAGTCAACACCGGTCTCCTCGAGCTTTCCCTTTTTCGTTTAGCGCCCAACTCTATTGCTCCCCACTGTGTCGTTGGGGGGCCCTGCTACTTGCCTTTGGTTTTTGGGCTCCCCCGTAATACCGATCTGGCTTCTCAACCAGCCCGTTTTCGCGGATCGTTACCTTTAAAGCTGATCATTTCGTTAAATTTTCAAATCCCCCTTCGTGACTCCTTTTGCTGGTATTGAGAATACCACCTTGGTTTCCTTGTGACCCCCCGTTGTGTCCTCAGAGATTTCTTTTTTTCTCACGTGCAAGGGGTTCTTTATCTCTTAATGGTTTGTCTTGCCCACGTAGACTTGCAACTCTCCACCTCCCTTTTTTTCCCCTTCCAAAACTCTTTTTTATAACGGTGCTGTATAATTGGTCTCACTCTCCTGCCTGACTGCCCGGACAAGGACGGGCGTGGTTTTCCTTCTTTTCGAGCGATACCAAATTTTTGGCATCAAACGTTACCTTTTCCATTTTTTTCTTCCTCCCCCAAGTGCGCCCTATGGTGTTGTCTGTCAATTGTTTTTTTCTCTCTTGTGGCGTTTACTTTTTTCTCACCATTTTCATAGTTTTCTATGAAGGGGATCCTTTTCCCAGGTTGCGGAGCACCCCCACTACCCGTATCTTATTTCAAATGCTTTTTCTTTTTCTACCCCTTGATCGCATTCCTGGTTTCTTTTTTTTAGTCGGATATTTTCCTGTTCCCCCCACCCGCGGTCCCAGATTCCGCCTTTTTGCTTTTCCACAAAGCTGGCTGAAAACTTCCCCTGCCTGTTTTTTTTCTATTGGGCCCCATTTTTCTTTTCCTTGTGCTCATAGTCTTAGAGGGCTTTTCTTTCTCCGAGCAGCCAAGCCCCCGATTTTTTTTCGATTTGACCTTATGGCCACTTTTCCTTAAATCATCAATGGTTGAGGACGGTTTGCGGGATTTATAGTCGATGTGCCCCCCTTATTATCTTCTCCCCTTTTGAATGCTTGGATCTTCTCTTTTAGGCCACTACCCCAATGTTCAGGGGGCCCCACCCAGCACAGCTACGCCTTGACCCTTTTCACATGTTTTTCCCCTGATTATTCCCCACCACAACTCTTGCCCTCTGGTCCGATGCGGGCGATCCCCTCTTTTCCCTCGAATTTATATTGGTTAGCTGACTTGAATCCCCAGCGTCATACCTTCGTAGATTGATCTTCTCTTCCTTTATTGTTTCCTTTCCGAAATGCATAGAAAGGGTAACTGTTTGCTAGTTTTTTGTTCGAGCATCTGCTTTCTAACAATTGATGGACTCTTTTCTCAGACTCTCTCTGATGTTGCCCTGACAAAGTACCCTTCGAAAATTGGATCCTGTCTTTTTTTCCATCTTCAGACCTTTCCAGATGATCTCTCCTCCCCCCCATATTTGCGCCTTCCATCCCCCTGGAGGGTCCCGATTTAAGCCTGCCTCCTCACGGCTTCAAAGTTGGTTTGTGGGGACGAACTTCTTAAATCCCCAACCATTTACCCGAGTCTCAACCTTATCAATTCAAGTTTTCACCCCGTTTCTCTACATCCTTTCCTATTGAACCCCCATCCTCTCTCACTCAACGGATCCTTTTGTTTGCCGTTCGATTGACAGTATCTCTTTTAGCTTATTCTTTCTTTACACAACAATGTTGTCTGTCCATTGGTCCTTTTGGGCTTGGGAGTGTTGCATTGTCGGCTCCTCTGTAGGTTTTGATCGCTCATTCTTTTTTTCGCTGTAAACGGAAACCCAATTCCCTGACTTTTCTCGGGTTTTCCCCCCCCACCCTCCGACTGTTACCCATTGTTGTGTTACCCTACCCCCACACCCATGTCATTTCATCGGGGCCCACTGCACCTTTGCCCCGAGTCTCTAGGAATCCTCCCGCTTTGATACCCCAACAGAAGTCTGAGTTGACTTTTGTAAGGGTTTCTCACCACCATGTTGCTGTTTTTCTTGAAGGGCAAAAATTGTTCGTGTCTTGTGGGTAAAGTTTAACGTCTTGCGTGCGGTCCCCTCTTGCCTTCCAACTCTTCCCAAAGGGAGACACCTTGCTCCAGAGGATGCGTGCCGTTCTTCTACCACTTTTTTATGTTTCACGCTCAGATGTGACGTCTGCCCTTCACCATTTTTCCCGGTGCTTTTTTAAGGCCCAACCAAGCTTCTAGGAGCAAAACACACGTTGGAAAATGTGCTTGTTGCCATTTCTTTGCTTTTCCCCATGACTTTTTGCGCTATCTTCTTGGATATTCCTTCCCCTGTCTTTCCCGGCAAACGACAACCCCACACCTAAGGCTATTCATGCCCTTCCCTCCCAGACCCACAAACCCTTTTTCAATTTTTCTCGTATGTTTCACTTTCTTTACCTACCCCAGTCGTCGGAGCATTTCGTTTCTTCCAGTTGAGGATTTTCTATAGTCGGCACTGGCTCTGACCCCGCTTGAAAGTTTTTTTGAGTCGGTATTCGTACTCTGATATGTTTTCCCTGGGTGGTGGCTCCTTTTTGACACGCGACAAGGTTATTTTCTTTTGTGAATTTTTTGACGAACTGACTGGCCCCCTTTTTCTGGTTTTTTACCTTTTTTCTAACCTTTTTTTAATGTCACCGCGGCCCGTTATGGTCCCCTGCGATTGGGTAGTCGGTGCGGGAATCACCTGGCGGTCTAGGGTTTTTTACCTTTTTCCCTTGTTCCCCTTACAACAATACCCCTTTTTTACCCCGCAAAATTTGCAAAGTCTATCGTTCCCCCCACCGGTTCTTTCACTCTTCCATCATGTCTAGCAGGCACTAACGCACCGTCTGATCCCGTTGTGCCTGCTGGGGCACCAATCTCCCGACCACTTCCTTTTGCGTGAGACTTGTTTCCGAAGGGCCCTCCTAAATCACAAACCGCTTTGTTCCACAATTGACTCAAGGGGCTTCTTTCTATTCGGTGATCGCCCCAAACTCTTTCCTTCCTTACCTCCCGTTTTGTTGATCGCCTCTTTTTTCCCCTTACCGACATAGGGAATGAGTTCCCTCCTAGAGCCATTTTACAATTTTGCTCCCGGTCCCCTTTTTATTTTGCGTCGTCAAACCATTTTTTCAATTGACGGGGTTTTCATTTTTTCAATCTTGTTTGCCGCAGACCAGCTCTTCCACGTTTTTTTTATGCTTTCTTTGCGCTCCATGTCCCCCTTATGTGATTTTCGTCGATTCCTGTTTCACTTGCAAATCCGTTTGGCGCTCCCAAACGGGAGTGTTCGTTTTCCCTTTTTTTTGACCCGGAATGTAACCCCCTATTGCGGGGACAATCCCCTCCCCTCTTAGAATTTTGGAGGGCAATGTTTTTTTTCCCATTCTGATTCAGACGGACCCACCAGGGCACTGTTTCGCCTTTTTTTTAGTGTTGACCATTACGCGGTTCCAAGGAAGAGGCTCCCTTTCCCAACTGGACTTTTTTCAGCACGCTCATTGGTAGTTTGCGTTTTTCTTTGTTTCGAAAGGACGATGAGCGCTTTCTTCACCACTTGTTTGAACGAACCAATTCTCTCTGCGCTGGCTTGACACACCCCCCTCTTTGTTGGTCGTGTTGTTGGGTTTTTGTTTGAGCTGGTATCCTACTTCTTTTTTCCCCCTCGTACGTCAGCTGCCGAACCTTGACTCGTTCTTGAGTCCCGTAATGCCCTGAGCAATCAATTTAAGGTTGGGGTTTGGCTGCCCAGACTGCCTACATTGACCTTCGCACAGCCCTTTTTCCCTCCTTAAGATTATTTTTTGGTTTAGTCCTTTTTGTTCTTTGGTGCCCGCATTTATCGCCCGTAGTTCAGTGTTCTTCCCTTTCCGACACACGAGTTTACACTCCACTGTGATTAGTGCAACCCGCACTTTCTCCTTTTTCTCCAACCCGCCGCGGTCACCTCGGGTTTTGAGCTGCGTTGTTTGTCATCATCTCTGATCTCGCTCGGCAAGTGAAGTCTTTCCTTTGGGGTGGCAACTTTTTTTTCCCGGTGACCCCGAACCTGTTAATTTCGGGGCCCAGGTTCTGTTTTGGATGGCCCTTTTTGCGTCTCTCTTCCCGCCCCATCCCCCTCCACCCCCTTTCCGTTAAGACTTTGCCGTACTATTTGTATCATGTGCCCCCTTCGTTCCCACTTGCTGTCTCTTTTTTTCAATCAAGTCGAAAACTCTACCCCCTTAAATCCTTTTTCCTCCCTCCGCTTTTTCAAAATGGCCTTTTCGTCTTTTTTGGAGTTGACCCCGGGCGGGAGGTGAATCCCTCTCATTTTTTCACTTCGGTTCCATCGATTCCCTTTTTCCTCTACCATCTTGCAATCCCCGTAGTAAGCGGTGTTGCCCGACTGGTAGAGACACACGTGCCACTCTCTGCTTCCCCTTTTTTTCCCAGTGTTTTCTCGTGCGCCTCGACCTGTTGTTGCCTTTGCCCCAAAGTACGAGCCTAATCTTTTACTTTTTTTCTTCCAGGCATGAGGGTAGTTCATGCTCCCTTTTTGAACATTTTTCCTTCTTTTAAGACCTCATCCAACGAGGGTTGTCAAATAACTGTCACGTGAACTTCTATTATTTTTTTCAAAAAGTGGCCCAACCCCACCCCCCCTTAGTTTGAAGTCTATCTGCAGCGGGGGCGTCCCTTTCTTTCACCCCCATTTTTCTCCGGTTTTTTTTTAAGTTGCTCAACCTTTCCGTGCCCACTTTGTTTGGGAGAGAACTCCCCCCCCCCTAGGCCCTGAGTGCGCTTTGGCAAATTGGTGGGTTGGATTTTCCAATTTTAGCTAGCACATGCCCCCCTCTCATGGATTTTTCTGGAACCTCCCCCCCGGACAAACTTTGGCTGTTTTGAAAGGACTCTCTTCGGATGCTTCTCTTCTGTCTTTTCGATTGGCAACTCAACTAGCGTCCCTCCCTCTATTGTGACCACTTTTTCATTCTTTATGTTCGCAGTTTTAGCGTTCAGCATCCCTTAGCCGTGGTATCTTCGGATGGAGGTATTTTGTCCCCAAGATCGCGAAGCACTTGCCGATCTTTTAAGAATCCAGGTAATTTTTTCGAACGTTTGATTTTCTTTCTTTAGCAGGCCCACTGAGTTCCAGGCTTTTGGCATGATTTAATCTCGAGGGGATGAATTAAGCACCCACACTGTAACACCCTCCACCCACCCCCCCCACGACCCCCCCCCCCCCACCCAGCCACCCCCCCCCCCCCACACGGACTTGTTCCATATTTCCCCACTTGCATGCAACGCTCTTCTTGCGAATTCTGGTTTACTCTTTGTTCCGTTTTCATTCCAACGTTTACTTTGCTGTCGAAGATTTTCGTTCCCCCCGGCCCTTTCCCGACTTTCTCCCCTCCTTCCTTGGATTGAGTGACCGATTCCAATATCACGTTCTCCTTTTTTTGGGTCCCTTCGTTTCTTGAGAGGGAAATTATTCCAAGGAAGCTGTGATCGGCTTTACGGACGTGACAAATTTTTTCTCTGCGATTCTCGTCCCTCCGTCGTTACTATCTTTTCATTATTTTCGTTCGCACCCCCGTAAATACCTTCGCCTTCGATTTTTTGCCGTTGCTCGATCGCGAAACCAGGCCTTCAGCCTAACCCAGGTTTCTTTTTCTCCGAGTTACATGCCCCCACACCATGATTCGGTATTCCGAGCGACCCTTTTCTTTCATTAATTAAAGTTGCGTCCTTTCATTTCCTTCCTTCTCCTTTCCTTTATTGGCCTTGGTTTTCCCGCATCGTCGGATTTTTCCCCCGGCTTTTTGGGTTTGATGCGTTTACCCCTTCTTTGGAGAACCTCTGGCGTTTTACCTCATTCTGATCGTGGCCACCCAGCGCTAGGAAACTCTCATTTTTCTCCCCCCTCTTTGCAATCAAACGACCGTTTTTTTCCATGAGCTAATACTCCTGCCATATTTGCGCTAGGGCCAACCCCTTATAATCAAATAGAGATGGAAATCAGTTGGTCCCGTCCCTTATGGCTTTTTTTTCCTCCTCCTTCGGAAAATTTCCCTCCGTTGCGTCTTGATTTTCTCTGTTGATTCGTTCTGCACTTTTGTTTTTTTTGTGCCCTCGCTTTTCGTCAACAATAATTGCTTCTGAGCTCCCCTTTCCCCGAATCAGGTGATTTGGATGACTCAATCTATCTCTCTCCTTCGCGCCTCCGTTTCTTTCCTCTCTAGGAATGTTCCTACTGTTCGCCACCTACCTCTTTCCATTTGGGGGCTGTCCCTTGTCTCATAACATTTTTCCCCGATAAAACCTTCTTTCGGAATTGAACGGGCCTTTTTTTTCCCCCGACGGGTCAGTTTCCGGTCTTAGTAGGTTCGCCCCCCCCTTTTTTGCGCACTTTAGTAGTTTTTTATATCCTCGACAAACCAACCCGGACATAGGGTTTTGGTTTCTCAAAAAACCTTTTTTTCTCCTTCCTTATTTTGTTGAATTCAAGTAATTCGTTTTCCTTTGGGTCTTAGCTTTCGTTACCTGAGTTGTTCATGCACCAGCCTCAGGAGTCCCTGGATTGTTCCGCATTTATAATTTCCTCTTTGTTTTTGTTCACCCGATAAATGGTCCACCCCAGCTTTCCATTCCGTTGTTCTCTTAGATCGCCTCCACCCACCTGTCCCTATGGCGGTTCAAATTCCTAAAATTCTGGTCCATTAAGGTGACGCTCCTTGGAGTCCCCAAACTTTTGACTTTTGTTGTTCGGCTCTTCTTAGTACCTCATCGAAAGTTTCTGTGGTGCCCACCCTTCTTGTACGAAACCTGCCCCTCCCGGGTTCGGCTCCCCCCCCCCGCGCTTTCGACTCTTGGGGCTGTCCCCAAAGAGAGCATTCGTCTGGAAAATCCCCCCTTTGACGTCCTTGGTATTTGGTCTTTTCATGCTCCTGTATTGATGTTCAACCCCGACTGGTCTTCTTGACATCTTTCTTTTTTCTGAATTGTGCTTTCCGCTTTCGGTTTTCCCGTCCATTGCATTATCTAATTCTTGCATTTTTATTGTTCCCTCGATTTTTCCTACACCCCCGTCAAGGTCGGGGAAATAGTGCCCCCACTCTGGTATAAACGGTGATGGCTCCTGTCCGAATTTTCCGTTTTTTTCCTTTTCTTTCTTCCTATGTATTTGCTTAACCCTGTTTTTGGTCGGGGTATTTTCTTCTAGGCCCCCCCCCCTGGTTTTCCCCTTCCCGTTTTGGCCCCCCCCCGTCTCGTAATGCCATGATCCAATAACTCTTTCTTTTTCCTTCAAATTTCCCCTTCTTCTGCCCCCCTCTTTCCCGATTCAATTAATTTGACAACGTCTTGAAATGTTCCCCCCATTTCAGTTTGACCATATTCAACAGACTTTGAGCTTTGATTTGAATTGCTTACCGTGATACCTTTCTGCCATTGGATTCGTCTTTGTCCCCCACTTTCTCCCGTCCCTGTTTTCTAGTATCTCCCATAACCTGACCCATTACCGAGCATTTGGCCCATCCCCCCCCCCTTCTCGTAGGAACCCTGCTAAGTTTGCTTGGTCGGTGTGAAATGAATGAGAGCCTGCCTTTTTTGTCCTGATTCTTCCTTTGCGAAAGTTTACGATTGCCCTGTTGTTCACTCCTTCATCTTTTTTAAAACTAAAATTAGTGTGAGTTCGTTGGGGGTGGTAGTTCGGAGGTCCCCTTTTTTCCTTTCCCCTTTTCCCAGTTTGCTGACCTGCCTTTTCTCGCCCCTCCAAAAGGCAGACGCCTCGTGTTGAGCTTGATCACAGCTGCTCTCAAAATCCTTCCCCATTTTTCCAACATGAGCTTTAGTTTCGGCGCGCTTTTCTCCCAGAGGACTTGTAGTTGATCCCCCCTTTTTTCATTTTCCACTGAAGCTCGCGGCGTTTTCCATCTGTGTTCAGTGATATTTGCAACTCTGGTGGCTGAGTTCCCTTGGTCCGTCCTGACCGATTTGTTTCCCCGAGGGCACCATCGTTACCTTTGTTTGCTCAAATTTTTTGAGATCTCTTTTTGGCCAACCCATCTCCCCACCAAGTCCCCAGAATTCGTTTGTCGAAAATCTCCCCCCTGGGCCCCACTGAAACGCTCTAGTGGTTAAGAAGGAAACCACTTTCCCTGTGCTACTCAAGGATATTTTTCCCCCCCCCTCCTGCTTAAGGCTTTTGCACCGCGTTGTACTGGTGTGAGTCATTGGAAAGACATTTAAATCGTTTTCTTTCCCAACTATCAGTTGCCCAATTTTTCCCCTCCGTTTATACTCTGACCAAAAGTTTCTTTCTTCCCAGGGACGTTATTATGGGGCCTATCCGATTTTTAATTCACTTACTTTCATGAACCTGACCTTGGCGTTTCCGTTTCGACGTTTGATCATTTTCAATTAGTAGGTTTCATTGTTTTCCTGTTGATTGGGCTGTTTTGATCCTTGTTATTTTTTTTGGTTGATCGGTTTTTTTTTGGTCTGTCTCAGGGGGCGCTTTTCAACCCTGGCCTCAGCCCCAACGAAGAAGGGTTCGTTTGTCTTTTTTCTCGTTGGGTAACACATGGCTTCAGCCAAGTGGTCATGAACTTGCTGGTCCCCAACTTTTCTTGCCTCTGATAACCCCCCAACCTCATTAGCTACCTGACCGATTGCTTCTTCACTAAATAGTTCCACTTGAGGTCTTGGCCCCCTTCTTTCCGCTCTTGTGTGTCGCAACTTGGCTCCCTAACAAACACTCCCGTCCGCTTTCTGGACTACGAGAAATGCCTTTGCAAATTCCCCCTTATCTGACCGTCCCTGCGGACCGAAGTCTACGTCAAACATAGATTTTTTTTTCGTGTCGGTCTCTGTTGCCCCCTTCCGCGGGCCTCCATCAACCTTGTTTCTGGAACCATTGGGAGGTGCATCTACCTCTTCTCCCCTGAACCGTGGTCCTTTTTTCGCGCCCCCCTCATATCACCTATTTTTGACGGAACTCTTCTGTTCTCGTTTCAAAACCTCTCCCCCCCAGGACGTTGTTATAATTCCCATGCCTTTCCCCCCCACCCCACAAGACCTCCCTCTTCCATTCGGCGAGTTTCACTTGTCCCAAGAGTTTTGAGAAATTTGTCTTTTAGCCTTTGTCTTCGATGGCTCACCGTCTTTTCCGAAACACCCGTGTCCCTGTCCCTCGTGCTTGCAGTTTGTCTGTTTTACTGTCTCAATGGTTTCGCGACTACGTCGAATGGTTTAGGCCTCTTTTTGGCTCTTTCATCGCCACCTTTTCATCTTTCAGATGTTTTGTGTGTCTCTTCCATATTCCCCGCTCTCCTCGTTGGCTTCCCCGGCTTATTGCGATTTTTGAACCCCGGTGTCTTTTGGTTCAATTCATGTTATATCCCCTCTCTTTGTAACCAACTTTCGCCTGGTGGCCACGAATCTTTTCTCTCTTTGCACAGTTCTTCCTCTCCATCTCTAACTCCATCCCTTTTTTGAGGCGCCCCCAGCCTGTTCAGCCTCAACGGATACTCTTTGGGCCCCCAATATTGCCATGAACCCCTTCCTTTTTTTTGTGAACCCCTCATGAAACCTTCATCCCACCTCTTCTCGTTTTTCCACACATTCAGGTCCCTGGGTCTTTTGAGGTATCTATTTTGGATCGACCAACCCCCCTCTTTTCTCTCCCACTCCCTGTGTTTGTTGTTGTTTCGTTTTCTGGTTCCCTCATCCGAGACGATCTGTTCCCTTCTTCAATTTATGTACCTAAATCTGTTTTTGTGTCTTTCGTCCCCCCCCTTTACTCGGAAGGGTTTGTCCTTTGCAATAATTGTTTTTTTTTCTTCCGAAGCTCCCTCTTTGCCTGGCGAGATCCCCCCACCTTGTCATGTGAGTTGATCCCGGTTTAGGCTCTCCTTCCAATCCTATTTTGTTTTTTGCCCCCGTTTTGCTAGGGTTCCTTTATCTGACCATTTGAAGAACACCCTATGTGGTTTGGCCCACTTTTTCCCCTTCCGCAAGAATCGCATGGCTTAACCTTTACTCGGGATTCAAACTTCTGAACCCAACACCCCCTTTTCCCTTTTTCTAAGTCGACCGGAGGCCCTTTCAGAAGATTCGGGTTAGGTCCCATTCCACTCAGTTGAGTCTAATCTTCCGATCGGAGCTTTCTCTTGTGACCGATTGAGCCCTTCCCTCCACCGTACCCTTTTTCACTTTGCACGTCTTAAGGGAGATTGGTAGTGTTTTTTGTGTTTTGTCGTCGGTTGTCACTTTCCTTGGGTCCTCATTTTGTTTCGCTGCCTAAAATGTGTTCAAATTCTTCTTCTTCGCTCTTCTTCTTGCTCATGGGCATCTCTTTTGGCCCATTTCAGTCTTTTGTTTTTTGGCTACTTACTTTGCTTTTTTTTCCAGGACAGGTCCTGATTTTTTTAGTTCCTCTCTTGAACCTTTTAGCTCTAAACGTCTCTGGAGGTGGGCTCAGTGATAGCCATATTTTTGTAGTTGTTAGTGTGTCCTCCCCCTACATTTCGCTACCACTTCCTCACCCCCTCCCGGCTTGTCCCGCTTTTTTTTTTGAGAATGTTTTCAAGAGTTCACCCTTTTTGTAAGTTATTTTCTTTTGCTTCCTTCTATGATCAGAATTGGATCTCCCCTGCGGTAAGTGAGGAGTTTGACTGGTCTTGTTCCTTCCCGACCTTTTTTCTTGTTTCTCTTTTTTATTCTTTTTTTTTCCATCGCCCCTTTTGCTGATGCCTATTTCCCCCCTATCGACAAATCCGAACATCCAGCATGTGTCTGGTCCTTTTTGTTCATGCTTTCACTTTGGCTGATCTTCCACCGCATTCTGAGTTTCTCCATCCCTTTCCCTGGCCATCCCTTTTCCCCTTTCTTCCCTTTAAGGAGCTTGTCTCCAACGTGTGAGACTTTGTCGCCCGTTTCCTATGGACCTTTTTTCCTTTTCAATCCTCTTTTCCCCACAACGGTGCACTCATTTTAGGGATTCTCCTTGATAACAGCCAGGTCTCTGGACACGCGTTAGTCTTTTTGCCCGTACATCAATTCGTGACTTGGTTTTTCCAGTAGAGTTTCTTCTTTCCCGCAAGTTCAAGCATTTGGAGTCCCCAGCTGATCTTTCTTTTCCTGTTCACACCTTCTTCCCCCTCCCCTCTGTTTACTCTTTCAATATGCACGAACGTCGCCCCGGTTTTTTTTGTCTTTTCATTTCCAAAAGGGCCCCCCGTCGTTTCTTTTTTCCCCAGGATACGCGCTTTTGTGCCTTGATTTTCAGTTCTTTCCTTTTAGTCAAGTCTAGGTGTAATACACTCTCCCGCGGCACCCGGGACTCTGCGTTTCCTTCACATTTGGCCTTTCTCTCCCTACCCCAGGTTCATGTCCCCTTTTGAAGTGTTTTTTTTAAGGACCCCGACCAACATCCCCCACACATATTTTCCCTTTATGATTTCCCTCCAGTTAATCGTCCATTTTTCCTTGAATGGAACTCTTCTTTTTACTATTCTCGTATCGCTTTCGTTCCACCTTTCCCCTTTTTAGATCTATGAGGGCCAATTTTCCTTTGCCTGATCCATGCCTATCAGCCTAAGCAACTGCCTGATCTTCTGGGAGTCTAAAATCTTAGCAACCCTGTATTTCTCTTCACGGTACCTGATTCCGTCCGCTCAGCCTGCTCCCGCCACTGACTTTTCAGGCTTCCTTCTCTCCATGCATATACCTAATTCAAAGGGTTTGTGATATCGTCCCATTGACATTCCCGCTTTCTGTGTTTCGTGCCACTTTGTCTCCTATTGCGCTTTTCCGGTTGTTTTTATTGCTTTCCCTAATTCCTAGGTCGTGAACCTTTGAGTTTCTCTCCTTTGATCGCCTGTTCGAAGTCCTGGACATCTCATCCTTTACAGAGTTTTTGTACGTTACCTTTTTTTTCGTGTTTAGTCTTCTTTTGTTTCTTGGGGCCCAGAGATGCCGACTTTCCAGGCCTATTTCCATGTTTTTCCACCTCGGCAACAATAATTTCTCAGAGTAACTTTTCTTTGTATTTTCTAGTTTCAGAAGATCCCCCTCGCGACCTTCTTTTTTTAAGATTATATTTTGTGTCTTACCGGGAAAATTTTCTTTTTTTATCAGCCCCTTAATTTTTCTATATCCAATTGCCTCACCCCCATTTGCACTTCAGATTTCCTTCCCCTTCAGGAGCCAGCTTCTGGTCCCACCAAGTTTAGCAATTTTCCTTTTTCTGTTTTTTCATGTTCCTTCCTTATTTGGGCTTCCCCCGCTTGTTATCGTTTGGTTTTGCTTTAGTCCGTGTCCCACCTGTTCGCTGTTTCCTCAAAATTGAGGGCTTCCATATGGGTTTCCGAATTGTTCTAATTCCCCCTTACCTCCAACTTCTCCGTTCTTCGATCTTTCTCCAATGACGGTCTGGTCTTTCTCCTTTTTTTCTTTTCCTCCTCCCCAATTTATAAGGCCCTCCAACTTAACCTGCTGGTCCTACCTTCTTCTTGGTGCAATAAACCCCCTTATTGCGTGTTTCTGAATTTTCCCTCCTCCTAGGCTAAATTCGCTTTGGTTTTTCTTCCCGCTGTACGTTTAACTTCTCCGTCTACAATCTCCATTCTTCTTTTTATGGGCTTTTTTTTTTTGATGTGCCTGCGTTCTTTTTCTTTGCCATCTTGTCTTTGCAGAAGCTCCCCATGTTTCT
>Ga0179593_1463810_pt1 | contig 13138 bp, 17 predicted proteins | sample CZODoug2_1_08_16_FD_185931 | JGI IMG/M metagenome (GOLD analysis project Ga0179593, IMG submission 185931) | Vadose zone soil fungal communities from Angelo Coast Range Reserve, California, USA - CZODoug2_1_08_16fungal (PacBio error correction) | ecosystem: Environmental > Terrestrial > Soil >... | reverse complement strand
GGAGCGATCTGCCTTCCCCCACGATTTTTTCTCGCGTGGGCCCAGAAGGCGATTTTTCCTCTTCCTTTTGAGCGACTTCCACCTGTGCTGCCAAAGTGTGAATTCTTTTCTGAATCAGTTACCCTGTGGTTCAGTAACGTCCGCCGTGCGCAGATCTTTTTTTTCTCCGGTTTTGGCTCGTCCCCGTAGAGCCATACACCTGGCGCGCTCTGGATCTCTGTCCGTTATTTCCACGGTTGTTCCCTGCCGTCCGTACTGCCCTTTGCGACCGTACTTCACTTCCCTCTTTTACGGCGACAAAAAGTTGCAAAGCAGACGATGGGAATGACCCCCTTGGCTCTCCATGTTTCCTTTTCCCATCGACCTGACTCCCGGCCCGGCATGCTCTGCTTGGTTTTACGTCTTTTTTCCATGCCTTCTCTTTTCCCCCCCTATTTTTTTTTTTTCTTGGTAACTTTTTTTCAAAAGTGGATGTCTTTTTTTGCGGCAACGGCCTATGCTTCAGCTTTTAGCCGGCCCTGACCTGGGACCCCCCCCCTTGAACAATCGGTGAAACGCCCCTCTGTCCCGGGGGAAAGTTCGTTCAGGTCCAAGCCCCCCAACCCGAATAACCCTTGGGCCCTTTCGCCGGCGCGTTTCGTTTTTCAAGCGCATGTCCCCTACCCGCGCGTTGGACACGTTGCTTTTTGGATCCTGGCCTACCCTCCCTTCGAGGTTCTGGCATTGTTTTTTGGAAAAGTTTCGATCCGTGGGCTTATCTCAATCGTTTCGCCGGACCCCCCTTTGTTTTCCCTTTACACCTTTCCCATTCCCCTTGTGGGGAGGGTTCAGCGATACCCCTTTAAACCTGAAGGTTTCTTAGTACACGCGAAGGCCTCTCCCCTAATCCAACAATCCCGTCTTTCCCCTTGCCTCCCCAGGAATTGTGTCCTGTTGCTCGTACTGTCTCTCCCCGTCAATCGGCCGGACAAACCGACTGTCACAAAGCACCCACACTAGAGACTTTCCAATGCGGGCTCACTTTACTCCCCCCCATTTTTTTGCACCTGGAAAAAACACTCACCAGACTTCCCACCACTGTGATGACTTACCGGCTGTGGAAGTCCCCCTTTTTCCCTTTCCTTGACCACTCACCCGTTTTTTCCATTCCCCTTAACCTCTTTTTTCAAAAGGTTCCCTCCTTCATTAAGCTTCCCCAACAACCCTCCCGTTTCGGAAACAAAGACGTTCCTTTTTTGACTTTTTGGTTTTTTTTTGGGGGGGTTTTTTTTTTGGGTCCCCCACCCCTTTTTTCTTTTGAGACACTTCGAAAAATGGTCTGCCATTTGACTTCCATTTTCTCCACCTTTTAAGTTTGTTTCACCCACGCGGAATGTTTCGTGTCTTTCTCCTTTCTTTTCCGCTCCACCAACGTTCGAACTTTTTTTTTTACCCCCCTCCGGCTGGGCTACTAAGTACCGTTACTGTTTTCAGTTTGCATTGTAAAGTTTTATCTCGCATTTGCTGGTGTGAATTCTTTCCCCCCCCCTCCCTTCATCGTGATTTTTTTTTTTTTCTTAAGTGGCGCAGCTTTTTTGGAACGTAGTTGGATAACGAAAGGAGTCCGGGTGCGGTATCTCACCCCCCCTCCTCCAATGGTATCCAACACCCTCTCCTTCTGCACCCAATGCACACTTTTAGACAATGCACAAAGTCTTATAGATCAATCTTACGCCCGAAGGAAAGTTCCTTCTGCACCCCCCCTTTTTTTTTTCCCCCAACCGGGCGACTACCCCCACTGGGGACCCTAGTCGGGCGCGTGTCTCCTTGGGCGAATTTTCGCGGTCGGTCTCTCCCCGTGGCTTCCCGTTTTCTTTACCCAGAGTAGGATTTTTCCAAAGTCCTGTCCCGGCCATTTCTTCCCTTTCCGTGCGTTGTTTCCCGCTCCCTGAGATGCTGGTTTGCCAACGTCTCACCTTACACAAAAACCTGATGTTTCAGCTGTGCGGCCACACGCACCCCCCCTCGTTCCGAGCGTTTTTTCAAAAACTGTTCATAAGGGCTCCCCCCCCATTTTCATGGCCACACTCCGAGTGGTCTGTCTCTCGTTTCTGAGATCAGTTGTCTCTTCCTTCCCAGCACGAGGATGTTCCTTTTCCGGAGGGGCGTTCCCCCAGCTTGATGACACTTCGTTCTTTTAATTCGTTTTTTCAAAGCCGAGTTTTTCCCCCCCGTAGGGACCCCAAACTCCGTCACAAGCTGGGGCCCGTGCGGACCCGTCCCGCTGAGGTTTCTTCCATTTTGGCATTTGATTTTCCTTTTCTGTTCGTGCTGATTTCTGCGGGAGTTTGTGTGGTTCACGCCCCCGCCTTACCAACCAAACTTCGTCTTTTTTTGCGAGCGGCCGATCTTCCCCCTTCCTGCCCTTTTTGCGGTCCCGTCTCCAATTATTTTCCTTCCCCTCAAAACCGAAACTCTTGGGACTACCCGTTGTTGTTGTTGATAGTTTTGGAGCACCCCCCTATTCACATTCTTTTCCATAGAGACTAACGGTCCGTTCCTTTTTTTTTCCCAGTCACCGGTCCGCATCCCCAGCCAAAAGTTCCCCCCAGTTTCAATGGTGGATGGGGATTTTTTGTGTCCCCCCCCGCGTAACTGTCGTTTTTTTTTCCTGAACTCCCCTTAAGTCCCCGCAGAAGCCCAGGTCACCTCCCGGCGCAGGGTTTTTTTATGGGACCCCTTTCGTCCCCGCTGTCCCCATCTCTTTGATATTTTTCCCCGGTTTTTTGTAAAGTAAAACCCCCTCTCTCGCTAGCCGAATTTTTTTTCCCAATCAATGAAATTCCGCATGCCACTGGCGGCGGCCTTTTTTTTTCGTGCATCTTTTCCCCCCTAGGTTTTTGTTGGGAACAAACGCCAACCTTGAGCTCAGCCCGAATTCTTTCCCCCCGCTTGGGGTTGCCGGGGAATGTTTCTTCTTTTTTGTGTCTTTCCCCTTTTTCTCCGGTAACTCCGTTCTTAGTTTGTGTTTCCCCTTTGGTTCGACGACCCCTCTTCACACATCGTTGCAAAGTTGCCAGTTCGCAATTTCGTGGAAAGTTGCTAATGGCACTTTTCTTCCACCACGCCAAGTGTTCCTTCCTTTTCGGGTCAATGACCCGCTACCGTTTCTTCAAAATCCACGTAGGCGGACGTCAGATAACCCTTTTACCCCCCCCGGATCGCTTCTTCCCCCCTTCCCCGCGCCAGCTCGGTTATCGCGTGCTCTTGAAGGTCGATTTTCTTTTTCTTCCCAGTTTCACGTCTTTCTTCCCCCCCCTTTTGCCCTCGCACCTTTTTTTTTTCAGTCCCTCAGCGCTGTTGGAGACAATGTTCTTTTTTTTTTGCGTTGTTTGCGGCATCCGGCCCTCTGCGGTTAACGGTTGGCCACCTCTCTCTCTCTCGTTTGCGGTGGCCGGCAGGGCCTCTCCCCCCCTTTCCTTGCCCCTCCCCCCCGCGTCAGGTTTGCCTTGGATGCCCGCCTCACACTCCCTTTCCCTTTTGGCACGTGGACGCCCCCGGTCCGCTTTCCCAGCCCCACAAACTTACCCCTATGGGCGTTTTGGAAAAGCGTCCGATTGGGTTGTTTAAGGACCGCCCTGGACGGAAACAGCCCCTTTTTCCATAGTTCTTCCGTATGGTTTTGGCTGTTTGGACGAAAACTTCGGCGGAAACCCTTCCGCGTTTTCCCTTTTTTTCAATTTTTTTTTTTTCTTTCGGCCCAAATTCTGAATGTTCATCCTTTTTTCATTTCCGGGAGGGCAACCCCAGTGAAACGGATCCGTCTCCCCGTCTCTTTGTCGTTTAAGGTCGTTGACGCCGTTCTGGCCGGTCTTTTCTTCGGTCACCCCTTGGCTGTTGGTACGGACAGTAGTTTCTGGATCACCGCCCAGCCTGAATCCCTTTCTTTGGGCTTACCCCCCTTTTTTGCAATGGTATGTTTTTTTTGTGCGAAACTTTTTTTCCCCCCACCCTCCTTGTCTCAACTCATTTTTTTATCTCTCCGTTTTTTTGCTTTTTTATCGGTTTCTTCAAGCCTCCCCCTTCCCGAGATGCGGCCCAATTCTTTCTCCCTGCGCTATCGCTGGTTTTTTTTTCTTTTTTTTTTCCCTTTCGCGATGTTCGACAGAAACGCTTTTTTTTTCAAACTTTTTAATTGTACGCTGATGCTTTCTGCCCCCCTCATTCGTTGTTTGACTTTTTTTCAGTCGTTCTGCATCCGGCTTCACCCTTTGGGTGTTTTTTTTTAGTCCCCTTTTCCTCGCGTCCCTTTTTCTTCAGGGGAAAAACCCCCACCCTCGCCGCCTTCGTCTGCCAGTTAAGGAGTTTTTCCCGCTGTGTCCCCGCTAGTTTTTTTTACCTAGCTCTAGCACTTCCTTTTCGAAAAAACCTGGGTTGAGGACGTCCGGTTCTTGCCCATGTCTGCCGGATGACGTGTTTGCCGTTCTGGTGAACCGACTCAAAGCGGAACCCTCCCGTGTTTCCAATCCCGATTTTGCCCCCCCCCATGTCGTGTTTGTAAAGCGGTCTAGTTTGGACCAGTGGCGCTCTTCTTCCCTCCCAAACGTTTGTTTTTCCCGGCCGTTGTCCCCTCCACCCCCAAATCGGGGTCCCATATTTTTTCATCAGCCGGAGGAGACTTTTGTCCGTTTTTTTTTTTCATACCTGGACTGTTTATTTTTTGTCCCTTCTCGTCATTTGACCCCCCATTGAGGGCTTGTGATTTTTGTTTGTCCTTTTTAGAATTCGCCCAGACCGGACGTGTCATCGTTTGTTTGCTTTTGCCTTCTCCCTTTAATTTTTTAATGTAAAAACATGCGCCCTTTTTCTTTGTAAGTTTTCCCATTTCGTCTGACCCCTGGTTCCCCCAGGGGGCCCCCGGAGAAACCTAAGGGTCATTTCCCTGCGGCCACTCTTGGATAGTCCCCTTCCATCTTTTCGTAGGTTCACCACTCACAATCCCCCACCCGTTGCGGCCAAGGTCGTTCATCGTTCGGTATCGATTCTACCGGAATGTCCTTTCAAAGGCCCACGTTGTCGAAGCCCCTAGCTTCTTTAACGTCTGGTATCGATGCCCCTTCCCTTTCTGGGCGCCTTTTCCTGCCGATGCCATGGTCCCATGTCCCTTGGCCCCTCACATCTTTTTTCTAGTCGGCTTTCCTCTTTCCTGCGCGCCCCACCCCCCTTGTGTGTCTCCTTCGTCGATCCTGATAATTGCCGCCCCAAAAATTTTAAATTGACGCTGCGGTCAAAGTTAATAATCGCGTGTTCGAGGTTCCAGGTGTTCGCTGACACAAATGTCCTTTACTTCCCCCACCAAAAGGGTCCCTGGCAAGCAACGGTCAATCGCGCCCTTTTCAATTTGCCATAACCCTTCCCCACCCGCCGGTCTCGTTCTTGTTCATGTTATCTTTTTTTTCACTTCCTATGAGAGTTTATTGTTTTGGCTACCTTTATCAAGGATGTTTCCCCCCCCGCTTCCACGTAGAAGAAAGGGCCAGCTGCTCGTGTCTTTACAGTCCCTCCTTCCCCAAGCCGGCCACGTTTTGTTCAAAACGCGGACCCACCGCTTCGTTCCCTTTTGCTGATGTTACCGTGGGACCTTTACATTCCCGTATGATTGTTGTGCTCGCCATGCAGGTAATCCGTCGTTTTTTTTTCCCTAATTTCCGCCCGCTGTAGCCGCATTCTTCCTTGGCATCGGTCGCTTTCATTTCCCAAGGAGGTTTCCACATCTTTTTTTTCGTGTCCATCGCGTCTTTGCCCTCCTTCTCCCATTTCCATTCACCTCCACGTCCCCCTTCCCGTAGTGACGTCCTCATTCCGCTTGAAAATGTTCCCATCGTCCCTTCGCCCTTCTCTTCTGACCCGTAAACCGTTCCTGCCCAGGTAGGCGCTTTTGATAGTTTATCTGTTCTTTTCCCTCTTGTTTTTTTTTCTGTGCAGCGTCAGCCCCATCCTGTTTTGGGTCCGGGCGTTCCCTTTACCTTGTCCCCACTAGGCTCCGATGTGGATTGGTCCGGTTTATTTCCTACGCATTTTTTTCCTCCTCTTCCACGGACGATCAGACTGGTTTTTTTGATGGCCCGAATTTGGCTTGCTAAGGTGGGGTCCACCACATGATGCTTGTCCATGGGCCCCCCCTTGTGCCTTTTTTTTTTCTTTGACCCGTGCTTTAAATTTCTCTTGGTTGCCGCGGGTCTTTTTCACCCTCGTGCTGTGATCAACATCCGAAAGTTTGTACTCCCCCCCCTTCCTTCCCATTCCCGCCTTCCCAATAAGGGATCCTTACCATTGTAACCCTTTTTCACTTTTTAACTTTTTTTCCGCGGTTTTTCCCCCTGGTAGAACGCCTTCCACCGCCCGGTTTTTGAGCAATCGGCACTTTTTTTACAATTGCCCTTTATTTTTTGACAATTTTCCTTTTCTCGTGGACTAAATGATCTTTTTTAGAACACTTCTTCTAGCGTCCCACGATCCTGGAAATTTTCTCCGCAGCGACTTTCCCCCCCCTTGTTTTTTGCCTGGGCGGGTCGCGGGCCCCTTGTGTTCCCCAGTTGGCGGATGTGTGGTCAGCAGGCCCTCTCGTCCCTTCCCTCCGCGTCTTTTATGGCACCTGGTGTAGCTCCCTGTCTCTTTTTTTTGCGCGGGGACTCTCCACAGTCTACTATCTTTCATTCCATACTGACTTTCCTCCCCACAGGCGTATGACCGCCCCTCTTAAATATTCCAACGTTGTGCGACGAGGGTCTAATCGTTTCCCCCCTTTTTTTTCCCGTTCCCGAAGCTTTATTCCCCCCCAGGACCCGTTCGCCCGGGCAGTTTCTTTGGTGTGCTTTTTTTCTCGAAAATCCCCCTTTGTCCCTCCCGAGTCTCCCGAATTCCCTTCCCGTTTGTTGGCTTGTTGCCTATCGTTTGTTGAATTCCTTTTTTTTTACGGCTCTCCTTTTCGCCCTCTTTTTGTTTGTACCTACGACTTGCTGGACGATCCGATGCAATACCGGCCCCCTCCCAGCCGATGACCCGCCTTCTTCTTTCACTGGGTTCGGTGCACTCACGTCCCCCCACCTCCCCATTACCTCACCCGTGTCGTCCATCCCGGTACTCCGGTTTCCTACTTAGAGCATTCCCCTTCACTTGGTACTTTGCAACCTTTATTGAAGTCACGTACAAATGGTTAGCTTTTTTCTCCCCAGTTTTTAGTCACCACGACCTCTGCTCTTTATACCTTCGAATTTAAGATCGCATGTGACACACCTACATCTCTATGCGCGTGTGTTATTTCCTCCGGAGTTGGCGTATTTTTCCCCACACACAGTTTTCGCTACATTCCCAGAGGTGGGACGAGTCAATGCCCTTCGTGACGGACGATGCCGTTTCTTTTACCCAAAACACTTGAACCTTTTTCTACCCACTGTTGGGCACATTTAACTCTTTTTTTTTCTTGTTATCCCGACCCCCCCATCTGACATGGAGCGTTTCTGTCCTGAGACGCCGTTCTAATCACTTGTTCCCCCTCCCCCCCCTTCCCACGTCTGGGCCCTGTTCGTGTTCCCTACTGGCAGAGCGTTTTGCTCTTTCTCTTTTATGTGTTTTCCTGCTTCTTTTTGACTGGGCGCACTGTTTTCAGGTCCTTCTTCTAAACCGGCTACCCCCATTGGTGAGAATAATGCTTTGTTCTTCATTTCCGTCATGTCTTCCCCCCCAACCTTTACCCGTCCCGCAGGTTTTTTTTCTTTTTCCCTGTTCGTTGAATTGGCGCATTCTCCCCATGAACCAGAGAATAGGCTTCCTAGGTTACCGATTTAAGTGCCTCCTGTTCCTCTTTCAGGTCCTCTTTGACCCACCCCTCACCAACAGTTTCCCACCCTTTTCCGCAGAAAATGCGGCTTTTTTTCTGGTCATAGTGTCCAATTGGTTTCAGAAAACCCTTCCCCCCTTCCCAGATTACACCCCACACACCAGGGATGATCCCCCGGGAAGACGATTCATTTTCCTTTGGCTTGCTTCCAAACCGTTGATTCCAAGTTATCCATCCCCTCCCTTCCCTCCCCCCCCTGTTCTTGACTTACCCGCTTTCCGAAGGCCCAATAAAACGACCTTTTTGCCGGTAAAAACTGGATTTTTACCGCATTCGTTTTCATGTTTTTTCCCCCCTCCCACCAGATGGACCCCCTAAATGACCCTCCCAGGGTGCGCAGTTTTCCTCCCACCAAGTGTCACCCCGTCCTTTTCCCCCCGTTCCTTTAGTCATGCTTCCTTTCGGGAGTACGAACCATTTCGACTCTTTGGGTTTCCCCTTTCTTTTTTACACGTAATTTTTTTTTTCCCTTTTTTTCGTTTCGTGTACCCGCGCCCTTCTCTGAATGGGATGGAGTTTTCAACTCCTCTTTGTCTGGTTTTTTTGTTTTAGCTTTCCTGATCTCCCGAGTTGGAACGGCCTTCCTCTGCCCGACTGGTATTTCACCTTGACTCAATCCCATTTGGTCTCCCTTTTCATTCACCAATCCAAACTGACACAATTTGCCCCTTTTTTAAAGTGAACTCCTACCGACTTGCTCAATTTTCTGGCTCTCCCCTCTCCGCGTCTGTGGAAAGCTCTCCCCCGGTCGGCGTGAGTCCGCGTATTTTCTTGTCATAATAGAGCTGGTTTCCTGTCCCTCTTTTTCACGTCTGACGTCTCATTCTTTTGCTCACCCCAGTACGTCCGAACCTCTGTTAAAACAGGGCGTTGGTCTCCGTAAGGCTGCACAAGCCTCCTCTTGCAGTTAAGCTTTGTCTTCTTTTTTTTCCCCCCGTCCTGGGGCCCCTCCTCACAACTGCACCCGAGGTTTTATATGCTGAAAAATTGTTCCCTATTTAAGCTGCACACTTCCCCCTTGTTGGTGACTGAGCTTCCTTTTCTTTTAGCTTACCCGTTTTGGAGGCCTCGAAAGAACGACTCCTTTTTACGATGTCCTGACCGTGCTCCCGACCACATTCTTTTTCCATTCGGATCATTGTCATTCGTCGTCCTTCCCCCCTTGAGGGGTTTCCAAAACCTTTTCTTTCCCAAACTAGTAATCACCCCATTTGTGGTGAATTCCCCCCCTGCTTTCTAGTAGGTTACCTTTTCCTTTGCAGTTCTTCGGATTTCTTGTCCCCCGAGGCGTTTTTTTGTTGCAAGCCACCCCCTTTCCCCCACACGAAGTCCTTTGTGAAGTCTTTCCCGCTTTCAGCAATGTTTTTTGGACAGTCTTTTGAGCGTATTTTTCCTTTCCCCCCCCCACAGTACCCCTCCTCTCTTCCTCCTTTTTCCCTTTCCCTTGGTTTTGTTGTTATTTTTTTATCCGACTTTCTTTGGAACTTCCCAAAAAAATTCATTTTTCCCCTTTCCTTTCCCCCCCTCCCCCTGCCTTTCTTCCACTGCCCATCATCTTTCCGTTTCCCCCCCACAAGATTTTTTCTTTTTTTCTTGGGGGCGTTGGCCGTGCCCATTTTTCCCCGCCCCCTTCCTTTTGTCGTCTTTTGATTTCCAAGTCCGGCAAACCTTGCCTACCTTTGCAAAATTGTCCTCCCGGTGCCGGTTTCCATTTCCGGCCGCCACTTTCCACTCTTTTTTTTTTTTTTTTCTTTTTTTCCAGTTTGAGCGTTCCCCCCCCAAAAACCCCCTCCCTTCCCTTTTAGGGGCACGTCCCTTTTTCTACCCAGGCTGTTGTTACACCCCCCCCTGAGCGCTTGTTGAAACCATTTCCCTTCTTTTCGGCACACCCCCTCTTCGAACAGAAGTCTGCATCCCTCTCTCCCCCTTTTCCTTTTCGGTCTTTGTCGGGAAGAAGTCCTTCATTTTCTTGGCACCAAGGGGTTGCGTGGTCCCTTTGGTTTCTTGTTGATCGTCTTTTTGTTGGTCCTCCCCCCCCAGATGAAATATTGTTTGACACATGTTGACGTCCCCCGCCCTTTTCAAAAGCGGTGCCTCCTTTTTTTTTTTTTTTCCATGAGGTAGCACTGCCACCGCGGGCTTTTTTCTGTCCGACATTTCCTGTTTTTTCGGTAAAGGGCGAAAACTTTTCCCCCCTCCCGTGGTCCTTTTTTATCCGCCGGAAGGCACCCCGCTCTCTCTTGCCTTGCACTACGCGCACCCTTCGTTACACTTTTTTTTTTTCCTTTTCCCCCCACAAGATCGTCATTTTTCCTATTTGGTCACCCCTTGCTCTTTTGGGAGTGAGTTTCGCCCCCCCCCTTCTTATTCCCCCTTCGGCTACGGGGTATTTGCTTCCCCTTTTTTCTTCCTAAATTTTGGTTGGGTATTTTCCCTCACTCAATTAGGCGCCTTTGGGCTCAAGGATTTTCCCTTCGGAGGTTGAGACACGACCGGCCCACCTTGCGGGAGGGCGATTGAAATGCCCCCCCCCCCTTTTCCCTTTTTCCTCAGCGCTGATTCCCCTTAGCGCCCCCTCCCTTCAACTGAATTTTTGACCGTGCCTAAAGCAGGTTAGTTCCTCCCACCATGTTCCCCCCTTCCAGATTTACACGCCCACCCCCCCTCCTTTTTCCGTATGGTCAGTACAACGCGATTTTTTCAGACCCGAAGCGTTCCTTCTTTAGCGTTCCCCTCCCTCAGGTTCTGTTGCGACATCCTTTTTTTTTTTTGCCCCCTTTGACTTTGATTTCCAAACCCCTGTTTTGGTCCGGCCTTTCCTGCAATTTCTGCATGTTTCCTTTTTCATCGGATGTTCCCCACCTTGAAACGCCTTTTCCTTTTACTTCCGCGGTCATTTGTTCCCCTTCGTTTTTCTTCATGTGTCAGGTATGGTTTTTTTCCCCTTCGTCCACGTGTTTTTCTGGATATTGATACCCCCATGAGTTTCCTTTCTCCCTCCCCCAACAAATTGCCCTTTTTCCCCCCCGTGTGGCGTAATTAATCAACCCCCCCTTTTTTTTTTTTTTGGAATATGTGATTGTTTTTTTTTTGGCAACTTTGCCATGTGTCTTTTCACTGCCAGCCCGCCTCCCTTTTCTGGCGGTGGCTTTGTGATTTCTTTTTTTTTTCTTTCTGATTCATTACCTATTTCTCTTGAGGCCCTCCCCTTCTTTATCTCCCCTATTGGCTTTTCTGTGGTTGGTTTTTGGATTTTTTTTTCCTTCTCTGGCGCTTTTTTTCCCCAAACAGCTTATGTTGTCACCTTTTTTCCTTTATCGCTGAGCTCTGCCCCCCCCTTTCACGTCTCTCCCCCCGTTTTCTTTTTTTTCGTTAAGGCTTCAACGTTTCTTGTCGTTTTTTTTCCCACCGTATCGCGCGTTCAGGTTCCCCCCCCCCCCATAAACTCGCCGTAGTTCTTCCCCTTCGGAGTAACTTCGTCACCCGTCCGGTTCCCTTTGTCTTTCAACTAGCACTTATCTTTTTCCCCCCCCCCCTCGGGCGACTCCGATCGTAAATTTCTCCTTCCCGTGTCAGAGGGTTTTTTGACTGTCCCTTTCACGAATTCAAAAAACCGGAACCCCCCACAGGCGTGTCCCCCACCCCTACCTATTGTGCTTGTCTTGTTGTTCCACATCCTTTCGGTAAGGGATTCCTTTGATAGACTCTCCTTCACAACCTTTTCTCCCCCCCCCCCCCGATTTCAACCGTGCTTTTTTTTACTTACTTCTTTTTCTTCCTGCGAATAAATCTGTCTCCTTTTTCCAGCTTCGTTCAGGTTCTTCCAGGGCGCATAGTCTTTTGTTGCTTTCGTTTTTCTTTTTGACATTTCCCCCCCTCCCCTGGGCGTCTTTTTTTCCCCTCAGTGATGGCTTGATTCCCTGCCTTTTTTCCGTATACACGTCCTTCCTTGCCTGGTGGTCTTTCCCCCCCGTCCCTTCAATGCGTCGTAGTGAACCTCGTTGAAAAGGTGACCCCTTTTTCCCTTATGAGGTCACTTTCCGCGATCCCATTTTTTTTCCCCCTTTTTCACCAATTTCGCCAGCAAATCCAAAAAGTTCTCCCCCTCACATTGAGTGCTTTTTCCCCTGCGGCGGTTTTTTTTTGAACGAACATGCCTCCCTGGAATCTCTCAAAAAACGCCCTTCATTTTTTGTGTAGATTCCACCTCGCACGTGGCCGTTCTCCGTTTCCTTGATGATCTTCCTTTTCCTTCAGGCGAGTATCCCTTCCCCACACGTTTTGTCACTTTGGATCCAGGATCGCTTCTCTTTTCCCCGCCCTACGCATTGATAGTTCAAGGGCCTCGTCCATCCACAGGTTTTATCTTCCCCACCCCTGTGTTTTTTTTGTTTTAACCTTATCTTCTCTCATTGATACTGGCCCTTGCCCCCCCCCCCCATCTTGGGCAGGACCCCTTCCCCCCCCCCGGTAAAACTTTGTGCCCTTCCTTTTCACGAGTGTTGGGACCGCAGTCCACGTTGACCTCTTTCCCCCTGACATTCCTTATCACGTTTCCTCCCTTTGTTCTCTACACCAAACTTTTCCCGTTACGTCCATTTCCTACTGAACAGTTTTCCGCCCCTTTCCCATCCCCGAACAAATACCCCGACAGTTTTTTTTTTTTTTCCCCTAGTCGTTCTCCCCTTTTCACCCCTTATTTGGTTTACGTTCTCCGACAGATTGCGGTTTGCCAGTGTGTTTAACTGCACTCCTCCGTTGCAAAATCTTTCCCCATCGGCTCTTGTGCATTTCTTGCTCATTCTTGCCGCCGTATTCCCTTTCTTCTTTGGATACAGTCCTTTGTCCCGTTCAACTTTTCTGTCCCTCCCCAAACTTTCGCCCCGTCCCGTAACTTCCTATTCGTGTTTAGGACGGTTGCTTTCTCCTGTTCCCTGTCTGCGTCGGATTCAATTTCCCCATTTGCTAGTGAGGTCCGACTCCCGCTTGTTGTTGGTTGCCGTTCACAGTATTCGTTATTCCCCTTACTTTTTCCTCCCGGCGCAGGTTCTTTTCCCATCGTTCTTTCCAATTGTTTGAGAATCTGCCTCATGCGTTCCCCCACCGACCCACGCGTTTTGTCACGCTCCCTGTGTTTTGCAGAGTCCCCGCTCGTTTTGCTGCAAAAATTCTTTCTTTGGTCCACGCCCTTCCCCATTCCGCTTTGCTCGTGTGAACTCCCCGGTCCACACTTCGCAAACAGGATTGCTGCGTTCTTCT
>Ga0179593_1716020_pt1 | contig 13139 bp, 9 predicted proteins | sample CZODoug2_1_08_16_FD_185931 | JGI IMG/M metagenome (GOLD analysis project Ga0179593, IMG submission 185931) | Vadose zone soil fungal communities from Angelo Coast Range Reserve, California, USA - CZODoug2_1_08_16fungal (PacBio error correction) | ecosystem: Environmental > Terrestrial > Soil >... | reverse complement strand
CTTCTGCTCCCCCCCAAAAAAGTATAAGATGGACCACAATTTTTGGATTTTTCAGAGTCCTTCGGAACCGAGCGACTTGTTATCCTGAAACGGTTAGCCGCGCTGGATCGCTCCGCTTCTCCTTCGGTCCCACCCTCATGCCCCACCCTAAGTCCCAGCCAAAGCCAGCATAGTTAAGGGAAGCCTACTATTTTTTCTTTTATTTTTCCCCTTCGTCCGTTACATTCCGACCCAGTTTCAAGGCTCCGCGTCAAATTTAGTGGCAGTTTTTAGAACGGAGCCCCTTCCGGCCAACCGTCCTTTTCGACACTCCTCTTCCTTCTCCTAAAACAAGACTTAGTTTACTTTTACTTTTTCCTCTTGTTCTATGTCCTTTTTCTTTCCTCGTCTAGATGTCTTGTACCCACCATCTTTTCGTTTCTTCCTTTCAATTCCCCCAAGATGATTTCCGTCCTCCTCAGTCTTTCCAACTTTCCGCCCTTTTCCCCCTTGCGACCTCCAGATAGGACGGCCCTTCTACTTTTTGGGTAAGAGTATTTTTGGATTCCCCAGCTTTGCGTCAAAATCCTTTTCCCGCCTTCTTACTTCTTGATTCTCTATCAGCTGTCCGAAACTTCAGGCATGAACTTTATTTTACGGGCTAGTCTGCTCGTTGTACTTCTCCTTCATTTTTCCTTTACAGATTTTTCTGATTTTGGCTCGTTCCCTTTTTTGTTCTCCCTCCAAGAGACGTTGCTCACTTATACGTTCCGGACTATTTCAGCCCGTTAAACAGTGCTTCTCGTGTTTGCTCCGCTCCGCTCATGAGGTTTAGTTTTCTATGGTTGGTGATAGTTCCACACAGGCTTAAGATGCCCTTTTTCCTGATTTCCATTTTTCCTCGGATCTCCCATTTTGACCCCAGGGTCGTTTACAATTTTTTGCAAATCTAGTGCTTACCCCCCAGGCTCTTTATACCCACTCTTTGAGTGAACCAAAAAATTCTCTGATGCTTTCCGTTTCTGAGCGGGCCTGGTGTAAGAGTTTTTACTTTTGTTTCGACCCCTTAGAGTGAAGCCTTGCAACTTTCCCCATCACTTGTACTCTTCGTCCTCCCCCGCTTTGAGGAAAAGCTGCATCCTCCTTTCCTGTAGACTCCCCATTTCGTCTTCGTTTCAAATCTCTCTCTTATTTATCACGAAATAATGATTCCTTTATAATATTTTATTTGAATTTTCCTCTGAGATTATCCCTTTATCCATCTCCCCCCTCCTCCCAGACGTTGCTAGTTTGTTTAAAATAACTCCCTCTCTCTTTACTCCCCAGTTGTTGTTGATCTTTGTCTCTTATGGTTTTTAGGCTCTCGGCCAAGGACTAGGCTTTTGCGTCATTTCTTTGGACCCCGATCGCTCGTCTCCCTGTGACTCAGAGTGCTACATTCCCCAGCGAGACAGCGATTGCCTACATATATGAGGGCGTTCCATTCAGTTAGAGGTCCCACCTGAATCTCCCTGCCAGTTCGTTCTAAACCCCTCGCCCCCAACGGCCGAGTTGAGGAGTCCCATATCGTTCCAGTGAGTCTCTTCCTTTAAGATTTAAGTACGCCCGGCGATCGCTCCAAATCTTTCGCCCCCATTTATACCCCCTCCGTTCACTTTCCGAGCCCCGCTCTCATGTTTCGTTATGGCTTCCTCGTGCGCTTGTTACTGGGAAGCGAGATTGACATTTCCCAGACCGAGTCCCCTGGTTTCAATTTTTCCTCTCTTCGATTCCCAAGCGTCTTCCTTTTCTTTTTCCCTTTCTGGCGGTTTTTTTCCTTGACAAAACAGAATACGCCTTTCCTTTTCTGACGGCTCTCAGATTCCGCTCCTACTGTTGCGCTGTTCCCGGACGCGGTTGATTCCCGAGGCCTATTTTCGCGGCAGGTCTATTGTGCAACCTGTCTTGCCTCTGTTTGCTAGCTCAAATCTGTTTCTTCTTGGAGACAGAATACCTCCCAGTCGCCAATGGTATAGACCACACACTTTTAATTAGACCGATTCATTAAGTCCCCCCCGCTTTCTTCCCGATGGCTTAGAAGCCTCCCAGCACTAAAACGCTCCCAATACTGAGTTGCCTGCACTTGAAGCCCCTTCGCGTTGTCCAGGATCCCATCATCCTACGAACCCCTGCACTTCCTCCGAGTCCGCCATATTAGACCGGTAGTTGAAATGTTTAGAAAGTCTTTACATTATTTTTTGCTTCATCCCGACTTGTTATAAGAGTTCCCCCCCCCTCACACAGAGCAGTGGTTCGAGTTTTCGTCACGCCCTTCTAATAAGCTTTTTCCAACTCGCCCCCTGAATTGAGCATCTCGGACTTTCGACCTCAGTTCTCGAAACACTCTGGTTAACCCGTTGGCCCGTGTTTCTAGCAGGTCCCGTCTGTTTATCAGGCCCGCGTGCCCTTTTTTTCTGGGTTCTCAGTGCTGACTGTCAATTTCCGTACTGTTCCTGATTCCCTTTCAGTCGAGTAAGCACCGAACCCGGTACTTCCATTCCCCCTTCGACAGATCCCACTATGTTCTTACACTTTAACGGCTGAGTGTTTTTTCCAACGTTCACTGTTCCGCCTTCTCAAGCCAACGATTTTACCCCCCACGATTAGACGTCAGGACGTCCCCGGTTCTTTTCTAACAACCATATCTGATTCTCGCCGCCTGGTTTTCTTCCAGAAAGTAATCCCCAAGCATTCCCTGCCCATTTCGCCTACACTCTCCTCCCCCGTTTGCTCCCCGGGAACTTGCACGAATTCTCCCGTCGGTTCTCCGTAGGAGACATTGGACCCACACTCTTTTTTTTTTTCCTTAGACTGATTATCCTGGAATACTTGCGTTTCTCCTCGTTCCCCCCGGCTTTCTAAATTAGGGTATCGCCTCCACCATTCCGATCTCGGCTGCAACTTGACTGGAGCTTCATCCGCCCCAACCCAGTGCGTGCACAATTTGATACAGGCTCGAGTTTTCCCCATTTCTCAGGGTGCGTCCCCTCGCTAGACGCGCCCCCTCTTCCAACGGTTTGATCATGTTTCCCGTGACTCTATGCATCTTGCTCACCGGTGGTTTTTGCCATGATGCCCCCGCGCCCCCCCGGTTCGTCGTACCACTGACCGCCACATACTCGTGGAACTTGTGTGAAACTACGGAGGCCTTTACCTTTCCCCCCGATCCCCTTTTGCGGATAGGGTCATTTCCCATTTTTTGATCCCCTAGGGCAATTGCGTAGTTTTCCTGCGGCCTCCGTGACAAAACAATACTTTATACAAGCACTTTAGACCGGCACCGTGTGCCTCCTTTTCTTTTCCCAGACCCAAGATTTTAATTCTGGAGTGACAGGGTCTAGCTTTCCTCCCTCTTTCCCGAACATAGAGGTCCTCAGAGTTCGGAGTTCATTGTTAGTGGTAGCGTGTCCCCTCTCGCTCTGAAGCACGACCAGTGTCTCACAATGTTCCGAACGCCTGCCCCTCCTTTGTTTCCGTATATTGAGAGTTGCACAATTGGAACTCTCCGGTCTTTTTTTCCACGTTCCGTGAATTAGTCCAATCAAGCGCGTGTCTCTGTGGATATGGTTTTGGCCCCGCTTCTTGAAGGGAACTTCGTCAGGACATGGTTCGGTTTTTCAGATTAGAGGATCAAATCCCTACCTTTGCCTTGAAGGTCGCTATGCCCCAAAACCTCTGAACTTTCCGACGTTTTCTTGACCCCTCTCTATCCTAATTGTACTTTTTTTGTTGGATTGATCAGTCCGAACACGCATTGAGCCAATTGTCTATTTCTGTGACCTCTCTTTTAGTAACCTGAACTGCCGATATCACCCCTGGAGGCATCCAAACGACCAGACGCTTCCATTCCTTTTTGCTCGGACTTTAACGAGAGGCCCTGAGTAAGCAAAACCCTCTCGCCGTCTCTTTGAAGGCAATTGAAAGAACCCTCAGACCTACAGAAACTGGTTGAGATCGTAAGTCTAGAATGTTGTCCCCATGTTTTAAAAATGGAGTACCCTCACCTTGCTCCTTTTTCATATTCTTTGACCAACAGTTTACTTGATCCTTCTCCCGATCCTCAGAGCTAAACACGCGAAGGCACGTCGGATGTCTCCCCCCCCTTTTCCCCAATAATTCCGTATCACATGATTCTCCGACTGTATAAAATATCTTTCCTCCCGATAATTGTGAATTCCCCCTCGGCTCTTCGTGTACCCCTGGAGGGTCGTCTCATACTAGTATTCAAGAGAACATGTCCCTTTTGTTTTCTCTGAATGAGCCCAAGGACCGTCAGTGATCGCAGATCGCGTCTCACTGCGAGAAAACATGAAAAATTCCAACCTTCCGGACTGTGGTTTTCAATTTTAGTCATCCTTCTTTTTTCCAGTCCCGAAGGACCGTCATTTATCAGGATATAATATGTTTCTTGATCTTAAGCCATTTCAAACAAACCCCAACAAGCATGATTCTCCGTGATGTACTCACTTAATTAGTTCCGGTAGCCCCCCTTTCCCCATTAGAGTGTGTCTCTTCAAATGACTGCCAACAATGGTTCACGCTTGTGGTTACCCAATAGGGAATGTTTGCTTAACAATCACCTCGCACCATCTACCGTTGCTCTGTATTCAGATAACCCATTCAACCCCTGCAGTCTGCCTTTTACATAAGGAAATACTGTATCCTCTCCTAGTACATCTAAAAGCAGTTTTACAACCGGTCCCCAGCCCCTTCAGAACCTTCGATCTGTGAGGTAGGTTCTCCTCCTCATCATCCGCCTCGACTCGCTGTCTGACCCCTCCATTCCGCTTTTAGCACCCAAGACCCGCGTTCTCCATTCTTTTAGACTCAGCAGGCCGAGAACGCTGTTTGGCCATGAATATCCCGGTAAATCGCGATTTTGCCCGAACACGTCTCCATCCTGCGTAGCTCGCGCTAGTGCTCCCTGTCCCAAGTTTTGCTCTTTGGGCCCATCTCGTTGGCCACCAGCGTACCTGCACTATCCGTTATTTTCACTTCGATTTCTCGCTTCATAGGTTCCCTTTTACATTTTTTCCCTAACCCGAGCAATGGGCTCTCACCTACGTGGTGATGGTTTTTCCCAATTGCTCACGGGCCCCCCAGGGCGGCTGGGCCCCCTCGCCAACCTACCAGATGGCCCCACGTTGCTGAAACCTTTAGACTGCCTACTTTCGTACCTGCTGTGACATCGAGGTCCTCGTGCTTTTTTCCTCATAGATTATTACCCACACCGCTTTCTTAATTATCCTTACCTTTAACATGCCAGATGCAGACTGCTCGATCCAGATATTGTTGCTGACCCCACCCCCCTTTCTCACGCAGATCCTCCGGCTTCTTTTCCTCCCCCCTGCCTAAGCTTCTTTTCTCGTTCCCTCCCGGTTTTGCGACAACTGTGGCCCATCCGCGTCTTTGGCCTTTTTGTTTTCGACCTAAGACTGTTCCCTCCCCCAATCGCTGTGTTCTTGGCGATAGTGGATAGGTTGAGATGATGGAACCTCTTTGCACCGTTTCACGGCTTCTTCAGATTCCTTTGCTGGACAGTCAAAGCTTTGAGGTCGACAGAGAAGATCCGGTTACCCCTGTACGAGCTGGGGTTTCCCCCAGAGCAAACGTTAGTCTAGGAGGTCTTCCCCCCTCCATGAATTTTAGGAGCTTGGGTGGGGGCGCCTGGTCTTTCTCGATCCTTTCCAGGATCCGACGCCCCATTGTCCATAACTTAACCCTTTGTATTAACCACCGTTCTCTACTCTTCTTGAACAACTTCTGAAATCCTCTGATTCACCCCAATTCTCTTTTCTGTACCCCTTTGTGAGTTCGAATTAAAGACACCTCTTTCTCTGCATCGGAGGTGAGCGTGCATGTGGATTTCCCCCCCCTGATGATCAGTTCTCTTATTTAGCCCCCTCCCTGGGATTCTTGCGCTTGCCCTATTAATTTTCACCATCTATTATGGCACTAAATGCCTTTGCCACGATAAATTATCCGTGAGGTACCTCTCTGCCTGGGAGTTTACAGTTGTTCCCACAGCCTGCCTTTCCTGGTTTCTGGGGACAAGCCTCCAGTTCTTAATTGCGCATTTATACAGATTGGCGAGTTCATTTTTCCTTTTTAGTGCTAATCCCCACGTCCCACGACTCTCTCCTTGACCCCTCAACTGTCCCAAGCCGTGTGCCATCGGTGGATCCCCCCGAAACAAGATATCCTCTCATCTCCTCCGTTTTTTCTAGCTTTTTCCCCTTCCAGTTCGTAGTCCCAACTAAGCCTCGGCTTGCTTCATCGTGTTCTTACTTCTTATCGTCTCCCTTTTGATTCTCCCCATACATTTCAAACGAAAAGCGCGAGTAAGGAGTCCTTGTTTCCTCCGACTTTCCCCCCCGAGACGCATGGATTCCCGCTGCCCTTGTACGGAGTCCAAAGTATCTTTAGCAAGAAGCTTTGACCCACGTGACTGGTTTTCAACATTGAACGATCGTGGCAATTTCTCGGCACACCTCCACAGGCTCTGTCCTCCCAAACGTACTGAAACATTTGTACAGCCCCCCCTTTTCACATTTCCGTATCGTGAGATCGAATTTCGTTATGTGGCTCAACTCAAGCCGCTTCTTGTCCGAAAGACTGGGTACCGCCACGCTATTGACGTTACCCTCCTCCGATCCCGATTTTAGAAATGGGTCATCGCTTACCTACTAACAGATTAGGCATCTGGCTTTCCTTGGCACTTCTGCCAGCTTCGACAACCCCCTCAGAACCCCGGGAGCGGATATCCAGTCCTCCTTACTGTTCTTTCGTCATGAGGGAGGACCCTTTGATGCGCCGCTCTTGGTTTCCTATGCCCTGCAACGACTCCCAAGTCCCTCTTATGAGAAGCCAAGCCCGCCCCCCTCATCTTGACCCCCCCTTATTCCCACCTCTCGAGACTATCCAGCCTTTTTCCATCTCTAGAAAATACCCCACTTCCACCTGCGGCTGATTATGCCCTTTTGTCCGCGGTTTTCCAAAATATTCCACGAAAAGGAGCCTCTTCTTCTTTCGTCCCCTTCCCAATTGTCTTTGAAACAGTCTGTATTCATTTCTGTCTGACGTGAACATAACTGCTTCCGATTCACACGCCAAAGTTTTTCCCCCGTTCGCCGTCAACTAGCCATAAAAAAGAGAGAAGCCTTTAATGATTGCCCAGTGCCTCTGGTACCAGAATTTTGTTTAGGCCAGCAAGTTCCCTATGACTTTTCTGTCTCCCGCCCTTGTTTTCCGTTTTCTCCGTTTTCTTTGACGCGGAACAACTTATTTTTGCGGCCCCCTTCGGGACGGGAAGTCCGCAAAGAGTCCCGTTGTCCTTTGCACGAGATCAACCCCTCTATTGAAGTTCTCCCGTGACCTGAGGTTTGTTTTTTCACCCCCTTTCGCCAATATGAAGCTCCTTTTTGACCTCCGAGTCGGGGAGCCCGCTTCCGGCTTTCCAACAATCGCGATGTCTCCCTCGCTTTACAGTCCTTCTCGATAGTTCTCCATCTCTGGTTGCCCCTTGTTCAACAGGATCGTTTGATTTTTGTCCATACCCTTTTCCCCCGTCCCTCTCACGGACTACAATCCGGCGTCTGCTCCTGCTCTTTCTTCCCAAACGCTGGAACGATTGTGCTCTCATACGGAATCATGGGACATATATTCTCTTTTGCGGATAATTCTTGATTCGCCGCAGGATCCTTCCCCCTACCCACGACCCCGAGCCTGACCCGCCCGCCCCAAAGATGTTTCTATTGTGAAAGTCCCCGAAGATTGGTTTCCGATCCGGGTGGGCACCATTTCCCATAGAAACGAGATAAGGATTTGATCTGTCCTATGCTTGTTCCTCCCTTCTCTCCATACTCTTTTGTTGACCCTGATGACCCTAGACCATTCGCGTAATATCACGCTCCCCATTTCCTTTTTCCCCCCGTAGTGACTTGAGAACTCTCCTTTTCTAGTTTGACCCTTTCAACCAAATACAGTTGCGGAATAGGTCCATCTTCGCACTTATCCGAGTTCCTTTACCTTTTAACTTGCCCCTTTGGTTTCGTGGCTTATCATTCCAACAGACGTGCTTGTGCTCTCTGATCTAGACGAAAATTCCCATTGTGAAAGCCGACTTCTTGACTTTCCTACCCAGTCATGAGGTTTGATAGTCTCTGATCACCTGGGCAGCCCTCCACTCAGAGGGTGAGAATTAGCTCCTGGAAGAATAGGGGGTATTACTTTAGCTTGGCGAGCCAAACCTTCCCACCGAGACTGGAAAAGCAAGAATCCCGCTTCTGGTGTCGCGCGAGCAACGGACACCACACGAAGTTCAGAGATGCCAAGTCAGAAGGAAGATTAGGATAACCAAGACCTTCCTCCCTTATCGCTAACCACGTGAGGTTGAGAACAGACTTTCCAAGACCCTTGTCGTACAGCCCAGCTCGCCCAACAGTGGCTATGCTTTTTTGCCTCCAGCCTTTAACCTTAACTGAACCCTAAAGAAGGAAAGGCCCGCCCCAATGGGTGGTTAGCCATTCGTGTGGTTCGAACTCAGAGGACTTGGGGAGGTCTTAGTTGCCCGATTCTACTCTTCATTTTTCAGTGCGTAGCGGATCTTTTCTCCGCCCCCCTCTTAACATTTCGTATTCTGGACCCCTCTTATTTCATCCCTCCCCGATCCTTTTTTAAGAGTATTGTAAAGAAACTTTTGTCCTCTCTTTTTTTAGAACGATCGCTGAGCCCCTTACATTCGACTCTATAATGCAACGATTTAACCCACGTCCTGCAACCAATAAGCGGTCTCTTTTTCTCTTACGCTCTAAGTAAAACTCATATCCGTTTTTTCTCGCCAGGGAATGGGCTGTTCCCACTTCCCCTCAGCCCGTTTCTCGAGTACAGCGGCCCTTTTTTTTCCAAACGGTTATCACCAGCCACGTGCGCTTCAGGTTGGATATGACCTTCTCGGTTGTTTGATGACTGCTGCATCCACCTGTTAGAATCGCGTAAGCCACTCCCCCTGCATCCGCGCGATTCTTCTACTGCTAAAGCTATTTGCTGGTCACCCCCTCTTTAATCGTGCCCTTTTGTAACGGTTTTCAAATGCGGGACAAACATTTTTTCTCCTTCTATATCCCCCTCCCTGCATTTGCTTCTCCGCACATGCGAAGAAATACCCAATTCCTTTCTTTATTTTTCTCGTCAATTGCTCCCCAGGCCAACCGCAACGGAAGTTGAGTGCACCATGCACAGCCGCCTTCCCTATCGCTCCTGAAAGTTCCCTTCTTCCCGTTCGAGGCATGCAGTTCTCTTTGACCTTTTTTATTTTTCCCTCCCATCACCCAACCGTAGATCTCGTGCAGAAGACTCCTTCTGTCTTATCCCCTTTTCGATAAATCAGCTTTTTCTCCCCCCCCCTCAACTTCTTACAATCCGGCTTCAAATACTACCTGCAACAATGCTTTGGGTTCTTATTCCAGCTACATCTATTGGAAGGTCTAGCCAGCCTTTAAGATAGTCCTTTATTAGGCTTCGCATAAGTCCATGAGTAGGATAATTCCTTTTATCTTGTCCCAACCACCTATTCCAGATTTTTTTTTGGTGTAATCCTTCCCTCCGACCCTTCTTCGCTTGTGAAGACTTTACCGCCGGTCTGACCTTTTTTCCCCCAACGTCTTTAGTCTGGCACCCGAGTCAGTGCTTTGAGTGACAAGCCCGGCTTTCCAGTATGAGGTCGCCGAACCTTTTTCTCCAGAGGAACGCCGTCGAGTCGTGGGATCCCCAGCTTTTGCATCCCTCTAGTTTTATCCCCTCGACCACGCTATTGATAGTAGACTTGTGTTCACCTATGGTTATAATTTCATAGGTTCCATTGTTCCAATTCTGTACGAAAAAGGCCCGTTGTGCCTATTGCACTTACTGGTGAGAGTTTTTCTCACCTTGCACTCCTGCCAATACCGGGACTCAAACTTTTACTTGTCCCCATACCGCTGGGCGACGTCGTTAATCAGTTATCAGTGATGAGCCTTTTCAGGTCCTCCCTCTTTTTCGGATTTTCTTTGTATATGCCCCCAGATGTTAGGTTAAGGACTCCCATTCTTCTTCAGCAAGATCCTTAGCCCCCCTTTGCAATCCCTTCACACTTGCGAATATTACCTGACGCCTCTTCTTTGCCTGTAATCTGTATTTTGGGCGGCACCCCCGAGGTGGTTTTTCCACCAAATACTTTTAAGTGCTTCGATCAGATTCCCTGAAACGTTTTTTGCCCTTTTCCCTAGAGTCCTAGTTCCTATTACGGTGGAATAGATCGCTCGTTGCGATTGTCTTCTCAGCTTTTCTCTTCTGGATCGTTGTCCAACCCTTCTTCCCTGCTTCTTTTATCCTATACGGCGTTTAAGATCGTCATATACCGTCCCCTCTCGACTTTCCCCCCCTGATCTCCTTTCTCTTTTGAAATGAAGGACGTATGAGTGTGTGTTTGGTGAGGCGTATTGGGCCCTAACCTGCCCTTCCGCTTGAAATAATTCTAGTCAGAGTTGGACTCCTTGTACCTTTTTCGTATGAACATATTCAGCTCTCTATTTCGTTGCCTTTGCCCCTCTCGTTCTTTTTTACAGTCCTTCAAGGCTTGAGACCCAGAACCCATCCCCTCACGTGCTCCTTCTCCGGTGTTGATGTGATGCAAGCGATTTTCTGTCTTGAGTTTTGCTTGGCTTCGACGATTCAATTTCCCCCATCCGAGAATCTCCTTCTCCTCCCCGTGAGGTCAAATCTTCCTCACTTTCGCAAGGATTCAGCTGGCCTTTGGGAGTTTGCCCCTTCTTCAAGTCTTTTTTACCCCTCCATCTTCTCCTCTTCCCCGCGTCCCTCTTTCATTTCGCTGCGACTTTTGCCAAATGTTCCTCCTATCATGACAAAATACTTTTTAAGCTGTGAATATGTGGCCTCTACCTCGAACAAGCATCTTATCCCTTCTCCTGTTTCTGTTGTTTCGAGAGATTTAGTTCGTTCTCCCTTAGTTTGGCACTCATGAGATCTTTTCCCCCTTTGTGCGTATTGCCAGCTAAATTCAATCTTCGCCGTCTTCACCCTCCGAATCTCGGGATTGTCCTCATCTCCCCTTCTTATCATGGGCCGGGAGAGATAGTTCCCACAAATATCTTTCTCCTCTGACAACTGAAGGAGGCGGACCCTCCCCTAGGTAAGGACCTCTCTTTTCAGGGGGCCCTCGCAAACTCCCCTGAGAATCTCACACTCTATTACCCCTCACCATAAGAACCCCTCTCCCCCTTAGCTCCCCCCCCTGTTTAGTTATTTCCCAGCAGCTTTGCCATTGCGCAAGAGCCTTTCGCCCATTCACCTCTCGAGCGATTTTGGAGAATGGGGCAGAGCCGTCGTCTCTTCCTTCCCACTTCTCTAATTTTTCTTCATGGAATCTGAAGCTCAACCAAATCCTCACCCTCCTTGGGTCTCAGCCGTACTCAAATTGTTATGGTAGCGTCCCCGATATTGCCTTTTACCGGATCTTTTCTCTTCACCGTCACGTTTCACGAGCCCACCCTACTTCCCTCACTGTCTCAGCCCCCTTCGATTTTGACGGCCCCCCATTCATCCATATATCCCGCACGCGTCGACCATCTGACTCAGAAGAAATTTCCCAGATTCCCCCTCGCGTTTTGACAACCGAGGTTCCTAAACCACCTTTACCTCCCCCTTCCGCCCTCCTTCGATCCTCAAGTTTTCCCCTTGTATGGAAGTCTGGAAGGATCTTTTTCTCCCTCGACGTGACCTCATCCTTTCGCTTTCCAAACAGAAAGCGGGTGTCCCACCCGCCTAGTCCTCCCTATCCGACCTATAGCATTCTTCAGCGAGCCCGTCCGCTCAGGACCTGAGTTCGGAGCATTCTATTCTCTCTTTTCTTCGCCCTTGACGGCGCTCCGTGCTGAATTCACCACGTAAGTTCTTGATCTTTGGGGCGGAACGTCAGCGCCCCTCCTACTCTATCAACATAGTGTTCCCCCTTACTCTAGCTTATTGGTGGGCAACTGTCTATTGGTCCTCCCGAGGCCCCAGATCTTTTGTCACATTCTAGCGAGTCCGGCGCCTTTTTTAGGACCCCCTAGCGATTCTTTAACGGTAATATGAGAATAGCATCTTTCTCTTTCGGTAAGATGAGCTTCTCTCAAAAGTTTGGACTTCGGTTTCCAGGCGACCTTCTGCACGCATTTTACCTATTGTTTTTTGATGTTTCTCTTGACAGACCAAATGTGTTGTGAAGTGTTAGAGCGAATTGAATATCCTGGTAAATCTCCTATCCCAGAATTCTCGGTTGCCATTTCAGTACCACGGGATCGCCGGTCCATGATGGGGGAATAATCAACCAAACCCCCCCCCCGCCATTTTAATTGATTGTGAAAGGCCGACGACTGATTCCCCATTTTTCTGCCTGATACGGGTGATATCCCTGTCAGCCCCCCACGATGAAGGAAACGTATGATCGTCCACTCCCCCTGGTATTTATGACCTCGGTTCTATGCAATTATTCCTCCCGCCCCCAAAGTAGGAGATTTCGTATTTAATTCCTGGAACTTGAGCAACGCTCAGGTCCAAGGCTCTCTAATGGAAATCACTATTACTACGGGAATATAGGTCCTCGACCCCCCCTTTCCGACGAGCCCCAACACTGAGGTCCCGTATAAGTTTTTCCCCCCCAGGTGCTATCTAGAGACGACACTAGAGTAGTGTTCCGGCGATTCGTTGGACCCCGTTTTTGATTATGTTGACCCATTAGTTGTCCCTGGTTCCCAGACTCGCCGGTCTCTTTTTGCCCCAGCCGTGTTCTTGTTTTTTTCCTGCCATCCGAGACGACAAGGAAGCTGTTCCACAGCTGTCCAAGCCTAACAACGTGTTGGTTTTTCCCGCGGTTGGCGAGACACCCCTAAGTACACAGTCCGCTCCCGCGAGAAAAACGTTTTTTCGGCTCCCCCTCATTTGCAAGCCTGGATATGGTTTGTTCCTTTCCATGCTTCGGTTGCCGATATTTTTGAGTGGGTGCTCGTCTTTCCATTACTCGCATGGTTTTCGCGTCTTTTCTTCCGCTATTTTACCCAACTATCTTATTAATGGTTTTAGGT
>Ga0179593_1559556_pt1 | contig 13139 bp, 14 predicted proteins | sample CZODoug2_1_08_16_FD_185931 | JGI IMG/M metagenome (GOLD analysis project Ga0179593, IMG submission 185931) | Vadose zone soil fungal communities from Angelo Coast Range Reserve, California, USA - CZODoug2_1_08_16fungal (PacBio error correction) | ecosystem: Environmental > Terrestrial > Soil >... | reverse complement strand
CTAATAAGCTCACGTTCCTTTTGAAGAATTTGAGCTTGAACTCCACCACCAGACTTCCCCCCTTTGCCATTGCCTTCACCAGGTTCTACTCGATTGTTTTTTTCTTTTTATGTTCACCATAGGTAATTATTCCAACAACCCTTCTCTACCACTTCGCTTTTTCAACGATACCACACGGTTTGAATTATACTGTTCTTCTTCTCTGTTAGGTCTCCTTTTTTTTTCCCTCCAATGGAACTACTCTATCCCCTTTGTGTTGTTTCTAGTTATTTCACCTTTGACAACAAAAATCCTCACAGCTCTCGCGCAGGCAACCTTGAATGTCCCCCCCCCTCCTTTTGAATTTGCTGTTCTCCCTTTTTCTCTTTTTTTCCTTACTTGACCCTCTTCTTCCATGTGCCCTACATAATAAAACCCCCCCTCCTACCCATGGTTAGGCATGGTCAGTTTTTTATAATTTCGCACATCGCCTTCTGCGCCTCGAATTTTCCTCTCCCTTTTTATTTAAAAACTCACTTCCTTTTTAGTTTCGGTTCGGAGATTTTTACCACTTCGTATCTTCGCTTGACGCTCTGTTTTGGACCAGCTATATCTGGTGATTTCTATCCCTTTCTTACAAGGATTTATATGTTCTATACATGGTCTATTTCCTTTTTGGTTTCATACCCCCCTTTTTCTCCGTTTCCCTCCCAAGATCCCCCTCTCATAGTAGGGCGTGAGTGACATCCCCCCCCAATTCTCTTTTCCTTGAAGACTCCTCATAACTCCAACCAACCTTCCGGGTAATCCGTTCTCACTGCCCCCCCCCTCGACCTAGTTGTCTACCATTTTTGAACCCCTCCCCTACGACTTATTTTATTGTTTAACCCAGAGGATGATCTTTCCACCCATAAAAAACTTGGTTTCCGACCTGGTATCACCCGGCTGTTGACCTCACCTCACCACAAGTCAGTCCTTGAATTTCCGTCCCCAAAGTTTGAATTGAATTACATCTTCTCCTGGTTGTTCAATTTTTTTTCCCCAACAGGATTTTCTTTCAAATACAGTAGTTCCGACCTTTTTTTTTTCTTTGGTCGAGCAGTTCACCAGGCCTCCCTAACTTCTTCATGGTCCTTAAATTTTTCCCCCCCCTTCCTCAGCCCCAGTTTCTTCTTTTTTTCACCCCCTTTTTTCTGGGTTTTTATTAAAATTTTGTCTGAGGAAAAGCAGTTAGTTGGTACCCGTGTCCCCCGGCAGTATACCACGGTAGTCCGTCCATCCCCTTCTGCTTTCGAACGGTCCTGCGTACTTTTTCTTTATGGGTGCAAAACCCCCTCCCTCTCCTGAGCCAGTATTTCCAACGTACCATTACTTGAAGCCTTCTCTTCAACTTCCTTCCGACCCCGGTAACACTTTTACCATCCCACCTCTTCGATCAACAATCGATACAATTCCCACACTTTTCCTCCTAATCTGGAAATCCCTCCCCATGAGTGAACCCCCCCCCCCCTAGAACAACTCATATGCTTAAGATCTCAATTTTCTTCAAATAACGAATCATTCTCTTCGACGTTGATCCTCTTCAGTCCCCTCCTCACCCGTCACTATCCCATTCCCAAACAAAAGTTCCCCCCTTTCGTCTGCGACTATCTCCCTCACTCCTCCTTACCGAAAACGGCTGCAGTTGGGGCCTCCCTTCGTCAAACCAAGCTCACTCCCCTTCCCTTGCTAGTTCGACACCCATATATCTATATCGTCCTCCTTTTTTTCTAGGGGTATGTCGACTTGCCAAAGGGGAGGGTCCTTTTTTCCGCGTTTACATGGGATTTTGCAAACCTTCCTATTTTTTCTCTCGTAAAACCATTATTTTCGTCTTTTTCCCTGATGTGTTGACTTTTTTCTGTTCCATAGGGAATTGGGCTGCTATTAGGAATCAATCCGAAACGTCTGAGGTATTCTAAGCCGGCTCCCTCTAAGTCCTTTCTCTTTGTTCTATTTTTGGTCACTCTCCTTTTTTTTTTGATGTTATACTTTTCCCTCGTGCGTCGTGACAGTTCTTGAGCTTCTCATTCTTGGTGACTTAGTGGACCCCGAAACTTTACTCATTTTTACGGAGTTTTCCTTACTTTTTTTCCGTAGAAATTGGCTTTTTTCTCTCTTGAGGGTCTCCCTCTTCTTTTGTTCCCCCTAGGCCATTTGAATTTTCCATTGCCCCTCCCATTCCATATTCGGCTTCTCCCACCGTCTTTCTTCGACTTTAAGGCCGGACTGTTGTATCCACTTGTTCCTTACAAGCCTTTGCCCGCCCCCACCCTGCCCAGGATGAAGCGTTAAAGTGGTTTTTCTGAGGCGATGGACGACAGACCAGTCAATATCTAAATATTTGTCCGTTCCCTCTATATTTGTATCCTACTCAGGTTAATGCGTGAAGGATTACCTTTTCCTTTTCTGATTTTCCCCCCCCCCACCTGGTCCCCTTTAGATTACACCCTTCCCAATTTCCCCCCTCATATCATCCTCGACTGTGGTCTTTTCCCCCCTCGTTTTTATCTTCTTCTGAGACGGAAGTGGTCCCCCGCATTTGCTTGACAACCAGGAATTTTCTCCCTCCTCCCTAAGTGGAACAACTTCCCCTCCTTCCTTGACCTTGGTTGTGGTCGTTTATCAGCCGTTGTTTTTTTTACTCATATAGGGCTTCTCTTGCAGTTTTTCCCCCCAAAGCGTCCCCCTCGAAAGGGTTTGCTTGGTTTGATTTCTTTTTTTAGCCCGTCCCTATCTGCAAATTTAAGGAAAGTGCATAAGCCCTCCTACTGATTTTTTTTCCCGGGGTCGGCCTTCTTCTTCTTCCCCCCCCCCCTCCGCCGGCCTACTCTATAAAAAGGGAAATGTGTTCCCCCTTCTAATACTACTGCACCGATCTATTATGTCCCCCCTCGAATCCACTCTTCACTTTCCTGTATGGTTTACCCTTTTTCCGAAGACGCACGCCTTTTTTCCCGTTTTCCTTACGAAGCTAAATTACGGTTCAGATCGAAAAATTTTGTTTCCCCCCCTGGATAACCTGATGTCTCCCCTTTGACTCCTCACCCTGCTGTTGTATTAGTGTCCTTCCCCCCCCTATTCCACTTCCTTTCCTCCTAAAGTTCGGAAAAAGATAACAAGATTGAGTGGAAGTATATGTTGCTTCCCCCCCCCTTCTGGCGGGCTTTGTTGTGCCCCCTTTCCACCTCAGATACCTTTCCTCTTTCCTCATTTGAGCGATATGTCCCCCTTTTTTTCCACCACTCCTACCCCCAAGCTTTTTTTTTCTCTTCCCCCAAGAGAATGACCCGCCTTCAGATTTTTTTTTTAAACTTTAGTGTTTTCTTTCTCCACTCGATCTATTGTGCCCATATCCTAACAAAACCTCCACCGGGCCTTTAGGACAATTTTCTTGCAAGTTGCTTCTCCTTTTTTTTTCTTTCAATCGCAAATTATTGCACGGACTTAATCCCTCGAGTAGTAACATTCCTCTTTACTGGGCGTCGGAGCTGTTTTCCCCCCATAAATGTCCCTAGCCCTTCCTTTTTCGTCTCTTTTTTTTCCCCTCTCCGATCCCTTTTTTTCTTCTTTTCTTATCTAGCGAATTAATACCTTTTTATTGATATACAATCCTCGTTTTTTTTTTTTCCCCCCAAACAGCCGTCTCCCCCTACCATTCCTTTGCCAAGAAACCTCCGTTTCTAGGTCTTGTTGTCCCTTCTTTTGGTTTTTTTTTTTTTTTTTTTTTTTTTATCGTGCCTACCCGGACTACATCCGGCCACCCCCCCCTTCGCTTCGCAATGCATCTTGACTCAAGATACTTTTTCTTTCCTCCCCAACCTTTTCTTATACCCTCCCTTTTTCTTCCTTTTGTCCACCGAGGCTGCGCGTTCCCTTGTGTCCTAAAGAAAAATTTGGAGCTTTTCCGTTTTCATTGATCACCGCGGTGAACCCTCCCCCGAAAAATTCCTCTAAGTCCTGATCCCTTTTTTTCTTTTGAATATAATCCTTTTCCATGTTCAGCCCACCCTTTTGAGGTGATTAAATACCGGCGAAGGCTTTTTCGTAGAAGAGGACCCCCCCTTTCCGCGCTCTTCCGATTTTTCTGGATCTGGTCCTCCCTTTTACCTTTTCCAGAGCACACGTTTCAAAATTTCCTGTTACCCTTTTTCTCTTTTTTCAATCGTTCCGTCTTACACGGGATCAACTTCTCTTTCTTGAACACCGGTTTCGAATTCTTTTTACATGATTGATGAACTTTCCCAATTCAATTGGCCTCGTCTTCCTGAAGCGCTCAGGAGGATCAACCTCCCAGTATTTTTTTCTTTTCCCTCTTCCGCCGGAAGACCTGATCCCTACAAACTGATTCCCACTTCCTCCCCCAGGTTATGATCCTATCCCCCACTGCATTGTCCCCTAGAATTTAAAGGCGACACATCCCAATTTTTTTTTTCCACCTCTGTCACCATACTTTGTTCCCCTTTTTTTTCCCCCCCCCTCTAACGGACGGCCAATTACTCCCATTTGAAGGGCTCTTTTTCCCTCTAAAATTTCCGATTAAAACTTTTTCCCAACCCAAAAGTCCAAATAAGTTCTTGTTTCCCGCAGATCTACCCTTTTCCGTTCTACAGGGGAGAACCCGTTTCCAAAAAGTTTGTCAACTTTCCCCCCCCCAGCCCCTTGGCTCGGTCGCCCCATTCTCTCCCCCTCTTTTTCCTCTTTGTTGTTTCTTTGTCTCCACTAAAGGGGATTTTTCTCTTTTTTCAAGGTAATTGAGAACGTGTTTCTTAACCCGTAAGGCCGCTTCTCTTCAGCTCTGCGTCGCTTTCGCGTTTTGGTGGAAATTTTTTTTGTTTCTCATTTCGTTTTTATGGGCTTTTCCTTTTCCTCCAACCTCCTTTTCCCTGAGTAGTTGAGACTCCGTGATATTGTGATTTTAAACCAGGATTTTTTTTTCATTGGTTTGATCCTGGGCCATTTTAGACTTCTCGATTGCATTTGATCTCTCTCCGCTGTTTTCTTCTTTCGGCTTCAAGTGGCCCTTTCATCAGTTTTCTTCTGCGCGGAGTACGAGCCCCCATTCTTTCTCTGCGCGGGCTTTCTATTGTCACCCAGAATCCCCTTTTCCCTCCTTCAGCCCAATCGCCCCTGGCCCTGCCGATGTTTCCGGCCTTAGACTTTCCGATTTTTTGTAAGGTCACGACCGCTCCCCTACCCCCCCCTTTGTAAGGGACATTCTTTTTTTGGGCGTAATTTTCTTTTGAGAGGGAACTTCCCCTCTTCTCCCTTCAGAAGTAGGAGAGCTTCCGATGGAGCGGCGGGACCTTCTTTCCTCCCTTTACTGCGAGTCTTGAAATGTGTTGGATGCATTGAACACCCCCTCATATCTCCCCACCCCTCCCAGTTTGTTTCAAACGTCCCCCCCCTCTTCCTTCCTGATTGTGGCCTTGCGTTCACCCTTTGTTTCTTAGAGGAAGAAGGTCCGAATCCTTCTTCACACCCCTGTTAATTCTCCTCGTGATACAAAGGAACCCCTCGCTTTGTACAGCCTTACTTTTTTTTTTCAGAAATAGGTCGGGGCCCCTTTAAAGTTGAGACGAATTTTTCTTTTTTGATTACGTCGGGGCTCGGGTGCTCTAAACTCCGGCCACCCCATTCCTTTGCCTTTCGACCCCTTCTTGTGGACCCTTTTTTTTTTTCTTTTCTGGCTTCATGGAGCCAAAAAACTGACCTGCCGTATCTCCTATTTCTCAGATACCCTGCCTTTCCCACTGCGCGCTTGTCGATCCGCTCATCTCGCGATTTTTTTGCAATCTCATTCGCTCTCAGCCCGTCTTTCCTTTCCCCCCCCCTCTCCGGACCGCAAAAGCACAATTCCCTTTGAGTTCCTTCAGGAAGATTGCGAATTGGCGATTGAAATCTGCATTACCGCCTTTGCCCTTTTCCCCCTCACGCTTCCTTTTTGTCTTTTTCTTTCAAATCGAAATAGGTCTATTTGACAAACTCTCAAATTTTTGACGATAACAACGTCTTGTGGTTCATTCTCCTGTTTTCCCCATGCGCTCTAGATTCTGTTTCCCCTCCTGCAACTACTTCTTTTCTCCCCTTTTTTCTCGATCGTTGTTGAAATGCGGTCCCCCAAAAAAGAGCCCCGAGTCCCGTGGCCCTTCCTTCCGACAATTGCAGTTTGTTATCGCCTCATTTTCTCTCTTTTTTGTCCTTCTCGTACCTATATATTGCCCAAAACCTCTCCAAGGACGAACATGTTGGAAGTCCTTTTCCCTTTTTTCTGCCTTCGGGTTTATCTGGTTCTTAAAATCTGCTCCCTCCCGATGAGTATACACTGAAACCGCATTTTTTTGGCGGGTAGGAGCTGTTCACGGCCTGCGTTCCACTTCCGGAGTTTCTCGGCGGTTTTGACATCCCAGATGCCCTTTTCACATCTCGCTTTGTACCTTCCTTTTCTAGATGATCACATGTCGTTTTCGTCTTTCTAAGACCGGACCTCCCCTTTTTCATCAACAGACGCTTTAGAAATTCCGGTATTGCAATGTTGTTTTTTGACGGATAGTTTTGTTCTCAAAGGGACTCCCCTCCCCTCCTTCAACACCGAAAACCATTAGATGCCCTTCCCTTTAAAAGATGAATATTGACCTTTCTATTTTCCCACCAGTCAATTTTTTTTTTTTAATCTTTAAACTCAGAATTTATTAATCACACTTATTTGGATGCGTTCTCTGGTTGTTCCCCCCCCCCCAAATTGGGAGCGGATTTTCCATCCCTCCCTCAGCTCAACCGCGGTTCCCTCACGGCAGGAGTAACTTTACTTTTCCTTTGTTTCCACCTTTGAATTTCCTCCCTCTTCCTTAGGTTTTGTAATGAATAAAATTTTTGCTCTTTTTTCTTAGTAGAAGGACCGGTTTGTCGATCTTTTCCCCAAAGCCCCACTTCCTTTATTTCTCTTCGAATTTCTTCAAGATCTGTGTTCAACAAATCCTCCCCTCGCCACCTAGCCCCCCTTTTTTTCCCTTGTGGTTCCCGCGTTAGTTGTATTAAGTCCACCCTTTTCCTTTTTTTTAGAACAACGGTTTCTTGCAAAGACAGGCCTCGTCCAACTTTTATTGCGCTTCCACGTTTCCCTTGGCTCGGGTGCCACCCCCCTTCCTCCGCCAGGAGAGAACAAGAACCTAAGGACAGTTCGTCCCTTTCCTTAACCGGGAGTCCCAGTTCCCCTGCCCAGGCCAAAATCGCTATTCCACAGCATTCCTCCCCCACTGACCGACTCCTCATCTTGCCCGTCTTGAGACCCCCCCATTCTCCCCAAGATCCCCATTCCCCTTTGCTTAAGAAGAGTTGCTTCAATCCCCGGGTATCCGCATATTCGTATTGATGGTCAGTTCCTTAAAAGCCCTCCTCCGATCCCCCTGAACAAACGCCCCCTTTTTTTTTCTGCGCGACCAGAGAACGCCTCTTCCCGGTACAGAGAAAAGTCAGCCCCACAGTTTTTTTCCAATGGAAAAATCCCCCTAACGACCTACCCCCTTTGCTTTCTATCTATTTTCTCCCCCCCCCCCTTCTGTTTGTTGTTTGTGGCCGGTTTTTGGCTACCCTAGCACAAAGGGAGCGTCCTTTCTCCCGTTTTAAAGGGGTTTGAGAGTGGGGTCCCCCCCCCCCTTTTTAGCTCACGTCCTGTCCCCCTCTGCAGCCAGGAGTGGGTGACTTTTTGCTTGTTCTTATCCTTTGATGTCTTTCTTTTCTGTTTTCCTCCTTCTGGACGTGGTCTTAAGACGGTGAGGATTGAGTATGGTTTCTCTTGGTGGCACTTCCCTTGGTCTGTGGACCATGTTCCAAGCTTCTTTTTCGTAGGAGCCTTTTCCTTTTTTTTTCTACGACTGGGATTTTCTCCTTTGGCTTCTGTATTTTCGGAAGTTCGAGGATACTGGGCGTCCGTAGACATTTCTTTTTTTTATGAGCTTCTATGGATTTTCCCCCCAGTCTCCAAATGACTCAGTTCCTAGCCTTTTCCTCCGAGCCTTCTTTTGTCAACTCCAAGCAATGGGGTATCACGTTTACACTACGCTTTGCCATCTTACCCACCAAGGGTAGATTGACCGTTTTGCCCTCTTAGTTTCCCCTTCTTTGACCTGAACGGACACCCTCTTCCCTCCCCATCGGATAGAGGGAGTACAAGATTTTTGTCTAAGATTTTGAACCAAGCCCCCCCGACGGTTAATCACACGTGCACACCCGTGTTCCCAAACTGAATTTTCACTTCTCTCTCCCTTTCAAGTGTCCCCCCCTTTTCCCCAAGAGGTAATCCTGAATTTTTATTGTTTTCCCCCATGCGGGCGTTTTATTCGAGGTACCTCTTTCGGTGACGCCGCTCCCAATTATTGTTGAAAACAGGGAAGACCGCGCCAGCATCGGATTACCAATGTCTTGGCTTTTCTCCCTGCCGTTCCCCGTTTGTTCGCCTTCCCTTCTTTCACAAGTCTTTGCAAACCCCAATTCTTCCCACTACGGTTTGGATTTTTATCTTCAGTGGAGCCCGAAACTATTACTCCCCCCAAATGATGCGTTTCTCAACTTCTTTTGCTTTTCCCCTTCGTCTCCTTTTTTTTCCTCAAACGAGCCGGACATTTACTTCTATCCGTTAATCTTTTTTGTCAAGAGCATAAAGACTAGGCTATTCCAAACCGCGACTAACACCGCTCCTCCCGACCCCCTCTTAGGCGGTGAAACCATTTCCTCCCTCTTCGCAAACACGGGTGCAGTGTTTCCCCTCCCGCCCGAATGTTAATCCTCTTTTTCTTTTTTATTTGCGCTTGAACCTGCCGATAAACCTGATGAACCCCGGACTTTTCTAAATTTTTTCTTTTTTTTATTACTTAGACCCCCCCCCCCTCTCCTCCTCTTCCTCTACAGGACAAAACTCTCGAAAAGTATCCTCCTCTCATGTTCGTTTTGATCTATGTTAGGGCTGGCCTTTTGTTCCCTCCACTCCCGATCCTCTTCTCTTTTCTCCTCCCCGTGGTTGTTTTTTCCTTTCTCTCTTTTCATTGAGGACCCAGTTTTCCCCTTCCCCAGATATGTAGAGTCCAACTCTCCTTCCCCTTGAAGTTTTTATCGTGCCCCCGAATTAGTGTCCTAGAGGAATTGCTACCCCTTACAAACCAAGTCGGTAAGCCCTTTTTCTTTTTTTTCAAGGTTGAGAATCAGGGTTCTTCTTTTTAGGAGAAGGTCTTTGACCTTATACCTCCCCGGCGTATTCCTGACCGGTCCTTTTCGGCTGGAGTCTTGGTTTCCCCTTCCCTGCCGGAGATAAATTGCTTTCCTCGAGACAATGAATCATTTTCTTTTCCAAATCGAGCCTTTGTACCACCCAAGGATCCTTTTTGATCGATGATATTTTTAGTATCCAGCAGTCCCTCCCTTCCCCTGCCTCCGTCACACCTTTCCTTTTCCTTTCTTCTTGATGAAATCTCTTTACCTTTTTAAGTAGTTCATTGCTACAAAGGATTCCTTTTCCCCCCAACCTCGCGGTTACGTGAAGACTGCTATTCGCCTTCAAACTGCAATACTCTGATAACCCCAATCTTTTAATTTCCCCGATTTTCTCCTGTCATCCCCTTTTTTTGTCACAAAGAAAAATTGGGAGCGTGTTTTCTTCTCCTCTTTCCCCGCGTGCGCAAGCCTCCCACACGTCTTGACTCATTTCTTTTTTCTATCCCTGACTGTGACCAGTTATTTTTTTTTTTCAATGCACCCCCTTTTCTTTAACTCAGGAAGCATTTCTTGGCCTATTGCCGTCGATCCCCCTCAGCTCTCGAATTTTCCATTTAGGGGCCAGTTCCGGGTCCCCTTCTTCCAATCCCCCTTCTTCCCTTTTTCACACCTTTTTCCCCTGTGTCCGATTTTTTTGTACAACGTCAGGACGTAAACTCGCGCCCCCCCCAGTTTATCCACCAGCCAGCCTTCTTCCCCTTTCTTAGGAGCCAAGTAAATTGGTCTTTGTACAAATCCAATAGGAACCTCCTCTCACCAGTCAACCTTGCTTACGTTGACTAGTCTCCCTCTGAAGAAAACGGAGTAAAGAATCCCCTTGACGTTCAGTACTTATTTTCCCACCTAGAAGCCTCGCATATGGTTGACCCCACCAAAGGAGTGAACCCCTTTACTCTTTTTCTCCTTATCCTACCTTGGTTTTACTCTGCCCCCCTCCTTCATTTAGGATTGATGTTTGACGTTATCTCTAACCATAACAAAGCTATCCAACATTCACCAGCGGGAATTTGAAGAATCCTCTGGTACCGCCCCCTGTTTCAGCCGCCCCGAACTTTGCACCCTCTCCGCTAGGCCCTACATTTGGTAGGTCCTCCAAACAATAATATCTCTTTTTCCCAGGATATAGGGGTTGTTCGACCCCAAAAGGGGCGGGCTATGGATTCGTTTCTGAGGACTGGTTCTGTCCACCCCCTGTATGCCGTTGTTTCAGAATGAGCGTCCCCCCTCTTTATTGGTGCGCTCTTTCTTACTTTACCCTATTGATCATGGGTCCTCTCAATGGCTGCGGTATTTTGCCGACGTGATTCAGCAGAGTATGTTTCTTCTTTGGATCATTTTCTGGGGATCATGCCAGAGGAGGAGTCTGACTTAGAGTCTCCTCTTTCGTCCGATTATCAAGGGTTTTGATTTCTCCTTTCTTCCTGGGCGTTTTTATGCCTTCCTTAATTGTTCTTGGCCCTCCTGGCCCCCTGTCACGCAGAGAAATTGACTTTCCTTCCCTTTCACTGACCCGAGCGTTCAGGTTGTTCGTCGCCTTTTCCTCCTGTTTGTCCACCCAACGACTTTGTCCCCAGTAGTTACGACAATTTGAAGCGACCAAAAACTTTTTTCGTGCAAAGGAGTCGGCCGAATTTACCCGATCCTTGAAGAAATCGTCCTGATTTTCTGTCCCTCTCATTTTGTAGTTTTTTCCCCAAGAGGACGCCCCCGTTCCCTGCTGCATGTCATGACTACGAACCCCTTTGTCCACCCAATGTGGCTTCCCCCTTCAAGTGTGACCCAACCCCCCCTCCCCTATTTACTCCTGACTGCTTGTTTTTTTAGCTTCGCGGCCCGGACGTTCGGAAAAGCCTTCTTTTTTCTGGACACCTGGAAGACGGCCAGCTCGTTTTTTTTTCCCAGAGTCGTTTAGTTGTCCTGAGGACTCACCTGTCAGGCAATATGCAATTTTGCCCTTTCTCTGAGGGTTTGTTTTTTGTCGGATGTGAGGGCCTCCTACCGGTCCCCCCCCCACCTGCTTCCGATGGCGCAAGAGTACTGAGTCCTCTATGTTTTCGCCGGGACGGTGTAGGGCGCCAAAACGTCGGAATGTCTCATCGATCCAAACGGGATTTTTCGCCTCCCCAGAACCTCCCGCTTGCAAACCTCGTAATCCCCGTAAGGGAGCGCTCGGCCCATTTTTTTTTTTCCGATCCCTCCGCCCCGCAACCGTTACTTGACCCAGTGTGCACCATACGCCGCAATTAGTCTGATGCGCAACTGGGGCGCCTGCACCAATGCCGCCCCTTCTGGACTGCTGGCCTTAACAGTGCTCCCCCCCCCTGGGCCGTTGTATTAGGTACCAGAGATTTCGAGACACCCCCTCTCGAAATTCTTCTAACAACCTTTTGGCCTTTCTTGTTTGCTTTCTCGATTCTGTTATGAACATTTTTTTTTCAACCATCTCTCTCTGTCTATTTGTGTTTTTTTTCCGTAGTGCTTTGCCGGGACACAACCCTAGCATCGCGGCCGGCCAGGAGGACCCACTTTGTTTGCCGATTTCGAGAGTTTTGTCGGGCGTCCCTTCTTCCCTTTTTCCCCAACTACCCCAAAACACTGGCCCACCGGCTTATCATTGTGGGCCATGGCCCCCGGTTTACGGCCGGTATTTCAAGAGCCCCCCCCGACCTCTATTCCTTCCTCCTTATTTCCCAGCAACAGTACGGTGCGTTTCTTCCTTTGTTGTCCCAGGCCATCATAGCCCCTTGCGACACTGACGTTTTCGTTTTGTTTATAGGTTTATATTAGCATAAGAAGTACACCTGATTCCATTGGATCTGCCTCTTCTTCATACGTCGCCTCGGATTTACTCTTTCTATCCCTTGATCCACTCCTTCAATGTGTTTTCCCCGTCCTAGTGGAGAACGACAGCCTCCTTCACACCCAAAGCACAACCCTTTCAGAGGGTACTAATTTTTTGCAAAGACTGACCCCTCTTTTCTCTCGCCCCCAAACGGGGCACAGTCTTCAACCCCCCAGTATTTTTTTAAGAATCCGATTATGCTCTCTATTCCCCAAACGACCAGTCTTTTCACTTTCAAGTCTCGCTGACTCAACCCGCTTTGAACGCACTCTTCCGGTTTTAAACGTTTTCTCATTTCGTTTTCACTTTTGACATTTGTTCCTCTTTTTTCTCCTTCCTAGGTGTTCAAATGAATCCCCCCTGAGAGGGTAAGCCTTTCCTGGGGTGGGTCTTTTTGGTACAAGTCGGAGACCCTCCTGACTGCCCCGCTCTTCCGATTCCCCCTCCCTTTTCCTTTTTGGGTCCCTTTTCGTCAAATCCTTTCCTTAAACATCAGTCTTACCTGGGGTCCCTCTTTTTTAACACGTGATCCCCTCTTCCACAACTTTTTTAAAGGAAGCATACCTGATGACTTGATGAAACGGCAATCTCTCTTTTTGACAATCAAATTCCTCCGAGGGCACCAGAAACATTGCCGACGCCAGTGACTTCCTTCTTCCCTTCCAGGTCACAGCAACCGTCCCGTACGGCGAATCACCATTTTAGATGGTTCTGACCCCTGGACTCCTCGGGCCCAGGATCCATACCCCAACCGTATCCGTGTCACCAGGAAAAACCCTACCTTTCTTCGACAGCATCTTCTCACGGTTTTCCCCCCCCTCTGATGCCAAGGAGAAAGATACTAAGCCCTCAAGTTCCTTTTCACACCCCCAAAAAAGGCACCCCCTTTGTGCCCGAAAGTCGACCCTAGAACACCCCAACCGCTGAAAACTTCGAAGTTAAAGGTTGACTTTGCACTCAAATTCTGCCCCCCCCCCCGCCATAGCCCCCCCTTTGGTCTTTCGCCCCTAAT
>Ga0179593_1498376_pt1 | contig 13139 bp, 16 predicted proteins | sample CZODoug2_1_08_16_FD_185931 | JGI IMG/M metagenome (GOLD analysis project Ga0179593, IMG submission 185931) | Vadose zone soil fungal communities from Angelo Coast Range Reserve, California, USA - CZODoug2_1_08_16fungal (PacBio error correction) | ecosystem: Environmental > Terrestrial > Soil >... | reverse complement strand
CCCCCTGCGGGCAACTTCCGTTGGTTGAGATTTTTTTTCCCCGCCCCGTCCCACTTATATTTGATCCCCAAATGCCAGTTCTTTGACCCAACATTTTCTTCTGTGAACCCCTTTTACTCCCTTTCGACGACTCTCCCCATCAGATTCCCGGGACTGCGTCCCTTGATTATTTTCCCTCAAGGAGTTTCCTCTAGATCTCGACTCATCTACCAGGTAATTTGCGGGTTTCCCTCACTGGCATTTCTTTTGCTGAGGGCGGGAGTTTTTTTCTCCTTTTTTTTTTAAGCGTTTTTGCCCACAGTCAATATTCTATGTTTCCCCCCCCCTCCTTCAAAAGCTATGACCATCAATGTTTCCCACTTGACCCCCCGGCCCCGTTCCGTTAACCCCTAACGGGTCCCCTTTGTGTGAGAATATTTATAGTTGTTTTCCCCCCCTCCGCTACTCACCAATTTTTTGTTACCCTTTTTTCTGAACCCCTCCCATCATCTTCAGATTTTAGCTCACGTATCTTCACCCCCCAACCAACTGATAGACTTTCCCCGTTTGGTCCCCTCTTGATGCCCCCCCTTCCCTATTTTTCCGGTGACTTAGTATTCTCGCCCCTCCTCCAACCTTAGATGCTTGTTTGTATCCCGTCCTGACGACCCCCCCCCGGGTGCAGATGAATCGGTGCTTTCTCGTTGGCAAAAGGGACCTCCCAACTTACAGTACTCCGGCGCCCATCCCAATAACCCTAAACAGGTTGTCCCTCCCCCTCTCTTGATGTATTGAGCCATCCTTGAGACCAGTGGCCCATTCCTGAATTCCGTTGGGCTATGTTATGCCCCTTGACTCCTCCGAGCTCCCCGTATCCCTTGTTGTTTGTGGATAATTTCTTGCGTGAGAATTCCCCCAGAGGTTGTCGTTCGCCCGCTCTCCTCTTTCAACTTCATCCCCACGCCCCCGGTCTTTTCGAGGGATTCATTTCTTATAAATGCTTTACCCCTTCTATCGACGCCCTTTCCTTGCGGGTCGTCCTTAAGATTTTCCCCCGCCCCCCGGATGCTCCTCTCTAGGGTTTTTCTACTCCCTCCTTCCCCCCCTAGCTGATTTTTTCTGAATCTCATCTTTTTCTTCCGACGGCCCTCCTTGTTGTCTTTTGCTTCGTCCCTCTCGGAGCCCCTCGCTCGTTTGTCACTTTAAGGACTTTTTGGATTTCCCTTTCTTTGACGGCGTACTTTGTGGTTTCGTTTTTCCCCAGGTACTCGGCTGCGTGTTTTCGCGGAAACTGGATGCCCCCTTAATGTTTTTTTTTTTTCTCTTCGCCGTTGCAACCAATTTCCCCCTTCTTAGTATTTCCCTTCCCCCTATATCCTCCTTTCCTTCCGGCATTATAGGTTGAACTCCGACCTTTTTTGACCATCGCCCGCAGGGTTAGGATCCGCAAATTGTTGTAGTTACGTCTCCCCTTTGTTTGGCGGGTCGAGACCTTTTTTATTCTCCTTGTTCTATCCACACGCGCACAGAAGATTTCTTTAGTCAAGCCCCCCCTTGGCAAGAGTGCCTCTCCCCTTGGACTTGGAAATAGTTCCCACTTTGTTCGAGCGATCTCCGCTTTCCTTTTATTTCCTTTAATTCGGGACATTTTACTCCTTTTTCCGCCTTTTACTCTTGCTGTTTTCATTCCCTTTGATCTGCCGACAGAAGGGCTCTCCTTTCTTTCCATGTGTTACGGCTTTTTTAGCTTTTTTTCTCCCCCTTCGAACGCGTGTCCTCCTGCCCTGGAAGTGTTCCCCTTCTCATTCCCACGCCTCTCTCTCGCCCAGCTCCCTCCATTCTAAGTTGCTCCCGCCTCCCATTACTCTGAGTCGGTTTTTCGGACTCTACCCTCCCCCCACCCTCACACTCCTCTCTCTTATGCCGTCTCCATTTTTCTAACGTACCTAAGTCCAGAAGCCTGTTTTGACCAAGCGAGGATTCCTCGGCGCTGTTCCCCCTTCGATGGTAGTGTCTAACCCGCACCCGTCAAATCCCACTGATTTTGTCCTCACACCTTCCAATTTGTGCACGCGTCTGGCACTTTTCCCTCCTGTCCTCCGCTAGTCCCAGTACCTCATATGGACACGTTATAGGCTCAGTTTTTCGGCTCCCTTATGCTCGTGGAGCTTGTAGACCCCCTTTAGATCCCCTTTCTTTAGCAGGATGATTAATTCGACTGTATGTCTTTCCTTTTTATACCATAGAATGCCCCCTTACCGGACTCCTCGTTTTGTGTTGATTTTTTTGTTTCCTCCTATTTTTTTTGAACTCTAAAGTGGCATCATACCCGTCGCGTCACCAGTTCCACGTGAGGCTCATTACTTTTCCCACTTTTTTCCTCCCCATTCCTCCCGTCCATAATCAGATCTCCGGACCATGTTCGCCGGGAGTTCAGCCTTGGCGGACACTCTCTTCGGCGTGCCTTTCGTCTACTTTGCGTCCTCTTTCAAATGGTATTCACCACCCCTTGCCGGTTCCGTTTGCGTCCCTCCAGGAATTTTGGGTGACTGCGGCTGAATTTACCCCTTTCCTCCCCCCGCTCCGCATGCGCCGCCAGGTACACCCCTGTTTTCTCTTCTGGCCACCTGCTGACTTGAGCCACCTGTCTTCCCTCGGAGATTTTCTGATTGTCGTCCTTTGTCTTTCTTTGCATTCCATTCCACACTTCTAAAAAAGCGGTTTGATTGTCAAGCCCCTTCTATCCATGCTCCGTCGTTCTCTAACGACCCCCTCGGGCTTCTTGTCCGGTTTTGCAACTATTCCCCCGTCCGTGTTGATCACTTCTCTGATGAAGTCCCCTCGTAACCACAGTAATCACCCTGTAAGTTCACTTTAGTTCCGTCCTCTTTCCGTAGCGCTCTGTCCTTTCAATGTCAGCATTTATTGCGCGAAGGATTATCAAGGCTTTCTAACCTAACCCTTTTTGCAACTCCCCCTCACGAGCTTCTGCATCAACACCCCTGACGATTTCCCCTTGTTTCAACCACCTTCTTATTCAATTGATCTACTCGATTCCGACCTTTCCTGCCCTAAGTTGTGGGACCAAGGCCCATCATGGTTTTTTTCACCTTTTCAAACCCAACTTTATAGACAGTCCCCCTCACCCACAAAATTTGGGGCTGAAGCTGCTGCTTTCTCATGGTCGCACTCGGTCGTTCCAGGTTCCCATCAGCCTGTAGCGTTCTCATGGACATCGATTGTTGCCGTGAATTTTGTTTTTTCCAACGTCTAGACCACCCACAGTTGTTTTTTTCATCCCCTTTTCTACTTGCCAAAATCCCTCCCAGCCCGATACCCGTTCAAGACGCGACCCCACTTCGCCACAACGCACCCTTCATTGCTTTAAGCCTGCCCCGCTAATACCCCTCTTTCTCCTTTGCCCTCGCCGCAGAGGGTTCCAGCTCGGCATCCAAACTTTGAGACCGGCCGTCCACCCCTACATCGATTCCCCTTTTTCACCTTTTCGTTCCTTTGAAACTCTTCTCGTCGTGAAGTGCGGCAGTACAACACAAGGCTTTTCGCGGGGGCGTTACTGGTGACGCAGGTGACCCCCTGCACGGATCTTTTTCTTTTTTTAACGGCCCTCGTAAATTCTTTTTACTTTATAGACTACTTTCCAATATATGTATAAGGTTTTTATGCCCCGGACTTGCAAGCCGTCCTTAATGATCCCCTGCCCCAGATGATTGCTCACCCATCCCTTTAGACCTCTGAAATTTTGGAGTACCGTTATTTCCTTTTGACCTCGGCCGGTCTTCCTGTGCACCCTGTCCAGCTTAGTAGCCGCACCAATATTCCCAGTTTCCCTGACGTGGGCCCCCCCCACGTTCTCCGCTCCCTCAAAGTCATCCAGAGCCATTGTTTTGTGCCAAGTAATGTTTGAAAGATATTGGCTTTTGAGAGACGTCTTATTGCTTGGGAACCCTTTTTGCTCCTGCGAGCTGACGAGAAATACTTTGAGACTTTTGGTTTCGTCACGTACTACACCCCCCCTCCTCTGACTTGTGGATTCTGGACGGATGCTTTCCTCAATCGAGAATTTTTTTTGCCGCCATCGGTACTTTCGGACAAAAAACCCCTCTCCTAAGGTTCTCTCTTTTTTTTTTTGCTTCAAGGCTACCCCCACAGACGTTTTTTATTTAGAGTTTCCCCCCTCGAGTATTCTCCCCATTGTTGTATATCCCTCCCTCTTTTTTTTCATCTTTTTCCATGACAACATCATTCCCATATTGGTTACCTTCAAAGAGGGCGGTCCCCGTAAACCTTCCTTTAAATTGTCTTTGTTACTTTTTCCTTGTTACTTCTGACAAAGATCATTCTTTTTCCTGGTTTTCAGAATTGCCCTTCCTGCACGTCCCAGAACGCCTTCTGTCCAACCCTACTTGCTGTTATCCTATCCAACACGAAGCCCCGTTGATCAGATTTTCTGTTCGTGGGGAACACGCCATGATTCCAGACAGCGGCAGATCTTCCCGTCAGCCACCCCCTGTATCGTTTTTAGGAATATCCTGTTACTCTCCACCGGATTAGGCGGGTTTTACTCCTATCCCATTGTGTTTTAAACCTCCCTCATTTAATTGTAATGACATATACCCACCTTCGACCTTCGTTGACGTTTTGCTGTTCACACCTAAATGGAACCCAATCTCCATGGAAGAGATTCGTGAAGTACTTTATTCCTTCCCTCTCCGCGTGATAGCCTCATGCTCTCTGACCCTTACTCTCACTCCGCGAGTTCCTCCTGCCTTTGAAAATCGCTGACTTTTCTTCTGTTGTCCCCAATGCTTTTTTCTCCGGAGATAGCTTCCAGCCCCCCTCTTCTTGAGAACCCCTCCCTGCCCAAAATTCTTCTGGTTCGTTTTTATCTCTCTTTTCCTCCTCCACAGGGTTGTAGTACTTATACCCCCTGCCATACTAATTTTTTTTCTCTCGCCATTTTTCTGGACGTGCTATGAGGTTTTCCCCGACCAAGAAGGGCTCGGAGAACCTCCCGATCTTTTCTCTCGTTTATTTTCATACTGAAAACTTACTTTTTCTTTGAATTAGATATTTCTCGCGTCTCCATTAAGCTTTTGGCGCGGAGACCCGTGATGGCAATGGGTTTTCCTTCAGCATCTTTCCCCTGGCTGAGTTTGTTTTCTGACTCGAGGGTCCGCCCACGGCACCCCAATTCTACTACCTGCCCCCTTAATGCTTTTCGCCCACACAAATTTAGCTTTTTCACATACCGCCGCCAGGTGCTCTGTCCCCCCCAAGTTTTCATTCCTCCTATCCCATTTTTGTTGATGACTTCACGATCTTGATTTCCTGCGTTCCCGACCCTCTTTCCTCCTGCCAAATTTTCCTTCTTGGTTCCCCCCCCTTTCCATTATTTTGCGAACGGCTTCGTTTCGTTGTTGAAGGGCACTGCCCCCTACCCGTACCCCCCCCCCCTATCGATCTTTTGCCGCCGGACAACGTCGCAAAAAGCCCGGGTTTTTACCGATTTCCGGGACCCAGTCATCCCTCTGCTGAAGTTTACCCGACCCGCCCCATCGTGGTCGCATTAGTATTACCCATTCCCTTTGCTATCCCCCCCCAATTAGGATATCTCTCCACATCACTAATGATTCCCGCCTTATTTCAGACCCACCACACGATCGCCCATCCCCCCTTTGTTTTTTCACCCTTTTCAATTGGGCCAAGGTATGACCTTTTGCTTGTATTCCCTCTTCTATCCTCCCACACCCCCAATAACTGAGGTTTCTACATTCTGACGCACACCCCATTTAGAATTCTGTAATCTATTCATGACTCCCCCCCTGGACTTCACCGCAAGACATCCTTCGCTTCCATCATCTTGACCCCAAGGACTCTTTTTTAAACAAAGCTTATTTAACTCCTCAACTTCGCTACATTTTTGACCATCCTTCCCTTTTCCCCTTATGGTTCCGTGAGGCTAATTCAACTTTTGCACCCTTCTGAAAGCCTAGCTCTCCCGTTCCTACATGGCTACCCTTTCTAGTTGTTCTAATTCTTTCCAATCTTTGGTTGCTGAGCCCTTATCGTCGAGGTGAAAGTACCCAACGCACTTCTGTCAAGCCCGTTTTATGTTTGATTTACTTAATTCTTAAATGCTTTCTAGTTTTCAATTCTCTCCTACGCGATATTGAGTTCCTGCGTACCCCCTTTCAAGAAACGTCGTATTGTCTCACTCTGCACGTCACCTTAGAGACAGTGCTTACTCGTTTTTTTCTCTGTCTATCATTCTGTTCTTGTCTCCCGGCGGCCCGGCTTCCCTCCTTTTGGTTCTTTTAGCGAAGTCTTTTCTCCAATCGTTTTTTTTCTCGCGTCGATCGAAGGCCCCACATTTTAGGCGTGCTTGGCTTCGCTTATTTGCGTATAGGGTTTCTGGGCAGAGCCTTGCCACAGTTATCTTTTGGAGGTTTCTGTCCTCAAAGTGTCGGCCACCCCTTCGCAACTGTTATCATTATCCCGTTTGCCAACAAGGGCAGGTACATGCATATTCCCGCAGTTCTCTCCTCTGCCTTTTTTTTTTCCCCCTTAATGACCCCCTCATGGACGTAAGCTGAGCCTTAGAACTCCGCGCTCTATTACCCTTTTTTTGGGTTTCGTGACGTTCTCCCCTTGTGTTCCTTCCCTGGTGTCGAGAAATTGTTTTCGGCCTGGAAAACTTCATCCTTCGTAATTTCTCCCCCCTGTTACTATTCTCCCATTGCGTCTACCGTTCTTCTCTGCAAATCTTTGCCATAGTCATGTGTTCCGATCTAGCTATTGACACGTTGCTTTCCCTCTTAGGTTTTCCCCAGACTTCCTTCTCTCATCCTGGGATTCCTTGCCGTTCTCCATGCATCTATTCCGAAGACCCGGCCATCCCAAAGTTCATTCCGCTGCCACTTAATGAGGTTGACTCCATTGGTCCCAGGTAAGCCTGACTTATACCCCCTTCGGCTCGAATTCACTGTCCTATCGTTCTTCCTCCGTAGAGGAATTAGCCTAGTCCGTGCTTGCTCAACTGGTCGGATTTATTTTTTTCCCTAACGCCCCCTCTCAAAGGCTACCCTCATCTTCCTCCGGCTTCTTCGCTCATCTTGCCAATCTCTAATGAAAGCAGTATCCGCCCCAAGACCTCGAACCTTAGTCTCTGCCCGAGTCTTTTTTCTTTCAGTCCCGCATTCCAAATCCCCACTGTGTTCTTCAACAGAAGGCCAGTTTTGCCACTCTCCGTCCCCAATTCACTCTGACGAGGGCTGAAGTTAATTACCAGCGTCCTCTTGTTCCATACATAGCTCCCTCGAATTTTAGTGCGATATTCTTATTTACCGTTGCTTGTTTGGGCCCCCAAATCTTTTTGGCTGGCGTGCTTTTACCCTTGAGGTTTTTGAGCGCGTTTCGAGAAATGTGGCTCGGCCACTCTTTTCTTCATCCTTTTTACTCTCCTCTTTTTTTTTTTTAGATTCTTTATTCGATGTGCCCTTATCCGTTGAATCAGCACCTTCCCCTGCGCGCCAAAGATGTCCCGCCGATCTCCCCCTTTCCTCCCCCTTTGTCTTCACCAACCACATACTCCCCCTCGTCCCCCCCCATAATATATTCTCTACACTTCGCAGGGAGTATTGTTGGGTTTTTGGTCGCTTTGGGTTGTAAAGCGATTATGCTTCCATATTAGGATTTTCCTTTCCTGTAGCAATAATGTCCGTAGGTGATTACCATTCGTTAGTTTTTGCTCGTCCACTTTCGGCTTTTGTCGGCCAGCTTTTGTGTCATGATTCACGCCCCCTTGCCTACAGCTCCTCTTCTTGCTCTTATTTGTCTTTTTTTCGGCTGGCTCTCTGGACTGTTCACGCGATCGCCTCGTAGGATTTTGCTGCGCCTTTGGCTCTTTTCCTCTTTACGTGAATACCCCGCGACAACGCGGAATGTCTGTTGTAACCTCACTCTATTCTTTCATGGCCCTTTCGTACTTGACCGCCTTACCGTTGCAACTGGCTTGTCATTGGCCAAGGCAAGGTTGCTTTCTTCACGGCCTTGCTCTGCATGCCCTCTTTTTTAACCTTCCTGTTCCCATGCCGGTTAACTGGTATTTTCCCCATTCTGTCCGGTTCTGTAGTCATGAAAGTCCACGTCATCATATCGAAGGCCGTTTGTACCCCTCCTTACTCACCATCTGAAACTTTCAACGTTCGAATATCTCGGTCCCACCCCAACTTTCTATTTACCAATGTTCACACCCCCCCGGTCTCGACATGAGTTTTTCGTCCCCGTCTACTTCCCGCTGGCTTTTCAGCCGGGCGACCCAGTCGACATCCCCATGTCTCGACCCCCTTTTAACATGTCTTCTACTCCAAAACCGTCAATGTGCTGTGTCGAGCTTCTGCCTGATTGTAGACTCTAGTTTCGTATCCTCCCCCCCCTTATCTGAGCCCCCTTTTTGATGCCTCTTCCTTTCCTCTTTCATCTCCGGCCGCGACGGGCCTTGTTTTTTAACCGGTTCCGCCTTTTATCCCGTTGAGTCTAGATTTTCCTCACTTTTTCTCACTCTTTTCCTTCCAACACTCCATCACTATAACTGTTCCCCTAGCGCTTAAACCTTCGAAACCCCCGACTAATGTAATACCCTCTGCAACCTTCTTGCCAAAAGTAAACCCCTACTTAGTTGCTCCCCTTTCCCTGACTAGGTCTCCCAGTCCGCCAAAGTCTCCAGCCCACGGATCTCCACTCTCTTTCCTTCCCCCCACTTTACCACCTCCCCCCACCCCCCCCTCTCCCGCTTCTCCCCCCCACCCCCTTTCGTCTCCCTCCCCCCCTTTCCTTCCCCCTCTCCCTTCGTTTCCCCCCTCGCTTCTCTTCCCCTCTCCTAACTACCACACCCCTCCCTACCCCCAGAACACCGATTATATCTCCAACTCCCCGGTAACACCGGTCGATTCGTTGATCCGATCTTTCAGTAGTAGCAACGTTGCGTAGCGCTTTCTTTAAATTTTTTCCGACTCCCGTGCCCCGCCGTATCGCGTCGATCTGACTGACGACAGAAATTTATACTTAGCCTAAGACTTAGAGTCTTTCCATAAGCCCGTCTGCGCCTTTCAAATTGAGCGTGCGACTTATACCAGCCCCGCCCCCACATTTTATTGCTAACTCATCCCTCTGACCCCGATCCCGGTGAGTAAGTATTACCTCTCTAGGCCGGTATTTTTTTTTTTTCGGTTCTGTTTTCACCACCAATTTCAACGTATCTACCCCCAACCGTAAAATTTTTCCGCCTTGGCCAACTGTTCTCGTATTGCATTACCGTCGATTCTTTTTTTCTTTCCCTTCTGTTTCCCTATATTGGTTATTTCTGTCGTCCGTATTTCGTATGGTCTGACCTTTTGATCCCAGCGAGGGACACCGTCTCCCCCATTCTTTTCTCAATTGTGTTTTCTTCTTCCCCTGATCTCCACCCTCATTCTTTGATGTTATGTGATCGCGACTTAATCGCAATCACCGGCCATCCTTTTCTTGCATTCCGTATGGCAAACCCCCCCTTTTCGAAGGTGTATATAGTTTGTCCCCCAACTCCCTCACCCCTCTGTCCTTCACCCATTCTTTTGATCTCTCAACACTTTAACTTATCAAATAGGATTTGTAAAGATCTCCTGTGTTCCAAATCTCTTATCTCCCCCTTTCTTTATCCTCCAGCTACCTTTTACCGGGTCCCTATCGTAGCCCCCTCCCCCCACGCTTCTTGACCCCTGTTCGTGTACCCAATCTTCAAGAACTTAGTCGTTTCCCGGAAAATGCTCCCCCCTTTTTGATTTTTTCTTGATGTTGTTCCATGCTTGCCCCCGGATCATCGTTGTAACCTGTTAAAGTACTTACTTCGACGACCTATGAAACTTCCCGTCAACAGCTTCCCCCTTCAGGAGCCATAAAACGCCCGTTTTGATCTCTCCGACTGAGGCTTGGTTTGCTGCGGCAAAATGCTGAGGCCCCCCTCTCAGCTGTTCCGCCGTGACTTCTCATCCCAGGTATCGAGTTGCCTAATTCCGGTGACCCTCGCCCTTTCTCTGCCGTGTTTTTTTGCAACTTGCAAAATTTACACTCCCTTCCTTTGTAATCGATAAATCTGACCTTGGTGTAATTTTTTTGCGTCCACTCACTAGAACACCTCGAAACATCTTTACTCCTACTCGTGAATTAACCACTTGCAGCCCCTTCCTCAAGTCCTCCGTAGCCCGACGCTGATCCCAACTTACTTCCGCCCAACGCTTTTCTAGTAGATTCTACCCAGTTCTGGCAATCTATTTACGTGTTTTTTCGAGCAGAGACGTTTTTCCCCCATCATCTGCATTCCTCTCAGCCACCTCTTCGGCCCACGCCCAAACAGTTCTTCGGTTTTGTATCTATCTCTCTTTTATACTCCTCCGGGGTGTTTGATTTTCCAATCCCCTCCTTCCTCCATCTTGAGCCTTTCTCCCCTTGGGATTGCCTTTCGCATCTGCGGGGTGAAACAAGAAGTGTACCCTGCTCCAGCATTACACCAGATTGGCTTTGCCCCGGTGCTGGCCACCCCCTCCCCTCCACTTCTTTCGTGTAAGTCCTGATATGGTTTCGGATGCATCGCTGTTGCCCGGTGGACAGACGGGCCCTGTTTTCCCGACTCTCTCTGTCAAATGGATGGTTTTGATGATTGGTCCCCGCACAGTCCCCCCCCCCTTATTTTGCCTCGCTTCCCCATTTACTTTGTCGGTAGTGAAACCACAAATGTTCGCGTTTATCACCACCGAATAGGGTCTATGTCCCAGGAATTATGAATCGCTCTTTGGGCTTCCTTTTTCACTGTCTGCCGATTTAGGGCATAGGCGTTGACATCACGCCGCTCGCGCTATGTAAACGTTCCTGCGGGATTTCCCCTTCTTCCCCCCCTTCGGGGCTAATTCGTTCGGTCGTTTAAGCAACTGCCTTTTTTACCCAATTACCCATCTGATTTTGGACCTCCCTGAACCCCTCTCCGACCCACCACCTGTTTCACGCATTAAGTCGAAGTTCTTTTGCATCCGGTAAAAATCCCGGTGAAATTGTTCTCTAGCCCTCGTCTTAGCTGCCACTCCGATATGCTCTCCCACTTTCGCCTACTCTCTATGGCCAAATTCAACCTCTGCCGATTTCTTTTTTACTATCAAGTTTTAGATCCACCCCACCAACCCGCTTATCCCCTTTCGCCCCCCTTTTTTTTTTTTTTGTTTTTGGGGTTTTTTTTTCACCTCGGAATTTTTTGCCCGGCCCGGCCTTGTTCCCGTAGATGAGATGCCCTTCCCCCTCCATCCCCCCTGTAACCTCTGAGTTTTGATAAATGGCCCTGACACCCACCCAAATTGGTAATTCCCTCGATTTCTTCGTGCCCTTCTCCCCCTTTTGAACGAAAGCTCCCCTACTACTTCTTCTCCCTCCATCCTATGTTAAATGCTCCCCTTCCATAAACAATCTTTTTCGACTTTCCTTCCATACTGAGCTAACATCTGGGGCAACGGATAACCTTTTAAGTTTTTCTTGCTTTCTATTTCTTCGCTTTGGCCCTTAAAGGCCTCCGAGACTCCCGTTCCAAATACCTCCCCCGGTATCGTTTGTATCCTTCTGATTACATAAATCTTTTTGTGGTATTTGTTGATTCTTTCCTCCGCGCTTTCTTTTTGACCCCTTCGCAACCCAACTCCACTGGGTCATCCGTTATTTCAATGTCTTCTCTACAATGCTATCATTCTACTTAGTATTATTCTTTTTCCCTGCTTTTCCTCCCCCTTAAACTCCCCGGCCCCTCGCTCCCCTAGGGTTTTAATTGCCACTTCACACTATGAGGAACGTTTGGTTATGCCTTGATTTCATCTATCCCTCTCTGCTTGTTTATCCTTCCCCCCGGTTCTTTCTAAGGTTGGATGCTCGATCTCCATTATCTGCTAAGACGGCTCCCCGTCGTGTGTTCTTTTTTTGCTACGTTGCGGGTTTTGCAAGGACTTCTTATCGGTTGTGGCGAAGGTTTTATATTCAATCTTTACATTATCTCGGTAGTTGTTTGACTGCGACCCTTGTTGAGGAAAACTCCCTCTAAGGTGTTAGCATCGTCGCCTTTTGCCCCACAATTTGTCCGTCGCTGGTCCCCTCTTAGATTTAATATCTCTCAGATACTTCAACCTCGAATTTCTCCTATCTTGACGACCCGAGAAGGCCCCCCCCCTTCAAGCTGGGTGGCCGTTCTCATGTCCATTGTCTTGGTATTTTGTCATCTTTACACTTGTTGCCCGTTTCTATCAATTTCTTCGCTTTTTTGCACCCACTGCTACAGCCGCGGAAGTCCGGTTGCCGAATTTAGTCTTTCCCTTTGCCATTGGCCCCTCGTACCTTGAGCAGGTTCTTCGTCTCCTTTTCCCAGGTCTTGTCCCCTTCGCTGACCCATTCCGATTCTGCGCATCAGGGGCGTTGACTTGCCCTTTCTGACGAAGCAATCCGCCTAATTTATACCATCGGTGAATTACGGATTGTTTCAGCGGGCACCTTTTCGACCGCCGTTGTCAACGCTCCCGTAGACCCCCCAAACTTTCCTCATTTTCCACTGAACCCCCCTTTCGATTACCCGAGCGGCCTTATGCAATAGGAACGTCTTGCCAACGCTCCCATTTAAGCCCAATTCTTGGGTCTTTTTTTTTTCCCGACATGCAAAGCTCATCCCCACCGGAGGCACTCGTCGCTTCAGTTTCCCTCGTTCATTTTTCTCAGTTAGACTTTTCCAAGCCCCCTGCGCCCCCAAGAGTTCTCCCTCCCTGCCCTACCCGGCGCTTGTCTTCTTAGTCTGTGTTATTTTTAGACTCCCCCCCATTTAATACCCCACAGAGAGCGGTCTGAAACTCCTTCATTTGGGGCCACTCGAAGCCCCTTTGGCCTATTTTCCAGATTCGACGGATTGTCACAAGCCAGAATTATGGTTTTCCGACCCTATGCTGATCCGCTAATTTTTTCGTAGCTCTATATTATGTGCTTTGTAGATTTTTTTTAGCCCCCCCTTGAGCCTAATGGATCTCTTGCTTCCGACTCTTTAACGGCGTTTCGAGTGGGATTCTCAATCCAGTATAGGCCTCGCCTGC